>Ga0187867_10000213_pt1 | contig 52201 bp, 46 predicted proteins | sample June2016WEW_13_1_FD_132976 | JGI IMG/M metagenome (GOLD analysis project Ga0187867, IMG submission 132976) | Peatland microbial communities from SPRUCE experiment site at the Marcell Experimental Forest, Minnesota, USA - June2016WEW_13_10 | ecosystem: Environmental > Terrestrial > Soil >...
CGCGTCCTTGGGAACTAACGCCTGCAGCTGACGAACTCCGTTCTCTATCGGCCCCGGCGCGATTTCCAATTGGGAATAGTTCTCAATCACGTGGATGAGCGTCAATCTCGCCTCAAACTGTTTGGCCAGCGCAATCGCTACCGGCGCGACAGTCTGGGAGGCGGCCGTCAAATTTGTGGCATACACGATGTGCCGCAGTTCCAGTTCGACGGGCGAGAGTTCACTGCCCGTGCCGACAAATTCCTGCAGCTTGGTGCGGCCGCAGACCTTCGGTCCTATGCTCAAAACCGGGCAAGGGGCGTGCCGCAGGATATCCTCCGCCACGGAGCCCAGCAACAGCTTTCCGAATCCCGTGCGACCGTGAGTTCCGATCACGATGAGGTCTATGTCATTTTCCGCGATGATCGTGCTGAGGTTGGTCCAAACTTTCCCGTGGCGCACATAGGAGCGGTTCGGGATTTTCCCGAGACCATCGCTGACTCGTTTGAGCTTTCCCGTTGCTAGGGTTTGGGCGTCATCGTAGAGGACTTCGAAGCTCACCTGATCGACCCCTCCGGTCATGAGCAGCAAACTTGTATCGGAGAGAACGTGCACTACATGCAGCGTGCTGCCAAAACGGCGACAAAGCGCGGCAGCGTGAGGAAGAGCCGATTCTGATGTGGCCGAGAAGTCGGTTGCGTAAAGAATATTTCTTGGAGAGATCCGGCCAGATCGTCTGTTAATCTCGGGTGTGTCTTGCTTGAATTCCAAGACTGTCATAATGACACCTCCGCACCCAGATCCATGGTTACACCACTGTCCGGTTTCAGCGGTGCGTGATGTCACTTTGTCCTGTGATTGTGGTCACTACCCAGGGCCTATAGATCCAGGAACGCGCGCACCGAGGTCATATCTTCTTCCGTGCGAACACGAAACCCAAGGCGCTTCATGACGATCTGCATGGCCAGGTTGTCGGTTAACATTTCGGCGGATACCTGGCTCAATTTTTCATCTCGGGCGACTTCGACCACGCGACGGAGCAACTCATGTCCCAGCCCGAGTTTCTGGTACTTGTCTGAAACCAGCACTGCCACTTCGGCTTCATTTTTGCCGTGCAGTTTGCTCAAGCGTCCGACGGCGATGATCTGGCGCTCTTCGGTGACGGGATCGACGAGCTCAGCGACTAACGCCATCTCGCGGTCGTAATCTCCGAAACAGATTTTCAGGAGCCGCTCATGCGCCACGCGACGACTCAGGCTGAGCGAGCAAAAATAACGCAGGTAGACGCTGCGATCGGAAAGCGTCTCATGGAGCTTCACAATGAGCGGCTCATCCTCGGGGCGGATGGGGCGGATCGTGACCTGATTTCCATCTCCCATGGTCCAGGACGCGACATATTGCAAGGGATAGGGCCGGATCGCGGGCTTGGGCAAGTCGTCGAGCTTTACTGTCGGGCCGTGCAGCACGATTCTGGCATCGAGAGCCAGCAAACGTTCTGGGGAGGCCAGCAGAGGATTGATATCAATTTCCGCGATCCCGCGCTGTTCGAGAATGAGCTGGCTGAAACGTACCAGCAGGCGCTCCAGGGCGGGCAGATCGACCGGTTTGCGTCCGCGAACCCCTTTAAGAGCGGTGAATATTCTTGTTTGCTCCATCATCCTTTGAGCGAGAGTCGTGTTCATGGGCGGAAGCGCCAGGGCACGGTCTCGATATACTTCCACCAGCTGGCCGCCGGAGCCGAAGAGGATTACCGGTCCGAACTGCGGATCGACGCTGCTGCCGAGAATTAATTCGTAGCCGTCGAGCTTGACCATCGGCTGCACGGTGACGCCCGAGAACTGATCGGGGCTGACCTTCTCGGCTACGGAAGATTGAATGGCACGATAGGCAGAGCGGACGGCAGCTTCATCCTGCAAATTCAGTTTGACTCCGCCCACGTCCGTTTTGTGAGTAATCGTTTCAGAAAAGACTTTCAGCACAACTGGAAAGCCAAGCTTCGTGGCGAGCGCAGCCGCATCGTCTTCGCTGCCTGCGGCGTGCGTCTCTGCTGTGGGGATGCCGTAGAGCGATAACAACTGTTTCGATTCAAGCTCGGTGAGCAGAACGCGACCGCGATTGCGCGCACTATGGATAATCTGCTCGACCTGCTTGCGGGACGCATCGTTAAGTTCCGAATTGTCTGTGAGTGCCGGAGTTTCGTAAAGTCCACGCAGGTTGTAGGTATAGCGCCACATGTAGGTAAAAGCTCGGGCCGCGGTATCGGGAAAAGGAAAGGTTGGAATACCTGCAGCATTCAGGAAGGCTTCGCCCTCTGCGATGCTGTTTCCGCCCATCCAGCTGGCGAGTACAGGCTTGCCATATTGTTTTGCGTACGGCTTTAAACGCTCCGCAATGTGCGAAGGGTCGGTCATACCCTGCGGCGCGAGGATGACCAGGAGTCCATCGCTGTTCGGATCCTGGGAGGCAATTTCAAGAGCGCGAGCGTAGCGCTCGGGATCCGCGTCGCCGAGCACGTCAATTGGATTGTTATGACTCCAGTGCGCCGGCAGAAACTCATCTAGCCGTTGCAAGCTTTCGGGAGAAAGCTCGGCGAGTTCCCCGCCGTTGGCCACGAGCGCATCGGTAGCGAGGACGGCAGGCCCGCCCGCATTGGTGAGGATGGTAAGCCGCGGTCCGCTGGGACGAGGTTGCCTGCCGAGGACTTCCGCCATGTAGAAAAGATCTGCGATGTTGTGAACGCGCAAAACTCCCGAGCGGCGAAAGGCTGCGTCCAACACTTCGTCGCTGCCGGTCAGAGATCCAGTGTGCGAGGCGGCTGCGCGGGAGGCCGCTTCCGAGCGTCCCGCCTTTATTACCAGGATTGGTTTGCTGAGCGCGACTTCGCGGGCCGCCGAAAGAAACGAGCGCGCGTCTCCCACCGACTCCATATAGAGCAAAATGCTTTTGGTACGTGGGTCATCGCCGAAGTAGTAGATCAAATCTCCCCAGCCCACATCCAGCATGGAGCCGGTCGAGACGATCGCGCTGAAACCGACTTGTTCGCGATGACTCCAGTCGAGGATAGCACTCAGGAGCGCTCCGCTCTGACTGAGAAATGCCACGCTTCCGGCCTGCGGCGGATCCTTGGCGAACGTGGCATTCAATCCGATCGTCGGGTTCATAATGCCCAGGCAATTGGGACCAATCAGGCGCAATGAACTCCGCTTCAGTTGCTCTTTTATTTGCTGTTCGAGCGCCGCTCCTTCAGCACCCCGCTCCTTAAATCCGGCCGAGATGACAACCGCGGATTTGGCGCCGGCATCCACGCACTCCGTGATAATTTGGGTCACGGTAGAGGCCGGGGTAGCGACGACCGCCAAATCGACGCGGTCAGGGATATCGCGAATGCTCTTGTAGGTTTTAAGTCCGAGTACTTCCTCATGTTTGGAGTTGACCGCATAGACCCTGCCGCGAAAGGTATCGCGCAATAGGTTCTCTAGAACGGTTCGACCAACGGTGCCTGGGCGACTCGTCGCACCGATCACGGCCACCGAGTCCGGAGTGAACATTGCATCCAAGCCGTGCTTCTGGGGGGCTACTACATTTTCTTCGATAATGTTTGGAGGGAACTCCATCAGACCATCCTCGGTTGAACTTACAGAGCTGTGTATGCCTCAAACTGGCCAGATTGCGGCCTCTACCGTCGAGGATAGCCTAAACATCGGCATGATGGAGAGAAATGCTTGTGGGTCTTCAACCCACGGGCACGGCAACCGTGACTAGCGGTTCAAAGATTTGTTGAATCGAGAGCGAGCGCGACACCACACAGGAACTTCTGGCCATGTGCAACAGCTTGATTGCCCGTCCATGGTCTTCTTCATCGGGAATCGTTAGATGCGCACGTATGTGAACTGCGGGCAAGCTGTAGCCTGTCGCGGTCTGGTTGAGGACGCCTTGGACCTCTACCTGGAGGTCGGTGTGCTCAAACTTTGACTTCTCCGCAAGCGTTCGGAAGGTAGTCGTAAAAGAACTGGCGATGGCACTCAGCAACAAATCTTGGGGAGTCCATCTGCCATTCATTCCGCCCAGAGCGGGCGGGGAGGTGAAATGAATGGTGTTCAGCGCCGAGTCGGATTGGGCTATCCCATTGCGCTCGGCGGACCACCAGGCGACCACTCGAAACTGATCGTGTTCTTGCATGGAGATGTCCCCTCCCGTGTGCTCCGACTTCGAACTTCCAGAAACGTCAAGAGAGCTGGAAGTTAACGGTGATCGTAGTCTCCACTTCTACCGGTTCGCCGTTCAGCAAGAAAGGACGATAGCGAAATTGCTGGACAGCTTTAATGGCAGCCGGCACCAGCATGGGGTGTCCGCTAACCAAAACCAAATTTTGGATTTCTCCCGTTTTGGAAATGATGGCGCTGAGCACCACCTGTCCCTGGATGCGAGCTGCCCGCGCGATGGGCGGATATTCGGGCTGAATTTTCTGAATCAATCGCCCTTCTGTCACGCCTTGCGAAATCCGAACACGCTTCGGGGGCGCTGGCATTGCCAGCTTCGGCACGGAGGCAAGGTTCGAGGTGGCACTGATAATTCCCCCGATCACGCCGCCGAGTTGTCCGCCTGGGATTCCGCCGGGAACTCCTCCCACAACTCCTCCAGTGGCAAGAGCTGGCGGCATCTCTTCTTCATGAAGAATCTGAACTTTCTCCGGAATTCTGGTGGGAGTACGCAAACGCCCTTCGTCGAGTTCGCTCACGCGTTCGACAGCTTTGGCGGGAGCGGCCGCAGGCGGTGGGGGCGGCGGAGGCGGCGGAGGCGCCACTAAAAACGACAGCAACTGCTGCTTGGGCAGGGCTTCGGTGAACATCAGAGGTATGATCACAGCGATGATCAGTAACCCGCATTGGATGACAAATGAGATGATTGTGGCTGCCGTGCGGCGACGGTCTTTCCCCCTGTGTGACTCCAACAGACAATCTGAAAACAACTGTCTCGCTTCTATCTGCGAGGATGGCGGCACTTGCGGCCGACGCCCCGCCTCGACCGGCTTTTTAACATCTGGCTCTCGAACTTCAGTGGCGGTGCTCATGGAACCCTCCGGCGGCACAGCTTCCACAACTCCCGTGCACCGTACATTCTCATTGCATACTGCTCTCGTTACCATGCCCGGAGTCACGGCTTTTTGTGATCGTGGTCACGAGGCATGAGGTGGTACAATTGAGCTGAAGGCGGTGCAATGCGGGCTCCCTACGGGCTGAATATCCTCGACAACTGCCTCACCTGCCCGGTGCGGGAAGAGCATGTTTTCTGCAATCTTCCTTTAGCTGCGGTGCAGCAGCTCAACGAGATCAAATCCACTGCGGTCTATCCAAAATCTGCCATGCTTTTTATCGAGGGCCAGCAACCCCGAGGCGTGTTCGTCCTGTGTGCTGGCAAAGCAAAACTCTCGACTTCGTCCTCTGAGGGCAAGACCATCATCACCAAGATCTCTGAGCCCGGAGATGTTCTGGGTATCAACGCGACAATCTCCAACCGCCCTTATGAAGTGACCGCGGAAATGATTGAGCCGGGACAGGCGAATTTTATTGCCCGGGATGCGTTGCTCCATTTCCTGCGAGAACACGGCGAGGTGGCGGTACGAGTGGCGGAGCAGTTAAGCCGCAATTACTACACGGCGTATGAAGAGATCCGCACACTTGGACTCTCCGCATCGCCATCCGAAAAATTTGCGAAGTTACTTCTGGGCTGGTCGAATTCGACCGGCAACGGTGACCCTCTACAAGTAAAGCTGACACTCACCCACGAAGAAATTGCCGAAATGATCGGGACGACTCGAGAAACCGTCAGCCGTTTGTTTTCTGAATTCAAGAAACGACAGTTAGTGCAGTTGAAGGGCGCAACGCTGTTCATCCGAAATCGACCCGCGCTGCAAAAAATGGTCAACTCCTGATTACTCCTGATCATCCCATCTTGTTCGCTGTTCTCCACCTTACTTACATACGGTCAATACGGGACACTTAGCGTGGCATAGTACTTCATGCGTAAGAGCCCACGGTATGTGGGCGGCCACTCGCGGGGCAGAAGTTCGGTTTGCACCCATAACGATCAACTGAATACCGCGGTTTGCCGCTACGTCTAAGATACCTTCCGGCAAGAAGTCCATTCCAGCCAGATATTCCGGGGCCACCGCCAACTTATTTTCAGGTGGAATCATCGCTTTCAACTTCTCTACGCTTGCGACTCGCATCATTCGCTGCCACCTTGTAAATTCGTCTGCAGCATAGGCGGAAGGGCCATACACTGACGGACCCAAGTCGGCGGCGGGCATCGGGGGCACCATATGCAAAAGAAAGAGCTTTGCCTGGTAGTCTTCGGCCAGCGACATGGCATAGGTGAAAGCAGCGTTCGAAGCAACTCCGAAATCGGTAGCGAATAGAATGTGTTTGAACTCACATGTGTCAGGCTTTGCCGGCGGAACGTTTGGACCAACCGCAAGCATCGGGCACGAAGCCAAATGTAAGATTTGTTCGGCAACCGAACCTAATGCCACCTTCTTCAGTCCTCCACGTCCACGCGTGCCCATGACCAGCAAGTCAATGTTATCGCGTTGAATTTCATCCGCCAGGACGTCCGATACATTACCCCGTTCCAGCAAGATGTTATGCCGTAGAGCCCGAAGGCTTGGCTCCTCTGCCAAATGCTTCATTTGTTTTTCCGCCTCCCGCCTACGGCGATCCAGCACGTGGGGAAGCGGGCCGATCGGGATTCGGTCATGCGGCTCCCCCGGAAGGGCGTGCACGATGGAGAGCGTCGACCCATGCCGGTGCGCGATCGCAATCGCGTACTCAAGCGCTCGCTCGGATGCTTCCGAGAAGTCTGTGGCCATCAGCACGTGATGGAATGCAATGCTTTTCTGGTCGTACATCTGCGCAATGGTCGACATATATTCCTCCTTCAAAGAGCAATCCGTACCGTCACGACGACCAATCGTTGCCGGGACCTATGGAAGTGCTTCGATCCCACCGCCGTTCTTGTTTTTTTGATGAATCCGGCCGAGGAACCACCAGCACTCCCGGGTCCTTCGGAATAAGGGCCATCTTCCTGGAGCAGTCTCCACAGAGCCAGAAACGCTCGTTCGTGGACGTCCCGGAGATGCTGGTTTTGTCGGCTCCGGCAGCTTTGGATGTTCCACGGAAGATTATGCTGCCATGCGGATACCGGAAGACGGCGGAGCGGGGGCGGTTCTCGCACTTTGAAACCATGGCCACCTCCATCGCACGTTTTTTGAGATCGAGGTGCGATCCTCCATAGACGATGCAACGGGCCTGCGAGCCTTTGGAATCACCGTACCATTCAATCCCCCATTAAAAAGTGATCCGCAGTACGGTTAGATGTGACCCTCTTCACCTCTTGCGCCGAGAGGCGCTGAGTCGCTGGAATTATTCGGCCGCACGTGCGAAACGATTTGTTACGGAAATCAAGAACGAGGGATGGTGCGAAACGGGGGAAGAGCTGCTGTGACCCATGTCACAATCAGCCGTGCCTCCTGTCATAGCTGGATCCAGGGTCGAGGTCGAAGATTCAAGTAGGTAAGGAAGGCCCCCGATGATACTTGCATATAGGCTTCTCCGGTTGGTGGAGACTCATTCAGATGCGCTGGCAACTGGACTTCTTGAACGGACTAGCCACTCCCCTTGGCTGCCCGATTACAACAACGTCCCTCCCGAAGAATTGAGGGAACGAGTTCACGAAATTTATCAGCACCTGGCAGAATGGCTGCTCGGCAAAGGCGACATGGATGTCGAAAGGCGCTACCTAGAAATTGGGGCGAAGCGCGCGCGGCAAGGCGTACCGCTCAGTCAACTCATTTGGGCGATTATCCTCACCAAGAAAAATCTTTGGGATTTCTTGAAACAAGAAGCGGTTCTCGATCGGCCAGTCGAGATTGCCGGCGAACTTGAAGTGGAGGAGTTGCTGGATCAATTTTTTGATCGCGCAATCTTTCACGCAGCTGTGGGTTACGAGCGCTATGTATCGGACGAATCTGAGCTGGCACGGAAGGTAAGCACGGTCGGATAGTACATGTGCTGGGGTAAGAATGTCCTGGGAACTTGATTACAAGAAAAAATTACGAACCGCAGATGAAGCTCTGCTCTGCGTGAAGTCCGGGATGCGGGTTTACATTCAGCCGGGCTGCGCTGAACCGGAGACGCTGGTGGAAGCTCTCATGCGCCGGGGCCCCTTCGTGGAAGATGTGGAAATCGTCCACATGATGACCATGGGAGCGGCGCCTTATGTGGCTCCCGAGATGGCCGGGCACTTCCGGCATAACGCAATGTTTATCGGTGGCAACGTCCGCCAGGCGATCAATGACGGACGCGCCGACTACACCCCGATTTATCTGAGTGAGATTGAGGGACTGTTCGAGAGCGGCGCCATGCCGATTGATGTGGCATTGCTGGAGCTCTCGCCCCCGGACTCGCACGGGTTCTGCAGTTTTGGCGTGGGAGTGGATACGTCGCTCACAGCCGCCAAATGTGCTCGTTACGTAGTGGCCCAAGTGAACGATCAGATGCCGCGCACCTATGGAGACAGCTTCATCCATGTGACAGAGTTGGACGCAATAGTGGATGACTCCCGCCCATTGTGTGCGATCCAGCACCCGCAGATTTCTGAGATGCACAAGGCCATCGCGCACAACGTTGCCGCTCTGATCGACGATGGGGCAGTGCTGCAGACGGGCGTTGGCGGAATTCCGGATGCCGTCCTGCCATTCCTCATGGATCGCAAGGATCTTGCGGTGCATAGTGAACTGGTTTCCGATGGAGTGATTCCTTTAATCGAGGCTGGCGTGCTTACCGGCGCGCGCAAGAACTTCAAGCCCCGCAAGATTATTCTGGGATTTGCCCTGGGCACGAAAGAGTTGTTCAATTTCGTGGACAACAATCCGATCTTCGAGTTCCATCCCACGGCCTACACCAACGACCCTGCATTGATCGCGCGCAATGATGACATGGTGGCGATCAACTCCGCATTGCAAGTCGATCTCACCGGCCAGGTGTGTTCCGATTCCATCGGAAGTCAGTTCTATAGCGGCATCGGGGGGCAGGTTGACTTTCTGCGCGGAGCTTCGCGCTCCAAGCGAGGCAAGCCGATAATTGCCATCTCTTCAACCGCCAAGAGTGGCACGATCTCTCGGATTGTGCCCACCCTCAGCCCGGGCGCAGGAGTGGTTACATCGCGCGGTCTGATCCGTTACGTGGTGACCGAATACGGTGTGGCTTACCTTCACGGCAAAACCATCCGGGAACGCGCGCAGTCGCTCATCGATATCGCGCATCCCAAATTCCGCGAGGAGCTTTATCAATTCTGCGAGAAAACCAAATGGCTGCAGCGGCCTCTAGTTGCGCAACCAGTAACGAGGTGAAAGATGGCAGGCCAGGCACGCGGTAAAGTTGTCATCGATTCCGAAGAATGCAAAGGTTGCGGGCTATGCGTTGAATCCTGCCCGCCCAAATGCCTTGCATTGCTTCCCGAGTTGAATACTTATGGCGCTCATCCGGCGCGCTATACCGGAGAAGATTGCACCGGTTGCGGAATCTGCTTCTATTGCTGTCCGGAACCAGGCGCAATTACGGTCTACCGCATAAGGGCTAAAGGAAAGGCTGCGACGTCGACCCTGGGAGGCGAACATGCGGCAACTCTGTAAAGGCAACGTTGCGGTGGTAAAGGGCGCGATCCTCGCCGGATGCCGCGCCTATTATAGATATCCCATCACTCCGGCGAGCGAAATCGCCGAGGCTGCCGCGCTTTACTTTCCGCAAGTCGGCGGTACGTTTCTGCAGGCGGAGAGCGAAGTTGCCGCCATCAACATGGTGTACGGGGCGGCAGCGGCCGGGCTTCGAGCCATGACCGGCTCCTCCGGCCCGGGCTTGAGCCTCATGCAGGAGGGGATGTCTTATCTGGCGGGCGCGGAGCTCCCTTGTGTAATCGTCGATGTAATGCGCGGCGGACCGGGTCTGGGCAATATCGCTCCGGAGCAGGGCGACTATTTCGCCATGGTGAAAGGCGGCGGGCACGGCAATTATCGCAACATTGTGCTGGCTCCCGCTTCAGTGCAGGAGATGGCCGATCTCACCATGCTGGCATTCGAACTTGCCGATAAATACCGGAATCCAGCGGTAGTGCTGACGGACGGCTTCGTCGGACAAATGATGGAACCACTCGCTCTCGAGTATCGGGAGATTCTGGCCCCGGAAAAACCGTGGGCGGTGAAGGGCACGCCCGAGACGCGAGCCAACCTGGTAAGTTCGATTTTTCTTGAAACGGACGAACTGGAAGAGCACCAGCGCAAGCTGGAAGCCAAGTACATTCGAGCCCAAGAAGCCGAGCCGCGTTGCGAGCTCTGCCATACCGAGGACGCCGAGGTCCTGCTGGTCGGTTACGGCATCGTTTCGCGAGTGTTGCTCTCGACGGTCGAGGCTCTACGCAAAGATGGCGTGAAAGCGGGACTATTCCGCCCAATCACATTATGGCCTTATCCGTCGGAGGCTTTAGTGAAAGCGGCAGCCAGGGTAGAAAAGGTGATCGTCGTAGAGTTAAGCAATGGACAGATGGTGGAGGATGTGCGCTTGGCTCTGAACGGTAAGGTGCCGGTGGAGTTCTACGGCCGCGTCGGCGGCAACGTGCCTTCGGTTGCAGAGCTGCAGCAGCAAGTTTTGACACGGATGGCGGTGGCAGTGTGACGAGCGACCAATAAAAGGACAATGAAAATGCCAAACGAAACCGTGACCAGCGTGGTGGATTCCGAAGTTGCTTCCGAGTCAAAGTTCGATTCAAAGTCCGGATCAAGGTCCGAAGCTCGATCCGAAGCCGGCGCGGCCAACGATAACGGATACGAAGTAGTCCACTCCAAGTCGCCGCTGTTCTATGACCTTTACGAGCGCAAATCGGAGCTGAAGCACCAGACCCACTATTGCCCGGGGTGCGGTCACGGGGTAGCTCACAAGCTGATTGCCGAAGCGCTGCAGGAATTGGGAGTGCAGGACAAGACGATCTTCGTGAGCCCGGTCGGCTGCTCGGTATTTGCTTATTACTACTTCGATGTGGGCAACGTGCAGGTCGCGCACGGCCGCGCTCCCGCCTCCGCGACAGCAATCAAGCGCTCATGCCCGGATAAAATCGTCATCTCCTATCAGGGAGACGGAGACCTGGCGGCGATTGGCACCGCCGAGATTGTGCATGCTGCCAATCGTGGGGAAAAGATAAGCGTTTTTTTTGTCAATAATGGGATCTACGGCATGACCGGCGGCCAGATGGCTCCCACCACACTTGTCGGTCAGAAGAGTACAACTTCGCCGTGGGGCCGGCGGCCCTCGAATGAAGGCTTCCCGCTACACATGGCCGAACTTCTCGCCACACTGGAAGCGCCGGCTTACATCGAACGAGTAGCTCTTTCAGATAACAAGAACATCATGAAGGCGCGGCGGGCGATTCGCAAAGCGCTGGAAACCCAGCGTGACGGCGCGGGCTTCTCCTTTGTCGAAATCCTATCGCCGTGTCCCACAATTTGGGGCAAAGATCCAGTCGAAGCGCGGCGCTGGGTTCTCGACAAGATGATGCCGGCATTTCCGCTGAATGTTTTTCGCGACCGGCGGCCGGACAACCCAGCCGGCAACGAGCCCCCTCAACGAACCGTCGCGGACGTGCTTGAGATCACTCCGAAGGATCACGCGGGTGACGCTTCCCCAGCTAAACATTTGCACCGCTTCAAAGACGTCAAGATCAAGATTGCCGGCTTTGGCGGACAAGGCGTTCTCCTGCTCGGCCAGCTCCTCATCGAGATGGGCATGCGCGAGGCCCTGGAAGTCAGTTGGCTTCCGTCGTACGGGCCGGAGATGCGTTCGGGCAGCGCGCACTGCCATGTGTGCCTGTCGAAAGAACGGATAGGGTCGCCACTGGTTTCTCATCCTGATGTTCTGGTCGCCATGAACGACTTCTCCCTGCGGAAGTTTGCCCATGAAGTGCGGAGCGGCGGCCTCATCCTATACAACGGCACCAGCCTTCCGCCTGACTTTTCCGCACCCGGAGTGCAACTTGTCGCGATACCGGCCGCGGAAATTGCCGACAAACTTGGTTCCACCAAAGCCACCAACATCGTGATGATGGGTGCGCTGTTGGAGGAGACCGAGTGTTTAGCTCCAGGGACGGCATTGAGCGTCCTCGAAGATAAGGTTAAGAGACTCGACCTGCTTGAGATCGACCGCAAGGCGCTTGCCGCAGGCCGCTTGTTCATCGACGACCAGGCGCACGTTGGCGCGGTAAGTCAGCCAGATGGCTTCGCCTAACTCGCGACGAACCGCAGACGATCTCACCGGACCCAGGGAGGTTGCAAATGTCCACTGCGTGGACAGCGCGATACGCACGACGAACCAAAGGCATCACCAGTTCTCAAATCCGCGAGTTGTTGAAGATCACCCAAAAGCCCGGAATGATTTCTTTTGCGGGCGGCTTGCCCGCGCCCGAAGTGTTCCCAATCCAACGCTTTGAAGTAGCTTGTCATAAAGTGCTATCCCAGCAGGGTGCGTTCGCCTTGCAGTATGGGGCCACCGAGGGTTATGAGCCGCTCCGTGAACTGATTGCCAACAACATGGCGCGATACGGAATCAAGGCGAGTGTAGAAAACGTATTGATCACCTCCGGTTCCCAGCAGGCGCTGGATCTGATCGGAAGACTTTTTATCAATGCCGGAGATCGCGTGCTGGTTGAAGCGCCTACCTATCTCGGGGCGCTGCAGGCGTTCAACATTTACGGCGCGGAATATCTTTCGGTTCCGGTCGACGACGATGGCCTGCGAACGGATTGGGTGGAAAGCCCTCTGCGTTCCGGGCCGAAATTCATGTACGTGTTGCCCAACTTTCAGAATCCGGCAGGGACTACTTTGTCGGAGGGACGGCGCCACCAATTGGTGCTGCTGGCCGACAAGTATGGCATCCCCATTGTTGAGGATGACCCCTACGGCCAGTTGCGCTACGAAGGCGAGCACATTCCTCCGCTGGTTGTGATCGACCGCGAAAATCTGCGCCGCGATAGTGGGTATTCCATCGGCAATGTCATTTATCTCAGCACCTTCTCCAAAACCTTGGCTCCGGGACTTCGTTTGGGATGGATCGTCGCTCCTCCTGAAATTATCGGCAAGCTGGCACAACTCAAGCAGGGTGCCGACCTGCACACTTCCACTTTCACGCAGTTCGTGGCGTACGAAGTCGCCCGCGATGGATTTCTCGATAAGCACGTGAAGTTGATCCGTCAGATCTATCGCGAACGGCGCGACGTGATGGTGCAGGCGTTGACAGACAATTTCCCGCCCACCGTGACTTGGACGCATCCACACGGCGGTTTATTTCTTTGGATCACCTTACCCGAGGGTCTGGACATGCAGGCGATCTTTCAGTCCGCGATCGAGCACAATGTGGCCTTCGTGCCGGGCAATTCCTTTTACGCCCATGATGGCCATAAAAACGACGGCCGCGCTAACGATAGCCACGAAGGCAGCCGCCACATGCGCTTGAATTTCTCCAACGCAGCTCCCGAACAAATAAGAGAAGGCATCGGCCGCCTGGCCAAGGCGGTCAAGAAACAGCTTGCCGTGTGTGGGGATACGATTGATTCGAAGTCCGCATCAACTCAGGAGGTTTAGCATGTCGACCAATGATGTTTGCTCCGAACTAGAAGTTATCCTCGCCAACCAGAAGACAATTCTTCAAAACCAGACCTTGATCCTGAAGGGCCAGGAGGAGATTCTGGCTGGCCAACGTCACTGCATGTACCGAGACGCCGTGGAAGGTTATTTAAGGTCGGGTGAGATCAAGAGCACAACCGAAGAACAGACGGCCACGCGCCATTAACGGCAGCGATTGCTGAACCTAACTAAGAGCATGAAGGGCGGACGAAAGTGACATCGCCGACCCTCCCACAATTCGTGACCCAAATCACGGGGGATGGTCGCTCTCCCAGTAATTCGTTGCCCTTTTCCCCTGGAAAACGCCTACAGTACAAAAATTCCCTTCTTTCGCCAATCCCCGCCTCGCGGTCGGCTTCGAGCTGAAATCCTCTACGAGCCATGTAGTATCATCGTCGCCGCTGTTGAAACGGAAAGGATATGGAAATTCTGCTAACCAAAGCTCAAAAGCTTATTGCTGTGGCGCTTGCCTGTCTGCTGATCGTCGTGGTTGTGCTCTCAACGGTGCACCTGGGCTTGCTGATTGCAGAAGAGATTTGGCACCCTCCGAGGTTTGTTATTCCGGTGCAAGGCCTCATCGAGATTTTCGGGTTCTTCTTGCTGGTACTAATCGGCGTCGAGTTACTGGAGACACTGAAGGCATATTTCAAAAGAGATGCCCTTCACGTCCGGGTAGTCCTCGAAGTGGCCCTTATTGCGATGGCGAGAAAAGTCATCATCCTGGAACCTGACAAAGTTTCAGGTCTAACACTGTTCGGTCTTGCCGCTCTAATTCTAGCGCTGGGCGTGGCCTTCTACTGCGAGAGGCAGGTTCCGGAGGAAAAATAGCCCGCTCAACAATCCCTTAGCGACGTATCATGAAGCGGCGTACGGATCAGATCGAGCTCGCGAGACGCGAATGAGGGAGCGATCGATCACTCCTGCTACGCCACTAATCCTTCTTCACCTCTACTCCAGCACAAAAATATTTTTCCCCGCGCACATCTCCTTGAGCACCTTAGGCCATACGGTGATACTGACTTCTCCAAGATGCGCCTTGCGGAGCAATAGCATCAACGTCCGGGACTGGCCGATTCCACCGCCGACCGAGAGTGGAATCTCGTGGTTCAGAATCGCCTGATGATAAGGCAGTTTTAGGAAATCCAGTTGCTGGGACATCGTTAACTGCTTCTTCAGCGTTTCTGCTGTAACGCGGATTCCCATCGACGTCAGTTCATGGCGGCGCTTGGTAACCGGGTTCCATACCAGGATGTCGCCATTCAGACCATGGGTGTCTTTGCTGGTCTGGTCGTGTGTGTCGGTGACCCAATCGTCGTAATCAGCGGCGCGCATCTCGTGGGGATATCCATCCTTTAAAGGCCAGCCAATGCCGATAATGAAGACCGCAGGATATTTTTGCAGCACCGCAGTCTCGCGCTGCTTGCGCGGCAGCTCGGGATACATATCCAGAATTTCCTCGGCATGCAAGAACACCAATTGTTCGGGCAAATCCGGATAGCGATAATCTCTTAACTGAGGAAATAAGGATTGCGCAAACTTCTCTGCCCCGACAATCACCTTCCAGATCTTGCGAACCGTCGCCTTCAGAAAGTCGAGATTGCGCTCCTCGCTGGTGATCACGCGTTCCCAGTCCCACTGATCGACGTAGGCGGAGTGGTCGTGATCCAGAAAATAGTCCTTGCGAACCGCACGCATGTCAGTGCAGATGCCCTCGCCAACTTTGCAATCGAACTGCCTGAGCGCAACGCGTTTCCATTTGGTCGCGGCCTGCACCATCTGCGCATCAATGGGATGCAAGTTGCGGTCATTGGAAATGTGAAACTGCACGGGCGTACGCGATCCATCGCGATCCAGCATATCGTTGACACCGCTTTCGGCGTCGACGATGAGCGGGACCTCAACCATCATCAAATTGAGTTCCTTGCAAAGGTTGTCTTCGATATAGCGTTTCACCTGAAACAAGGCTTGCTGTGTCTCTTTTGGATTCAACAACGAGCGGTAACCGTGCGGCAGAATTTTTTCTAATTCCTTGTAATCCCCAATTCCAGGTCCAGCCAGGTCGGCTTTCTTATCTTGATTTAGCGCAAGCGTGCTCATGTAATTTCTCCCTTGTCGATTACAGGCAACAATGCAACGTACACGCGCTCAAGCATCTCACGTTGTCGCAGCCTCGACACGCCGCCTAGCGAAGTTTCGGCTTATTAGGAGGAAACGACGCCGGAGATTCCCCGGCGAGCTACTTTGCCTTCGGGGTTCCCTGGATGCCCGGAGCGCTCCATAATTACCGCGGTCAGCAGGATCCCCGTGACGCCAATCCCCATTAATGCAAGCAAAACCATCGTGAGTGTCGGCACGGCGATCCTCGCTGCTTGGTAGATTTTCTCCCTACCGTGCGTGCGACACCGTGACCGCAGTCACCCAACAGCGTGACTTTCGTTTTCAGGGTCCGGTTAAACCGGGGTGGCTTTGGGGACGGACAGTCACGACTGAAGGTGACCTGGATCACTGCGCCCTTTCCTGCCACTGTTGAAACTCTCAACTAGCAGCAATCAGGTTGCTGAGTTCTTTTACATAAAGTCTGAAAGCGCTTCGGCATCAATGTTGGCTTTCGCAATGAAAATCCCAGGGTTAATGAGGGTCGCTGTTTTCATTAGGTTGCAAAACTATACAAGGAGAAGAGACGAAATCATGAAGACCACAAAGCTGGTAATGCTGGTAATGACAATCGCGGTAGGGCTGTTCATTCTGATCCCAAATCTGTCATGGGCCGCCGATGATGGCGCCTCCCTATACAAAACAAAGTGCGCAGCCTGCCACGGAGCGGATGCAACGGGCAAGCCAGCCGCCAAGATTCCAAGCCTGGTTTCTGACGATGCGAAGAAAGCTTCTGACGATGACCTGGCCAAGTCCGTTACCGAGAAGGCGAAACATCCAGCTTCGGTCAAGAGTCTGCCCCCTGACGAGGTGAAGGCGATTGTGACCTACGTTCGAAGCCTGCAGAAGTAGTAGTCGGAATCGGCTGTTCCTCTTTGCGCACCCGCCGTCATCGCGAATTCAGAAACGGCGCGGCAAAGAAGCGTGAGGGAGTATGAAGATGTCCGGCTCAATTCGGCGGACGCAAGCGCAAGCCTGCCGATTCATTGCCAGCCGCCAGTCTCCTCCCTGGTTCGCTTTGCCGGATGGAACAGCCCGCCGGGCTCAGAATGCTGGCCGGTTCGAGCCCGGCACTTTTTTCAGCCTGCGGAGGGCATTCAAGGCACTTCCTTGCCTTGTTCCGTCATTCTACGCAATCTTACTTAGTTTCTTCGGAGCGAAGGTCAGCTGGGGAGCGACGAGGAGAAACTTTCATGAGTAAGGCGTTGTTGTATGACGCAACGATGTGCATCGGCTGCAAACAGTGTGAAGCAGCTTGTGCGCAGCAGAATAAACTGCCCTACGACGATCACGTAGCCGTCGAATCCGTACAGTCGGAGCATAAATATACGGTCGTCATGACCAAGGACGACAAGTTCATGCGCCGGCTATGCATGCACTGCGAGCACCCCGCTTGCGCCTCGGTCTGCCCCGTCGGCGCTTTCCACAAAACCAAAGAAGGGCCGGTCGTTTATGACGTGTGGAAGTGCATCGGCTGCCGCTATTGTATGGTGGCCTGCGCCTTCGCCCAGCCCAAGTATGAATGGGGTTCCCTGAATCCGCGTGTCCGCAAATGCATAATGTGCCCGGACCGTGTGGTCGCCGGTAAACAAACGGCATGCGCTGAGATCTGTCCTACAGGCGCCACCAAGTTTGGCGATCGCGACGACCTCATCAAGGAAGCACAGGCCCGTATCCGCGACAATCCCTCGAACTACCAGCCTCGAATCTACGGCCTTCATGAAGTGGGTGGAACCTGCGTTTTAATTCTGTCCAGCATGAACGTGGAAGAGTACGGCTATCCGGCTTCCGCAAAAATCGGCGACACGCCCATGCCGGAATACACCGGCCGCGTGATGGAGAGAGTTCCAGACTTTATCCCTGTGTGGTCGTTGGTGTTGGGCGGCATTTATTGGATTTCGCATCGCCGCGATGAGGTAGCCGCCGCTGAAGCAGAAGAAAAAAACGGGAGAGCGCGATGAAGATCAAGTTGACCTTCTGGAGAGTTGTATTCCTGGTGATTATGGCCATGGGCCTCTACTCCACGTTTGTGCGATATTTCCGCGGCTTGGGCGCAATCTCGAACATGTCCGACCAGTTTCCCTGGGGACTTTGGATCGGCTTTGACTGTCTGTGCGGAGTGATGCTGGCGGCTGGTGGTTTCTGCGTGATCGGTGCAGTTTATCTGTTCAACGTCGAGCGACTTCACAGCGTGGTACGTCCGGCGGTGTTGACGGCATTCCTGGGCTACCTGCTGTTCATCGTTGGATTGTTGTTCGATTTAGGTCGCCCCTGGTACATCTGGCACCAACTCATCTACATGAACCCGCATTCGGTGATGTTTGAGGTCGGCATGTGCGTGATGGCCTACACGACGGTGCTCTTTTTCGAGTTCCTTCCCAATGTGCTCGAACGCTTCCACTTGAACACCCCAATCAAGTGGATCAAGAGAATCTATCCGGTGCTGATTGTTCTGGGCATATTGCTCTCTACCCTGCACCAGAGTTCGCTCGGCTCCCTCTATCTGATCATGCCGAGTAAGCTGCATCCCTTCTGGTACACGCCCGCGTTGCCCTTTCTCTTTTTCGGATCAGCAGTTGCGGTCGGCCTGGCGATGACGATTTTCGAATCCACGCAAAGCGCAAAGGCCTTTGGACGCCACCTGGAGCTTCCAGTTCTGGTTAACCTTGGCGGAGCTTTGCTGGTGGCGCTTTGGGTGAACGCCCTGCTGCGCTTTGAAGATTATTTCCATCGCGGCATATTGGGAGCAATCATCAAGCCGAGTTACGAAGCGTATTTTCTGTGGCTTGAATTGACATTGGCCTTCGTTATTCCGATCACCATGCTCAGCTTCAAAAAGGTCAGACTCTCACCGCAAGGGTTGTATCTGGCTTCCATCTTCACGGTGCTGGGATTTATCACCAACCGTCTCAACGTCAGCCTGACCGGCTTTGAAACCTACGTGGGGCATCACTACATGCCCAAGTGGACAGAGTTCTCAGTAACTCTGATGATCATCGCAATGGGCTTCGCTCTTTTTGGAGTGGCCGCGAAATATCTGCCGATCTTTCCCGAGGAAGAACACGCCGTGCAGCCTCGTTTGACGCATGCTCGCGGTGCTGAAGTTACGAAAGCGGTATTGAGTCATGCAGGAGATTGATTCAACTCGTGGCGACGTGGAATGGAGGCGGCTCAGCCGAAGCCTCAGCAGTAAGTTGATCGGGTCGCTATTGGTGGTCATGGTCGTAATGTTCGCTCTGCTCGGATATGTGAATATTCGACTGCAGCGTCAGCATCTGGAAGAAGCCACGTTGGCCAGTGCGGAGCGCGTCAGCGACGTGATCAAGCGCAGCACCACTTACTACATGTTGCGCAATGATCGAGAGGGTCTCTACCACACGATTCAAACCATCGCAGACGAACCGGGCATGGTTAAAGTTCGCATCCTTGATCAGGAGGGGCAGGTCAGCTACTCCACCGATCCGGCGGAAGTCAGTCACGTACTCGATAAGACCGCGGAGGCCTGTTATGGCTGCCACAACCAAGCGCAGCCTTTAGCGCGACTCAATCGTCCCGACCGCTTTCGCATTTATCGAGGCGCTTCGGGGCAGCGAGTACTGGGAATTATCACTCCCATCGAAAACCAGCCCAGTTGTTCGAACGCAACCTGTCACGCCCATCCGGCTAACCAGCAGGTTCTGGGAGTTTTGGACACCAACCTTTCGCTGGCGAAAGCTGACGCACAAATTGCGGTCAGCAGTCGACATACTCTTGCTTACACCGCGGGGGCAATGTTGATTGTAGCGGTGATCAGTTGGCTGTTTATCTGGTGGGTGGTAGGCAAACCGATCAGCGCACTCAAGAAGGGCACCGAACATCTCTCGGCGGGAGAGCTCGGCTACCAGATCGAGGTAAGGTCCAACGACGAGGCGGGCGACTTAGCTCGTTCCTTTAACGGCATGAGCCTTCAGTTGTGCGCAGCCAATGAGGAAATCGTGACTTGGGCCAGAACCCTCGAGGAACGCGTCGACGAGAAGACGAAAGAGCTAAGAAGCGCCCACGAACACATGCTGCACGTGGAAAAGATGGCCTCTCTGGGCAAGATGGCGGCGGTGGTGGCGCATGAAGTCAACAATCCGCTCTCCGGCATTTTGACTTATGCCAAGCTGCTTCGAAAGTGGGTGGACTCGGGGCAGGCAGGTCGTGAGAAACGCGAAGAGGCGATGCAATGTCTCGAATTAATTGCCGCGGAAAGCCGGCGCTGCGGCGAGTTGATCAAGAACCTGTTGAGTCTTTCGCGCACCGCCCCGATGAACATTCAGTCCACAGACTTGCATGCAGTGGTCGATCGCTGCCTCATGCTGGTACGGCATCAATTGGACCTCGGCGGAGTGGAACTGCAGGTGAAATGCGCGGAAGATCTTCCGCGGGTGCCCTGTGATCCGGCGCAGATTGAACAGGTCCTCATCGCGTTGATCATGAACGCCATCGACGCCATGCCTCGCGGCGGCAATCTTTGGCTCGAAACTCAAATGCATGGGGATGCGGGTACAATCGTAATCCGGGTTCGCGATGATGGAGCGGGCATCGCCCCGGACATCCTGCCGCATATTTTCGAACCATTCCTCACGACAAAAGAAACCGGGCATGGAGTCGGGCTGGGCTTGGCCATCAGCCGCGGGATCGTGGAGCGGCATAACGGGAGCATCGAAGTCGAGTCAGAACTTGGCCGAGGCACGACTTTTACCATCACTCTGGCAAGTGAACCGCCAGACGCACGGCTGGCATCGGTCGGAGACGGAAATGCGGCGACAAAGGTGAGGTGACTGAAGTGAGCACACAGGGAAAACTGCTGATCGTAGACGACGAACTAAGCGTGCGCGATTCGCTGGGCAAGTGGTTCCGGGAAGAAGGCTATGAAGTAGCCACCACCGAAAACGCCAGCGGCGCGCTCACTCGATTGGCCGAGCAGAGCTGGGATGCAGCACTCGTCGATATCAAAATGCACGGCACCGATGGCATCGAATTGCAGCGCCGGATGCACGAAGTGGACCCCGAGCTGATCGTGATCATGATGACGGGCTACGCCTCGGTCGAGACTGCCGTTACTGCGCTGAAAAACGGCGCCTACGACTATGTGACCAAGCCCCTCGATCCGGACGAAATCGCGCACCTGGTGAAGAAAGCGCTAGCCCATAAACGCACGGCTCAGGAGAACATACTGTTGCGTGAGACCGTGGCGGAAGTTGCGAGGCCGGGAGCATTGGTCGGCCAAAGCGCGGCTATGCAAAAAATCTTTGATGCCATTGAGACCGTGGGACCAACCGATGCTACGGTGCTGATTACCAGCGAGAGCGGAACCGGGAAGGAACTGCTGGCCCGCGCGATTCATCAGGCGAGTCCAAGGAGATTTCACCCATTGGTTGTCATTCACTGCGGAGCCTTGACGGAGACCCTGCTGGAAAGCGAACTTTTCGGACATGAGAAGGGCGCGTTCACTGGCGCGCAATATCGGAAGAAAGGTAAGTTCGAAATCGCCGAAGGCGGAACGATTTTCCTGGATGAGATCGGCGACATATCCCTCAAGACGCAAACGGATCTGCTGCGGGTGCTGCAGGAGCGCGAGATCACTCGCGTGGGCGGCAACCAGATTATCAAAGTCGACTTCCGCTGCATCGCCGCCACCAACCGGGATCTGGAAAAATTGATTGAGGAAGGCAAGTTTCGTCCAGACCTTTTCTACCGGCTGAATGTCTTCCGGGTTGAATTGCCTCCGCTGCGCGACCGTCGCGAGGATATCCCGTTGCTCGTCGATCACTTCGTTCGCAAACTCTCTCTGGCCATGAACAAACGCATCAACCGGGTATCGCCCGCGGCCATGAATCTGTTGCAGCAGCAGCCCTGGCTGGGGAACGTGCGCGAACTGGAAAACGCCGTCGAGCGCGCCATGGTCGTGGGCCAGGAGCCGGAGCTGAGGGAACAGGACTTCATCTTCAAGCCCCAAGGCGGGGCCGCTCCAAATGGCTCCCGTAAGACTCTTGAGGAAATGGAGCGCGCACACATTCTGCGCGTGGTGGAGGAGTGTGGCGGCAACCAGAGCCGCGCCGCGGAGAGGCTCGACATCGATCGAGTGACGCTTTATCACAAGCTGAAGAAATATGGCTGGTCGCGCGTGGATCGGGATAAGAAGCCCGAAGAAGTTGCCCGATGAAGGCAAGTGATGAAACTACTGCATCTGCTGCCGATCGGGAATGTGGAGGATGGACTCCTGAAGGATCTGTGCCCGGTCCTTGAAGATGTTCTGCAGTTTCCCTGCAGAGTTCTTCCCGTCCATCTGGATCCGGAGTTTGCGTTTCACGGGGAGCGGCAGCAATTTCACTCATCGGAGATCCTGCGGCGCATGCAAAGTTTTCTGACTGCGGATTCCTGGCGAATGCTGGGCATTGGGATGATCGACATGTATATCCCAATTCTCACTTTCGTTTTCGGCGAGGCGCAAATGGGCGGTCCGTGCGCAGTGGTTTCGGCGCACCGGCTGCGGCAGGAATTTTACGGACTGCCTTCCGACCGTAAACTTTTTCGTCATCGCCTGGTCAAGGAATCGGTGCATGAAGTAGGACACACCCTCAACCTGACTCACTGCGACGACTACCGCTGCGCGATGGCATCGTCTCACGCTGTGGAATGGATCGACCTGAAGGAAAGCACGCTGTGCGGCAGCTGCCAGAGTGCGGTGACGCCGAGGATGTGGGTTTCCTCGGCACGGAACTATTGAAAACCTCGTCGATTTCTCTCCACCATTGCGGCTTGCTGATTCGCTACCACTTTGCCTGAGGGTCGACTGCTTCGCGCCAGGTACTGCTGATCGAGAGCTTGGCGTATCCGCGTCTTGAATGACCGCCTGGCGGCTGATGTTTAACTCTTTGGCGGCACGGTCCAGTTCTTCCAGCATTCCCAAGGCTAGCTGCTAGGTCAACATTGACCCTCTGAATCGAACTCACATTTGGCCGGTATTAGTATTAGTTGAAGAACCTTGACACATCCTTGCCCCGGTCGGCTAGGCGCGCGATGGCTTCTGCCAGCACTGCCTTACGCGGTTTACGAGTGCTCTTCATAAAGTTGCGGCTCCTGCCTCGGGGCATTCCAAAGAGTTACGAGGTGGTACTAGCCCCATCCCCGCCTTCCCGCATTTCAAGAATGACGGTGTACAACCTGTCCCCCACTCAGTACCGGTCGATCGGCTGCTTGGGCGAGTCTGAGCGCTGGTCGAGATAGCAGGGATGCGAGAATACCTCTTGCACCTCTTCGAACCCGATGCCCATCTTCGGGTTTGCTCTTAGGTGGCTTTGCCTACTAGCATCCTTTTCCGATTATAAGGGCCAGCAAAGACACCGGCCGCCCGGGGTCCTGGCTGGTTAGCCTGGGATCCGGGCCGCCGGTGGTTCTGCGGTCCTCCTCGAGTGGTCGCGGATGACGCGATGCACTTAGGACAGGAAGAACTCCTTCGCCAGTGGCAGCCAGTCTTGGTCGGGGATTAGGGCGGCGACGTTGTCTACTGCCACTCCGCCATCCTGGGCGTATGCGCCGGCCGTTGCCATTGCTACGGGCATGCGGCGTTGCAGGCGGCTTGCGGACTCTTCGGTCCACCAGCGGGCCATGGCGCCGCCGAGCAGGTTGCGGAAGCTTGTCTTGGCGTCGGGAGCCTGCACGGTGACCAGCCAGCCGTCGCCGTAAGGATCACGGAGCGCCAGCTTCGCATCCTTGACGATGGCTTCGTTGATGTCAGACACGCTGCCTTCGATCGGCGAAACCAGATCGACTGAACGGCCATCGCGATGAATGGTGCACATCTTCTGGCCCTGGCGGATCCACTGGCCGCGCTGCGGGAGCGTGATGCCTTCGAGCTTGCCGGTCAGCTTGGAGGCAAAATCATCCATGCCGACGCGAACCAGGCTGGGGCTCTCGCTGAGCGCCCAGGTGTGGCCGGGGTGATAGCGCAAATTTTCTGGGACCTCGAAGCCGCCAACCAGGGCGGGATGCAATCGGGGCGCGTTAGCCTCCTCCCGGGGCGCGGCGACCTGCAATGCCGGCTGAATAACGGTGTGGCGGCTGCGGAAATGATCGATGAGTAAAAAGGTTACGAATGTGAAGAGAACCAGTAGGACTGTCATAAGTCACCTCGTCGGAGGGCCGTCTCTTAACCTTTGTACTGGCGAGCCGCTCAACACTTTGGTTAAGGCAACCAGTGTGCCAAAGTTTGAAGACTTCGAAATCAATGCACGCACGCGCACGATCTTATTCTGAATCAGTTAGATAGGGGGTACTTAACTGGGCGGAGGAGAAGGCGAACGTTGCAGTTATCAACGGAGCGTTGATGTAAGTCACAACAGCCTGAACTCGCGCGTTTGTGGGCCGAAGAAGAGAAATGCCGGGAAAAAGACCGGGAATCAGCGACTTAGGAAAAATTCAGCATAACGTTGCAAGTCGCAATAGCGGAGTTGAAAAATGCAACGGAGGTGGACTCGAGCAGATCCACAATCCCTTACTTTGCGAAAAAAGATGGCGCAGGAATCAGCCCATCCGCAATTTTTGTGACCGATGAGTTCTACTCCGGTGCGTATTCCACCTGTTCGGCGTCGGCAGAGCTCGGAGGGGCGGTCAGCGCGACTGCTCCATACTCCAATCCTTTTTCAAAGGCTTTCACGTTGAGTTCGAGGAAGCTGGGCGGGACGGAATCTGCCACGGCTTTGCGAACGGCGTCGGCATCGAGCAAATGAGTGACTGCGGTAAAAAAACCAACCATCACGGAATTCAGCACCATGCGCTTGCCCAGGTCTTCGGCGATGCGAGTGGCGGGGATGCTGTAGACCTGGATCTCCTTGTTGATGTCAGCGACGCGCACCAAGTCCTGCTCAACAATGAGGGTGCCACCGTCTTTCAGTTCAGGGGCGAAGCGGACATAGGCTTCCTGCGACATGACGACGAGGATGTCCGGCTTGGTAACGTAGGGGTAGAGCACGGGCGAATCGGAGAGGATGAGCTGAGCGCTGCAGGCGCCGCCGCGAGCTTCCGGGCCGAAGTTTTGCGTCATGGTGGCGTAGGCACCCTGATAAATGGAAGCGGCCTTGCCCAGCAGAATGGCCGACAGGATCACTCCCTGTCCGCCGAAGCCCGCGACACGAATTTCCGTTAGCTGCATACCGGCACCTCTGGTTCATCTTGTTCAACGAATTTGTCGCCCAATGATTCCTGGAATTGACCGCGCATCAGGGTTTGGTAGTCGGGCCGGTCGCGGTCGACGAACTTGCCGACGATGATTTCGCCCGTCATCGTGAGGCCAACTTCATTCGTAGGCGCTCCGTGGCGGACTTTGCTCTTCTCTTTGTAATACTTCATGGTGTCGAGGCCATCGCCCAGTTTGTTACGCCGCTGGTAGAGCGTGGGACAGGGCGAAATGACTTCGATGAAAGAGAAGCCCTTTTTCTGGAAAGCCTCGCTGATGGCGCGTGAGAGTTGCCGTACGTGAAAAGTGGTCCAGCGGGCGACATAGACTGCGCCGGCGGCTTCGACCAAGTGCGGCAGGTTGAACGAGGGCTCGAACGTACCGTAAGGGTTGGTGGAAGTAGTTGAGTGACCGGGAGTGGTGGGCGCGGTCTGACCGCCGGTCATAGCGTAAATAAGGTTGTTGACGCAGATGACCTTGAGATCGATATTGCGCCGGGCAGCGTGGATCAGGTGATTGCCGCCGATCGCGGATAGATCTCCATCCCCGGAGTAGACGACCACATTCAGCCTGGGATTTGCCAGCTTAAGCCCGGTAGCAAACGGGATGGCGCGGCCGTGCGTGGTGTGGCAGGAATCCAGCTTAACGTAACCCGCCACGCGCCCGGTGCATCCGATGCCTGAGACCAGGGCCAGCGATCCCAAATCGATTTTGGACTCGACTAAAGCTCGCGCGAAAGAGTTTACCGTGGTGCCGATGCCGCATCCCGGGCACCAGATGTGAGGCATGCGATCGGTGCGCAAGAAGGGCTCGACGGGATTAACGCCGGCATTAACAATATCAATCAAACTGTCTGACATTTGCTGGCCTCCACGATTACTTTGAGGATGTCTTCGGGCCTGTGAACGCCGCCGCCCGCGTGGGATACGGCAAAAGTTTTTGCCTTACCGGCGGCCGCCCGCTCGACTTCGCGCACCATCTGGCCCAGGTTGAGTTCGGGAACGACGAAGGCCTTCACCTTGGCCGCGAGATCGCGGATTTTTTTCTCGGGGAAGGGCCACGCGGTGATCAGGCGCAACTTGCCGACGCGCAGGCCTTGTTCCTGAGCTACGCCGATGGCTCGCTGCGCCACGCGGGAAGTGATTCCGTAGGAAACGACCGCTATATCTGCGCCGTCGAGTTGGTCTTCCTCGAAAAGCGCGATACGGTCTGCGGCGTCGCGAATCTTGTTTTGCAGGCGGCGAACCAGTTTGTCCTGGATCTGAGGCGTCATGTTGGGATAACCGTGTTCGTCGTGTGTCAATCCGGTGACGTGGAAGTTGTAGCCTTCGCCGGCGTGCGCCATTTCCGGGACCTGGTCGTCATTGGTGCCATAGGGCAGATAGTCTTCTACGGACTTGTGAGTATGTTTGCGGGGCACGACTTCAATCTCGTCCGCGGGAGGGATGACGACCTTCTCAGTCATGTGGCCGACGACTTCGTCCATCATGAACATTACGGGGACGCGAAATTCTTCCGCGAAGTTGAACGCTTTGATGGTGAGGTCAAAACATTCCTGCGGAGAATTCGGGCAGAGGGCGATGATTTCGTAGTCGCCATGCGAGCCCCAGCGAGCCTGCATCATATCGGCTTGCGCGGGCAGCGTAGGCAGGCCGGTGGACGGGCCTCCGCGTTGCACATCGACGAATACGCAGGGCGTCTCGGTCATGGCAGCGTAGCCGATATGTTCCATCATCAGAGAGAAGCCCGGACCGGAGGTGACGGTGAAGGCCTTGGCTCCGCCCCAGACAGCTCCCTGCAATGTGATCGATGCGGCGAGTTCGTCTTCCATCTGAATAAAGGTTCCGCCGACTTTCGGGACACGCGAAGCGAAACGCTCGACAACTTCGGTGGAAGGAGTGATGGGATAGCCGGCGGCGAATCGCGCGCCAGCCGCGAGCGCTCCTTCACAGCAGGCGTGGTCGCCGTCGATGAAGTGGGTGCCGGTGAGAACTCCACGAGGATCGGCCTTCATTTTTCGCCTCCCTTGTCGGCAGCTTTGACGCCAGCCTTGTCAGCCGGGTTCTTGGTGGCGAAGATTGCGAAATCAGTACAGTACATGCCGCACAGGTCACATCCGCTGCACTTCTCGGGATGAACGACATGCGGAGGGTGGTAGCCCTTGGAGTTAAAAGCCGAAGAGAGAGCGAGCACGTGGGAGGGACAGAACTCCACGCAGAAGCCACAGGACTTGCAATGCTCGACGACAATGGAAACACGTCCTTTTGCCATGAGAACTCCACGCTGAAGGTGGTGAAACCCCACAAAAATCCTTGTAATTATGCATTGCGAAATCGAGAATGGGTGTGACAGTAATCACATCTGTTTGTGAAGAAGAGCACACGGGAGGCTTAGCGTCCGAGCGGAACAACGCGCAATGCTTTTTGCGTTATCAGTTCCAAACTAGTTTGAAGTATGGCCTGCTCGTGCGGAACGGCACCAAAGATTGTGTCTTTCATCACAGCGCTTTGCGAACTAGTGGACTATGACTGAGTTGAGAGGAAAATAGGCTCATCTTCCCCTGACATTCCTGGAAGCACCTTGGTGGGTTGTCGGGTTACTGAGCGCGCTTGGGTTTCAGTGAGAGCCCGTGGCCTAAAGGAGAAAGTGCGATGTCGCTAAAGAAAATGCTTTTGATATTTATGGCTCTAGTTGTGTGCAGCTACATGCTCGCGGCGCAGGACAAAACGCCGGATCAATCGAAGACCGTCATCCAGCATGTCACGGTCGCCCCTACTTCGCCAGCATCAGGCAAAGAGATGTACATAGCCTATTGTGCAGTTTGTCACGGAACGGATGGTAAAGGGGGAGGGCCGGCGGCCAGCGCCCTGAAGATGCCTCCGACTGATCTTACGCAGTTGAGCAAGAACAACGGTGGGAAGTTTCCGGCAATGAAAGTCACGTCCGCGATCCGCGGGACATCCGATTTGCCGGCTCATGGATCGAAAGACATGCCGGTATGGGGAGAGTTGTTTTGGACTATGAGCCGCGGCCACGAGGGCCAAGTGCAGCAACGAGTGGCCAACCTCACCCAATACATCGAGAGTATGCAAGCTAAGTAGGAGGGAGTCCTGTTTGTTGGCGCAGGAGCAAGGTTTGCGGGCGCAAGCGCTCGCTTGTGCCCGCTTGGTTCCGCGCGGAAACGACTCGCCTCGGGTTAATCCGGGGGCGGGTGCATTATGAGTTGCTAAGAGTTTTCCAGACCTCACGGTTGATGACGCCTACATGCTGGATGCTCTTGACCGCCTTCATATATTGAGCACGCTCGAATGCCGACGGGTTCGGGCAGCGCAACTGACTCATGCTGCCCTTCATCTGCTGAACGGATTCGTATTCGTGCTTCTCCAGCCACTCCATTGCTCCCGCTTCGATATCACTCAGATGGGCGATACCATTTTTCAATAACGTAGAGCAAAGCATGGTGACGTCGGCACCGACCATGAGGAGCTTAACGACATCTTCAGGGCCATGCACTCCGCTGGTCGCTGCCAGATTGGCGCGGATGCGACCGTAAAGAATGCCGATCCAGGTTAGAGGAAGGCGCAAGGCTTGGGGGCCACTGAGCAACACATTGGGCTGGATTTCCAATTCATCGAGGTTGATATCGGGCTGATAGAAACGATTAAAGAGTACGAGGCCGTTGGCGCCGGCGTCGTCCAACCGCTTCGCCATATTGGCCATGTTGCTGAAGAACGGGCTGAGCTTCAGGGCAATGGGAATTTTCACAACGGACTTTACTGCTCTTAGAATGTCGATGTACTGCTGTTCCACCGCGTTGGAAGTCAGTTCAGGATCCGTGATGATCGAGTAGATGTTGCATTCCAGAGCGTCGGCGCCCGCCTGCTCAATGAGCTTGGCGTAGTTGGTCCAGCCGCCGACGGTGCTGCCGTTAAGGCTGGCGATAATCGGCACCGAGACTGCTTTCTTGGCCCGATAGATGTGATTCAGATATCCCTCCGGCCCAAGGTGAAATTCATCGGGCTGGGGAAAGAAGCTAGAAGCTTCGGCGAAACTGTCTGTCCCTTCGGAAAGATGGTAATCCAGTTCGAAGCTTTCTTGCCGTAATTGCTCCTCGAACAGCGAATACAAAACAACGGCAGACGCGCCAGCGTCCTCGAGGCGACGAATGCCGTCGATTTCCTGGGACAGCGGAGAGGCTGAAGCCACCAAAGGGGTACGCAGCCGCAAGCCAAGATAGTTCGTTGTGAGATCGATCATGATTGCTCCGGAGCAAGCGGAGAGTTGAGAGCACGCCCTCCACAGTTATTAATAATGTTTTCTGTAAAGACGCAGCTGGCTGCGTCTTGTGTGCGAACCTATTCATTCGATCCGGCCTTGGCTGGTTCTTTATCACCTTTCCGCTGTGCCAGATATTCATAGAGGTGGAATCGGGTCATGGCGTCCTGTTGAGCTTCAGCCCACAGATGCTTGGCATCTTCCGGCTTACTCTTGGTGAGCATTTTGAAGCGCATTTCCATGGACATAAAGTCCTGAACTCTACGAGTAGGCGTACGTGAATCGAGGATCAAGGGATTTTCTCCGTGTGCGGTTCGTTCCGGGTTATAGCGATAGAGCAGCCACTGACCGGAATCCACCGCCACTCTCTGGTTCGACATCGCCGTGGTCATATCGATTCCGTGAGCGATGCAGTGCGAGTAGGCGATGATGAGGCTGGGCCCGTTGTAAGCCTCGGCCTCGAGGAAAGCTTTGAGCGTGTGCTCGTCCTTCGCGCCCATGGCCACGCTTGCAACGTAAATGTTCCCGTAGCTCATGGCCATAAGTCCGAGATCCTTCTTGGGGCCGGGTTTGCCGCCCGCGGCAAACTTAGCTACGGCAGCGCGTGGGGTGGATTTGGACGCCTGTCCTCCGGTGTTGGAGTAGACCTCGGTGTCAAGCACAAGCACGTTGACGTTGCGCCCGCTGGCCAGGACATGGTCGAGGCCGCCGTAACCGATATCATAGGCCCAGCCGTCGCCGCCGACGATCCAGATACTCTTTTTGACCAGCAGGTCGGCGAGGGAAAGCAACTGCTTGCCGTCGGCGGAATTCAAACCGTGCAGTTTTTCTTTCAACAGATCTACGCGCTGGCGTTGCTCATAAATGTCAGCTTCGTCTTTCTGCGGAGACGTGAGGAGGGCTGCGGCGAGTTCATCGCCGATCGTTCCGGCTACGCGCTTGACCAGTTCCTGCGCGAACTCGGTCTGCTTGTCAATGGAGAGCCGGAAGCCCAGGCCGAACTCCGCGTTGTCTTCGAACAAAGAGTTGGACCATGCGGGCCCGCGGCCGTCCGCGTTCTTCGTCCACGGGGTAGTGGGCAGGTTGCCACCGTAGATCGATGAACATCCTGTGGCGTTCGCAATGATGGCGCGGTCGCCGAACAATTGGGACATCAACTTGAGATATGGAGTTTCACCGCAGCCGGCACAAGCGCCGGAAAACTCGAACAGCGGCTCCTGTACTTGCTGCTGTCGGATGTTGCCAACTTTAATGTTACGGCGGTCGAGTTCTGGAATGGTGAGGAAGAAATCCCAGTTGTCGCGCTCAGGAACCCGCAGCGGAGGCTGGGGTGCCATATTGATGGCCTTCAACCGTGTTTCAGCTTTGTTCTTGACCGGACAAATTTCGACGCAGATGCCGCAACCAGTGCAGTCTTCCGGAGCCACCTGGATGGTGTACTTGAGGCCTTGCCATTCTTTGTCGCGGGTCTCAGTGGACTTAAATGTTGCCGGAGCGTGTTCCAATTCTTTGGCGTCGTAAACCTTGATTCGGATGACGGAATGCGGACAAACCATGGCGCATTTTCCGCACTGGATGCAGATCTTGGAGTCCCATGCGGGAATTTCAAGGGCGAGATTGCGCTTCTCCCACTTCGCGGTTCCGGTGGGGAAAGTTCCATCGACGGGAAACGCGCTGACAGGCAATTCGTCGCCGCGTCCGGCGTAGATCGTGCCCAGGACATCCCGCTCGAACTCCGGCGCGGATGTGCAAAACGGCGGTGGTATCTCAATCGTGCTGGTGAGTTCCGTGGGGACTTTCACCTCGAACAAGTGGGCCAACGTTTCGTCCACGGCCTGCATGTTCTTCTGCACGATCTCTTCGCCCTTTCGGCCGTAGGTGTGTCGAATCGACTCGCGAATGGCCTCGATGGCTTGATCCGAAGGCAAGACCGCGGAGATGGCGAAGAAGCAAACCTGAAGAATCGTGTTCATGCGACTGCCCATGCCAGTGTCGCGTGCCACCTGATAAGCGTCAATTACGTACAGTTTGGCGTGCTTCGCGATAAGTTGGTGCTGCACGGGCCGGGGCAGATGGTCCCAGACGTCGTCCGGACCAAAGGGGCTGTTGAGCAGGAACGTTCCGCCGGGAACCAGCGCGCTGAGCATGTCGTAGCGTTCGAGGAAGATCCACTGATGGCAGGCAACGAAGTTTGCGCTGGAAACCAGATAGCTGGAGTGAATCGGTTGCGGCCCGAAGCGGAGGTGAGAGATGGTGGCCGCGCCTGATTTTTTTGAATCGTAAACAAAGTACCCTTGCGCGTAGTTGTCGGTATTCTCGCCGATGATCTTGATGGAATTCTTGTTGGCGCCGACGGTGCCATCCGCTCCCAGACCGTAAAACATCGCCCGGACAACGTTGCTGGGCTCGATAGAAAATCCTGCATCGTAAGTCAAACTGGTGTGGCTGACGTCATCCTGAATGCCAATGGTGAAATGATCTTTTGGGTGGTCGGCTTTCAGATTGTCATAGATCGCCTTGACCATGGCGGGCGTGAATTCCTTGGAGGAAAGACCATAACGTCCTCCAACCACAGCGGCCGTGTTTTTTCCGGGACTGAGATTATTTTTCACCCCTTCATGAAGCGCGTTCACCACATCGAGATACAGCGGTTCGCCAATCGCTCCCGATTCTTTCGTGCGATCGAGCACGGCGATCTTGCGCACGCCGGGCGGCAAGGCTGCGAGAAATGCTTCCACGGGGAAAGGACGATAGAGATGTAGCTTCAGCAATCCGAGCTTTTCGCCTTGCGCGTTGAGAGACTCAACGCTTTCGTGAGCAACCTCGGCGCCCGAGCCCATGATTACGATTACGCGCTCGGCGTCCGGCGAGCCAACATAATCGACCAGGTGATAGGAGCGACCTGCGACTTCCGCGAATTGGTTCATCACCGATTGGACGATCTTCGGACAGGCTTCATAATAAGAATTTGCCCGTTCGCGCATTTGAAAGAACACATCGGGATTTTGTGCGGTGCCACGCAAAACGGGATGGTCGGGCGAAAGAGCGCGCTGCCGATGCTCGAAGACGCGATCCATGTTGATCAGAGCGCGCATGTCGTCTTCGGAGAGCATTTCAATCTTGTTCACTTCGTGCGAGGTGCGAAAGCCGTCAAAGAAATGGATAAAAGGGATGCGCGATTCGAGGGCGGCAGCGTGGGCGATGAGCGCCATGTCCATCGCCTCCTGCACGGAGTTAGAGCTGAGCATGGCGTAACCGGTGGCACGGCAGGACATGACATCGGAGTGATCGCCGAAGATTGACAGGGCGTGGGTCGCCAGGGTGCGTGCCGAAACATGGAATGCGGTTGGCGTGAGTTCGCCCGCAATCTTATTCATGTTCGGAATCATCAGCAGCAGGCCTTGCGAGGCGGTAAAGGTGGTAGCCAGGGAGCCCGTCTGCAATGCGCCGTGTACGGCTCCGGCAGCACCACCTTCACTTTGCATCTCGATCACGTGGGGCACCGTGCCCCAAATATTCTGAATCCCCTGAGACGCCCACTCGTCCGCCCATTCGCCCATGTTGGAGGAGGGAGTGATGGGATAGATTGCTATAACTTCGTTGACCCGGTAGGCGACGTATGCGACCGCCTCGTTGGCATCCATGGTCTTGAACTTGCGCTTCATGAGGACTGACCACCTTCTGTCTGTACGAATATGAGTATGTGTTTGGGTCTTTCCCACTTGTCTGCATCAAGGATGGACGATGCGGCAGAGGAACGCAGCAAGGCACGTCACAGACGAATGTGATTTCCGTCACGTTGAGGCCGGCCAATGAAATTTGTGAGGCGCGTCACACCGGCATGTATCTTGCAGCACAGCGAATCGTTCTTTGGGGGAAGACACTACCCGCAGAGAAGAGTTACTCTGACCGCGCCGCAACTTCGACTCACGCGGGCCGGGTCAGAGATCGAGGGAAAGATGCTCCAGGAGGCTCGCATGCTCTCGCCGTACGGGATGGAGATTGTGGAAAGCTGCATTACCTGTAAGTTGCGCTCGGACCGCATCTTTTGCGACCTGCCGCCGACTTCCCTAGAGAACTTCGAAAACATAAAGTTCGCTACCGCCTATCCCCAGGGAGCAGTGCTATTTGTGGAGGGGCAGATGCCTCGCGGCATCTTTGTGCTGTGCAAGGGCGGGGTGAAGCTCTCGATTAATTCCCCGAGCGGCCGGACGATGATCGTGAAACTGGCGGAACCCGGCGAGGTACTGGGCTTGAGCGCAACGATTTCGGGAAAACCCTACGAAGTGACCGCAGAAACGATCGATCCTTGCCAGGTGAATTTCGTGAAGCGCGATGACTTTCTGAAGTTTCTGAAGGAAGATGTCGATGCCTGCTTCAAGGTGGCGGAGCAGTTAGGCGAAAAGTATCACAACGCCTGCAAGGAGGTGCGATCACTGGGATTGTCGCACTCGGCTGCGGAGAAATTGGCAAAACTGCTTTTGGAGTGGAGTTCCAAGAACGGTGAAGCCAGCAACGTAGAGCCAAGGCTCAAACTCCGGCTCACGCACGAGGAGATCGCGCAGATGATTGGAACGTCGCGAGAAACGGTCACTCGGCTGTTTGCGGAGTTGAAGAAGCGCCAGATCCTGCAGACCAAGGGCTCGACTTTGGTGATTCGTAACACGCCGGCGCTGCGCGAAATCGCCAATCATAATTAGATCCGGATTTGCACGAAAGCTGGGCTTTTATCCAAGAACGGCTACATCCCCTCCCATACGGCCGATCGTAACCCCGGCCAAGCGGCTCGCGTGCTTATACTGCTAAGAGTAACCCCCGAAAGCCGTCACGAGGTGTAACGAAAAAATGAGTGCACCGGTTCCTCCCAATGAACAGGAGAGACTTGAAGCGCTTCGTAGCTATGGCATTCTCGACACCGAAGTTGAAGAAGATTTCGATGCGATCACTCGTTTTGCCGCTCACGTTTGCGGAACACCGATCGCCTTAGTGTCACTGGTGGATGCGACGCGTCCGTTTCTATGCCGGCACGCCATTGCAGACCGATGAGGGTCTGGGCCTGGGGAGTCTGTGCGTGATCGACGGGATACCGCGAAATCTGACACCGGAGCAGATTGAGGGGCTAAGAGTATTTTAGGCAGAGCTGTGGTCGCGAATCTGCAGCTTCGCCGGGCTTTGCGCTTGTTGAACGACTATCGCGGCCATACGAAGCGGTTGGCAATTGGCGGTGCCAAGTAGAATTGCGCAATCATGCCCCGAAGGGCCTTCTGTGCGGATCGTGACCGTGATCACAATTCCTGGTGATAACCATCACCGCTGTGGCCGGCATTCTCTCCTATAGTTGCCCCGAAAAGGGAGATCCGCCGCAAGGCCTTATGGGGAGGCAACTTGACAATGGTAACTTCAATTTTGACTGGCAACGGCCAGCAGTCGAACCCGGTCACGCAAAAACCGCGATTGATTTTCTGGGAGCTGACGAAAGGCTGCAATCTACGCTGCATCCATTGCCGGGCCAGCGCTACGGAACTAAGTTCTCCGTCAGACCTGTCGACACAAGCGGCATGCGACATCATCGATCAGATCGCGAAAGTATCCTCGCCCATACTCGTACTCAGCGGCGGCGAACCGCTGTTTCGTTCCGACATTTTTCAGTTGGCGCGTTACGGCACAGATAAAGGACTGCGCGTGGCGCTGGCCACGAATGGGACACTGGTAACGAAATCTGTCGCACAGAAGATTGTCAATAGCGGGGTGAAGCGGGTGGCCATCAGCCTAGATGGCGCCGATGCGGCCACGCACGATACGTTCCGCGGAATTCCCGGAGCATTTGACGCCGCGATTACCGGATTCCGCAATCTGAAGGCATTGGGCATGTCGGTGCAGATCAATACGACGATCGCCCGTCACAATGCCCACCAGCTTCCGCAGGTGCTCGAGCTAGCGAAGTCGTTGGGAGCAGATGCGCTGCACACATTCCTGTTGGTGCCGGTAGGTTGCGGGGTGGATATTGCATCCGAGCAGATGGTTCCGCCGGAAGAATATGAGCGGATGCTGAATTGGTTCTACGATCGCTCGGTGGAGGGCGGCATCGAGTTGAAAGCGACTTGCGCGCCGCATTACTTCCGGGTGGTTCGTCAACGGCGAGTGGCGGAGCATCGCTCGGTGGCTGCGGCCGAAGCGGCACATCAAGCGCCTGAAATGCCGCGGGAACTGCCAGACAACGGATCGTCACAGGCTGGATCGTCACCCATTAACTCGTCCCACATTGGCCCCACTGATATAACAATGCCCGGCTCGACCGGGATCGAGTTGAAACCTCATGGCATCGGCAAGGCCGTGGGACATCCTGGGACTCATCCGTCCGACATGAACACGATGACGAAAGGATGTTTAGCGGGCACCGCGGTTTGTTTCATTTCTCATCAGGGAGAAGTTTATCCGTGCGGATACTTGCCAGCGTTGGCAGGGGATCTGAAGAAGCAGGCGTTCGCCGACATTTGGGAAAACTCGCTGGTTTTCAGTCAACTGAGGGATACTGGCAACCTGCGGGGAAAATGCGGTTGCTGCGAGTTCCGCAATGTTTGCATGGGATGCCGTGCCCGAGCCTTCGCGGTTACTGGAAATTATTTGGACGAAGAGCCGTTCTGCGTGTACGAGCCACGTACTAAAGTGTTGAAGGAAAAGGAAATTGTGCCGGCAGAAGTGATACGGTAAGCATGGGCGTGATTTCACCATTGAGAAACAGGGACACAGAGCCAACAATGCGCAGGAAATCCCAATCAGCTGGCCCTCCCCCCGAGGGAGTTCGTCGCACGTTTTGCTCTGTGTCTCTGTGCCCCCATGGTGAAACCCTCCTTTTTCGAGCCAAAAGACACCAACCCAGCGTGATATCCCACTAAGTGGCTTACAGTCCTTCACCTGGTTCCCATCCATCCTCTGCTAACTCGCTGAAAACAAGGAATCATCCTCCGTCACAAGGAGAGCTTGGTCTTTGGTACCAGAGGTGCTTTTCCTAAGGCTGGTACAGGAGTTATGACGTGGAACCTTCTCTCATGGTAATTGGCCTGAACTACCGTACGGCGCCAGTTGCCGTGCGGGAACGCTTCTGGATCAGCGAGAGCCGGCGTTACGAAGCACTGGTGCAACTGTCACGGGCAGAAGGCATTGACGAAGTAATTGTCCTGGCTACCTGTAACCGCACCGAGTTTCAATTGTGGGTCAACGACGTCACCTTGGCGGCGAATTCGGTGATGCGGTTTCTGGGCGCCGAATATGGACTGATGCTGTGCGAGTGGAAGCATTTCTACCGCTTGCTCGACGAAGCCGCCTTGCTGCACATTTTTCGAGTGGCCTCCAGCCTTGACTCGATGGTGGTAGGCGAACCGCAGGTTGTATCGCAAGTGAAGCAGGCGTGGCAGCAGGCGCAGAAGGTTGGGACTACTGCACGATTTCTTGATGCCGTGATGCAGAAGGCGCTGACGGTCTCGAAGCGTGTGCGCACGGAAACGGCGATTGGCAATGCGGCCGTATCCATCCCTTATGCAGCGGTGGAACTTACACGGCAGATTTTCGGCGGGCTGGAAAACAAGAAAGTGCTTCTGCTGGGTGCGGGCAAGATGAGCGAGCTTTCCGCACGAGGATTGTTGAATCAGGGCGCCGCTTCCGTCTGCGTGATCAACCGCACTCTGGAGCATGCAACGGAGCTGGCAAACAAGCTGGGTGGGACTGCGATCCCCTTCGAAGCACGCTGGCAACACATGGCGCAGGCCGACATCATCATCAGTTCGACTTCTTGTCCCCACACGATTCTCAGCCGCGAGGAAGCGGAGAACATGGTTCGTGCTCGCCGCGACAAGCCTCTGGTAATTGTGGATATCGCCATGCCGCGTGACATCGATGCCGCGGTGAGGGCGGTCGAAGGCGTTTTCCTCTATGACCTGGACGATCTGGAAAGCGTGGTCGACCACAATGCGGGCGAGCGTGAGATGGCCGCCGCCGAAGCACAAAAGATTCTGCAGTCCGAGGCGCAAGGTTTCCGCCGTAAGCTGATGGTGGAGCGGGTAGTCCCGACCATCGTCGCACTGCGCCAGCGGCTTGACGAAATTTGCCGGCAAGAACTGGATTCCTTCCGAGAAGAGTGCGGGCCTTTTTCCAAGGACCAGGACGAAATGTTAAACGCAGTCATGTCCCGAATGACCCAGAGGATTGCAGGATCCCTGGCCCGTGAACTCAAGGAACTTCCAGAGAAAGTGGAGCAGGAACAGATGACCACTGCTTTGCAACGGCTGTTCCACTTGCAAACGCCTAACTCGGCGATTGCCGGCACCATATCGCAACAGGCTTAAACCGGTGATTGAAACCGGGTGCAGTAGACAGTGCGGAGCATAACGACGTAAATTCTGCGTGTGACGAGCCGCCAGAACCATCCTCCGCTTATCGTGGAGGCGCTGCAGCATAGCGACCGAACTGCCATCGTCGATTCCGAAGGATCGTTCACTTACCATGATTTGCTGGGTGCGTCCTTACGCGTTGCGACAGCGCTGCTCGCTGGTCGCGAGGATCTACGCGAAGAGCGCGCGGCGTTCCTCATTACGCCGGGATTTCGGTGGGTTGCGGTGCAGTGGGGAATTTGGCGGGCAGGTGGTATTGCGGTACCGCTCCCCATCAACGCGACCAAGCCTGAGTTGGAATATTTTATCGACGATCCGAGAGCATCGATTCTGATGTTCGATGCTCAGGCCGCTTCCCTTCTGGCGCCGCTTGCAGCATCCCGCGCGATCCGCACGTTCTTGTGTGAGCAGATTTCGGCTCGTCCCTCTAAAGAATCTGACGTCCTGCCAGACATCGGCAGTAATCGGCGCGCCATGATTCTCTACACCAGCGGGACAACCAGCCGGCCGAAGGGCGTAGTTACAACTCACGCGAACATCGAGGCCCAGATCAAGAGCCTGGTGGAAGCTTGGGAGTGGTCGGCCGACGATCAGATTCTGTTGTGCTTGCCGCTGCACCACGTGCACGGAATCATCAACGTGGTTTCGTGCGCGCTATGGTCGGGCGCAATTTGCCGGATACTGCCGCGATTCGACGCGCAAGCGGTTTGGAATTGCATCGTCGGAGGTAGCCTAACGCTGTTCATGGCCGTGCCGACGATTTATGTGAGGCTCATTGCCGCGTGGAACGAGGCTTCGCCGGAGCGGCGTGCGGAGTTGAGCGCGGCATGCCGGCGGCTGCGCTTGATGGTTTCCGGCTCGGCCGCGTTGCCGGTAAGTACGCTCGAGCGTTGGAAGGAAATCAGCGGCCACACGTTGCTGGAGCGTTACGGGATGACAGAAATTGGCATGGCGCTGTCGAACCCGTTGCGAGGCGAGCGCATACCGGGCACTGTTGGGACACCGCTACCGGGGGTTGAGGCTCGTCTGGCAGCAGAGGACGGCGCGTTGGTTGCCCCCGGAACGCCGGGCGAGATCGAAGTCCGCGGTCCGAGCGTCTTCGCGGAATACTGGGGCCAGCCTGAGGCTACTCGCGACGCGTTTCGCGATGGATGGTTTCGCACGGGGGATACGGCCGTCTTGGAGAACGGGCGCCATCGCATTCTTGGCCGGACAAACATCGACATTCTCAAGACGGGCGGACACAAACTATCCGCGCTGGAAATCGAAGAGGCGTTACGCGAACATCCGGCGATCGCCGAGTGCGCCGTGGTTGGCGTCCCCGATGCAGAGTGGGGCGAGCGCGTGGCTGCGGCGGTCGTGCTGCACCAGGGCAGTGCGATCGACCTGGCATCCTTTCGCCTTTGGGCTAAGGAATTGTTGGCGGCACACAAGGTTCCGTCTCGCCTTCTCGTCCTCGATGCGCTCCCGCGCAACGCCATGGGAAAGGTAATGAAGCCCGCTCTGGCAGCACTGTTTCAAGCTCCAAATACCGAACCCCCCGCCTAAGATTTGCCTGACTTGCCTTGACGCGCATGTTATGCTCCTGCCCACATTCCAGTATGGCGCAATGGCGAATGCGGATGGCGCAATGGCGAATGAAAGAGTGACGACCCCAGTTTCAGCAGTCCACACCAAGCTCTCACGCCAGCAAATCACCGGATTCTGGGGCGCGTGGGCGGGGTGGACGCTGGATGGCATGGATTCGGTGATCTACGCGCTGGTCCTCAGCCCTGCACTCACAGAACTTCTTCCGAAGTCCGGGCTCAAAGCTACTCCCGCGAACGTGGGCTTTGCTGGATCGACATTGTTTGCGCTTTTCCTCGTGGGATGGGGACTCTCGTTGATCTGGGGGCCGATTGCCGACAAGTTTGGCCGCAGCCGGGTGCTGGCCGCGACCATCTTTGTTTACGCAATTTTCACCGGAGCCGCCGCTGTATCGCAGACCGTGTGGCAGTTGGGATTGTTCCGCTTGCTGGCGGGCATAGGAATTGGCGGCGAGTGGGCGCTGGCCGGAACTTATGTCGCCGAAGCCTGGCCGGAAGACCGTCGTAAGATGGGCGCCGGTTATCTGCAAACTGGTTATTATGCGGGCTTCTTTCTGGCTTCCGCCCTCAATTACACAGTCGCTCCGCGCTTTGGCTGGCGCGCCATGTTCTGGTGCGGGCTGACGCCCGTCATTGTCGCCTTCATGATTTTGGTTCGGGTAAAGGAGCCGGAGCGTTGGCAAAAGAAAATCAAGGTAAAGGCCGCTGGCGGAATTTCCTCTCTACGCCGCATTTTCAGTCCACCGTACACACAGCGTACTCTGGTGAACACCGTGCTGTTGGCATCGGCCATTTGCGGCCTTTGGGCGGCCGCAGTCTATGCTCCGACGGCGCTCCTCACCCTGGCAAAGCGCGCCGGCATGTCCCAACCGCGAGCCGTACGCATGTCATCCTTCGGTATGGGCCTGCTGTCGCTGGGGACCATCCTAGGATGCCTCGCCGTGCCCCCGCTGGCCGAACGTTTTGGCCGCAAGCGGACATTGGCTTTTTACTACTTCGGGATGGCGGCCTGCATTCTGCTTAGCTTTGGCTGGGCATTCTACCTGACTCAAGGACTTCGTCCGTTCATCGCGGTGCTTTTTTTCTTAGGCTTTTTCGGCGGGAACTTCGCTATTTTCAGCCTTTGGCTGCCGGAGCAGTATGGAACCACAGTGCGCGCCACTGCATTTGCCTTCACCACTTCGTTTGGACGATTCATCGCCGCCGGAGTCAACTTTGGAGTTGGCGCTCTAGTCAGCCGCATGGGATCTCTCGGCAAGCCGGTTGCTTTTACCGCAATTGCCTTTGGGATTGGACTGCTGGTCATTCCCTTCGCCATGGAAACCCGGGGCAAAACGCTACCCGACTAATAGCTTGGCCTCATTTATCCGGCGCCATCGTGAGAGCTACGTCGTAAGGATTGACTAGTTTTGCCTGACTGACACTTCGGCAGCGAGTCTCCCGGTTTGACACTCCCTCTGCAACGTTCCTATACTTCTCACGCCACGACGACCCCACCTGGGAGGATTTCTATGTTGAAGCGTTCGCTGATTGTTTTTCTGATTACTGCCTCCGCAACTCTAGGCTCTGCGCAAGATCTTTGGAAGGTTCACCAACCCAAACTCACTCCCCAGAAAAGCGGCACAACGCAACTTCTGATTGCCGTTAGTCCCGTGAACTCCCGTGTGGTCTGGGCAGCAGGAACTGGCGGTACGTACGTGGTCACGACCGACGGTGGAGAGACCTGGAAAGCCGGCGTAGTCCCGGGCACCGAAAGCCTGCAATTTCGGGACGTGCAAGGCGTCAGCGATAAGATCGCCTATTTGATGTCGATTGGAAATAACACAACGGATTTCCGGATCTACAAAACCGAAGACGGTGGCGCGACCTGGAAGCTCCAGTTCACCAATGAGACAGTGAATGCATTTTATGACTGTTTCGCGTTCTGGACGCCGAACCGGGGCATCACACACAGCGATTCCGTGAACGGAGTATTTCCCGACATACGGACAACCGATGGAAGGACCTGGCACTCAATCGCCGCCAACATGCCGCCAGCCCTGCCGGGAGAAGCCTCATTTTCCTCAAGTGGAACTTGCATCGCGACCGAGGGAAGAAGAAACGCCTGGATAACGACCGGTGGCTCCACCATCGCCAGAATCTTGGCCACCAGAGACGGAGGCGACACCTGGAACGCCTACGACACTCCGCTCGCGAGTTCCGCCAATGCGGGCGGCTTCTCGGTGGCTTTCCGCGACCCCTGGAATGGCATTGTGGGTGGCGGCGACTTATCCACGAACGCGAACCCCCAGGCGGCAACGTCTAACGATAGTGGCCAAACGTGGACTCTCACCAACAAGCCGCCTGTCGGGGGAGCCATTTTCTGCCTTGCCTATGTACGCGGCCTTCGCGACTATTTCCATGAGGATTTCGAAGAAGGCGACCGGGACCACGACTACGATCGTACCGTAGTGGTGACGGCCGAAACACAGCCTAACTTCGACTCGGGAGCAGCGGCCTGGACTCCCGATGAAGGACGCACCTGGTTCGGACTGCCGCAGGTCAGCGGTTATTGGGCGGTCGCTTTCGCCAATCCGGAGGCTGGATGGTTCGTGGGCAATAACGGCCAGATTCTGAAGATCAGCTTCTAAGCGTTTGGCAACTTAATGCAGGGCGGTTGCAGGGAAAACTTCGGCTGACTGAGTCTTAGCGATTCCACTCGGCGGTCTACTGCTCTTCGCCCACGGCGGTCTGCGCGCCTTCTTCGTCGCCGCGAATCAAGCCGAATTTCTTCAGCTTGTAGCGCAGGGCGTCGCGACTGATGTCGAGGAGCTTGGCGGCGTGGGTCTGGTTGCCGTTCGACTGGCGCATGGCCAACTCGACCATGGCATGCTCCACTTCTTCCAGCGACGTTCCACCTTCCGGAATATAAAGGCGCGGGAGCATGCGGCCGTTGGGCAGCGCTTGTCCGCCGTCAGCCGGGGAAGTTCGTTCGAAGAGGGTGCGGCCGCCCGATTCGCCGACGGAAAATGGAAGATACAAGGGCCGCAAAAGCGGCTCGTCTTCCAGAATCATGCCGCGCTCAATGGTGTTCTTTAGTTCGCGAACGTTGCCCGGCCAGTTGTGACCCTGAATCAATCGCCGGGTTTCCTCGGTAATGCCGCGAATCGACTTCCTGAATCTCCGGTTATAGCGATCGATGAAGAAATCCACCAAGGGCATGATGTCTTCTTTTCGGTCGCGCAACGGCGGGATGAAGATTGCGATGATGGCCAGGCGGTAATAGAGGTCCTGCCGGAATTGTCCTTCGCGCACCGCTTTTTCCAGATCACGGTTGGAGGCGGCAATCACGCGTACATCGACCTGCATGTCACGGATGCCGCCGACGCGACGAATGACCTGGTCCTCGAGCACACGCAGAAGCTTGGCTTGCAGCAGCGGGGAAAGTTCGCCGATTTCGTCGAGGAAGAGCGTACCCCCATCGGCCGCTTCAAACAGGCCCTTCTTCATCTGCTTCGCGTCAGTGAATGCGCCTTTCTCGTGACCAAAGAGCTCGGCTTCCATCAAAGTCTCAGGAATCGCGGAGCAGTTGATGGCGATAAAAGGCTTCTCCTGACGGGAGCTTTCGTAGTGGATAGCCTTGGCGATGAGGTCTTTGCCGGTGCCGCTTTCTCCTTGGATCAGGATGGTGGTAGCCTCACTGGCCGCAACCTTGCGGACAAAGTTCATCAGTTCCGTCATCTTGGAGGAGACGCTGACCACACTGTCATAACCGGCCGAGCGACGCACCTCGCTTCGTAAAGTCTGGACTTCGGTGCGGAGGCTGGTGGCTTCGAGGGCATTCTTGATGGTGATGTGCAGTTCATCGAAATCTACGGGCTTTCCCACGAAGTCATAGGCGCCGAGTTTGAGCGCGGCTTTCACATCGTCAAGTTGCGGATCGGCCGTGATCATGATGACGGCGCGGGCGTCGCCATTTTTCTTGAGCTGATCGAGCACTTCGATGCCGGTGAGGTCCGGCATGCGTACGTCAAGCAGAACCAGATCGGGCGATTCATGCTGGGCAAGCTTGAGGGCGGGTTCGCCGGCATCTGCCTCCAGCACGCGATAGCCCCATTCCTCGCACTTCTGGCGGAGCGACCAACGCACCAGGCGCTCGTCATCCACGATCATAATCTTCTCTGCAGGCATGCGTGTTTAATTTACTACGAATGCGGGGCGGCGTGCATCGCCGACGTCCCTAAGGCAAGCCGCTGCAATCCCTTACACTTGCGGTGCCTGGTGCGGATAAAGAGAATACCAGTCTTAGCGGGAGGCAAGAACCCGGCGAATGTCAGGGCGAACTTAGTTCGCCCGTCCCACAATCAGTCCGCCAGGACCAGGTAGGTTGATCCGGCATATATCGGTGAAGCCTGCTGCCTTCATCCATTGGGTATATTCGGACTCGTTGTAGGCGGCGCCCGCATCGGTGGCAACCAGCATGTTCAGGGAGAACAGGGCCGCATGTTGCGGTCCGATTTTGTCGGGATTGAGGATGAAGTCCTGCACGACGAGGCGTCCGTTCGCTGCGAGCGCCTGATGTGCACGGCGAAAGATATCGCGGTTCTGCTCCTCGGAAAACATATGGCAGATGGCGTTCAGCATGATGAGGTCGAAGCCGGAGCCGAAATTGTCCCTGAGCATATCTCCCGTCCGAAGGCTCACTTGACCTGAGACGCCGGCCTGGCTGACGTATTCGGCGGTGAGGGGCACCACTTCAGGAACATCGAGGATCTCGCATTTCAACCCAGGACAAGCTCTTGCGAAAGCGATGGAGTAAGCGCCTGAGCCGCCACCGAGATCGAGGATGCGATGGACGCCGGTTGTGCCCAGAGCCTTCACCACGAGCGGAGCGCGAACCTTTGCGTTGCGTTGCATGCCGGCAATGAAGTTACGGGTCCATGCGGGAGAATCTTCCCGCTCGATGTGGACGCGCGTACCGCTGCGCACGGCATCGGTAAGAGTGCTCCAGCGATGCCAGATGTTGGCCGTGTGCAGCAATCCATCCCGGTGATTGTCTTTGGAGCCTTGAACGAAGAATCGTGCTGATTCGGGCGTGTTGCTATAAGTTTCTTCAACCTTCGAAAGCAATCCCAGGGCAACGAGTGCATTCAGCAACATGGCAACGGAGCGCGCGTTGGCGCCGATCTTCGCTCCGATCTCTTTGGCACTGGCGCCGTCGCCGATGGCGGTAAAGATGTCGAGTTCGAGCGCCGTAAGAAGGCAGCGACTCGGCATGTAGCCGCAGATCATCTGATCAAGGCGATCGGGAAGGATCCCTGCCTTGTCGCGGGCTGACATCGCTGCGCGGAACTTTTCACCATGCTCGATCGACATGGCCTTCATCGCGGGAGCGTCGTTCCAGACCAAACGAGCTACGGGTTTGCCATCGCGCAGGTGCGACTCTACGATCTCAGAAACGTCCGAGGGTGGCACACGGCGATACCAGACACCTGCTGGGTAAACCACCATCACCGGACCTTCATCACAGAGTCCCATGCAGCCGCTGGTAGTGAGTTGCACATCCTGATTGAGGCCGCGCGCCTGCATCTCGCGATCCAGTGCCTCGAGCACAGCGAACGAGCCCCTGGCCGGGCAGGAAGGGACGCCTTCTGGCTTCTGCTGGGTACAGACAAACAGATGAGAACGGAACGGTTCCATCGCGGCCTCCGGGATTGGCAGATTGTCGTAAGTTGCATTCTCGGCGCTAAGAACCGCTTCTGCGGTGATTCATATCACAGAGACTGGGTTTCTCGATCGAATCCGTTTGCGGCGCAATCGTGCAGTAAGGCGTGGTGTGATCTTTCAGGACGGATTCTCGAGCTGAGAATAAAGCGCCCAAGCAGTGAACAGATCCTGGACGACGTGGCCGAGAGACTTGTAGACGGTGATCTCCTCGGGCGAGCGGCGGCCTTCGATTTGGCCCGCCAACACCTGGCCGATCTCGGCAACGATGTGATCGTCGCCGATTAGGCCTGCCGCCTTGGCGCGGAGGAACTCCCCGCCCTGGTTCAGAACTCCCTCGCGACTGTCGGCGATGAAACGCGAGCGAACGACTAAATCGTTGTCGACTTCTACAGGACCCGCATGGCTCGAGCCCACGAGATTCAAGTGAGCGCCCGGGCGCACCCAGTCGCCTTTTAAGATTGGCTCCGCGGCGGAGGTTACGGTACAGATGATGTCGGCCGCGGCGACTGCCTGTTCCACGAATCCGGTCGCAGCGACCGGCACGGCGAGTTCAGATTGCATCTGCTCGGCAAAAGCGCGGGCACGTTCGGGCGAACGCCCCCATATAGAGATCGATTCAAGGTCGCGCACTTTGCAGATCGCCCGAGCATGGGTGGCGGCTTGTTCGCCGTAGCCCAAAATCGCCAGGCGGCAGGCGTCTGCACGAGCCAATGCCTCCGTGGCAACGGCACTGGCCGCTGCCGTGCGGATGGCGGTGATCTCGCCCGCATGAACGACGCAGACCGGCGCGCCTGTTTCGGGATCGAACAGGATGACAAGCCCCTGATGGGACTGTCTTCCCAGTGCGAAGTTGCCATGGAAGACGCTGATCAACTTCGCTCCGAATGGCCCTTGCTCCCCCATAGCGCCGGGCATAACGCCAAACAGGCGATCCTCGGAGAGCGGAAGGATTGACCGCAAAAGTTGTTTCGTCTCACCCCGAGAGAAGGCAATCATCGCCTTGCGAACGATGGGAATGCATGCATCGTAGGTAAGGCGTCGGGCGACTTCTTCGCGGTCGATGAACTGCAGCAGACGTTAGCCCCCGATTGTTAGTCACATTGCCTTAGCCAGACGCGGGTGTTTGAATTTTTTCGGCCGTGCTTTGCGGAATTTGTTCCAGACTAATTGGCTGGCGGCAATGCAAGATCATAGCGCAGCCGGACAAAATACATTCTTATTAAAGTGCCCGCTGGAAAAGCGAAAGCACCCTTGACTCATCGAAGAGTCACAGAACGCTCGTTTGAACACCCCTCCCCCGAAAGCCATCCAATCGGAACATAGACTTTTTTCAAATGAGCCGGAATGGCACGACCGTGCTAGGGCAAACACATTACTTTTGTGGAAATCCACAGCGCCGAGGGCGTGAGAGTACGGACGCTCCGCACAACTAATCGCTGCAACAGGGGTTCTTAATGGGCTGGTGGTTTTGGCATCCCGAAGACCGAAGGCGGAGCAGCGGTGCCGAGTCGTGAGCATGGACACAGTGCACACGAATTGGTTTGCAAAACAAAAGAAGAGGCAGGTAAAGAACATGATGAGCGTCTGGAAAGCTGGTGTGGCTAGGGTAAGAAGGCTTCATCGGGACGCAGCGCTTGACTCTGTGCGCAACGTACTGGCAGTCATCGGCGGCGCAACGGTCTTAGCTGACTTCGGCACGATAAAGGCTTGGCTTGTTCTGCCGATGCTGGTGGTTGCTTTTGTCATTTGGCTGCTCGATTATGAGCGCCACTTTCGCGGACAAACCGTGGAGGAAGCAAAGGTCACGCGATAATTTAAGATTTGAAGCCAGGTCGCATAAGCCTGCCAACTCGATTTCGGACATTCAGGCAGCGACCCTGGACCGCGGTGATGCATCGAACCTGACCGAGAAAAGGCGCCTTATCAGTCTGGCCTTGGCAAAGAACAACAAACTCGCGGCCGCAATCTCGGCTTAGGATCCCCTCCACATCTTCCATTCCGCTGTTCGTCATTGGTTTGAAGGCGTTTTTGCCGTGCCAACGCGCCCGCAGATCGAGGACGGGCCCGCGATCGCACGCGGTGAGTCTACTTTGATCCTCGCGCCGACGAGCACCGGCAAAACCTTGGCCGCATTCTTGCGGTGCATCAATCGCATCATGTCCGCACCAGCGCCAACCAAGCGATGCCGCATTCTGTACATCTCTCCAATCAAAGCGCTCGCGGTGGATGTTGAACGAAATTTTCCAGCTCCGCTGGTTGGCGTTGCGCAGGCAGCCCAGCTACTCGGTGAGCCATTTTTCACGAACCGTCGGTTTCGCGCTCGCGGGGATCTCCGGGCTGGCGTAGCTTCACTGACGCAATCGATCATAGCGGGCCTGGGAAATGTTTTTAAGTCGGAAGTATGTTTCGCTTGCGGAGTCAATCCGTTTCGACGGATGGCTGGCTTGCACGCTGAAGAAGTGGAATGCCTGGTGAACACAGCGCGAAAGTTTTTGCTGGCGAATGTCACCGGAACGTCCGGCGATCAGATGGTGTCTGATACCGAAATGCAAAGAACCACGGGCCGCACGAACAAGGAAGAGCGCTTGGGGGTGTACGGTCGGCGAACCCTTGCCGAAAGTGCGGCCAGCTGATCCAGTCGCGCAACTAGGGCCCCGATGCGCGCACCACGTTCTGGTGTCCGCAGTGCCAGCCGGCAGCAAGCGAGGGGAAGGCTGCTATTTCGCTGCATCCGGAGTTATGATCCGCAGATAGGAAGAGAAGTCTGCACGGCGACGACTGCTTGCACATTAGTTCGCCGGCCCGGCGAGCGCCTTGATTTGATCAGTAATCTGCCGGGTCTGGCGCTCCTCGGACTCAGCGATCTCACGTTTCGTCCTCGACCCTTCGTCATATTTTGATCCAAGACTTTGAGTAAGGCTAACTCTTTTCAGGAGATCCATCATCACATCCGACGGCTTTGCGCTCATTGGGTCAACCTTTTTTCCAGTTCTGGAACCAGAACCGGAGAATAGGATGCTTTTGCAAAAAATGTGAACGTTCTTGCGACCGACAATTTTAAGCTGCCGTCGGTAGCAGCCGCTCCACGTCGGGTGCTTAACACCTCGAATCATGCCATTCGCACTGCGTTGTGAGTTACGATTCACTTAAGAAGCGCCGCTATTTCATGGGTGCCACGTACGGAATATAGTGAGCGAACAGCCAGCACAGAAAAAATACAACCGGTACATGAACGATCAGTTGCAGCACTCCGTATCCCACGATGTCCCTGGCTTTCAATTTCAATATCCCCAGCAGGGGTAGCATCCAAAACGGATTGACAAGATTGGGCAGCGCTTCCGAGGCGTTGTAGATCTGCACCACCCAACCCAGATGGACCCGGTGCAAATTCGCGGCCTGCAGGACATATGGTGCCTCGATCACCCACTTGCTGCCGCCAGACGGAATGAACACGCCCAGGACTGCGGAATACATGGCGACCAACAAGGGATAAGTGTTGTGGGTGCTGATGGAAGCGAAAAGTTTCGCGAGTGCATCCGCGATCCCTGTTCCCACGATCATTCCGAAGATCACCGCATAGAACGGAAATTGAATCAAGACGCCGCCGGTTGAGGGAATGCAATCCGCCACGGCGCGCATAAAGCGCTTCGGGCGCCAGTGCAACAAGAGCCCCGCGGTGATGAACATCAGGTTGTAGGTATTGAGGTCAAGCGCGGCGAGCGCACCTTGTGGTGAGGTGCGAAAAACATCCACAAGATACCACGACAGCAGCAGGACAACTAGAATGGTTAGCAGTGGACTATATTCCAGCCACTCGCCTGGTTTGCTCCTCACTTCGAGGCTGGAGCGAATCGGTTCGTAGTGGATGCGGTAGGATTCGGCCGTTCTGGCGTTTTCGGGCGACGGCGTAGAAAAGTAAGCAATCAGCACCGATAGAGTGATGAGGATGACGGTGGTCGCGATGCTTTGCCACAGAAATAGAGTTTGGGTAAGCGGGATCAGACCACTGATGGCGAATAGTGATGGCGGCATGGCGGACTTGGTCGTCATCAGCATGGCGGCGGAAGAGGACAGCCCCATCGCCCAAACCGCTCCCAACCCGAGATAGGCAGCAGCTCCCGCAGCGCGGTAATCCAGACCTTTGACACGATGGGCCAGTTCGCGAACGAAAAGTCCGCTGAATATCAGACTCAGGCCCCAAGAGATCAAAGAGGTCAGCATCGATAGCAGAGCCACCAGCGCAACCGCGCCTCGCGGCGTCTCTGGAATTCCTGCCAGAGCTCGAATCGCGCGGTAAACGATTGGCGTCGAGGCGACCACGTATCCACCTATGATGATCATCACCATCTGCATGGTGAAAGGCACCAGGGACCAGAAATTCTTTCCGCCCTGGACGGCCAGTTTGGCGGGACTCTGATGAAGCAAGAGGCCAACTACAAAAACCACCACGATGCCCAGGAGCGCAAAAATCAATGGATCTGGAAACCACCGCTCACTCCAGTTGGCGAGTCCCAGGCCAAACCGGACAAGACGCTGTTCCTGGATTACTGCGGGCTTCTGGGGTGAAACAAGACGCTGTTCCTGCGTTACTGCGGGCTTCTGTGGTGACATGTGCGTACCATCCTCTCGGCAGCGGAAGTTTGCGCGCTGAATCGTTCTCACGGCGTCCAGAAGACAGCCCGGCTGCAGTCTTTAATTCTGAGCCCGGCTCTTTGCCCGACATTGTAGCGTGTATTTTCGACCCTACCAGTCGTTGTGCTCCATTTCCTGTGGGTGTAGGATGCGGTCGAATCGCGTTGGCGGCGTCAGGCCGCTACCTGCTTAGCTGGAGCGAGCGATGAATACCTTCCCGGTTTTGTTGGGCGCGCTATGTGTGTACGTCCTTGCCTATCGCTATTACAGCGCATTTATCGCGGCAAAGGCCCTGGCGCTGGACGATCGGCGCATCACTCCGGCGCACACCTACGCAGATGGACATAACTACGTCGCGTCGCCACGATGGGTACTGTTCGGACATCACTTCGCGGCCATTGCGGGCGCCGGGCCGCTGGTGGGGCCGACTCTGGCGGCGCAGTTCGGGTTTGCGCCGGGCTTCCTGTGGATATTAATCGGCGCAGTCCTGGCCGGCTGCGTTCAGGACTTCACCGTGCTGGTGGCTTCTGTGCGCCATCGCGGGCGATCGTTAGCGGACGTGGCCCGCACCGAAATCAGCCCTTTCGCGGGTCTGATCGCAATGATCGCCGTGCTCTTTATTCTTCTGGTCACGCTCGCTGGCCTCGGCATCGTGGTGGTGAATGCGCTCTCGAACAGCCCATGGGGTGTTTTCACCATCGGCATGACGATCCCCATCGCTGTCATCATGGGATGGTGGATGTTTAAGAGCCATGCGGGAAAGATTACTGTTACCGGGCCGAGTATCTTTGGCGTTGTGCTTTTGATTGGCGGCGTGATCGCTGGGCACTGGGTGGCGCAGAGCGGAGCTGCCGGAGCGCTCACTTTTACGCCGCATCAGATCACGGTCCTCATGGCCATCTATGGGCTGATTGCGTCAGTGCTTCCTGTTTGGCTGGTGCTGGAGCCCCGAGATTACCTGTCAACCTACGTCAAGCTCGGCACGATTGCCGTCTTGATTGTCGGTGTCTTCGTTGTCCATCCCAACATCAAGTTTCCTAATTTCACGCCGTTCGTACATGGCGGCGGACCCATCATCAAAGGAAATCTGTTTCCATTTCTTTTCGTGACCATTGCCTGCGGCGCGATCTCAGGCTTTCACTCGCTGGTGGCATCCGGAACCACGCCTAAGATGCTGGACAAGGAGAGTGACGCCCGCTTTATCGGCTATGGCGCCATGATCGCGGAGTCGCTGGTCGGGGTGCTGGCTCTGATTGCAGCCTGCTCCTTGTATCCGGGCGACTACTTTGCCATCAACACGACGCCGCAGATCTTCAGCCATCTGGGCTTGAGCACAGTTAATTTGGATATGTTCTCTCGCGAAGTCGGCGAAAAACTCGCAGGGCGGACCGGAGGCGCTGTTTCGCTGGCGGTCGGCATGGCGCAAATTTTCCGCGGATTGCCGGGGATGGATCGTCTGATGGGCTACTGGTACCACTACGCCATCATGTTTGAGGCATTGTTCATCCTGACTACGGTGGACACAGGAACACGCGTGGCCCGATACGTCCTGCAGGAATTGATGGGCAAAGTGTACAAACCATTCGGCAATAATGCATGGCTGCCCGGAAATCTCATTACCAGTTTTTTTGTGGTTCTGGCTTGGGGATACCTTATTTATACGGGAAACATCTCCACTCTTTGGCCGTTGTTCGGAACCGGCAACCAGTTGCTGGCGACCATCGCACTGGCGGTAACGACGACCTTCCTCATTAACATGGGCAAGCAGAGTTATGCATGGATTACGGCGGTGCCCATGTGCTTCGTCGGCGTGACTACAGTTACGGCGGGAGTATTGTCGATCAAGAACATCTTCTGGCCTCTGACCACCAAGCCCGGTCAGGTCTTTACCGGCTATCTCGACTCCGTACTGATGACCATCTTTATCGCAGGCGTTGTCCTCGTCTTATTTAGTGCGGTGCGGCGTTGGATCGCGGTGATGAACGGAGCTCCCGCGCCAAAGGAAGCATTCGGTCCTCCACTGACCGCTACCGGCGAGGTCAAGATGGGCTGCTGTTAGGACTAGCCGTCTGCAAACCTGGCTACTGTTGAGTCGTTCCCTTCACGATGAGACCAAAGGGAAGATCTTGTCCCGAGGCGAGCTTGATGCTGGCGGAAAACGTCCAATGATCCTGATCGTCTTTCGAGACAGTCGGTTCCTTTCCGTTATTGTCCGGTTGAATCAAGCTCAAGGGGGCTGGATGTTTTGCTCCCGTGACCTTTCGACTAAGCGACTCTAGCTCCTGGATTTTGAAAACAGCATTGGGATCGGGGTCGGACGAGGCAGGAATCAGGAGCACGAAATCGCGGTTGGGAGCCGCCCCGAGATGGTTCCCGTCATTCGGCAGCAGTGCATAGCGAAGAGTATAGAAACCAACCGGGATGCCGTCCCCCCGATAGTCCGTGGCAGCTTGCAAAAGATGCAGCACGCCCACCAGAGTGGATTCGGCAAGCTCAGCGTAAGCCACACTTTGAATATCCTTTGCGGTCTGTGAAGGCACGCCCTTGCGCAGCCAAA
>Ga0187867_10000215_pt1 | contig 52070 bp, 40 predicted proteins | sample June2016WEW_13_1_FD_132976 | JGI IMG/M metagenome (GOLD analysis project Ga0187867, IMG submission 132976) | Peatland microbial communities from SPRUCE experiment site at the Marcell Experimental Forest, Minnesota, USA - June2016WEW_13_10 | ecosystem: Environmental > Terrestrial > Soil >...
AGATGTCCGGACGGCGGCGCAGCGAGAGAGCGTAGGCTACGAAACGCCACTTCTTCTTTGGTGCCATCGAAGGGACTCGAACCCCCACACCGTTGCCGGTACATGGACCTGAACCATGCGCGTCTGCCAATTCCGCCACGATGGCAATCTGATTTGCAATGCAGCGGCGGCCGCAAGGCCGCCGAGTCAGGAAGATCAACGTTTCTATTTTACAGGCATGTCAGAGACTGTCAAACCACCATGTCCTATAGCGGAAGCCCGCAAGGCGACGCCAGGAGCCACCCTAACCCAGCTTCGCGGTCATCGAGATCTTCGCGTTCAGCACCTTCGACACCGGACAACCCTTCTCCGCCGCTTCCGCATACTTCTGAAACGTCGCCGCGTCGGCGCCCGGAACCTTGCCCACTACATCGATGTGGCTCGATGTAATCGCCCATCCTGATTCCAGTTTGTCCATCGTCAGCGTCACACTCGTGTTGATGCTCTCCGGCTTCAGGTTCGCCCCACCCAGCTGCGCCGAAAGTGCCATCGAAAAGCATGCCGCATGTGCCGCCGCAATGAGCTCCTCGGGATTCGTCCCCGGCCCGTTCTCAAATCGCGAAGTGAACGAATATTGCGTGTCTTTCAGCACTCCGCCCGGCGCCGAAATTGTTCCCTTGCCATCCTTTAACCCACCCTTCCACACCGCACTCGCCTTGCGTTCCATTGCATTCTCCTCATCCTGAATAAGAAATTAAAATCCGTTCCATTGTAGACGCAGATCGCCCAGTATGTCAGAACGAAGCAGTCTTCATGCTTTCCTCTGTGAACCCTCGAGTCCCCTGGGTTGAAGGATTGCACCTCATGCCGCTCAGACGAAGACCTCCGGCGCGAGAAAATCCGATTCCCGCGCAGAAGGTCGTCCCGCAATTCACTTCTCAAGCTACCCTATGACTACAATCACCGGAATCTCGACTCCCGGATGTCGCAGGTCAATCAGCCCATACTCTCCGTCCATGTAATCGATGTAGCAATCGTCGGAATAAGCCCAGTCTCCCGGCCACGGATTCGACAATGCAAACCAATATCCGCCGTAGTGAAACCGCGGCTGCCCTTGCACTACGGTCGTCTGCACTCCGAACGTGTGCTCACGTCCAAAATTGGAACGGAATTTGTCATCCGGAATTCTCTGCCCCGGTTGCCCGGACGCCCGCGTGGCATGATCTCCGCCGTTATTCTGCATGGGATGATCCTGCCCGTTCCGCATTTCCCCATTCTGCTTCTGATCCTGTGTCTCGTGCTTGGAAGGCTTCGCTTCCTCCTGCTTCGGCTGCTCCTGACGCGTATCGTCCCGCGCCGGCTCTTGCGCCTTCACCGTTCCACAAGTTCCCAACATCACTCCCAGTAGCCTTGCACCCATCAAACCCGCACCGAAATACTTAAACCTCGCGTCTTGAAGTCTCATACCTCTCCTTCACGTAGGTATCTGCTTTGCCCCTCTTTTCGGGCTCCCATCAGATGCCATCGCGGAGGCCCCTCGATGCCCTCGTCTTCCCCGGCTTCTTTTCCAGTATTCGCTCGATTGTTCCGCCGCCCTTCTCTTTCCACAGGTTCTTGCGCTACAATGCGTCAACCCGAAGAGCCGTCCCCTAGGCCGGGGACAGCTCTTGCTCTCTCCCAGGAGGTCGTAGATGTATCGGCCCTATTCCAGTTCCATTGCAGACCCTCGTCCTTTCCTCGATGTCCAATCCTTGATTCGCAACCTCTCACAGGACTTCGTCACCGCCTTCAACACCGGCAACTACGATCACGCTGCCGCGCTCTTCGCACCCGATGGCGGTTTGATGGCGCCTCACTACGAGCCCGCCTACGGCCCCAAGGCCGTCGAGCATCTCCTTCGCCAATTCGGCGACCAAGGATATGAAGACCTTCGCCTCGAAACCCTCCGGATCGAGGTCTCCGGCGAGATGGCCATGGAAATCGGTCGCTACTCAGTCGCGATCCGCCAGCCGAACGCCACCGTGCGCCCCGACCGCGGCAAATACGTGAAAGTCTGGCGGCGCTTGGGAGCGTGGCTCATCGTCGCGGATTGCTGGAGCTCCAATGTCCCGCTTCATGACTAGAACTGGGGACGAAAGGCAACGAAAGAAAACCAGCGCACTGTATCGAGCGGAATCCGATTGGGAGGTGAAGAAATTTGGTTCTGATGAGACTGGAGCGGTTCTAGCGCTTCTGAGAACTGACTTTTTATCGGGATTGCGTACGTTTAGGGCGTCGTTACGCTCAACTACTTTTGCGCCTCCCATTTGTTCTCAATTGTCGGTGGATGCTGTAAGGTTTGCATGACCACGCAATACTGTTCCGTTTTCGCCTGCAGCGCGCTGAACTGCTCCTCGGTTGCCTGGGGTGCGCGGACATCGAAAATGACTCTGATGCTCTGAAATCCAACCGGCGCCTCTTTTGATATTCCCAGCGTTCCTTGCAGATCCAGATCGCCCTCTACCGTGACATCGATGCTCTCAGTAGGTACTCCCATGGCAGCGGCTACCATTTGGCAGGTGATCTGGGCGCAGGCGGCTAAGGCACCTAATAGCAGGTCACCGGAGCAGGCACCTGTACCCGCGCCCCCCACGCCCTGGTGCGCTTGTGCCTGGTAGATCGCCCGCCCTAAGTCCACGGAGCAGGAAATTGGCGCGTCGGCCTGCGTACCGTGAGCGGTCAGGGTGATTCGGGAACTCGACGGGTCTTGCCGATACTGGTCTTTCAGTGGCCGCTGCAATGATCGAATATCCATGAGACCCCTCCGAAATCTCGGGTATTATAAACACATCTTGGGGTGCTGCCGCGGAATCTGTCGTGGCAGCGACTTTCAATTCAACTGTAGTTGCGCACCGCGAGCAGTCCGTTTTGGCATGCCGCGAGATGCGCCCGCGAGATCCATGAACCCTCCTTCGACATCAGGTTCAGTGCCATCCTCCCTGTCGCCGGGCACGCGATTTGGGAATTACGAAATTCTTCAGTGTTTGGGCGCGGGTGGCATGGGCGAGGTCTATCGCGCGAAAGATACTCGCCTCGACCGGGAGGTGGCAATCAAGACCGTTTCTCTGCACCGGTGCTCGGAACCGGAAGCTTTGTCCCGCTTTGAGCGGGAAGCCCGTTCCGCGTGTGCCCTGAATCACCCAAACATCGTGACGATCTATGAACTCGGTCACGTGAACGGTACGCACTACATCGCGATGGAGCTGGTTGATGGCGAGACGGTGCGTGGGCTCCTGGCTTCAGGCCCTATCCCGTTTCGCAAAGCGGTCGCGATCTCGGCGCAGATTGCCGACGGTCTCGCCAAAGCGCACGAAAGTGGCATCGTTCACCGCGATTTGAAGCCGGAGAACCTGATGGTTTCCGGCGACGGTACGGCCAAGGTGCTGGATTTCGGTCTGGCGAAACTTCTTAAGGGCGGCCATGCCGGCGGTTCCAATGCGACGACCACCATCACCGAGCATGGAATGGTGATGGGCACCGTTGGCTATATGTCGCCGGAGCAAGCGACGGGCGCCGATGTCGATTTTCGTTCAGACCAGTTTTCCTTCGGATCAGTGCTCTACGAAATGGTCACCGGGACTCCCGCGTTCCAGAAAAAGACCCATGCGGAAACCACCGCCGCCATCCTTCGCGATGAGCCGGAGCGGCTTGGCGCCAGACTGCTGCAGGCTCCTGCTCCTTTCCTTTGGATCGTGGAACGCTGTCTTGCCAAGGATCCAAAGCAGCGCTACGGCTCCACGCGGGACTTGGCCCGGGACCTTGCCGCCGTGCGCGACCGCCTCGCCGATGTGCCGGCTCGCCATTCGGAGCCTCGTCCCAACAATCTCCCGGTCCAGCGCACGGCGTTCATTGGACGCGAACACGAAGCTGCTAGCCTCCGTCAGCTTTTGAGCCGCGTGGACGTGCGGCTGGTGACTCTGACTGGTCCAGGTGGCATCGGGAAGACACGACTTGCCCTGCAGGTAGCAAGCGGAATCGCCGGGCAGTTTCCAGGTGGTGTTTGCTTTGTCCCTCTTTCGGCGGTCGGCGACCCTGGGTTGATCGTTTCAACCATTGCGCAAGCAGTGGGAGTGCGCGAAACCGGCAATCACTCGCCGCAGGAAAGCTTGGAAGAATATTTGGGCGGGCTGGACCAGTCGACGCTTCTCGTGCTTGACAACTTCGAGCACCTCGTCTCCGCCGCGCCGTTTGTAGCGCAACTGCTTACTGCGGGCCCGAATCTCAAGATCGTTGTCACCAGCCAGGCGCCGCTGCACGTCTATGGAGAGCATGAATTTCCCGTGCCCCCGCTTTTGCTGCCCGACCCCAAATCCATTCCGCCTCTGGAGGTGCTTTCACGACTTCCGGCGGTCGCGCTCTTTGTGGAGCGGGCGCAGGCGGTGAAACACGAATTCGCGCTGACGAAGGAAAACGCATCCCCGGTGGCGGCGATCTGCGCTCGCCTGGATGGACTGCCTCTCGCCATCGAACTTGCGGCCGCGCGCATCAAGTTGCTTTCTCCGTCCGCCATGCTGGCAAGGCTAGAAAGTCGCCTTCACCTGTTGACCGGCGGTGCCCGTGATCTGCCGGCCCGGCAGCAAACGCTTCGTAGTACCGTGGACTGGAGTTACGGCCTCCTCAATGCCGCCGAACAAACGCTGTTCCGGAGGCTCTCCGTGTTTACTGGCGGGTGCACGCTGGAAGGAGTGGAGGCTGTGTGCGACACCCAGAGCGATCTGGGGCTCGACGTACTCGACGGCATGGCTTCCATGGTGGACAAGAGTTTGGCGCAGCACGTGGAGGTCGAGCCGGAAACGCGCTTCTATATGCTCTCGACCATACGAGAGTATGCTCTCGAACGCCTCGCTGAGAGTAATGATGAAGCTGCGACCCGCCGCGCCCATGCCGCTTATTACCTCGTCCTCGCCGAAGAGGGAGCCGAGGATGCGGTCGCCCATGCCGAATGGCTTGACCGTTTTGAGGTCGAGCACGACAACTTCCGCATGGCGTTCGATTACCTGATCAAGACTGGGGACGCCGAGTGGGGTCTTCGCCTGGGAGCTGCCCTGTTTCGCTTCTGGGAAACGCGAGAACATTTTACGGAGGGCCGCGACGTAATTACCAAGCTCCTCGCGTTGGAGGGAGCCGCAACGCGTCCTAGGCTGCGCGCACGGCTGCTGTTCGCGGCCGCAGTTCTATCCGGCGAGCAGGGTGATTACGGCGCCGCGCAGCGACTGTTCGAAGAGAGTCTTGAAACTTGTCTGCAACTGAACGATAACCGTGGCGTTGCGGTCGCACTGAACGCTTTGGCCGTCAATGCTCGCGATCGCGGCGACCACGTCCTTGCATCCTCACTGTTCGAGCGATGTATCGCAATCTGGAAGGACCTGGGCGATTCCGCCGACATCGCACGCGCTATCAGCAATCTCGCCAGCGTGATGAAGTTACAGGGCGAATATGCACGTGCATCCTCCCTGTACGACGAATGTCTGGCGCTCTTCCGTACGGTGGGAGATGCCGCCGGTGTCGCCTGGACGCTGAATTACCTGGGCGACGTCGCTCGGGAGAAAGCGGACTTCGTTGCCGCGCGATCATTTTGCGAACAGAGCCTGGCAGCGTTTCGCAAGCTGCAGGATGGCTGGGGAATCGCCAGCGCCCTCTCTGACTTGGCAAACCTGATGTGCGATCAAGGCAATAACGCCGAGGCACGTCGGCTCTTTGGCGAAAGCCTCTGGATGTTCCAGGGGCTGGGTCACAAACGCGGAATTGCGAGGGTGCTGGAATGTCTGGCCGCAAGTGCCGCAGCGCAATCGAATGCGGAGCAATCGCTGCATCTAGCCGGAGCCGCCGCCGCCCTTCGCCAACAATTGGGCGCGCCGCTCATGCCCAGCGAGAAAAACCGGCTTGAAAAGGCCTTGGAATTTGCGCGTCGGACGCTGGGCAATGCTGCAGGTCTGAGGGCATGGATGGAGGGCTGGGAAATGCCGGTTGAACAGGCGGTTCAGGAGGCGCTTCACTGCGACGCCGATCCAGGTCTTCGAGCTCCAGACCCGGTTTAAGTCAACCGGCTGTGCTGGGATCGATCAGCCGTCGCACGGCCGAGATGCGATTCGCCGGAAGACCGCCGCGACGTGCGTGTTCGCGAACGGTGTCCTCGTCCGGCGCCAGGTAAACGCAATAGACTTTGTCACCGGTGACGTAGCTGTGGAGCCACTTGATTTCCGGTCCCATCTCCTTCAGCACGCCTACCGACTTTCTGGCGACTTCCTGAAGTTCGGCATCCGACAACTCACCCGCACCCGGGATTTCACGTTCGATCACGTATTGGGGCATGTCCACCTTACCCGACGGTCATGGTAGCAGATTTTTCCCTGAAGGTGCATGCCACGGCGCCAGGCGTGCCACGCATAATGCCATAGGGTCCGGAGATGCAACGTGGGCGCACGCGGGGGATCGACCTGTGCGTCCTTATTTGTGCACGTCGGCCCCAGATTGATGACAATTGCGGATCAGCCTTCAATGCCGATATTTTCTTAAAAATCGAATGGTGATGACCAGAGTTATTGCAACCACAACTAAGTTTGCAATCATCATCGTCGCGGGTCCTCAATGCGAGTGGCCTACAGCCCACGATAACGCGGTTGGTTGCCGACCGAGAGTTACTCGCTCGGTCGAATGTTCTGATTCACTCGAAAAAAGTTCTTGGGGTCGTACTTCCTCTTGATTTCGGTCAGACGCCGATAGTTGTCCCGATAGGTGGCTTGAACGCGGTCCGGGCCTTCTTCCATCATAAAGTTTATATACGCGCCTCCCGCCGAGAACGGATGCAAGGCGTCCCAATAGTCTTTACACCAGGCGGTGATTTTTTCGGTATGGGCTGGGTCCGGGTCCACGCCCACAATCACCTCGGCGAACAGAGCCTCACGGAAACTGTACGCCGTATCATTCTTGCCCACGCGCTGGGGCGCACCGTTCACCGGATAGAGATGCATCGTAGAGTGGAGGGTGGGTATCTTCGACCCGTGTTCAACGTGCCGGGCGATGGCCTCATCGCTCAACTCCGTAAAGTTGTCGGCTCGCCAATACCATTGAAGGCCGGGAACGAATAGTGGGTCAAAGGTGCTTTGCGCCGCTGGAAATGGCGCAGCCCCGACGTGGTCGAAAAGCGGATTCCCCAGCGATCGCATCGGCTTCAAGGCTGGTTCGGTCTGTTCGGCAGAGCCGGTGCAACACCAAACCACTCCGCACACCTTCTTGTGGTGAAGGTGCTCAGGAACCTCGGGGCGGGCGGGACGACCAGAAAAGCAAACCAGCCGTTAACGTACTCGGGGGCCTCCTTGATGAAGTCTCGATAGGCGCGAAGGACGGTCGCGGCCTCCTGGAGCGGCCAGAACGTCGGGCCAAACTGGACGGTCTTGACCGGATGGAGCCGGAATTCGAAGGAAGTGACCACGCCGAAATTTCCGCCACCGCCGCGCACCGCCCAAAACAAATCTGGATTTTCCTCGCTGCTCGCTGTGACAAAGCTGCCATCGGCCAAAACCATGTCCACCGCGAGCAAATTGTCGATCGTCAGGCCGAATCTGCGGGTGAGATAACCGATACCTCCGCCCAAGGTGAGCCCGGCCACTCCGGTAGTGGAGATGAAGCCACTGGGTGTAGCCATGCCGAAGGCATGGGTTGCATGATCCACATCGCCCCAAACGCATCCTGCTTCAACGCGGACTGTTTTGTCAGCGGGGTTCACCCGAATGCCCTTCATTGGTGAAAGGTCGATCACCAGACCGTCGTTACAAGTTCCTAATCCCGCACCGTTATGTCCCCCACCACGAATTGCGGTCAGCATCTCATTGCCCGCACCAAACCCTACCGCCGCCATGACGTCCGCAACATCCACGCACCGGGCAATGAGACGCGGGCGTTTGTCGATCATGCCGTTGTAGACCTTGCGCGCGGACTCATAGGCTGCGTCCGTCGGCTGAATGAGCTCCCCCCGGAAAGAGCTCTTCAACTGATCGATGGATTGTGCAGGCATTCGCATCCCTTTCGTAGCAAAATGTAGCTCCAGTTAGTCCGGACCATCGGGCATTGGCTGCCTTTCGAGACTGAGCCTGGATGCATTCGCTGTTGTCCTTTCTGCCGGGTATTTTATCCCCAACAATGTGCGGTCCCAATCCTGAAAGAAGCCCAGGTGCAGTACGACAGGCTGCAGTAACTTTGCCGCGGGACGAATGTTTCCGACCATTGCGCCAGGTTGCACTTCGGCGGGACCAGCGACCTCGGAGTGAATCCTCAATTAATACTTCCACATCCTGATCTCGTTTCCACGATGCTCGAAATGAACCTCGTCCATCAGTTGGCGGATCAGGTAAACTCCGCGTCCGTGGTCGGCGTACAAGTTCTCTCGCCCGTTAGGATCGGGCACAAGTTCTGCCTTGAATCCTGGGCCAGGATCGGTCACGATAATTACGATGCGGCCGTGTGGATCAGACTTGAGTCGGCACCGAACCTGTTTTGACGGGTCATTCCCACATCCGTGTACCACCGCATTGGCCAAGGCCTCTTGAACTGCCAAGGCAACTTCAAATCGTTTCTGCTCCGGGACCTCCAGTCGCACCAAAGTCTCAGATATGGCATCGACGACAGTGGCGATCGCCTCGGAATCCGCGGGCAGGTTGACGTCGAGCAACTCAGAGAGTGCTCGATTTTCTGGGTCGCCGCTAAACTCAACTGGCATAGAGGCTCATTTTTGTTCTCGAATTCAACTGTGGAGATCCGCGATTAAGCGAAAGACTCCACAGCTGCGTCGTCGTTCTCGAAAATCTCGAACAGCTTGAGAACACCCACCAGGCGCAACGTCTGTACGGCGAATTTGGAAGGTTGTGCGAGCTTGATGTTTCCACCCTGTTGCTTGATCAGAGCCAGAAAGCGTACCAGCAAACCAATCCCGCTGGAATCAACCATGGGAACTTCCGACAGGTTCATGACAATGCGAGTGTCTCCGTTGTTGAGTGCCTCCTCCAAAGTTTGGCGCAGGCCGTCCACGGCGGGGCCCATGCGGAGAGCCCCCCGAAGCTGAATAATCTGCACTTGCGAACGCTTGCGAACGTTTATGTCCAAACTGTCCTCACAAAGACGGCTCGCCCGACATCAGGGCCAAAAGTGCCGATTCGGAATGCGTCCCAAGTTACGAGAAGCGGCTGGGTTTTGCAAGTGCGCCGCATTTGGTGCGCCGGCATTTGGGAATTGGGGTAGTGTCCTCATTTCACCCCAAAGGACACCCAGGTACACGAAGGAACGCCGTAGCGGTGCGGCTTCGTGCACCTTTGTGACCTTCGTGGTTGATTAACTTGGTCAGGACACTACCGGCATTTGGAACAGCAAGGGGAGCGATGCCTCCCGCGAAGCCGGATGCATCGAGGCAAGGATAAATATTTCATCCTTAATCGTCCAAGAATTTGACATAATCGGTGGCCAAGGAAGGCTCATGCGCTCGCCGAGTTCCCACACTGAAGCAGACCGTTTCACCGTAATCATCGTCACCACCGACGAAAGGGTGCGTCCCGAAGCCGAGACCTACCTGGCCGGCGAGCACGACCTGAGCGTGCTCCAGACATGGGATGAATTGACCGCATCGATCGGCAAGCACCCGCCGGACTCCGTTCTGCTTGACCTCGACACGGTAGGAGAACGCAGCGAGGACGGCATTACGGCATTGGGCGAACTTCGGACCCTGGGAACTGACCTGGTACTTGTAGGCTTGACGCGTTCGAACAGCCACACCCTGCGTTTGAAGGCGTTCGCCGCCGGCGTGGATGAATATTTTGTGGCCCCCATCAACTTCGAGGAAGTACGAGATGTGCTAAACCGGGCGCTGGCGAAGCGGGCGCTAAAGATTGAGTGCCGCCAAAGACAGGGCGAGCAGACCGAACGGGAGTCATTTTGCGACTTGATCGGCGGCAGCGAACCCATGAGGCACGTGTACGACGCTATCGGGAGGGTAGCCGCCAGCAACAGCACAGTGTTGATTCGGGGGGAAAGCGGAACTGGCAAAGAACTGGTGGCGCGGGCGATTGTCGCTCTGGGGCCGCGGGCGAAAAAACCGTTCGTCAGTCTCAACTGCGCGGCTTTACCGGAGAATCTGATCGAGACCGAGCTGTTCGGACACGAAAAGGGCGCCTTCACAGACGCCCGGACGGCACGCGCGGGTCACATCGAACTGGCACACACCGGCACGCTGCTGCTGGATGAGATTGCGACTCTGGGTCTGGCGCTGCAGTCCAAGTTCCTACGCGTGCTGGAAGACCGGGCCGTAACCCGGATCGGAGGCCAGACTGCGAAGAAGATTGACTTCCGTCTCATCGCCGCGACCAACGAGGACCTGGAGGAACTGGTGCGGGCAGGCCGTTTCCGCGAAGACCTCTATTACCGCATTAACGTTGTACCCATTGTGCTGCCAGCCCTGCGGGATCGGCCGGGAGACGTCCCCCTGCTGCTGGACCATTTTCTCCGCTCTTATTGTGCCTCTAACAACGTTCCCTTGAAGCGCTTGGAGCCGGAAGTGATACAGATTCTGGAGGAGGACACCTGGCCGGGAAACGTGCGGGAACTGCAAAATCTGGTGCAGCGGCTGGTGCTTATGGTAGACGGACCGGTGGTCAAGGTCCAACATCTGCCGCAGCGGCTTCTGTACAACAGCGCAGCTAGCCAGGAGTCCATTCTGATTCCCGAAGGCGGGGTCAACTTCGATGAGGAAATCGCGAAGATAGAGGTTGCCTATTTGACGGCGGCGCTTCGTCGCTCCGGCGGCAGCAAAATCGGGGCGGCGCGGCTACTGCAGGTGGATAAGCAGAAAATGCACTATCTTTGCCGCAAGTACCAGGTCGGAAAAGATTGAAAAAAATATCCTCCGCCCCCCGCTTTGTATTAAAAAATAATCCATCATGGATCAATTTTTTATACTTTGGAAGTGCGGAACCAAGGCCGGGTTCCGTTCTTCTCGGCTGAACCATACCTAAGTGCTTAGTGTAAATACGTTTCGGCGATGCAAGCAGAGCTTGCATCGATTTGGCATAGAAGTTGCTACCGATAGAACCGAGCACGACGGACGAAATCAAAATAGGAGAAACGAAAATGTCGATTCAAAAGAAATCTCTGATCGGTAATCTGACGGCCGCCAAAAAGGCCATCATTGCGACCAACTCCACCATGGATGCCCCGAAGACTTCTGGCAGCCAAACTTTAGGCGCGAAGCATCTGGGTGGGAAGAACCTGGGTGGCAAGAACTTAGGCGGGAAGAACCTGGGCGGTAAGAACCTGGGTGGGAAGAACCTGGGTGGCAAGAACCTGGGCGGCAAGAACCTGGGCGGCAAGAAGATCTAGTTGGTCGTCGTGTGAACTTTGCGCGAAGATCGCGCTGAAGAGATCGCGTTTGGGGGAAACGCGATCTCTTTTCATTTCCTGACCTCACCAAACCTTTCGTTGTACGAATTCCAGGGCGGTTTGCCAGACGAATCCCGCGATGCTTCGCCTTCCCACTCGAATCTTCGCGTCTCCGGACATACCCGGCCTCAGATCGCCCGGATTTTCGACCAGCACGGCGGCGTCGTAATAAGTTGGGGGAGCGCTACCTTTATATTTCTCTTGAGAAATCAGGCCGAGCGGAATCTTGGACGAAGCCGGCGCGATTGAGCTCACTTTGCCTGGGACTGGCCAGAATACCGACTCCAACTTAAGCGAACAATCGGCACCCGGAAGCACTTTGTGAATCTGGAACTCAGGCACGAGGATACGTGCCTTGAGGACGCTAAAATCATCCACCTCGGCAAGTTCGCTGCCTTCCCTGACAAAAGATCCCGCCAAGTTCTTGAGCTCGGGTGTAACCAGCGTACCGGCAATTGGACTGAGAATCTGGAGCGCTGCCACCTGCGAAGCAACCGAACGGGACCGTTCAAGGTCGGCTGTGCGCTCGGCACGCGCCGTGCCCAAGCCCGCATAACGGGCCTGCGCCTGGCGGAGATCTGCCTCCGCGCTGCGCAGGTCGGCTTGCGCCTTATTCGCCTCCTGCTGGAGAGGAAGATTTTCCAACCGGAGGATGGTTGCTCCGGCGGCAACCGGCATGCCCTCGCCACTCAAGACCTGGGTTACTTGGCCGGCTACGGGCGCACGAATCACGGCGCGCCGCTGTGATTCCAGAAAAAAACGTCCGTTCACATTTTCGGGCCACAGCGGAGCGAAAATGGCCAGTAGGACCAGAATTGCTGCTGCAAATCCGCGCGGGCCAGCAAGCCATCGCCCAATCATTCCTGCTTTATCCAGATAAAAATCCTTCATAAATCTTCCCAACGAGCGCAATCGTGCCCGAAAGATCGTAAGCGCCAGCAATCCCGCGGGGAGGAAAGCCCACTGCGGACTGAGGCGCATGAACACGTTGTACGAAAAACGTACAATCGCAAACAAAAGCACGTAACTGTACAACCCGGAAAGGAAGGCATAAGTAGCAAAGAACGCCCGGCGGCGAGCCGATAGGTAGGGAACCTCCACCGGCAAATGGAACACTTTGCGCTTCACCCAGCTTGTCAGATATTCCGTCGAATTCTCTTTGATGGATGGAATGCTTATCAACTCCCCAAGCAGGTAATAACCATCAAGCTTGATCAGGGGATTCAGGTTCATGAGAACCACAGCGATGCCCGTAATGAGCATGATCTTGTAGGCAAAGTCATGCGCTGGGCTGCCAGCCGGCGTACCCCACCAGACGATCGTCGCTACTGAACAGAACATCAGTTCAACCCAAATTCCCGCGAAAATAGCGGCCACTCGCGGCCACTTGGTGCCGTACACGTACACTTCCGACATGTCGACAAAAAATGCGGGCGAAAAATAGATGAGCATGAAGCCCGTGTTGTGGACGTGTCCGCCAAAATGTTTGCAGGTCAACGCATGACCGGATTCATGAAAAAATCCCAAGCCACAGAAGAGAAGCCAGAATTCCGCCAAGTCAGCAACGCCTTTGTCGGTGAACGTGTAATACTGCACCGTGTCCTGCCAGATTTCGCTCCATCCGCCGATGAAAATGGCAGTCATGATCGCGAACATCCCGAGAACACCGCAGACGAACCAGCGGCTGTAAACAAATTTCACGGCATCATGAAGTTTGGTGACGTGGACATCCGGATCCCAGCTCGCAATTACCATTTGCCCCAGATCCAGAGTCTTCTTCTTGGTCCGCCGGTGACGCTGCTCAGCCAGTTTCTGAGTCGCGGTCACGTTGGCTTCAAGTGGCGCTTTGTACCAGAAATCGATGTCTTCCAGCGCATCCGCGATTTCGATGACTTGCGCTTCGTCAACGGCCATCCCCGTTTGCTGCTCGAACAACTCGGCAACCTCCCGATAGGAACGCTGCCCATCAAACAGTTGCACCAGGGCCCATTGCTCGGGATTGAAACGGTATAGATAGATCCCACCAGAGACCACTCCGAACATGGTTGGAATCCCGTCTTCGATGTGCTCCCGTAGCACCAACTTAGGATGAATCTGTGGGTATCCCCTGTTTCTGCGTACAGGCAGTTCGGGAAGCGCGACGTTAAGGACTTCGGCAAGATTCATTGCGGATTCTTCAGGCGGATGTTGGCCGGCATTCCTGGGCGCAGGTTCGCAACCGGTCCTTGCAATTCCGCAGTGATGTCAATCGTGTCGCTGGAGGGATCGATGACCGGGCCTACCAGCACGACTTTGGCTTCATGGAGATCATCGGGAGCCGAAGACGTCACCACGATGAGTTCGGTTCCCTTCCGTACGTGGCCCAGATAGGCTTCAGGAAGGGCAAATTTCACGCGTAAGGGCGCAACTGCCGAAATCCAAAACAGGCGATCATTCTTTGCCACCTCCTGCCCGGCGCGAACATAGCGTCGCGCTACGACGCCATCAAATGGAGCTGTAATTCTAGTTTTCTCCAGTTCAAGTTCCAAAGACCGCTGCGTCTCTTGCGCGACTCTCAAGTCCTCTCGTTGGCGCTCTACTTCGAACTCGGTGGCGTCGTACTGGTACTTCGCCTTCTCTTCTTCGGATTTGGCGATGATGTTGGCGGCCCACAATTGCTCGGCGCGGTCGCGCTGCGCTTTTGCCACCTTGGCGCTCGCCCCCCAATTCTTAAGATCTGCTTCCGTGCTTCGCGCCTTGGCGGCGGCGGCTTCCTTGTCAGCGGTAAGCTGGCGGTCGTCAAGCTGAGCTAGAATCTGTCCTTTTTTTACGGTAGTCCCGGTCTCGACAAAAACCTGCACCACCACTCCGTCGCGCTGAGCAGCCAGATCAACTTGATTCTCCACCACGATGGGTCCAGAAGCGATGTAGTCCGCGGGCTGCGCCTGGGTCTGGCTGGTTGTCTCAGCCGCAGGCTTTGAAGCAGGGGGCGCAGCCGCTCCCGCGGGGACAGGACTGGAACTACATCCGCACAGCAAAACGGTTAACCCTGACATTGCGACTTGCGCCCAACCGCAGAGTGAAGACTTCTGCATGACCGACTCCCCGGAACAGGATTTCCTCGTTACCAACCGAACCACGACCATAACTTGCCCCAAAACCACATCGCTGAACCTCGCAACAATACATAGCCAGCCGGATGCCAGCCCACGAACACCTTGCCACGCCCCTGCATACCCGGACGGATCGCGCCGTCCGGATTGGCTACGCTCACGCGTGCGATAAACGTCCGGCGATCGGATTCCACGTAGCCCTCCGGACTGATGACCGTTACACTGCCTCGGAGAGTCTCCAGCGGAAAGCTCTCGAGTTTGATGGACGCCGGCTCACCGCTCTGCAGCAAGGTGGCATCCTCCTCCGGAATCGCAACGTCAGCGATGACGGGAGAAACCTCAACGATTTCCGCAAACGTGTCTCCGTGCATAAGACGACGGCCCACGGAGTTCCGTACTTGCGCTGTGGTCACGATCCCATCAAAAGGAGCCCTGATCGAGGTTCGCTCCAATCGTTCGCGGGCGCGGGCCAGTTCCGACTTGAAGTAGTCGACCTTTACCCGTTCGGTTCCCGCCAACGTTCCGTCATTCTGTGCCAGAGCACGATTCATCGTGGCCATGGCTTCAGCGTACTTGGCCTGGGCGTCAGCCAAGTCGGCGCGATAGTTCCAGTCTTCCAGTTCGGCCAGCACCACGCCCTGCCTGACAAAATCGCCTTCGCGGATGAGCACATTTTTGACCACGCCATCGACGCCGGCCTGCACTTGCGCTGACCGTGCCGAAGCGACGACCGCGTCGCCGGCAACCCGCATGGGTAACGGACAGAATATGAGGAAGAGTCCCACGGCCGCAGCCAGGCCGATCACGAGCCGGCGCCGTCGTTTCTCCATCGCCAGGAAACGCTTCTTTCTTTGCAGCAATGGCTCCAGAAGATTGATGAATGGGACTTCCCGGTAGAGCGAAGCATTGCGCAGGGCAACGGTGGCTTGACCGGCGAGTACCTTAATAATCTCGAGATGCGCCACGGTGAGGAAATCAGGATCGCTGCTTTCAAAAGACAGAATGCCGAGACGCCCCTGATCGTCGACGAGCGGAAGCGCATAGAAGCCGCGCATTCCGGTCGCGGAGAAATAGCTGGCAAACTTCGCCTGAGTTTCCGGGCGCGGGTCATCAATCTTGTCGCCGTGCTGGGTAACGTTGGTTTCCTTGGTGGAGATCGACGCCCACTCCAGCATTTCTTTCAAACCGGAAACCGCTGGGTCGGCCGGATTGATCTGCGTCGTGCCCGAAATGGCTTTAAGCTGCAGCGTGCCGCGCTGTTCCAGGGCAATCGCAGCACGCTCGAAGGGAACGATGGCCTGGGTATGGTTCACCACCGATTGCAGCACGCGGTCCAGGTTGAGCGTAGAGGTAATCTCGCCGCTCACCTGAACCAGCGTTTGCAGGATTTCAACCTTGCGCTCCGACTGCAGCAAGCTGGCATTGTGCAAAGCATTGCTGGCGGTTTCGCAAATGTTGGTCAGAAGGAACTGATCATCTTCATCGAACGGGTCGCCGTCCAGGCGATTGACGGCCTCGATCACGCCCACCAGGTTCTCATGCTCCAGGAGAGCGGCGGCGACCAGGGAGAATACTGCCCCATCTTCATGCCCGGCATTGCGTTTCCGCAGGCGTTCGTCCGCAGGGTCATCGATCAAAACTGGCTCCCCGTTGTCGGAAATGTCTCCTGCAATGCCCTCGCCTGGTTTCTGCACTTGACCGACGGAGACGGTAGGGTCGAATCCTTCCGAGCTCATCAATTCGAGGGCATCGTTGTTAACCATCCACAAATTAATTCCCTGGACGCTCATCACCTCCTGGAATTTCTTGGCGACCGTGCCGAGCAACTCGTTCATCTCGAGCGTGGAGTTGAAAACTTTCTCCAGGTCATACATCTGGGTGACGCGGCTTATGGAATGAAGACTGGTATTGCGCTCGCTTTCGTAGGATAAGGCCGCCGCCAGGGCGGGGGCGGCCAATTGCGCGATTTGGTCCAGGGCTTCTTGCATCTCCTCCGGAAATGCCTCCTGGTAGCTGATCAGTTCGATTGTGCCGAAGAGAATTTCACCGACCACCAGCGGCATGTAGGCGAGAGAGGTGACGGTGCGACGGATATCGAGGTGGGCGTAGTCCTCGCGCGCAAGATCGCTTGCGTTGAACTGTGCAAATTCCCTGGTTTCGGCGACTGTGCCGAGCGTTCCGGTGTTGAATTCCATTCCCGCCGCGACACTGATTTCACCGGCGATGGCTTTTGCCGTCCAGGATGGGTTTCCCTGGTCCTCGATGACGTACACCACAACCGCGGTGCCCGGAAGCAGTTGCGCAACTTGTTCTGCGATCACCTGGCAGCGCGGGCGCACCTCCGATCGAGCCAGCAGGGCTGCAGCAAATTCCGCCACCGGAACGGCGAATTCGGATCTTTGAGTCGCCATGAACGGCGCTCCTAATGGCGCAGATTCGTCGCGAGGCGCTGCGCTCGCGTTTGGGGAAGTTTGCCCGCCGACCTCGGGCGATTGCGCATCTTAATCTGCTCACAGGAGCAGGTCAACCTTTGATTTGAGTCTTAAGCGCAAAGGGCTCAACCTGTTGCCCAGAATCACGGCTGCCCCGAACCCACTACTCAGAACCCCGTAGCGGGTACCCATATCTCTGGGTGCCATTTTCTGGGTACCATATTTCTTGCCAGGCTGGGGGCGACCGCAGTATGCTGGCGGCTGCGAACGTCGCTGGAAGGCTCAGATGCGCTTGCTATCCTCTCTGCCTGCTGTCTCCGGTCTGGTTCTACTCGCCATCGCCTTCCCGCCTCCGGGTGCTTCTGCCCAGGATATCTTTGTAACGCCGATCCTTAACGAGCCATTCAGCGCGGTTGTCCATGTGGAGCGCTCGCGCCTTCAACGCGACGGCTCCATCGTCAGCTTCAAGACAGTCCGGGATATTGCCCGGGACAGTCGGGGCCGCGTCCACAACGAGTCGAGGGTGCTGGTGCCCGTTTCAGATACCAAGACACCCCAACTCGTGCGCATCCATCTGTATGACCCACAAACCCGGATCTCTATTCTCCTCAATCCGCAGCAGCGAACCTTCTCGACACAGACGGTGAATCATCCGCCTTCAACAGCGCCGCCCGCCCTGCGCTATGCCTCGCCGACGGGGGACGGCCTCCCTCAGAACGAGTTCACGAAGGAGGAAGACCTGGGCATTCACGAGATTGACGGCGTGCCTGCGCATGGAATTCGCGAGACTCAGATGATCCCCGCCGAGAATAGTGGCACCGATAAAGAGATCGTCATTGCGGACGAATACTGGTACTCAGAAGATCTCCGCATCAACCTAATGATCAGACACAGCGACCCGCGTACCGGAACAGTAGCGATGACAGTTGCTCAGGTCACGCGCACCGAGCCCGATCCTGCACTCTTCGAGATTCCAGACGGCTACAGGCCAGCCGGAGCCGGGCGGGGAACGAACCAGTAAGTTTGCTCGCTTGTGACCCTTGACGATCAACTCTAATCAGATGTGACTGAAATCACTGAAGTTCGGCCCTATTTCGTGTTTTCATGAGTACATATATTTGCCTTTCTGAAGAGCAGTTCCCCCCAGATGACGCAGCACGCAAGAGGCGAATGATCCGAGCCGCTGAGGTGGATTGTGAACTTGAGACCTCGGATTTGCTACCTATTGGCCCTTCTGAGAACCCACAGCCCAGACTGTAAACATTGCAATGCTCGCAGAACGTGCGGGAATGAGATGGTAAAGCGGCTGGAAGAGTTGAATCGCCGGACGCCGCCGCATTCTCTCAACGATGGGAACCAAGGAGAGGTTTTGCAAGATCGCGATACCAAGCCGCCGAATTGCAGCAAGTCTGCGTGAGTACAGCGACGGAGATCTCCGTTGGTTTGCAAATCGACGAGCAGAAGAAACCGGCGCCGACATCTTTCAACCAGAGTAATTTCGATACCCGTAGCATCCTGGGCCAGGTGAAGCGACCACGCTGATTCCTCACCGTGACGATTTCAACATCCCTGCAATGGGCAGCCCAGTCGCCACACATGGGGAGAGCCGGTGGCATCACTCCACCGGCCCTCTTTGCCTTTCGCTGTTTTGTAACCCTGGAAATGCCGTGTTCAATCGCGGTCAGCTTCCTCGGGTTCTCCCTTCGCTTGCTGGTTTGCAGCACCGGGGTATGGTTTGTCATCTCCCATGATCCCCCTCCACAGAATCCGATTGAACAAATCGGAATTGATCATGTCAGGGTGTTTGAAGTTGAAGCCCGTGGTCGCTTGCGCCCACCATGTGCCATCGTGGAGCGATTTGATCGCGACCGTTACCGGGCGTTTTCCAGGGTTTGTGCATTCCGGCACCAGCGTCGGATCCACCGGTGGCTGGCACAAGATACCCGGGATGGGCGCGACGTACGGTTGCAGGTTGGGTTCTTTGATGAAAACGTCGGACATCGGAACGGCGTTCGCATCGTTCAGACCGAGGTAATTCACGCCGAGGATATCTTCGATGGTTCGGACCACGTTGGTCGAGTTGTAATTGGTGTGGAGGACGGCGCCGCTCTTGGTGTAGGGCGACGCTATGAACACCGTAGACCGATGTGCATCCACATGATCCGGCCCATTCTGCGCATCATCTTCGACCACAAATATTGCCGTATCTTTCCAGTACGGAGAGTGCGATACGGCCTCGACCAGCCGGCCGACTGCATAGTCGTTGCTGGCGAACTGGGCGAGTGGGTTTTCCAGATTCGCTGCGTTCGACGAGAAGTTGCCGAAATGGTCTTCCATAAAATCGACCATCTCGAAATTGGGCAGATTGCCGTTTTTCACATACTCACGAAACTCCCGGTTCCACTCATCGAAGCGGTACTGATCGGGAGTGTTCAAGTCCCAGCCACGATAGTAGAGATCGGTTTTGTCGAGCAGAGAGTGACGCACGGGTACCGCCTGCACCACCTTCTGTGCGAAGGCGTCGCGCACAATGGGGATGTAGAACGGGGCGCCCGCGTTCGGGTCGACGTAGTAATTCTCGTCGGCGTAGAGGCCGTAGTGGCGAACCGTCAGGCCAGCCCGCATCACCGTATCCCAGATGTAGCCGCCGAGCGCGTCGGCATCCAGGTCATCCGCGCCTTGCGACGCCGTGATGTCCTTCGTCCCGGGTTCAATCGATGAACCGCCGGTCGGGTCAAACAGCGTGGTAATGCGCACGGTGCTTGGACTTGGCGTTCCGTTGGTGGTGTCCGGCAGTGCAACCCCGATGTTGCGCGGATTGCCATTCCAGTCGAAGGGGATGTTGTAGTTCGCATTGCCATAGCCGACGAGCACGTTCTTGGTCGTGGCATCATTGGCATGGCCCTGCGTATCCCAGTTCCAGCCGTCACCACTTACATCCCCGGCATCATAGAAGTTGTCGAGCAGAGCGAATCGGGTCGCCAGCAGGTGGTGGTTGGGAGAGATGGGCTGTGGAAACTGCACACGCGCCGGATCGCCGTTGCCCTGCGTCAGATCGCCAAGGATCTGATCGTAAGTGCGGTTCTCCTTCTGGATATAGATCACGTGTTTGATGTGCTCGTGCAGGAACGCCATCATGGGATCGTGGCCCCGGCGGAAGAAGCCGTTGTTAGCGTCCACGAGCGCCGAAAGATAAAAGAGAGTACCGGTATCCGGCACGGGTATGGTCAGAAACCCGGCCTTCAGCAAGGCCAGGATGTATTCGTTGCGCGAGGTCGGATTGGGCGGCGGACACAGAAGGCTCGAATACTCCGGCGGTATACCTTCCCCGGGGCAGTCCGACCGGTATTCCAGGTTCGGACCGGCATTGGATTTCATGTTCACCACGTACAAGTTTTTCCCATCCGCGCTGACGGTTACCGAACTGGGATACCATCCGGTTGGGATACGACCGAGCAGTCGCTGCGAGGCGACATCGATTACTGCCACGGCATTTTCTCCGCCGAGCGTGGCATAGAGACGGCGGCCGTCTGGGCTGAGCGCCACTGAGTTGGGGCTGGAACCTTTGTAGTTGTACCCGCGGCGAGCCACCGAGATTCGGCTCTTAACCTCATCTCTCGTGGTATCGATAACCTCAATCTCATCCAGATCGCCGTTGGCGACGTAGAGGCGAAGCTGATCCGCCGACAACACCATGCGATTCGGTTCACCGCCCACCTTGATCACCTTGAACGATCCCGAGGGGCTCACCGACAGCACTTGGCCATCGCGCTGGCTGCTGACATAGGTCTTCATCGGAGCGCCTTTCGAATTCGATAACACCACCGGCCAGTAAGGCATTTCTCCGATTGCTTCCTTTTGTCCCGGTTTGAAGAAAACGATTTCGTTGGATACCGTCCGGGCTGATGTATTGATGATGGACAACGAATCGTTCTGATAGTTGGCTACGTAAAGTGTGGAGGCATCCGGGCTGATCGCCAATCCGGCAGCGAGAGCGCTGAAGGGCATAAACATGGATTGCGCGATGGGGTTGCTGTTGATCGGTGTTGTGCTGAACAAGCCGCCCGTCGGATATTGCTGCACAGGAACGTCGGCGGGTGTGTTATGCCCCAGCAGCACGAACGGAGCATCCGGTACGTAGGTACCATCGGCACTGGCTCCGGTGGTGGTCGACTTGAAGATCTCGACGCGATCGTCGATGCCTCCGGCAACATAGAAGCGAGTGCCCGAGGGATCCCAGAGCAGGCCGTGGTAGGTGTTAGGGATGTTGATCAGTTGTTTCTGCTTGGGAGTCCCTCCACGGACATCGAAAACGAATACCCATTCTGCATTCGCGGTGGTAGTGGTGGACGGCATTCCCGTGAGAGGGTAGAGGGCGGCCCAGACGATCGGAGTCCCGTCCGGTCCCTGAGTGTAGAAGCCGGTGTTGTAACCGGTGGTGAGGATCAGCAAAGCGGTGCCGTCCGGACTGAGCGCAGTATTCACCGCCCCATTCGCGTTGGCGGAGCCATCCGGGCGCAGCCCAGTGGGCAGACTTTGGAAAACTGAGCCGGGCGCTGCAGTAGGAGTTATGTAGAAACCGTCCGGCAGAAGGTTGCCACCAACGGGCGCTGCGTTCCGCACCTGACCACTCGCCAACGCGGGTACCATCAGGCAGAGCAGCAAAGCGGGTACAGCGCAAAAGCAGAGGCTCATCTTTCGTCGCATGTTACCTCCTCAAGAATTGGTTTTCTTGGCCTCGCGGGATTCAAAACAACTGGAATCTCATTGAGTGGGGTCTAGAAAGTGGGTGCCATTTTACACCGAATCCCGCCTCCGTGTAGGGTTTTAGAAGGTGAACCGCGCGGAAAACTGCAGCACGCGGGGAAGGCCATTGGGGCTGATTTCCTGCAGGGTTCCGAAATTCCCCGGGCCGGAGTTCGGGACCAGATAGCACGTCTGATTGAGCGATAGGCCGTCGCCGCAGTTGGGTCCTATGGGATTGTATTGTAGCTGGTTGATACCATCGCCATTCTGCACGTAGTAATTGGCGTGGTTGAACAGGTTGAAGGCTTGCGCCTGCACTTGCAATTCCTTGCCTTCCTTGATCGAAAAGCTGCGCGCCAGCCCAACATCGATTCTCTCCAGCCACGGGCCGTAAAAAGAATTCAGTCTGATCCCCGGCGTGGGACCACCGCCATTGATGCCGGCCGCGGTGTTTGCCGTGTCCTGGTTAAAAGCGGTGTCGTTCAGGTTTCCGTTGGCGCCGTCACAATTGCGGAACGACAGCGTCGAACTGGTGCATGCCGGGCTCAACAAACCCGCGTAGGGACGGCCCGAAGAGAGCTCCATCACGCTGCTCAAAGTCCATCCGGAAAGCACAACCCGTCCCTTGTCGGACCCCGTTAGTTTTTCCAGTTCCGGCCGGTACACAGCGGCAAGGCTAATTCGATGCCGCTGGTCCAACAGCGAAGGAGCATGCGTATTGCTGAAGTCGAACTGATTATTGAAGTCCATCCCGTCCAGCATCATGCTCTTGGCGAACGTGTAAGAAAATTGCACAGAAAGACCTTGTGACACACGACGCTGCAATTGGACGAACAAGGAGTTGTAACGATTTTGTCCAGGACTGATCAGCTCGTTGATCTCGCCCAGGTTGGGGTTGGTGCGGCCTTCCGTCAACAGGCCATTATCCATGTTCGGCAGCGTGATCGTTTGCCCACTGCAGGGCACCGTGGTTGCGCTGGGAGGACAGACGATGTACGTCGTTGCGCCTTGCAGGGGATTCAGATTCAAATCATAGGCGCTGCCGGAGAGCAGATGCACCCCGTGATTCCACATGGTGCCAACACTGAGCATAGTGTTCTCGAAAATTTCGCGCTCAATCTGCAAGCTCGCCTGCAAAATATAGGGCACGCGAAATTGCGGAGAGATCAGAGAAATGTCCGGAGACGCCTGGAACAATGGAGAGTTACCTGGAAGAATATTCGGAAACGTTGGTAGCTGCTGGTTAGGCGGACCTGATGTGTAACTCGCATTCACCGAAGATTGCTGCGACGCCAGCCCGTTCGAAACCACCGCATTGCGGTAATTGAGGCCGTTCATGTTGGTGTAAAAATCCCCAAATCCTCCACGCACCACCGTCTTCGACACGGGCTCCCATGCAAATCCGAAGCGCGGTGCCAGCCGTCGAAACTGGTTGGGATATTGTCCGGTGAGCGGGAATGCCGGATTCTCCGCTGGCTGCGGGTAAACCTGGAAGTCCTCGCGCAAGCCCATGTCCAGAGTCAAGTTTGGCAAAGCGCGGAACGAATCTTGCACGTAGAATCCATAGTAAGGAACGGCAAACGAAAAAGTGGGGTTTCCCGAAGTCTGGCTGAACTGGTTGTACTCCCCGAGCGCGAAATCCTCCAGGTTTGAAAATTCGTAACTGCCCAGAAGCGATCCGAATTCGACGGCCTCGTTCGGGTCCGCACCGCCATCGTGATTGTCCGAATCCCAGGCGCGGTTCATATCGAAACCGAATTGCAACGTGTGCTTGCCGATCACGTAATCCACCCGGTCGGCGACCGAGTATTGTCTTTCAAAAACCCTTCCCACCGAGAAAGGAGCATTCCCCAGAACGAAAGGGGCCGGACTATCCAGAATCAAGGTGGGGACATTTGGGGCTAAGCCGGACGGGGTAGAGATCTGATTGTCCTGCGAGGTGCTGGTGTGGAATTCGTTCAGCAGGGTGGACGAGAAGGTGTGTGTCCATCCCACGCTGGCTTGAACGGTATGCACGTAGGCGTTCGCCAGAGTTTGCAACCCATAATTTCCAACCGTCGGGTCGGTGATGACACCTCCGGGCGAGTCGAACCGGTTCAGATTGAAGCTGAGGAACAGGCTGTCGCGGGAACTGGGCGAATAATCCAGCCGGGGCGTAAGCACCCAGTCGTTGCGCTTTCTTGCTTTGCTGCCGAGATTGGAGTTCAGCGCGTTGATCGTATTTGACACCTGCTGCAGGTACACCGGGTTGGTCGGGTCATTCAAGACATCAGCGTTACTGTCGCCGCCTGGGAGCGGCAAGGGTCCGTTCGGAGCTGGCAGAGTCGTGCCCGCCGGAATCCCGAAATTACCACTCAGAAAAGAAGCGAAGTTCGCCGACGGCGCTGCCAATGCTGGGTTGATCACGGAAATCGGGTTCTTGCGCAGTTGCTGTTCATAATCCACGAAGAACCATAAACGGTCATGCCGGATCGGGCCTCCCAGCCCTGCGCCGAATTGCTGCAAAGCATCTTCAGGTCTCGCGAAGCCCGCGGCTTTATCGAGAGCATCGTTGGCTCCGGTCGCGGAGTTCCTGTTGTAATAAAACGCATTGCCGTGGAAGGCGTTGCTTCCCGATCGCGTCACCGCGTTTACGAAGCCCGCTCCACCTCCGTAGATCGCGGAGTAGGGACTCACCGAGACTTGAAACTCCTGGATCGCGTCCTCTCCATACAGGTACGGGATGCGGTAGCGGCCTATAATGTCGGCAAAGTAGTTGCTAGTCGCATTCGATCCGTCCACAGTGAAGGCGTTGGAACCATTGCCATTCGCGTATCCCGAGTCTTCACCACCCTGTTGCCCGGCAACGCTCACCAAACCGGTATCGCCATCGTAGCTGGTGTTCGGCGTCAGCGTCGCGAAGTCCGTATAGCGCCTTCCGTTGAGCGGCAATTCCTCCATCAACGACCGTTCGATCACAGCGCTGGCGGAGGATTCGGTCGGCCGCAACAGCGGCGGCGTCCCCGTCACTCTTATGGTGTCCCCCTCGGCTCCTACCTGCAGCTTAATGTTCTGCGACGTGGTGTTTCCCACCAAAACTCGCAACAAGGCTTGGACATCACGAAAACCTTTGAGACTAGCAGTGATGGAATAGGATCCGGGCATGAGCGCCGGCAAACGGTAAAGTCCTGCATCGTTGGTCTCCGCAGATTCTTTTACTCCGGTCGCGAGGTTGCGGACAACCACCGAAGCTCCCGGGACCACCGCCCCACTCTGGTCCGTGACCCGTCCTCCGAGTGCCCCCATCAACACCACATTCTGCGCGGTCAACAATACGCAACTCATCAGCCCGACCAAACCGCTGCATACCGTCAGATAGGTGAGCGCCCGAAGCCCTCTCTCGCTCAGTCGAATGAGGAATGTTCTTCGCATCTTCCCTACTCCAGAAATTTCTGTTGCCTCGCACGACTTCTAGAATCTGACCGAGTCGGGTGCGGACTCAAGCTTCCGCACGGATTGGGCAAGAATTATATCGCGATTGCGCTCATTGACCGGGGTCGCGGGTGCTACCTTCAGTGGAAATTTGAAAAACAGCGGAAAGAGATGTTGACTCCGCTGCGAGTGGGTAAGCGGTTGCCGATCATCCCTGATGTCTTCTCCTTTTGTCGAAATTGTCTGCTTTTAGATCCCCTATCCCTACGTGTTCAGCGGAGTTCCGCAGTCTTCGGCAATTTGCGAGACAGTCCAGCCACCTGCCAGGGCCTTGATCGGCAGTACGCTGGCATCCATCCGTCGCCTCCAGACATCGACATCATTCCGCTCATATTGCAGCCCGGTCGTCTGCGCCGTGAGAACCTGGAGATCAGGGTCCGCCCCACCGATGTAACGGTGAAAATCTGCGATGATTCCTGGGCGGAAGCGGTCGCCTTCTCTTGCCGCTGCGCTTCCCGAGTGAGGACGCGCAGCACCGCCGGGCGAGCTCGCCAACCACGACGCAACCGTCGCCAACTATCGCGAGAGCACGCTCACTGTGCCAGGCAACCGCGACGACGGGGATGTTGATTTCGGAAAAATGTCAGTCGGCGCAGGATTATTACCGGGCTGATCCAGAGAATCAGCAGCGCCAGAACGATGAATGTGTACGGCCGACCCAATTCCGCATAGGGCCAGGGAACGACCGCACCGGGAGCAGTGACCAGTTGGGGCCTCATGAAGTTTTGACCCATATCGTTCAACTGAATCCGGAGGAAATGGTAGGACGGCTGACCAGAGTATACGAACGAAACCTGACAACCACGGTGGCCAACCTCGAACACATCGAATCCACCACGGTGAACGGTGATGCCATCGTCAAGATTTTCCTGCAACCGAACGCCAGACTGCAGACGGCGAACGCCAGGTTACGGCAATTTCGCAGACCATCTTGCGCCAGCTGGCGCCCGGAACCCTGCCACCGCGCTGATCATCCATTCCACCAATTCGAGCGTGCCGATTCTGCTCGGACTCATGCCAGGGACTTTCGGAGCAGCAGCACGCAACGCGAACAATCCACCGGGGTGTCAGCAAGAAGCGACGCTATCTCAATATCCCAGCCGCTTATTCACAATATTCTCCAGCGGTTCGCCCTTCTCAAACCTGCCATACTGCCTCAGAAACAAGCGCATCGCCTGATCCTGCCAGTCGGCTGTGTGGTCCGCGCAGTGCGGCGACAACAAAACATTCTCCAGCTTGTACAGCAGACTTCCCGCCGGCAGCGGTTCGTGCTCAAAGACATCTAACCCCGCACCCTCAATCCGCTCAGAGGTTAGCGCCCGCAGCAGAGCCGCCTCGTCGATGACTGGCCCGCGTCCCACATTGATTACGACCGCTGTGGACTTCATCACCGCGAACTCCGCGTCGCTGATCATATGTCGCGTCTCCTCGGTCAATGGAGCCGTCGCCACAATGTAGTCGCAGCGGGCCATCATCTCTCGCCGCTCCTCCGGCTTGTAGAATTGCTCGACCAGCGGATCGGTCGATGCAGGAAGATGCCGCTTGGTCGCGAGCACACGCATGCCCATGGCATGCACGCGGCTGGCCAGGGCTCGGCCAATGTCGCCATACCCCACGATCCCCACCGTCTGTCCAGCAATCTCGTCCACGTCGAACGGCGCCCACACAGCTGCCATCTGGTTGCGAATCATCCGCCGGAAATCCTTGGCGAAATACAAGATCACTGCCAACCCAAACTCTGCGAGCGATGCGCTGAACACACCGCGGCCGTTGGTCAGCAGAACTTCGCTCTCCACGAGTTCGGGAAACAACAGGTTGTCCAAGCCCGCGGCCCGCGAGTGTACCCAGCGCAGCCTCCCGCATATCCCAAACAATGCGCGCAGCCACTCCCGCGTGCCCGACCATTGCAGGATCACCGTCGCGTCCTTGGCTGCCTGCGCACACGCGGCCACGTCGCCACATACTGTGTGCGGTAGCTCGTTCAACATCGCGAACTGCGGATCGTCGCCCGACGCCAACACTAGCACTGGATTCTTTTTGCCCATACCCACTATCCTGCCACGCTCTTGTCCAGGACGGTGGCCGCCGGTCCGAAAAATGGGACTTTTGCCCGTCGCCATAACTTCGGTAACTGGTTTTCGTTACGGACTAAACATAAGCTGTATCCATGCCGGGAGAAACTCAACGCTGTTCTCGGACCAAGATGGTTTTGCCCTTGCGCGTATGCCTGGACGAGCAGGCCGGCGATAATCTTCCCGCGCAATGGGCGCACACGATTGACATCAGTCAGATCGGCTGCCGGCTGGCCGGATTGCGCACGGAGCTTTCCCCCGGGCAGACCATCACATTACAACGAGGACAGCACAAAGCTCAATTCCGTGTCATCTGGAGCAAGCATCTTGCGGGCAACGAACATCAGGCTGGAATCGAAGCGCTTGACTACAGAAGAGACATCTGGGGTGTGGAACTTCCCCCCTCCCCCCTTGCCCAAAACCCGACAAAACCTTCTTCCGCTACTGCGGATACTTCGGCGACAATCTCTGCACCGCTTGCCTTCGCTCCTAAAGTGTCAGCTTCCACTGAGAGCGCAACCCACAAATCCATCGCCGTCACAGCTCGTCCCCGCATGCGCTGGGGCTTGAGCTTTGGCGTTCTGCTCCTCAGCTTCGCGCTGGGATTGTCTCTCTATCACCAAATGTTCCCCCAGTCCGGACGCGTGGCAATTCAGCCGCCTGTACTTGCTCCGCCCACCGCCGAGGATCTCGCGCGGCTCACGCCTAAGCCGCATCCCACGCCGGTTTCGCTTGCAAAACCGTTGGACTCTTCCGCGTCTCGTTTGCAAGTAGCCGAAGCTCCAACGGGGCACGTGGTTTACCCGGTGGCTCCGGACGACAGCATCGGCGGGAAAGTCCGTTTACAAATCGTGATCGCGGCCAATGGTTTGGTGAAGCAAATTTACGTGCTCAGCGGCAAACAGCCCCTCGCGGAAGCCGCGGCGCGTGCTGTACGCTTCTGGCATTTCAGCTCCTTGCAGGGGAGTGATCGGACCACCGAGCGGGAGACCAGCGTCACTGTTAGCTTCATGGGCCACGACGCTGTTTTCTTGGAGTACCCTTCCCCGAATTCGCGGCTCCGCACAAATTAAGCCGTCAGTTCGCAAGCTAGGCTGGTGGTATAAGGAGTCGGCGAATTTGGCGAAGGCTCATCCGAGTACATCCTCTTCTTCGAAGAGGATGGGCAACGTTCCGCGCACCCCATTGCGATCCATTAATTAAGACCCGCCGCAGACACTTGCGGCAACGACCCATCCTTTCTGTGGGCGCTGGCTGGCCATCCCGGTTGTGAGGACGATAGACCCACCCTGACGAACACGTGTGCTTCCGTATTTTGCCAGCCGCGAGCGCAGCCCAGTAGCGCAATTCAAAGGCGCGTCTGGCTTGCTGAAGGTCTGTAGTTGCAAGGTCGTTCAGGTGCAGGTACGCCGGCGGTGAAGACCAGGTGATCGAAAGCACCGACCTTCGTAAAGAAGGCTTCGCCAGCGGCGTCATCTGAGACGTCAACCGCATGCCCCTGCGCTTCTCCCCTGATGGTTGCAACAGCTTTTGAATTCGTTCCGCGTTGCTCGAGGCGACAATGACCTCTGCCCGCCGCGATGCTGCCTGCTCCGCGATCGCCAAGCCAATCCCCGGCGAACCACCTACAACAACCACCCGCTTGTTCTCCTGACCGTTTGCACTTTGCATTTGAATTTCTCCTCCTGTGCATCCGTTGTGAGTTCGCATGATCTCCACCATCGCTTCGCACGAGGCTCTAGAAGGCAGCAATTTCGCGCTTACTGCTTACTGAAGGAGCTTCGCGATATTTCTAGCGCGCCCAACTTATGCTCGCGAGAGATCTCCGTCCACCACAGCCCGGATTGCGGCCACAAGTCATCGGGACTGATGCGGGGGCCCGGCGTGGTGGGCACGAACGGACGCAACCTTGGCCCGGAGGAGCTTAGACTCTCCTGTTGCGCTGCCGGATGTCGAGGTGTTGAATACTTTGGACCTGGCGTGTGGAAGTCCAGGAACCGATCGGCTACAGGACCCCAAACACTGTGAGCGATACCCGCCAAGATCCAGCCGTTGTTCCGCTATCAGAAGACGCACAGCCGCATCCTCGGCGGGTCATGGGATTTGCTGATCTGGTTCTGTTCTATGTTGTGACCGGGATCAGCTTACGCTGGATCGCCACGGCCGCCAGTGGAGGCCCGAGCGCCATCGTGATCTGGATTGGTGCTTGGCTCTGCTTCTACTTGCCGTTGGCGTTGTCGGTGCTCGAACTCTCATCGCGATATCCCGAAGAAGGCGGCTTGTATGTCTGGACCAAGCAGGCCTTCGGAGGCTTTGCTGGATACATGTCCGCATGGACCTATTGGACAAGTAACCTCCCCTATTTTCCCGCGGTGCTCTACTTCGCTGCCAGCAACGCCCTATATATACGACCACGGAAGTGGACATACCTGGCCGACAACGCCAAGTTTTATATTTGGTTCTCAGTCGCCGCGTTAGTTCTAGTGACGGTGCTGAACCTGGTCGGGCTCGACATTGGCAAGTGGCTCCACAATGCAGGCGCATTTGGGATGTGGTTACCCGTTGTGATCGTCATTGTCATGGGGTTTGTCGGCTGGCACCGTTTTGGTACGGCAACGCGCTTTACCGGTGCCAGCCTGATTCCGGGCACACACCTAAAGGACATGGTTTTTTGGGCCTCCCTAACCTATGCTCTCGGCGGATGTGAAACCGCTTCCTTTATGAGTGAGGAGGTCAAGAATCCTCGCCGCACCATGCCGCGCGCTCTGTTGCTCGGCGGTCTGATTGTGACGTTCTGCTACATCCTGGGTACGGTTTCCGTCCTCCTGGCGTTGCCGCAGAATGAGGTCAGTGGTTTACAGGGACTGATGCAAGCTGTAACGCGGACCGCGGGGCGACTTGGCTGGTTCGGAGTCATTCCGATTGCTGCTGCATTGATCGCCATCAGCAATCTTGGAGCCGCCGGGGCCTACCTGGCCGCCGTAGCCCGCCTGCCGTTCGTCGCCGGGATGGATCGCCTTCTGCCTTCTATGTTCGGAAAACTCCACCGGCGTTGGGGCACTCCTTATGTTGCATTGCTACTGCAGTTGCTCTGCGGTGTTTTATTTGTGTTCTTGGGGCAGGCGGGGACCAGTGTTCGGGGCGCGTACGACGTCCTGGTCAGCATGGGAATCATTACCTACTTCATTCCGTACGCATTGCTTTTCGCGGCCATGTTTCGCATCCAGCGGGAGAAAGCCGGAGCGGAGGTGATCTGCGTGCCTGGCGGTAGACCGGTTGCCAAATTGGTCGCGGGCGTGGGGCTTTTTACGACCCTGCTCACGCTTGCACTCGCAGTAGTCCCACCAGCCGAGGAGCCCCACAAGGTGCTTGCGACGGTAAAAATAGTTGGGCTCAGCGCCATCCTCATAGGCGTTGGAGCGATTCTGTATTACGCCGCAATGCGGAAGAACAGAAACCATCAAATCGGATTTTGACACCAATTCATCGCCCGGGGAGAGCGACGACAATTCGGGACCTGCCCGTGACGAATAGAAGACGGTCCGATGAGAGATTGTGGCCGCAAGCAGAAGGTCAATGCGAGGTTAGCGTAGAATGGTGCCCTTTCGAAGGCAACAAGGAGATTCCAGTTGAGAGCATTTGCCTGTCTGTTGGTGTGGTTCGTGATCTGCGGATTGATGTTCGCTCAGGTGACAGTGGTCCGTGCGGGTCGAATGGTGGATCCAGATTCCGGGACGGTGCTTACCAATCAGATCATCGTGATTTCGGGGAACAAGATTCAGGCAGTGGGCCCGGAGCTGACAATTCCGGCCGGGGCGAAAGTAATCGACCTTTCGGATCAGACCGTGCTGCCTGGATTAATCGATTGCCACACCCATGTTGCCGATGGCCAAAGTGACGGCGACCCCTTCAATGTCCTGAGAAAGACGGCGTCGCAGATCGTATTGGAGTCAGTTCCGAACGCACAAAAGATGCTGCTCTCTGGATTTACGACGGTGCGCGATGTGGGCACGTACCGCGCGCTGAACGATGTGGCGCTGCGCGACGCGATCAATCGCGGAGATGTGATCGGGCCGCGGATGTTTGTGGCGGGAGCCTACGTCACCATCACAGGCGGTGCGGGGGCAATGACCGGGCAAGCACCGGACATCCAGCTGCCGTGGGATTTGCATTATGGAGAGGCGAACAGTCCGTGGGAGGTGCGGCAGAAGGTGCGACTGCTGGCGCATGATGGAGTGGACTTGATAAAGATGCTGTCGACCGGCGCGGTGTTGACACATGGAAGCAGCCCCGCATCGATTGAATTTACCGAGGAGGAGTTGCAGGCAGGCGTGGATGAAGCCAGCCACTTTGGTTTGCGCGTGGCAGTGCACGCGCATGCAGCGCAAGGCATCCGGAACGCGATTCTGGCTGGGGCAGCCTCCATCGAACACGCCGAAATGCTCGACGACAATCTGATTGCGCTGGCCAAACAGCATGGAACCTACCTGGATATGGATATCTATGACGAGGAGTGCATCCAGGCCGGCGCGCAGACGGGGCGGACCCCGCCGGACTTCCTGGCGCACGATGCGGAGCTCGGAAGAATTCAGCGGGAGAGCTTTCGCAGGGCTGTGAAGGCGGGAGCGAAAATGACCTTTGGCACCGACGCGGGTGTTTGTCCCTATGGAACGAGCGGAAAGCAGTTCGCCTTTATGGTGAAGTATGGAATGACTGCGATGCAATCGATTCAGGCTGCGACGTCGAATGCAGCGGACTTGCTTGGACATGCGAGTGAGATCGGCTCGATCAAGCAAGGAAAATTCGCCGACCTGGTCGCCGTGACCGGCGATCCGCTGAAGGACATCAGCGTGCTGGAGAACATCGAGTTTGTCATGAAAGATGGGAAGGTCTACAAGTCGGCAGGTGCTGCGGCGTGCTCGCAGTGACATTCGCTCCCGGCATCTTGCCAATGTCGACGTACGAAAAACCTTGTGACTTCTAGTCAACTCCAGACGCGAGCAAGCTACGACGCCATTGTGATCGGCGCTGGGCACAATGGTCTCACCGCCGCAGCGTATCTGGCTCGCGCCGGGCTGTCGACACTCGTCCTCGAACGCAGGCAAATCGTTGGCGGTTGCTGCGTCACCGAGGAAATCGCACCCGGCTGTAGGGTCTCGACTACATCGTACATCGCCAGCATGTTGCGCCCGGAGGTGATTTCTGAATTGCGCCTCGCCGACCACGGCCTGCGCATGATCCCATGTGACCCCGCGATTCAAGTTCCCTTCCCGGACGGTGACGTGGTGCCTTGGTGGGCAGACCGCGACCGGGCCCGGCAGGAATTTTCTAGAATCTCGACCAAGGATGCGACGCGATTTGTAGAAGTCGATGATCGATTGAAAAAGCTTGCGCGTTACTTGCAGCCGTTTTTTCTGGAACCTCCGCCGGAAATTGACGCTTCGAGCGTGAAGGGTTGGACGGACCTATTCCGTGCGGGCAAACGTTTTCGTGGCATTTCGCAGACCGAGATTGCGCAACTCGTCTCGTTCCTGACCGGTAGCCTCGGCGAGTTTCTGGATCAGAACTATGAGTCCGAGAAAATGAAGACTCTGTTTCTGGCCAACAACGTCTACGGGAAACATGGCGGACCGTATCAGCCGGGAACGGCGATTGGTCTGCTGTTTCATTTGCTCAGCGGTGGAGAGCATGAACTGCAAGGCTTTTACGGACACGTCATCGGCGGCATGGGGTCGATTACGCAAGCCCTGGCGGCGTCCGGAAAAAAACTAGGAGTCGGGATTCGCACTTCGGCGCCGGTGGCGCGCATTCATGTATGCAATGGCCGAGTAGGCAGCGTTGTGCTCGAGGACGGCACAGAACTACGGGCGCGGATCGTACTTTCGAATGCCGACCCTAAGCGCACTTTTCTCCGACTGCTGGACTCAAAGGAACTGCCCGAAGACTTTTTGTCGGCAGTGCGCGGAATCAAGATGGCTGGTCCATGTGCGAAGGTCAACATGGTTTTGGGCGAAGAGCCGCGGTTCACGGGCACCTCGCCACGGGCTGCGCCGCTGGAGCGCACGTTCTATACCCTGGTTCCGTCGCTGGAATTTGCCGAGCGCTGCTACGACATCGCTAAATTCGGCGAAATTCCGAAAGAACTGTGGGTCGACTGCGTGGTCTCTTCGAATGCAGACGATTCGCTGGCTCCTCCCGGCAAACATATTCTTACTTGCTTCGTGCAGTATGTACCCTTCCATCTGCGGAAGGGGAATTGGGACGAGATGCGCGATATACTCGGTGATCGCGTGGTCAAGAAGGTCGCCGAGTATGCTCCGAACGTGCCTGGGGCAATTCTGGCGCGACAGGTGCTCACTCCGCTCGATCTGGAACGCACCTACGCTTTGACCGAGGGCAACATTTTTCACGGCGACCTGCGACTGGATCAGCTTTTTTTTATGAGGCCGGTGCCGGGCTGGTCGCAGTATCGCACGCCGATCGCGGGACTTTACCTGTGTGGTGCGGGCGCGCATCCCGGAGGCGGCGTCACCGGCGCCCCCGGGCGCAACGCGGCACACCAAGCACTGCGCGATTGGAAGAAAGGACGATTGCAGTGAACCGTGGAGGAGCAAGCATGAAAAAGAAAGGCATTCTCGAACGATTGAAAGATGGCCCTGTCCTGGGTGATGGGGGGTATCTGCTGGAACTCGAAAAACGCGGCTGGGTGCGCGCCGGCCCATTCACGCCGGAAGTAGCTCTTGTGTATCCCAACGCACTACGAGAACTGCATGTGGAATTTCGCGAGGCGGGCGCAGAAGTACTGCAGGCCCTCACTTTTTATGCCAGTCGAGACAAACTGGCCACCGTGGGCCTGGAGAACCGGCTGGAAGACTTGAATCGTGCGGCCGTGCGCGTCGCGCGCGAGGTTGCGGGGGATCAATGCCTGGTGGCTGGGAACTTGAGCCTGACCTGGATGTACGAACCGGGAAATCGGGCTGCGGCCGATCGCGTCCGTAAGACTTTCGACGAACAGCTTGCGGTGCAGGTCGATGAAGGAATCGACTTCATCATCGGCGAAACTTTTTCCTGGCTGGGTGAGGCGCTCATCGCCGTGGAGCGCGCTAAGAAAACGGACTTGCCCGCAATGGTTACGATTTGCTTCGAGAACAAAGATGAGACCGCCGAAGGCAAAAGTGCCGCTGACGCGGCCAAGGCTCTGTTTGATGCCGGAGCCGATATCGTGGGCATGAACTGCCTGCGCGCACCCGAGCACATTCTGGGCCCGATGGAACAAATGCGCAAAGCCGTCCCGGGTTATCTGGCCTGTCAGCCTGTCGCCTACCGCACGCCGAAAGACAAGCCCGACTTCACCAGCCTGCCTGAGTTTCCTTATGGGTTGGACCCACTGCAACTGACCCGTAAGGAAATGGCGGATTATGCTGTGCACGCTCGCGATTTGGGCATCAACTATATCGGTGCGTGTTGCGGCACCGTGGCCGCTCACATCCGGGAAATGGCGCGTGCCCTCAACAAGCTGCCCGAGGACTCTCGCATCTGGAAAAAAGGCGGGGAGAAGCCAATGTCAGCCTACGAATACTATGACCACGACAAACTGGAGGTTGAGAACACAAAGTAGGTGACCGGAGCTCCAGTGGGTGAAGCTTGGCTCTCTGAGCCACCTCCGGGAAGAATCTTCATTCATCCGTCGAGGGTGCGTTTTGTTGCTCCGATCTAGGCGAAAGTTTCGGCACACGGGATCCGCCGTGAACCTTCTTGCGGGCCAGCGACGGCCCATCTCCGCCGCCGGCCCCTCCCTCCGGAGCGGTTAAGATACTGAAATGCCCATCACGTTCGCCCAGGCGCAGGAAGCGCGGCAAAACCTTGCATCGGTTGCCCTGCGCACGCCGCTGATTCGGTGCAACGCGGACGCGCCTGCGAACTTGTATCTGAAACTGGAAAACCTGCAACCGATAGGCTCGTTCAAAATCCGCGGAGCTGCAAACGTCATGGCACGGACCCCGCGCGAGCGGCTCACTCGCGGAGTTTTGACCGCTTCCGCCGGCAACATGGCGCAAGGCGTGGCCTTCTGCGCCCGGCGAATCGGGGTTAGCGCAACGATTATCGCTCCGGACACCGCTCCCACGACCAAGATTCGCGCCGTCGAACGCATGGGCGGGCGGGTAATCAAAGTTCCTTTTGCCGCGTGGTGGCAAACTTTCGAGACTCGTTCCTACCCGGGTATCGACGCCACGTTCATCCATGCCTTCGATGATCCAGACGTGATGGCCGGTAATGGCACAATTGCGCTGGAACTGCTGGAAGACCTGCCCGATTTAGATACTGTCGTGATTCCCTGGGGGGGTGGAGGATTGTCATGCGGCATCGCCGCAATATTGCGAGAGCTTGCTCCCCGAGTACGCATCTACGCCGCCGAGATTGAAACTGCAGCCCCGTTGGCTGCATCGCTTGCTGCCGGCGCACCGCGACCGGTCGAATATCAGACATCGTTCGTCGACGGGATAGGCAGCAAGATGGTATTCCCCGGTATGTTCGAGTCCGCATGCAAGCTACTGGATGGATCGTTGGTGGTCACTCTGACGGAAGCGGCGCACGCCATGCGAGTGGTGGCAGAGCGGAACCGAATTATTATCGAGGGTGCTGCAGCCTGCGCGGTTGCGGCTGGTCTGTCGGGCCGTGCCGGCTCCGGCAAGATCGTAGCCATCGTGTCTGGCGGCAACATCGACCTGGACAAGTTCGCTCAACTTGTAAGCTAGCATCGGTTCTCGCACTGACTGGGGTTTTGCGAGGCTGTTAGTCACGCAGTCCCCGTTCTTTTCTCGTGCATTGATGGCTTGATGGAGGTATCGAAGTGAGACATTGTTCTCGTCGCTGGCTGACCATGGTCGCTACGGCACTCTTGCTGGTGCTGGCTGCTTCGTTACTCTCGGCGGAGGATGGGCAGGGCGAAAAGGTTTTCCTGAATGCCAAGGTTTTCACAGGCGATCCGCAAAACCCTTACGCTGACTCGGTTGCGATCCGCAACGACAAAGTCCTTGTCGTGGGCACCCTTCCCGAAGTTCTGCAATCTGTATCCGCGAGCGCTCCACGCATTGATCTCGGGGGAAAGAGTCTTTTCCCAGGCTTCATTGATTCGCATAGCCATTCCATTGACGGCGGGCTCACTCTGATTTCTGCCAACGCCAGCGAGACGGTCCGGTCTCTAGCCCAACTTCCCGCTTTCGCGGAAGATGCAAGAAAAACTGGGAAAGGGATGCGCGGTGACATCCTTGAGGTTCTGGGGTTGCCCCTGGAATTCTGGTCGCACTGCGATGTGCTTAACGCCGACTTCAGCGCGGGAGCTTATCAGAAGCAGAGCGTCTTATTGCGCGGAATGGATGGGCACACGGCATGGGCGAACCCTGCGCTGCTGCAGCGCGCTGGCATCACGGCTGATTTTCTAGAGACGCTTTCCGCCCAACAACGGAGCTATTACGGCATTGATAAAAACATGCAGCCGAACGGCTTTCTGGTGGATTCTGGCACCGAGAAGATAGAAACACTGCTGCCTCCACCTACTCCCGAGAGACTACTGGCTGCCGGGCGCGCAGCTTTGCAGTACAACTATAGCCTTGGCATCACCGCATGGCTTGATCCCCTTGCTGCCGACTACGTGCTCGAAGCCTACAAGCTGCTGGCGGACCGAGGCGAGCTGATTTCGCAGGTCGTTGCATTTCCACAGCTCTTTGCAAAGGATCCCGAAGCGGAACTCGCCAAGGTACAGCAGATACGGAGAGATTATGCCGGTGTCCCCAATCTCCACGTCAGTGGCATCAAGGTATTTGCGGACGGAGTAGTTGAGTATCCGTCACAAACTGCTCATCTCAGCAAACCGTACAGGAATACGGGGCGCAACGGAGACCTTCTGTTTGATCCGCAGAAGTTTGGCGCGATGTGTGTCGCAGCCGATAAAGAGGGGCTGATTGTTCACGTGCATGCAATTGGCGACGGCGCGGTTCACGAAGCGCTGAACGGGATCGCGGCAGCGCGAAACGCGAACGGAAACTCTGGATTGCCCCACACCCTGACTCATGAGCAATTCGTGGCACCTCAAGACTTCCCGCGATTCCGGCAACTGGGCGTTATCAGTGCGTTGCAGCTGTTGTGGGCGGATCCGAGTCAGGACACGATTGAGATCGTCAAGCCTTATGTAGAACCTGATATCTACCAATGGCAATACCCCGCCCGCTCAATTCTGGACAACGGCGGCATGATTTCGGGTGCTAGCGACTGGCCAGTTTCAAGCGCAAATGTATTCTGGGCAATCTACCAGGCGGAAACCCGCAAAGGACCGGAAGGAGTCCTTGACCCATCACAGGCGATGCCACGGGAGGCGATGCTCTATGCCTACACTCGGAACTCGGCACGAGCGATGAATCTGGATTCCATCGGTACCATCGCTCCAGGCAAGCGAGCGGATTTGGTTTTGCTCGACCGCGACGTTTTGACAATTTCTCCTGAAGAGATGCGGGACGCCAAAGTGATCTGGACGATGGTGGGTGGGAAGACCGTCTACCAGGCGAAGTGAGTGGCGCGACCTGTATATCGGATGTTCCCGAGCAGTGCCGTTGGCGCAGCCGTCGACACTGGCGGCGTGGCAGGATCCATCGGCAACGCAGTGTTCGCTGTCTTCGCAGGCACCATTCTGCAAGTGACGCCCGGTTATGCGAGTCTGTTCGGCATCGCGTCCAGCACCTGCCTGCTGGCTGGGGTCGTCCTGTGTTTAGCCAGCTGGAATCCATTGCATAAGGCGGTGAGCTTAAGGAGTTGCCACATCGTTCTCCTGCGCGATTTTTCTCAAGGGCAGACACTTTGGCATACTCGCTACAGGTGTTGATAACCTCACAATCGACAATCTGAAGATGGATACAGACCGTGATGGCATCGATATCGACTGCGGTCGCAACGTGCGCGTCTCCAACTGCTCCGTGGATTCGCCTTGGGACGAATGACATCTGCCGGAAAAGCTCGCAGGCGCTCGACTACGCGCGAGCGATTGAGAACGTCACCATTACCAACTGCTATGTCACCGGCACCGATAAACTCGGCACTCTGCTCGATGGCAGCTTTGAGCGCTTCGATCCCGCCACCCAGGTTTAAAGAACCGGCCGCATCAAGCTCGGTACCGAGTCGAACGGCGGCTTTAAGAACATTGCGATTTCCAACTGCGTCTTCGAAGGCTGTCAGGGCCTGGCGCTGGAAACCCCGGATGGAGGGCTTCTCGAAGATACTTCCATTATCAACATGGCAATGCGTGACATAACGTCCGCGCCGATCTTCATGCGCCTGGGCAGCCGCATGTGCGGTCCCGCCAGCGTTTCTGTTGGTGCGCTGCGCCGCATCTTGATTCGTAACCTGGTCTGCTCCAATTCCGAAATCAGCTTTCGGCTCGATCCTCAGCGGAATTTCCGGCCACTCGATTGAGGACATCCAACTTGATGACATCTACATCCGGCACTGGGGTCGCGGGAGGACCGAAGCGGCTGCCCTGCAACCGCCGGAACCGGAGAACAAATATCCTGAGCCCACTATGTTCGGGACAATGCCATCGCAACGTTTCTCTTTACATCACGTGAAGAACATCCCGTTGAGCAACGTGGAGATCAGCGCTCGAAGAGAAGACCGCCGGCCGGCCTTCGTTCTGCAAGATCTCCAAGGTACAGATTTTCTCCCATTGGCGCGTCGCACGCCAAAGACGTACCGACCTTTGCGCTGAAGAATGTTGACGACTTCAATTGGCTAGAAGTACAAGCACGTCGCAGACACTCAACTCGAGCATGTGGATGAAAAGAAGTTATAGAGCGGTACACCCATTCCTGCCAGGCTAACTCCGACTGTAGCGACGATTACTGGGAATCCTGCGCCACTTCTACTCCATCGGGTAGAAGCTGGATGCCAGTTGCTTCTTTGCCGGAGAGCAGCAGCTTCATGCTGCGGGGAAGAACAACCTGCCGCTCCTGGGGTGCGAAGTTTACGAACACATAGACCTGCTTCCCATCGCCGCTGCGACGGCTAACTTCTACACCATCGGGCAGCGGCCCGAACACAGGCGTAACGCCGCTGTCGTGAATCATCCATTCCGCCGCGTTGGCCATGAGGTTGTCGTCGAGGATGGCGCCAATGTAAGTGATACGTCCTTTTCCGTAGGGTCGCGTAATCGCGGCGGGCTGATTGTCCAGCCATCCATTCGATTTCCCGTAACGTAGGAGCACTTCAGCGCCGGGCGACTCTATTTTCATCTGTTCCGCCCAGATGCTGGCTTCGCCGTCTCCCCATGAGCCGGAAATCGGAACATTCTTCTCCAGTGCATAAAACTGTTCGACCCGTGCTCCGAGCGGCTCGACCAGAAATCCAGGCTGGCGTTGCGGCAGCAACGCATTGAATTGATCCTTCATGCCTGAGCGTGGCCCCAGTACCAAGTGACCTCCATTGCGGACGTAATCCAGTAAGTGTTGGCTGAGGTCTTCGGGAATCAGATTTAAGTCGGGCGCAACCACGAGTTTGTAACCCGCCAGTGGAGCATAGGGGTTGACCACGTCCATGGCTTGCGAAAGATGCCGCAAGGCATGGTAGTAACTTTTGAGCAAGGCCTGCTGATCATAGTGCTGAGTAAATTTTTGCAGATCGATGGCCCAGCGGCTGTCGTAGGAGTGGAGCAGCGCAACCTGGGAAGAGACCTTCGTGCCTCGGAAGGCGCTCTCCGCCTTCACGAAATCGTGACCGAGTTCACTGGCCTCGCTGTAAAAGGGCGCTGGGCTGCCGTCGGGTCCGATGAGAATTCCGTGGTATTGTTCCTGTCCATTCAACGCGCTTCGCCATTGCCAGTAGTTGATGTCGTCGGCGCCGTGTCCGATGGCTTGCCACGCCATGGCGCGAGCCTCGCCCCGGTTGAGAAAGTTATTCAAGGGTGACCAGTTCACCGCCCCCGGTTGTGTCTCAATCACCCAGAAATTCTCTCGCTTGAATCCTCGCGTAAGATCGTGAGCCAAACCGTTGTAGTCGGGATCCACGTGTCCAGTGCCCACGTAATCATCCCAGGATGCGAAAGTGAGCGGCTCCGACAGCACATAATGATCAAACCCATCGAAGAATCCCATGAAGTTCGTAGTGATAAACTGCCGCGGGTCACTGTGAGATCGAATCACATTGGTCTGGTTGTTCAGGTAATCATTCCAGGTGTCGGTAACGAACCTCTTCCAGTCCAGTTCCAGCCCGGGATTGTGGTCGCCCATCGGAATAGGAAACGGTATCTCGCTCCAGTTGTCGTAGGTCTGGCTCCAGTAGCTGGTGGTCCAGTGCGCGTTAAGGCTATCGAGAGACTTGTATTTATTCTGCAGCCAATCCTGGAAAAATTTGCGTGCGTGGTCGTCATAGGACATGAGCGCATAACCCTCTTCGTTATCGATTTGCCAGCCGACAACGTTTGGGTTGCGACCGAAACGCCAGGCCATCTGCTCCGCGATCTTGCGGCACAATTCGCGATAGCGTGGAGACGAAACCGAGCCTTGAGCTCGAGCGCCATGAATGGCGCGCTGGCCATTCTCTTCGACGCGCAGAGTGTCTGGATATTTCTGCGTTAGCCACGCCGGCGGCGCCGCCGTAGGCGTACCCAGAACCGACATGATGTGGTGCTTGGCTGCGAGATTGACGGCGCGCTCCAGCCAGTCGAAATCATAGCCGCCCTCGGAGGGCTCCATGCGGCTCCAGGCAAATTCGGCGACGCGCACCACCTTAAGATCTGCCGCTTCCATCAGCCGCAGGTCTTCTTCCCATCGCGATTCCGGCCACTGCTCCGGATACCAGTCCGTGCCCGCCACGATAGCATCGTGCCCCGGAATCTGTGTTGGGATAGCCGGCGAAGGCGTTTGGGCAACCGCGAAAACAGCAAGGAACAAGACGGGAAGCACGACGCACTGCCTGCAGGTCTGCTCCACATGTCCTCCGGATGACGCGATCTTTATCGAGTCAGGTTGATTTGCTCTCCCGAATACCGGACTACTTTGTCGGGTTGGTCTTCTGGGCCAACTCCCACCCCGTGATTCTCTCCGACGAATACGACTTGAAACGAACGCTGCTCCAGCATGCCCGGAAACTTACCCGTGCGGGCGCCAATGGTCAATGTGCGGCGGGCATCATCCCAGCGAAATGGAATGATTGCGTAGGCGCCCTTTTCGTAGTTATAGTTGTCGTTCTCGTCTTCGTAGAGAGCGAAGTCGCCATCGGCGCCGGGATAGATGCGGATTTCAATCGGGTCCTCAGGCTTCTCCGTAGCCCACTCCTGGTCGGGCCCCAGTGGAAGAATCGAACCCGCGCGCACGTAGAGCGGCATTTGCTCAAGTGGCGCAATCGCAGTGACCGAGCGCCCACCTTCTAATTCAGAACCCGTCCAGAAGTCGTACCACTTGGTTGGTGGTAGGTAAAGTTGCCGGGTGGTAGCGGCAAGTTCGGTAATCGGATTGACCAGGAAAGCAGGTCCGAACATGAATTGATCGCCGGTATTCTCGGCGCGCGTGTCGCCGCGGAAGTCCATCACCAGCGGCCGCATCGGAGTATAGCTCCCGCTCGTCGTTTTCCACGCCAGCGAATAAATGTAGGGCAACATGCGATAGCGCAGTCGATCAAAGCTCACCAGGATCTTCTGGGCGTCTGCTCCGTACGACCACAGCTCGTTCTCATCCGGACGGCGCGTTCCGTGCACCCGCAGAATCGGATTGAAAGTGGCGTACTGGAACCAGCGCACGAACAATTCACGGAAAGCGGGATCGTTGGGATTGCCAAAGACAAATCCGCCAACATCGGTGGTCCAATAAGGAATGCCCGAGAGCGAAAAATTTAGGCCGGCTGGAATTTGGCGGCGAAAGCTAAGCCAATCAGAATTGATGTCACCCGACCAGGCGGTGACTGCGTTTCTCTGCGAACCGGCAAAAGCGGAACGCGACAAAATGAAAACGCGCTTGGTACTCGACGCGCTTCGTTGTCCGTCATAGACCGCACCCGTATCCAGCAGGGGATAAACGTTGACGTAGCGATTACCGCTGCCGGCAGCCAGTTTGTGATTGAGCAGAATGTTTTCTTCTTGCCCTTCGGTCTCTGGCTCGGTAGTGTCCATCCACCAGGCGTCGATACCCAGGCTGAACAGACCCTGGTTTACCTTGTCCCAATAGAATCTCCGTGCCTCGGGGTTGGTCGCGTCATACACCGCCATGCCTTCAGCGTGATAAGGTGGCTTCGCAAACTTGAATTTGTCGACAAACCAGCCTTGCTTCTCCATGTAATCGTAGTTTGCCGAGCCCGGTTCGAAAAACGGCCAGATGGAAATCATCAGGTGAAAGTTTTCGCTGTGAAGCATTTCAACCATCGCCTTGGGATCGGGATAATTCTTATTGAAGACGAAATCGCCTTTCCGGTTCCACCAGAACCAATCCTGAACAATGTTGTCGACCGGGATGTGCCGATCGCGATATTCCTTGGCCACGCCAAGAATCTCTTCCTGCGATTTATAACGATTCTTGCATTGCCAGAATCCGTACACCCATTTTCCGAACATCGGCGCACCGCCTGTCAACTCGCGATAGCTGGCAATGATCTTGTCGAACTCGGGGCCGTAGAGAAAGTAGTAATCAATCGCATCGGCTACTTCCGAGCTGATGTATAAATAGTTGGCAAACCGGTTATTAAAGCGGCTTCTCGAGTCATTGTTCCAATAGATGCCGTAGCCTTTGCTGGAGAGCATAAGGGGCACGGCGATGCTGCTGTTGTCTTGCGAAATGTCGACCGATTCGCCACGATAGTTCCAGACTCCAGCCTGATGTTGACCCAACCCATAAAGCGCCTCGTGCGAACCGTAAATGTTAATAAGCGACTCGGCGCGATTCGTGTCTTCGCCGTTGACCTTGACGGGCGTCAGCTTTCGCGACGCCTCCTGCAGCAGTGAGTTGCCAGCCGCATCGGCGAAGTTGATAGCACCGTCCTTCTTCGTGACCACGATTTTCAACAGCGCCGTGCTCAACGTCACCGCTTCATCAGAAGACTGCATCGTCCAGTTTGGCGTTGGCCAGCTTTGCTTGATGACAACATAATTCGGCTTCGGGGGAAATGAGGAAGTCGCCGAATACAAGACTCGGATCACGGTATCGGAGCACACTTCGACCTTCAAGTTGCCGGACGCCAGCACGAACCAAGCTCCATCCGCTTGTTGTTGCACCGACTCGACCGGATTCCTCTGGGTCCATTGGGCATTCGCCTTCGGGACCAGCAGCACGTTGGCGAACAAAACTGCAATGAGATACCAGGAACCGCGTTGTTTCATCGTTTGTCTAACCTTAGAAGCCGACCAAGGCAATTGTAAATGTTAACAATGCCGTGCCGTCCTATGCCGTGGGATGCATCAACGGGAGGTGCGGGGGAACAGGTTCGATTCGCGGTGAGCGAGTGCTGGCTCATGTAGTGAGTCGCCTTAAGTCGCCTTTCCTTACCGGGCGGTGCGGCGGCAACCCAGCGAAGTGCTATCGGTTGGGCAAGTTTCGGCGCGACGGCACAGCCGCCGCCACGTTGAAGCGGGCGGAATGTTGCAAGCCGTTCCTCAGTTCGCCAGGACTCTCGAAGCACAGAGGTGGATCGCGCGCGTTCCGGCTTAGAGCGGCCCCCGTCGTGCGGCCGCTCGATCCCTCGGACGGCTTTTCTTTTGAAATGACTTACATCTGGCAATTCGCAAGCCGGACAGTTCGGTGGGATTCCCAAGGCTGCATCCACGTTCGTTGATACCAACCCTTCGATAAGTTCAGCCCGAGATCCGCTTTTCAGTTACCACAACTGCGCGGCACCATCGGGCTGACATCAGCAGTTACGAGTGACAGGCTTCTACGGTGTTCAATTCCCTCCCCCCAGAAGAAAGTATCCCGAGTGACCGATCGTATTCGTTTCGTCACTTATCAGGGCAAGCAGACACTCCTACCTATGAACGTGCATGAATTAGGAGAAGAGTACCGGAACAAGACCGATAAAGAGCTGTTACGAGTAGCATTACCTCCCGAGCAGTTGGCGCCAGAGGCACACGTCGCACGCAACGTCGAGTTGGTAAGCAGCGGCATGGATAGCGAGGCAAATCTAAAGGTTGCCCGGAAAGAAGAGGAGGAGCGTAAAGCTGAAAACGATAGAGAGTTGGGACGCTTGGGTTTGTTTTTCCCATAAGGAGTTGGCCGTATGCGGTTTGGGAAAGCGAATTGTGTCTACAACTCCGAAATTGATGTTGAACGGTTCAAGACCACGAATCTCATAGTGTTTCTGTGCTTCCCGCTTTTACCAACAGGAACATATCTGGTGGAAAGGAAGCGCGCTCTGCCAGATCAGTTGACTGGGCTAGAAAAACTGCCTCTCGACTGGGAACAAATCCTCAGAGTATGGGTGGTCGCGGCTGGGGCCATTCTAGGGTTGATTTGGCTCATAGAGCTTGTCTGTTCTGACGCCGCGTGGAAGCTTGTCCATCGTCATTGACGTTACCAGGGGTCACTCGTTGGCCGGCTGTGGGGGCAATCGCGATGTCGCCGACAAGGCGGAATCAAGCTGCGGACACGACTTTGTTTCAATGTGCACATCCTGCCTCGTCGGTCGCCCAATTGGCTCCTACGCAAAGCCAGCCGGGCTGAGGCCCCAGCCGCTTCGCTCATGTGGCCGGACTGAAGAGTCTTTAGATCGATTTGCGAGATTTTGCACTCGATGGTCAGCGGCAAGAGGTCCCACAACATTCAGGGAGATTGTCCTCCGTATGCTCTATTTTGCTCGAGGAGACTCCTCGAGGCCGCGGTTCTTTAGCATCGCCTTCGTGTTGGGAGGCGCGCCGCGCCACGACTCGTACATCTTGGCGAGGTCTTCTGTGTTGCCGCGAGAGAGGACCATCCGGCGGAAGCGATCGCCGTTGGCGCGGGTCAATCCGCCATTCTCGACGAACCACTGGTAGCCGTCGTCGGCAAGCATCTGGGTCCAGAGGTAGGCGTAGTAGCCGGCACTGTAGCCGTCGCTTCCCCAGATGTGGCTGAAATAGGTGGAGCGATAGCGGGGCGGTATGTAGCCGATGTCGAGATGGGTACTCTCGAGGGCCTGCTTCTCGAACTGATCGGGGTTCTGTAGCGGCGCGCTAGGGGGAAGGGCGTGCCACTGCATGTCGAGTTCGGCCGCGGCGAGCAGTTCAGTCATGCTGTACCCTTTGTTAAAGGTTTCGGCTTCCCTGATCCGCGCCGCGAGCTCCTCTGGCATGGGGGCGCCGGTTTTATAGTGCTTCGCATAATGCGCGAAGATTGCAGGATAGAGGGCCCAGTGCTCGTTGAACTGCGAGGGAAATTCGACGAAGTCGCGAGCCGTTGAGGTACCGGCGAGAGTGGGATAGTTGGCGTCGGAGAACATGCCGTGCAGGGCGTGCCCGAACTCGTGGAACATGGTCGTGACGTCGGTGAAGCTGATCAGAGCGGGTTCGCCTTTGGCCGGCTTGGGCAGGTTGGCCACGTTGTACACAACAGGTTGGGTGCCCCGCAGTCGTGACTGGCCGACAAATTCGGACATCCAGGCTCCGCCATTCTTGTTGTCGCGCTTGAAGTAGTCGCAGTAAAAAAGGGCCAAGTGCTGGCCGTTGGCGTCGAACACCTCGAAGACCCGAACGTCTGGTTGGTAGACGGGGATGTCGTGGCGCTCCTTGAAGGTGAGTCCGTAGAGTTGATTGGCGGCGTAGAAGACGCCGTTCTCCAGCACATTGTCAATCTCGAAGTAGGGCTTTACCTGTGCATCGTCGAGGTCGTAGCGCGCTTTGCGGACCTGCTCGGCGTAGAAGGTCCAGTCCCAAGGCTGCAACTGGAATCTTCCTGGTTGGGCGTCGATGACCGCCTGGATGTCTTTCTCTTCGCGAGCGGCCTTTGCGGTCGCGGCCGGAACGATGGCATCCATAAACTGCAAAGCGGCCTCGGGTGTTTTGGCCATCTGATCTTCGATCTTCCACGCCGCGAAGCTCGAATGGCCGAGGAGTTTGGCCTTCTGAGCGCGAAGCTGAGCGAGGCGAGCGATCGTGTTGCGGGTGTCGTTGGCGTCGCCACGCTCGGCGCGGTTCCAGGACCGCTCGAAGATAGCCTGACGGGTGGCACGATCGCTGAGTGAAACAAGGTCGGGCTGCTGAGTCGTGTTCTGGAGTGGAATTACGAAACCTTCCAACTGGCGGCTCTTGGCGGACTGCGCGGCGGCCGCGATGCGAGCTTCGGAGAGGCCGGCGAGCGCAGCTTTGTCGACGGTGATGTAGGCTCCTTCCTTAGTAGCGGCGAGAAGTTTCTTTTTGAAGGCATTCGAGAGTGAGGACGCCTCTTCGTTGAGCTTCTTCAGCTCAGTTTTGTCAGCCTCGGAGAGGTTGGCTCCCGCGTGTACGAACCGATCGTAGTAGCGCTCCACCAGGCGGAGAGACTCGGGGTCGAGCTCGAACGATGTGCGTTGCTTGTAGATCGCGGCTACGCGTGCAAAGAGTTTGGTGTTTAAGAAGATGAAGTCTTCGTGGGCGGCGAGTTTCGGGGCTTCGATGGTCTCGACATTTTGAAGGGTGGGGTTGGTGTTTGCGCCGGTGACTCCGTCGAAGGCGGCCATGGACCGCTCCAGTAAGCGGCCGCTTTTTTCCATAGCGACGATGGTGTTGTCGAAGGTGGGGGCAGCGGGGTTGTCAGCGATGGCCTGAATTTCGTCATGCTGCTGCGCCATGCCAGCATCGATCGCGGGCTGGTAGTCTTCGTCCTTGATCTTGTCGAAAGGCGGCGCCTGGAACGGCAGTGTACTGGGCGCATGAAAGGGATTGGACGGGCCGAATTCGGCGCCTGCCGCTTGTGCCGGTTTAATGGAGCCGAGCGCGATGGCTTCGGCGCCGATCAGGATGCTCATGAATAACAGCCTAATCTTTGAGGTGCGTGGTTGGCTAGAGATCATCATGGCTATGGGGATTCCCTTTATTTCTGATTGTAAAGTATGGTGCCCGCTCCTCATGAGCCCCCGGGTCTGCATGAGTTACAAATCGGGGCCTTGCAAACCAAGGTTATTTATGGATTCGTAAGAAATTTTGACCCGGTGGGAGTCACGCTTCCCGCACATATCGGTATCGACCGTTTGCGCATGTTGTCCGAAGCGCCCGGTATTCGAGCTATGCCTACGAATAAACCAAAGCAACGGCAAGAACAACTCCAGATGCCACTCCATGCTTCATCTCGGACCAGCCCAGGCTCCTTACATCCAAGGATTCCGTTTGCGGAAAGAACCACAGCGTTCCTCGAAGCCGCGCGGGAACAAAAGCTACGATCACTCAGGGCGGGAAGGCAAGCCATAACGATGCGATGACCAAAGCCGCAAAACATACCGGCTGCGCCAGGAAGAAGATCCTCCCCTGAGCAAATTCCTGGGAAAACGTAGCTGCACGGGCAGATGGATCCGGAGTTGCACGAAATGAATCTGGTTGCCTGCGAATATCCAATTGGCCGCCCATAAAACGAAGGCCCGCTCGCTTAGCCGTCCCGTGCTGACGTAGTAGGCAGCTGGTGCAGTGCACGTGAGGCCAATTGCACCCGCTAACTGAGCTGCCATTCGCGCTCTCCCCAATTGGAGATCGCTATCGAGCAGACCGAAGGAGTTTTCCTTCGCTCAACTTCGCAAGACATAATCTTGGGGTCGCAATCGGCATTCGAGCGCGCGGGAAGAAGGGGTCGCGGATGTTATTGAAGCCATCGAACTACAGGCAGCGGGAGCACATGAGTTGAAATCATCGGTTAGCGCTTCGGGATTCGTGCGCCATGCGGAGCGCTAGGTCAGAGGCTGCGGTGAACCGAAACAAATCACCTGGCCGAGTAACCGAGACGATGCGTATTTCGCTCTTTGGGCTTCGCCGGTCAGCCAGCCGCATCAAGAGACTGGGCATTGCCCAAAGCGACCCCCTCAATCGCTTCCATGACTGCACCGATTCCATTTACGTCTTTGGAGAGAACGGTGCGAACGCCAGCAGCGGCAGCCAGTTCTGATAGTTGGGGAGTTGCGAACATCGTATACATCAGTATCGCGCACTCCGGAGCGAGGAGGCTCAACCCTCGTGCAGCTTCAAGTCCGTTCATCAAGGGCATAGCATAGTCGAGCAAAACAACGTCAGGCTTTACCCTACGAACGAACTCTATGGCGGCGGTACCGTTCTCCGCTTCTCCGCAAACCATCCAGTCTTTCCTCATCTTTAAACACATCCGTAGCGCGGCTCGCACGTTCGCATTGTCATCGACTATAAGGATTTTTGTCATTTGCTCGACTGACCTCTTGACTCCGATTCAGTGCCTTAAACGGAGAAATATCGGAGCCCGGATCCCGTGGCCAGTGGCTCCGCACAAATTGTTTCGTAGACGTTGTGGCGAGGCGAAGAACGAGTATTGCTGCTTTCCGATTTGAAGACTTTTCATCCAGGAAGTAAATGGCAACAATGGTGCATCAGAGCCACACGAACGAGCTAAGGCACTCTTTGGTAGTCCGCCGCCCGGCTCTGATCAAACCGTGCGGTCCTTGGCGATTCTTACGGCAATCACCGAATGAACAATCGTCAGCATCCAATATCGAAACCGCAGAAAGGTGGCGACAGAAACGTTCGCCGGAGATTAGCCTCACGGAACTGGGCGTGCGAAATATGTACTTCTCCATCGGGAATTGTGGCAAGATGTGTGCCGGAGTGAAGCCGAATGCCAACGCTAGATTGCGCAATCTGTAGTAGGCCCTGCACGCTTGAACAGTGCCAGATAGTGCAAGATAGACGAGCGCGGACGTGCTGTGCATTACCAGCATCTCGCCGACAAAATGCTGCGGCAAGAGAGCGAGACGAGTCCAAAGCCGAATTAGGCAAAGAAGCATCGTAATTCGCTATGGTCTCCGGGATTCCCAATGACCGGATGCGGGGAGACTGGATGTAAGCGAGGAACGTATGAAAGGCACGGTAAGGTGGTTCAATAACGCAAAAGGATATGGGTTCATCGGACGAACGGATGGCCCAGACGTTTTTGTTCACTTCAGCGCCATCACATGCGAAGGATACAAGAGTTTGAAGGAAGGCGACGATGTGGAATTTGAAATCACCGAAGGCAAAAACGGGCAGCAGGCGGCTAATGTGAAAAAAACAATCCTTTGAACGCAAGCCCAACACATACTGGCTCCCGAGATTTGCAATAGAGCCGTCTAGGACGGCGGCACTTGCGGTTCGTTCGCAGATTTCCCGGGAGAGATGGCCGTTGCAACAAGCCTTTCACGGCGCACTGAAGTGTCCGTAGAAAAGCACTTCGGTTGTTCAGGTCACTTTGTGGAGCCTGCTTCAGGCGGTCGTCCTCTCTGGCAGAAAACGGTCAATCGGAGCATTTGCTGGATAGCGCCAGATTCCGTAAGCCCCGATGGACTGGCTCGACCAAATCACATTCCAGTTCGTGAATGCGGTCCGCCTTGCTCTCGTATGCAGCCCGTTCTGCGGGTGATTGCCCAAGGAAGACCTCATCCTCTCGCGTCTTACTTTGTTCCTTGAGGAGCCGCGTGAGTTCGGATTCCGGTGTTTCTTCGCTCATGATCGACATCGTAGATAGTTAAGCATCGCGTCTGCTGTGCTTGGGGGCTAGCGCGGCGTTGCCGTGTCTGCACCACCAAGAGGAACAGGCGGAACAGAGGAGCTGCCCGTTCCTTCGCATCTCCGATGTTGGTCAACGTACGATGCGGACTTATTCGCTGTCTATTCAAGATTGCACAGTTCTTGAAATATGGTGCTCGACGCTCCCGAACAGTTGAAGGAAGCGCCAATCCGCAGGCTAAAAGATGAACTGGAACAACTGGAACCCGGAGTTTTGAAGCAAGAACGGGACGGGGAAAGCATGGCTGAGCTATCACACGAGCATGGCAGGTCTGCCAGCAGAAGCCGGGCGAGTTTGCAAACCGAGAAGGCGGACGTAACCGCCTCCCCGGATGAAGGGTGCACGCTTGTTAAGCGGTTGCCAGATCGGGAGCGGATATATTGTGGAAGGTCGAGTTGACAATGTCAAAGGTTTGAACCTTGGGCGTTCCGTCGATAAATCTCGCCAGCGTCTTCAACACTTGCTGGTAGGTATGGGCGTTGTAATTGTCAGCATCGTTCTTGTTATCCCACAGGCTGATTGCAGTCACATCAACTCCGCCGGGACCAGCGAAAGTGATTTCGTCCTTAAAGCCATTCTGCTTACGAAGCAAAGGAAGAACGTCTTTTTCAAATGCTCGTGTGTAATCGGAAAGCATATTGGATTTCAGATGGATAGAGATATTGCGTGCAAACATAGGCAACCTCCTTAGGGTTGGGGCTGCTAAGAAAGACTCCTTCAGATGGGCTGACTTAGTTCAGGAAACCTGAAATGAGGAGAAAATGATGACCACCTCAATTACGACCCTAGCCTTATGTGGTGGGACTGTCAAACAGCGATTCGACAAGTTCAAAGTTTTTTCCAGTCGGTCAGCGCCACCAATTCATCGAGGATTTCCTGCAACCTTTGAAGTCGGCGTTCATGATCCCCGGCTGCGCCGGGCATCTTCTTGCCATATTGCACATATTCGCGATTCGCTTCGCTGATTTGCGCTATCTCATCGCGCAACTTGGCGATGCGTTCTCTGATCGGAGTTTTCATGGCGATAGGTTAGCAGAGGGGTCTGGTATGGCGGTTGCCGACGCCACGTCCTACATCTCGACCGGAGACTTTTGCTCTGAAACGAACAACAAGGCCAGCAAAATAGCTGGCCCAAAAGGAGACGAGATGACGCTGGTCGTTCACTTCTGCATACTGTCATTCTTCATGCTGTCTGTCGCCATCTTGAGGGACATGACGTGAACCTCGTTCTTATCGGCATACACGTGCGCGGTGAGCGTCACATGATGTCCTTCGTGGCCTTTCACCGCATCCGGGTTGCTGATTGTCCAACTCTTACCGTCTTTGTCGCTTACAAAGGTCTTTCCGTCGTCGCCGATTTTGCCCGTAACCTTGACCGCCTTTGCGGATGTGTCGGCCTTCATGTTGTCCTGCTTCATGGTGTCCTGAGCCACCGCGACACCACACGTTAGCAGGCTAAGGGCAAAGCAAAAGGTTATTAACTTTTTCATCTTGGTCTCCGTCTTTTAAAGTAATCGGTAGCCGGCAAAATTATACGCCTGAGTAAGTTCGTCGGTTCTTCTGGCTTCTGCAGCCCGTCTCCGATAGGGTCATGCACGATGGTGCGAAAAGCTGATGCTTCACGCCGCGAGTTTCAAGCTCGCATCCACCAGCCTCTAGCACATTTTTGACCCATTCGCTGTCCCGACCATAGGTGAGCGCAATCAGGAATCCCTCCGGCGCTCGAAAAACATTCACCGGCGTCCGGTAGACCCTCCCGATTTTCGACCAACGTGTGCAAGGATGCCGAAGGCGGGTAATCGTGCGGCGAATCGGCCCGTAATTCGGTCCGTCACCGCCAAGTTGAAGGCTGCGATCCACCGTTTGCGGAGCCGGGTTAGAAGGATGGGAGCCAGAAGCAGTGCCAGAAGCAGGATGACCACTGTTTCCACCAACAACTAAGACGAGGGCTAATCCGCAGGGAGATCCCCCGGTTCCGCCGGGGAGGCAGCAGAACTTTGACAAATCCGGGAGTGGGCTTCGTTCAGGAGCGAGACGACCAGTGAGGGATCTCCCGTGCGGAGACCGCCGGAACAGGCTTCCGTTCGCCTCTGCTCCGTTTGTGAACTTGGGATCTTGACTTTAACCGAT
>Ga0187867_10000219_pt1 | contig 51668 bp, 36 predicted proteins | sample June2016WEW_13_1_FD_132976 | JGI IMG/M metagenome (GOLD analysis project Ga0187867, IMG submission 132976) | Peatland microbial communities from SPRUCE experiment site at the Marcell Experimental Forest, Minnesota, USA - June2016WEW_13_10 | ecosystem: Environmental > Terrestrial > Soil >...
CGAAGCCATGCGGCAGCGGTTGCTGGATGCCGGGTTCAACGCCGCGGACGCCCAGGTGCTCGGCCCGAACCAGCGCAAGGGGAACCTGGTGGCGCGGCTGCACGGCAACGGCGCACACCGGCCGCTCCTGATCATAGGCCACCTGGATGTAGTGGAAGCCCGCCGCGAAGATTGGACCACCAACCCGTTCGAGTTCGTGGAAAAAGACGGCTACTTCTATGGACGCGGCACGCAGGATATGAAGGTTGACGACGCCGCCGTGGTCACCGCGTTCGTCCGCTTCAAGCGGGAAGGGTTCCGGCCCGATCGCGATATCGTCCTGGCCCTGACGGCCGATGAGGAAGGCGGCAAGTCGAATGGCGTCGATTGGCTGTTGCGCAACCATCGCGAGCTGGTGGATGCGGAGTTCGCACTCAATCCGGATGCCGGCGGCGTAACCTCGGTTAACGGCAAAGCGGTGAACGTGGACATCGAGGCCAGCGAGAAGCTATACGCGGACTTCCAGTTGACTGCGACCAATCCGGGAGGCCATAGCTCGCTGCCGGTGCCCGACAATGCCATCTACCACATTGCGGACGCGCTCGCCCGCCTGGAGCGTTCGCCGTTTCCATTCGAACTGAACGAGGTGACGCGCACTTATTTCGAACGCCGGGCCAATCTGGAAAGCGGACAAACGGCGGAAGACATGCGGGCCATCTTCCACACGCCCCCGGACGAAGCGGCTATCGCGCGCCTTTCGCGGGATGCGCGCTTCAACTCCACCATGCGTACCACCTGTGTGGCCACCCGGCTGAACGCGGGCCACGCCAACAATGCTTTGCCGCAACTGGCGCAGGCCAACGTCAACTGCCGCATCCTGCCGGGGCATTCGGCGGAGGAGATTCGCCAGCGGCTGCTCGCCATCTTCGCCGACCCGCAAGTGACTGTCCGTTTCGTAGACAACGCTTACAACGTGACCGACAGCGCGCCCGACAAGAAGGCGTTTCCGCCCATCCTGCCCAAGCCCGAGATCCTGCGTCCGCTGGAACGCCTAGCCGCGCAAATGTGGCTGGGAGCGCCGGTGATTCCGGACATGGAAACGGGGGCCTCCGACAGCATCTACACCATCGCGGCGGGCATTCCGACCTACGGCGTGAACGGCGTGGCCATCGATCAGGACGATGTACGCGCGCATGGCCGGGACGAGCGGGTGCGCACGGAGGCCTTCTACGATGGCGTGGAATTCTATTACCGTTATCTGAAGGAACTGACGGCGGGATCCGCGGAGAAGCCAGTACCGTAGTTGCTTGACTTTGCTTGAAGTAAGGGCAAACCCTTTGATTAAATGAAAGGAATTGAGTACCACGGCGCTTTCCCCTCCCTCGACCTCCGACGCGGAACCGCGCGCCTTGCCGATTTCAGCCAAGCTGCTATACGGCGTGGGAGAAATGCCGATCACGGTCTTGATGGTCCTGTCCGGACTCTTCATTCTGTTCTTCTATAACTCGGTGATGGGCCTGCCGGCCACTCTCGTGGGCATCGGCATGTTTGCCAGCCTGACTGTGGATGCCGTGATCGATCCATTGATTGGCCACCTTTCGGACCGCAGCCGCCATCGCCTGGGCCGGCGGCACGCCTTTATGCTGCCGGGCGCTTTGGCCATTGGGCCGTGCTTCTATTTGCTGTTCAGCCCGCCGCGCACGCTGGGCCATACCGGACTGTTTCTCTGGCTCTTGGGATGCATGACCGCGCTACGCGCCGCCAGCGCGATATACAGGGTCCCGTATCTGGGCCTGGGAGCCGAATTGAGCCGGGACTATGACGACCGTACCCGGATCGTGGCGGTACGCGCCCTCTTCGGCCTGGTCGGCACCCTGGCGGCGGCGGGACTTTCCTTCCTGCTATTCTTCCCGGCTACCGCGGACGGCTCCGAACCCAAACTGCATTACCAGGGCTATCCGCGCATCGGACTGGCCTTCGGGGCGCTGATGACCATTAGCGCCCTGATCTGCTTCTTCGGCACGCTACAGCATCGCACGACGGGAGTTGGCAAGTCGTCCACCGCGCCGCCGTTCTTATTCGCCCTCCGGATTCTGTTGCAGAACGCGGACTACCGCAGGCTGTGGGGATCGTCGACCATGTTCTTTCTGGCAGCGGTGCTGAACGCCAGTGTGGCCATCCATTACTTCACGTGGTATGCGCGGGTCGGCGGCGGCGGGGCCATCAGCGCGTTTCAAGCCTGCTTTTATGTAGGGGCGCTGGCGGGCGTCTTCCAGTGGATCGCCCTGGCCCGGCGCGTGGAAAAGCGCACCTTGAAAATAGTGGCCCTGGCGGCGACGGCGACGCTGTTGCTTCTGGCCACGCTGCTGGTAGGACCGGGGCGGCTCTTCGGCACCGGCCATGCGCTGCCGCTGCTGGTGGGGGGCGTGTTCGGAGGCATATTCGCCAGCGCCGTGTGGGTGATCGGACCGTCCATGGTGGCGGACGTGGCCGACACGGACGAACTGAGAACCGGCCTGCGGCGGGAAGGCATCTACTTCGGCATCTCGAATTTAGGGGAGAAGATCGCGGGCGGCGGCGGGCTGCTTTTGTCCGGCACGTTGCTGACTTTATTCGGGAAGCTGTCGCACGGCGTTGCCAAGGGCGCTCCGGCCGCTACCCCTTACTTAGGCATTCTGTATGGCGCGGTCCCGGCGGTGTTGATGTTGGTGTCGTTGGTCATCATCGTGCCTTACCGCCTGAACCGCCGTACGGTAAACGCCGTGCAGCGGGAACTGGCCGAGCGCCGCGCGGCGGCGGCGTGACATTCGCCGCGGAGGCCGTTTGTATCGCGCTGTTCACAGCCTCCCTGGCTGCACAGAGCGAACTCCCCGCGTGGTGCCGGGCGCTTCCGCGGCCGCAATACAAAAGCCTGCAGCGCGTCCCGGTTGCCGGCGCCTGGTTCGAAGTCTACGTCGCCGCACCCGGCGTTTTCGCCATCTATGAGCCGCATCAGTCGGAAGAGACTATCGGCTATCTCATCGCCGGCCAGAAGCAGGCTCTGCTGTTCGATACCGGCATGGGAATCGGCGACATTAAGAAAGTTACGTCGGAGTTGACCAGACTGCCGGTCGTCGTGCTGAACTCGCACACGCACAACGATCATGTGGGCGGCAATTGGCAGTTCGATACGATCTACGGCATGGATACCGATTTCACCCGGGCGAATGCGCGGGGTTCGCGCGAGGCTGCGCAATCCGAAGTCGCCCCAGGCGAAATCTGTGGCGAGTTGCCGATGGGCTTCGACAGGAAGGCGTATGCGACCCGGCCTTGGAAGATCACGGCATACCGGCACGACGGTGATCGCATCGATTTGGGAGGCCGGTCGGTGGAGATCGTCGCCACTCCAGGCCACACGCCGGACGCCATCTGTCTTTTCGATCGCGAGCATGGGCTGCTCTTCACCGGCGACACTTACTATCCCGGCGTCATCTGGCTCTACCGTCCGGAAACGAATCTGGCGGCCTACGACGCCTCCATCCGGCGGCTTGCGGCACTGGCGCCGCAGGTTAAGGCGGTTCTGGGCGCACACAACGTTCCCATTGCGCCGCCGTCGGTACTTCCCCGCCTGGTATCCGCCTTCGAGGCTGTGCGCGCCGGCAAGGTCGTCGCGACCGCCGTATCGCCCGGCAAAGTTATGTACAAGGTGGATGACATCTCTTTCCTGATGTCACCCCCATAGCTGCAATTGGCCGCCCTCCATTTTGCACCCTGCTACTCTACGTCGAAGTCGGCCGTGCGGGTCTTGGAATTGTTGAGCGCATCCTTGGCCGTCACCTCGAGGCGATAAGCGCCCGGAGCGAGCTTCGCGACGTGTATGGGGACGCCCACCGGGATTACCGGATTACCGGCGCGAATCGCTTGATTCACACCCACCAGTCCGGAATCCTCCTTGGCTTCCTGCGTCTTGCGATCGAGCAAGCGGACCTGCAACGCCACGATAGGCGGGGTCTTATCTGCCACATGCGGTTCGTAGATCTCGGCGTACACCGCCGCGTGATCCGTGGTCTTGAAACGGTAGGCGGCGGCGGGCGTGAACTGATAGCCTTGCGCGACCAAGGGTGTGCGCCCTTCCAGTAAGACCGCGTCGAGTTCCGCGCCGGCGTCGGCGGCCTTGTGCAGATCTTTGCTGAGGGCCAGGGCGCTCAGCCCGAATTGCTTGCTGTCGTAGGGATCGATGGCCAGAGGCGTCTCTATTTTGCCGAAGCCGGATCCGCCGGCGCTGAAGGCCGTTTTCAGAGTGTATTGGCCGGAAGCGATGTCGAACTGGCCGTCATAATAGTACGGACGGTCGGCAAACGCCTGCACTTCTTTCTTGTTCTCCACCTCGATTTTCTTGTTGTCGCTGAAGCGCGCAGCCACCGTGCCGTCGGGGCGATAGGCGATGGCCAGGATATTCACTTCCGCATGGAATTTTCCATGGGCCTTCTCGAACTTGATGCTCTCGGCTGGAATAGAGAGCGCTACATCGACGCGGGCTGTATTGCTCGCCGAATAGAAGAAAGCCGTTTGCATGCTGGTGCCGGAGACTCCGGGCGCCGATCCGGCCACCCGGTTTTCCAAATCTTTTTCGACCGGATTACCGGCCAGGACGTCCGCGGGTTTCACGTTGCAATAGCCGGTACGGAACCTGACCGAGGTTCCTGCGCGGTCGAGTTTCACCTTTATGAAATGGCAGCTCCCCTCTTCGGTCTCAGGCGGTGTGTAGCCGAGCAAGTAGAACTGGTCTTGCTCTTTAGCGATCTTGTCCAATCCCCCCAAAAGGTCGTTGGTGTTGACGATGGGGAAACCGCCGGTCCCAGTGGCCAGCGCGAAAAGGACCTGCTGATTATCGGCGACGCTCTGCATGAACGGCGGAATCAGGTTGCGGGATTGATTGTACGGATTGAGGGTGTTTTGGTTGAGCATGGGGTTGTTGGTGGTGGTGGGGCCGCCGCCGCCGTTCTTGCCGCCGCCCGAACCCGTGTTGCCTCCTTTGCCGCCGCCGCTTCCCGTGCCGCCGCCGGTGCTTCCGCCGCCACTCTTGCCGCCGCCGCTTCCCGTACCGCCGCCCGTACCACCTCCCGTACCACCTCCCGTGCCGCCGCCGGTGCCGCCACCGCCGCCTCCGGGATGCTGGAAGAAAGCCAAGCCCAGCGCATTGGCCGGGTTGTAGGAAGCCGGAACGAGCTAGACGAGTTGCGGACTCGAGGGGGACCACAGGCTTGCGCCGGTGGGTCCCGCCGAAATGCCCGTCGCCAGACCGCGCACGTCGATGGGATAAATCGCCACGTTCGCGCGATTGCACTCGGCGATCGTGGCGGTCAATTCCGACATTTCGTCGCCGGCCACCACAAATCCGGAAGTGAACAACACCACCATCTTGCGGCCCGGTACGGGCGCCAGCAGCTTGGCCATGCTGCGCAAGGCCAGCAACTCGTTCCACACACCGAACGACTGTTCGGCCCCGCCCAAATTGGGCATACCGGTGGATGCCACTTCCACCGGCTCATTGGGCGAAATCGTCGAGAACTTGACGCCCCCGACCACTTTTTTCAGCCGGTCGGCGTCCGCCGTGAAGTTCTGCGCCACGTTGAGCGTGCCGGTGTAATTGATAATGGCCATCACCCGGTTCGGACCGGCGTTGGCGTCGATGAACTTCGCCGCCGCCTGGCGGGCGCGGGTCTGATCCGCATAGCTCATCGTGGCGTTATCGAAGAGCAGTACTAAATAGTGCTTCTGACTGCTATTGGGCGAGTTGGGATCGGCTTGGAACGAGAAGCTGGTAATCTTCTGTTCCTTGTTGTCTTCCCAGACACGAAACTCTTTCTGTGCGAGGTCCTTGACGTATTCACCCTTCTTATCGGTGACAACGGCGTCCACCAGGACTTCGCGTGTCTCCGCCTTGATCACAGGGAGGGAGCCGGAAGCCTGAGACGCATCCTGCGCCGAAGCGACGGCGCACGCGGCGCCGATCGCGGCTGCCAGAAAGAATGTGCTGCGAAGCTGCGTCTTACACCACAATTTGCACCTCAATTTACACCTCAATTCATGGGAATATCGACAGTGCCATTGGCGGCTGCCATAAGTTGTCCTTCGGAATCTCTAACCACCAGCCGGATCAAGTAACTACCCGGCTTCACATCGAAACTGCTTTTCAAGGTGATCCCCGAGCCCACCTTGGTTTCCAGGGTCTGGTCCCTCAGGCGCAATTCGACAGTCCGGGAGTCGCCCGTAACCATGTTGCCGTTAAGGTCGAATAGTCCTGAGACGACGGTCAAGTCATCCCGGTTGCGGCCATTCTCCTTGCGGAAACGCAGGCGTCTGATATCCACGCGAGCCAGCACCGCGAGGGTTGCGTTGTCCGCGCTCGACTTGAAAAACCGCGTATGCATCTCGATCGGAATATCGCGCAGTTCTTCGCGCGAGAATATAGCATCCTCGATTTCCTGCCTGGCGGCTTCCTTTGGGTCGGTCAAGAGCTGGGGAGCGTAGTATCCGGCGCGCGCCTGCACTTCCAGCTTACCGGGGTTGGCGAGGGTAATCTTCAGGGCGTGTAGGCGGCCGTCAAGCTTCAGGTTTTGCGGCGAGAAACCCAGCACATAGATATATTCGGGCCGCGCAGCGACTTTCTTGAACCCTTCCACCAAGTCGTTGCTGTTGTGAAAGAACGCGCCGCCGGTCCCGTAGGCGAACTCCGCGAGAACTTCCTCCTCGAGGTGCGCGCTGTCCAACTGATACTGGGCCGACATAAACGTGCTGGTAGGACTCGCCGTAGAAGCCACGCTGGCATCGCCCCCGGGAACGATGGTGTACAGACCGCGCGCATTGATGGCGTTAATGATGACATTGGCGCGGATGGCGCGGTCGACCAGTTCGGTCTTGTCCTGGAATAGGTCGAAGAGCGTGAGGAATCCGGGAGAAATTAGGATCAGGCTGCGCTGCCCGGGCATGGCGGAAAGCCGGCGCACCGCATCCCGGAGCGAATAGATGGCAACGCGGGATTCCTGCTCACCGGCGTTCAGCACCTGCGAAGCCGTCGAAAGGGCCAATGCTTGCACGGCTTGTAATGCAGCCCCCCCGCTGGCAGGCCCACCTGCGCTGCCCCGATTACAGGCCTGGGTGTCTTGCTCGGCGGCTACCAGTGCCGGGACATTGTTCTGGTTTACGATCAAATCCGCCTGGTAGTAGCTGATGTCCGGGCAAGTCCGGCCGAGGGAACGGGCGACGGGATGTGGACTCAAGCCCAGGAGGGCGGCATGCAGCTTTTCGCGATCGCCGGTGAAATCGAGGTTGTTCCGGCCGGAGGTGGTGAAGACGGCGGCGCGGTCGGTGGGCAGCAGGGCCTCGTCGATGTGGCGCTGGGCGGCGGCGCGGATTTGCATCAGGTCGCCTTGCACGAGATGCACATCGTCGAAGAAATAGACGACGAAACGGTTGGGCATGTCGGCGGGGTTGACGGGCGTGGCCGGTTCCAGAGCGCCGCTCAGCGCGGAGTCCGGCTCCGGCTTGGCCGGGGCCGTTTGGCTGGCTGGCGTTTCCACAGAAAACGAAGATATGATCTGCGGCTTGCCTTTATCGAAGATCCGAAAATCTTCTTTTTTCAGATCGCCGACTGCGTGGCCTTGCTTGTCACGGACGACCACGGGGACCAGCACGAGATTGACTTTGGTGCGGAACGTCGCGGGCGTCTCATGGGTGGTCATCTCTTCGGCCTGCTCCGGGGGCGGCGGTGGGGTTTGGCCGGCCCCATTGCCGCAGAGACCCGGGAGTATCCAAAGGCAGAGACACGGCCATGGAGCGGGTCGTCGCATTGCATCAATTCTACTCCTTTATACAACTGGTTGATGCATGGGACTCTGGAGAGACTGGAGGGCTAGCGCGGGATTACGGGCAGCACCAGCGCGGAAGGATGCTGCGCGTCGTGATATATCCGCTGGATGGCCTTGGTCATGCGCGTGGAACCCGCGATCGGCTCGCCCGTATTCAGATTCCGGTTGAAGCGCGGAAAGTTGCTGCTGGATACATATAGCCGGATGCGGTGGCCGGCCTTGAACAAGTTGCTGGTGGCCCAGAGATCGATGGAGTATTCATAGATTTTGCCCGGCTCGATCGGTTCGGCGCGCCGGGTGGAATTGCGATAGCGGGCGCGCACGATGCCGTCGGTGAGGAAGCGCGCATAGCCGGATGGCTCCACGTCGGCCAGCAGGGCGGTGAAGTCCGTGTCGACCGCGGAACTGGATGCGTAAAGGGTGGCTTTCACCCAGCCGGTGGCCTCCACATCCTGGGGCAGCGGCGGCGTGGAGAAGACCAGCACGTCCGCGCGGCCTTCGTTGGGGCGCTGGTCGGCAGGGCCGGGAGGCAACTGGTTGTTGCCGCAGCAGAGCCGCCCGCCAATCGTCGGGACAGGATTCGCCGGGTCGTATTCGTATCGATCCGGTGGTTCGGCGCCCGGCGCATCGGTTGCCAGAGCGCCCTTCCGCAGGTAATAGCGCGTATACCGGGTGCGCGCCAGCGGGAATTCGCGTTCGTCGCGCCAGGTGTTCTCGCCCATGATGAAGATGCGCACGGGCGCGCCGGTGGCGTACTCGTTGCGCTCGCCCTTCAGCGCGTAATCGTACCAGCGCAGGATGGCGCCGTCGGTGTCGAGCACGGCATTCTTGCCGAAGGTGACGTCGCCAATCTTGCCTTCAGGCGATGTGTCGGCATGCGCCCATGGACCCAGCAGCAGCCGCTGATCGTCGCGCGCGGGCGAAGCTTTGCGCATCCCCAAGTAGTTCTGAATGGTGCCTTTCAGGAAGATGTCGTGCCAGCCGCCGGAGTGCAGCGCCTTGATCTTCATCTCGCCGTAGCGATCGGAGATCTTCCACGGCTGCCAGTAATCGTCGTCGCGTTCGTGCGCCACCCAATCGCGGAAATAAGGCGCCAGGGCGGAAACCGGCGGCAGTTCCAACATGCCATAGCTATCCACGGGCAACTGTCCGACCCACGATTTGGGATCCTGCAGGCCGCCTGCTTTGCGCCGCAAAGTATCTACCGCCAAGCCGGTCGACCACGAACTGGCGAACCATTGCATGAGCGCGCCGCTCTGATAGGTCCAGCCGTCGTAATATTCCGAGGCGGTGACATAGGGTTGAATCGCGACCAGGTGCGGCGGGGAAGCCATGGCGGCCAGCATCTGCGTGGCGCCCACGTAGGAGCCGCCGAACATGCCGACTTTCCCATTGGCATAGGGCAGATTAGCGGCCCACTCCACGGTGTCGTAGCCGTCCTGGCTTTCGTAGCGGAAGGGGTAAAATTCGCCCTGCGAGTCGAAGCGTCCGCGGGTATCTTGGACGATCACGACGTAGCCGTGCGCAGCCATGGCGGAAGCGGAGTCGGCGGCGCCTACGCGGCTGTATGGGGTGCGCTCGAGCAGCACGGGGAATTTGGCATCGGCCTCGGGTTGGTAGATGTCGGCGATCAGCTTGACGCCATCGCGCATGGTGGCGGCGACGCCGTGGTGAATGGCCACGTGGTAGGGCTGGGCGGCGGCGGTTAGGGCAAACACGAATGGGATGAGCAGGCGCATCGGTATCAATGATATCGCCGCGCAATCGCCGCGCGGAAGAGGTGTTCACACGAGTGTGAACACGGCACGCATGGGTGCGTGCGCCACGTTTCCATGGTAGATTCGTGGAGATCCCGCCATGCATGCCATCATCGAAGCCCGCAAAGTCGAGAAATCCTACGGCGCTGAAGGCGAGGGCCTGATCCAAGTCATCGCGCCCATGGATCTGGCGATTTATCCGGGCGAAATTCTGGCCGTGCTGGGGCCTTCGGGCAGCGGTAAATCCACGTTATTGCGCATGTTGACGGGCTTGGCGAAGCCCTCCGGCGGAGAAGTCATCCATCATGGGCATGAAGTGGGCGGCCCTTGCGAGAATGTTTCAATCGTGTTTCAAAGCTTTGCGCTTTTCCCGTGGCTGACGGTGCTGGAAAACGTCGCGGCCCCGCTGAAGGCGCGCGGCGTGCCCGCGGCCGAGCGCACCGAGCGCAGTGTAAAGATCCTGGATACGGTGGGCTTGGACGGTTTCGAGAACGCCTATCCGAAGGAGCTATCGGGAGGCATGAAACAGCGCGTGGGTTTCGCGCGGGCGCTGGTGGTGGAGCCGGAGGTGCTGTTCATGGACGAGCCCTTCTCCGCGCTCGATGTGCTGACCGCCGAGAACCTGCGCGGCGAACTGCTGGAGCTTTGGCAAAGCCACAAAATGCCGACGCGGGCAGTCTTCGTGGTGACGCACAATATCGAAGAAGCCGTGCTGCTGGCCGACCGCATCATCGTGCTGGGCAAGAATCCGGCGACCATCCGGACCGACTTCCAGGTGGCGCTGGAACGCCCGCGCGACCGCAAGGATGCGCGCTTTACCAACCTGGTGGACTACATTTACCGGGTCCTGACGCGGCCCGATCTGGCGCCGGCGCGGGAACCGGTACCGGCTTTAGCCACCCGCGCCAAGCCCAAGTATCAGATGCTGCCGCATGCGCGCCGCGGCGCGGTGGCAGGTTTGCTGGAAATGCTGGCGGACCACAACGGGCGCGACGATATGTACCGGCTGGCCGCGGCACTGTCGTTTGAAATCGACGATTTGCTGCCGGTGGTGGACGCCGCCGTGATGCTGGGGTTCGCGAAACTGGAAGAAGGCGACGTGGAAATCACGCCCGCCGGCCGCGCGTTCGCCGAAGCCGATATCCTGCGGCGCAAAGAGCTGTTCCGGACCGCCGCGCTGGAAAACATCGCGCTGATCCGCGAGATCACCCGTTCGCTCGAAGCCCGCGCCGATCATACGCTGCCGGACGGCGTCTTTGAAGATCTGCTGGACGAACACTTCAGCGAGGAGGAAGCCAAGGCGCAGCTTGAAACGGCCATCGGATGGGGCCGCTATGCGGAACTGTTCGATCACGACAACGACAGCCGCCAGTTTTTCCTTCCGGAAGAGGCGCCCGCCGCGCCGCCGGCCGAGGCGGGTTCGCATTGACCCTCCGGCCTCTGCTTTCCCGCACCGTAATTGGGGAGCGCACCTGGTCCGCGCTGCTGGACTTGGTGGTGTTCGCCGCGGTGCTCGCGGGGATTCAAGGCCTGCTGGTGATGACGCGATACTGGTTCGGCGCCATGACGCCGTCGGCCGCAATTTCGCGTTCGCCCCGCGCGCTGCCGCTTTACGCGTTTTATTCCGTCGTGCGGATCGCCATCGCTTACGTGTTGAGCCTGCTCTTCGCGCTGGTCTACGGCTATATCGCGGCGTACAACAAGCGCCTGGAAGGCCTGATGGTGGCCGTGCTCGACATCCTGCAGTCTATTCCGGTGCTGAGCTTCCTGCCGGGTGTGATGCTGGCCATGGTGGCATTGTTTCCGACGCGCCAACTGGGCGTGGAATTCGGCGCCATCCTGCTGATCTTCACCGGCCAGGTGTGGAACATGGCGTTCAGCTTCTACGCCTCGCTGAAATCCATCCCGCGCGAATTGCGGGAAGCCGCCCGCATTTACGGCTTCGGCAAGTGGCAGCGCTTCGTGGAACTGGAGCTGCCCTATGGCGCGATCGGCCTGGTCTGGAACTCGATGGTGTCTGTGGCGGGCGGCTGGTTCTTCCTGATGGCCTGCGAGATGTTCGTGCTCGGTAAGCGCGATTTCAGGCTGCCGGGCCTGGGCTCGTACCTCCAGACGGCGTCCAGCGCCGGAGACATGAACGCCATCTTATGGGGCCTGGGCACCATGATCGGCGTGATCCTGCTGATCGATCAACTGGTATGGCGGCCGGCCATCGCCTGGTCGGACAAGTTCAAATTCGAGCAGGTGGAGAGCAGCGCGCAGCCGCAGTCGGCGGTGCTCAACCTGTTGCGCCGGTCGAACCTGCTGGAGCGCTTTCGCATGGCCGTGTTGGCGCCGCTCAGCGAGCGCATCAGCTTGCGCGCGTCGCGGCATGCGGAGATTGCGGAGACGCCGCAGCCGCCGGCGCACTGGAAGATGGTGGTGGGCATGGTGGTGGGAGCGCTGGTGGGCGGCGCGATCCTCTATTCGCTGTTCGAAGCGGCCATGACGCTGAAGACGCTGACGGCGCCGGAGCTGACTTCCACGCTGGTAGGGGCGGCCGCCACGTGGGCGCGCGTGATCGTCTCCCTTTTGATCGCGGCTGCCTGGACCATACCGGCCGGCGTGGCCATCGGTTTCAATCCCAAGCTGGCGCGATTCGCCCAGCCGTTTGCGCAAGTGGCCGCGTCGGTGCCGGCTACCGCGTTATTCCCGGTGCTGCTGCTGGCGTTGATTCGCGTGGGCGGCGGTTTGGGGGTGGGATCGATCCTGCTGATGCTGCTGGGCACGCAATGGTACGTGCTGTTCAACGTGGTCGCCGGCGCCATGGCGATTCCAACGGATCTGCGCGAAGTGGCGGACGTATTTCATTTCGGCCGATTGGCGCGCTGGCGCACCGTGATCCTGCCCGGCATCTTCCCGTACCTGGTAACGGGCATGGTGACGGCGTCGGGCGGCGCCTGGAACGCCAGCATCGTGGCCGAATACTTCCACTTCAAAGGGCAGACGATGCAGACCGTCGGCCTGGGCGCGCAGATCAGCGCCGCGACGGATGCCGGCAACTGGGACCTGCTGCTGTTATCCACCATCGTGATGGCCACGCTGGTGGTGGCGGTGAACCGGTCGTTGTGGCGGCCGCTTTACCGGCTGGCGCAGACGCGGTTCAAGCTGGAAGGGTGAGGCAGTTACGCCGCAGACGTCGGGATCTAGCCGTTGGGAGCATAGCCGAGATCGTACATACCTCCGGAGTGTCCACCGTGCATCCGGAGAATGTCGGGTTACTTAAGGTGTGACGGTCAGGTTAGCCATCACGGATGCTCCGCCGAAGGTAGCCGTGACCGGCACGACCGTGTCCGCCGTTACCGCCGTGGTAGTGATCGCGAATGTCGCATATGTCGCGCCGGACGCTACCGTCACCGTCGCAGGCACGGCGGCCACGGCGGAGTTGCCGCTGGTCAGCATGACAATTGCGCCGCCCGCGGGCGCCGGACCATCCAGCACTACCGCGTTGTGCGTCGTGGACTGGCCACCTGTCACGCTCGCCGGCGACAACTTCACAGCGGCAGCTTGCGGCGGGTCCACCGTGAGAGTGGCCGTCCGGGTCGCCCCGTCATAGGTGGCCGAGATCGTTACCGAAGTCTGCGCGGCGGCCGCCGTGGTCGTGATGGTAAAGACCGGCGACACCGTGGCCCCCGCCGGAACGGTGACGGAGTCCGGCACGCCGGCCACCGCCGGATCGCTGCTCGACAGGGTGACCACATCGCCCGCCGCCGGGGCCGGTCCGTTCAGCGTCACAGTATTGCCGGCGGTGGACTTGCCGCCAACCACGGTCCGGGGCGACAGTTTCACGGCGGTTAGCACGGCAGGCTTTACGGTAAGAAATGCGGTCTTGTGGTTCACGCCGTCGCTGGCCTGGATGGTCACGTGGGTTAGGGCCGCGACTGCATTCGTGGTAATAGTGAAAGGCTGCGAGACCGTGGAGCCATGTGCCACAGCCACCGAAGCCGGGACCGCGGCTACCGCTGGATTGGAACTGGTCAGCCCTATGGTGGCTCCGCCGGGCGGGGCGGCGGAGGTGACGGTGATGGTGTTGCCGGTCGTTGAACCGCCGCCCACCACGGAGGCCGGGGATAGCGCCACGCTCTGCAGCGCGACGTTGGTAAAAGAAAAAGTCGTAGAGAGGCCGTACAGCGTGGCTGTGACACTGTAAGAGCCTGCGGTGGTATTGGCTGTGGCAGTGATGCTTGCCGTTCCATCCGCCGCGGTGACGGCACTGCCGGCGGAGAGCGCTGCGCTGGCGCCCGAGGTTGGCGCGGCGAAGTTGACGGTGACGCCGCCGATGGGCGTGCCATACGGATCCCTGAGCGTAACGGTAAGCGGACTGGCGAAATGCCGATCGACCACCGCCGATTGCCGGCCACCAGCCGTTCCCGTCAGGCTACCCGCTGAGAAACCCTGGACTTCGTAAACGTCCTCACCCGTTAGCGTGGTGGTGAACAGCATGTCGCCCGTCAGCGGATCGAAGGCCGCACCATAAGGACTGAAATTGCCGGCAATAAACGCTGTCCCGCTGCCGGCCGGGTTGCCGTTCGAGTCGAGGGAGTAGGCATAGATGGGGCCGGTATAATAGTGGGCCACCAGCACCGAGGGAGAGCTGAACTGAGGGCTTCCCAACGGCACGTAGAAGATGCCCATGGGGTCGGCACTCGCGGTGGCGTTTGGCCCATTGACACTGGAAACATCGTAGGTGCCGGAAGTATTTGGGGCCAGCACAACGTCATACCATTTGCCGGTGCTGAAGTCGGGCACCTTCAGGCTGCCGGCTCCGGGGAGACCTGGGGGAACGAACTGCAGCGTGCCGAAACTGTCATGCGGATAGCCGAAGGTCGTCAGGTCGACCGACAGATCCGGGCTGGTGCTGCCCGGCTTAAACTCGTATAAAACGCTGTTGGTGTTCCTGGCGAAGAGTATGCCGCCGGGACCAAAAGCGAGGCCGGCGTCAAGGAACGCCGCGGATGCATAATGAACCGGAGTTCCAAGGCTGGTGATGTGGCCGTCAGGCCCGCGATTCACGGGAAGCTGGTAGATTGGGACACTACCGCCTTCGACGCCATCGGTGAGAAGCAAAGCTGAAGCGTTGAGAAAAGTGAGGCTCCCGTAGTAATTGCCAAACGATGGGACGGGTCCCAATGAAACCAGCGCGTAGTTCGACGAATATGGCGATTGGACCGACTGGCACCATACAACCGGAATGCTGGTGAGCGCCAGCGCGGCGAGAATAGTTTTTCGGATCACTTAGATCCTCCTACGGGTTGACCCGTACGCGCGGTCCTCGAACCCAAAGCGGCCGCGAGCTCCCGAGCTTCGCAGATCGTGCGAGGCCGCACAAGACAACGCTACACCGTTTACCGTAAACGGCTAGTAGAAACAGCCGCTTAGACTCGGTTTGCGGGCGCCAGCCGATGGCAACTTCTATCAAGCCCGTCCCATTCAGGTCATCTTTTGGCTTATAATTACAGAAAGTTTGGGTGAGTCCTTGCAGTCCGAATTTTTTGCCAAAACGGAATCTGTGTGTTCCCGCGAGGAGGTGCTTGCGGCGCTCAAAGACATCCTCGCGGCCGCCGAATTCTCCCGCTCAGAGTCGATTTCGCGGCTGCTGGAATATGTCGTTACGAAGACTCTAGACCGCCGGGAAGCCGATCTCAAGGAGTACAATCTGGGTGTCGAAGTATTCCGGCGCGGCGCGGACTTCGATCCCCGGTTGGACAACATCGTCCGGGTACAGGCCCGGAAGCTACGGCAGCGGTTGGCGTCCTTCTATGCTTCGCCGAGGACCGGGGTGCGCATCGAGCTGCCCATCGGGTCTTATGTGCCGGCATTCCACCAGATCGAAGCCGCTCCGGAAGGCGCCGGACCAATCGGCGCCGAGGGCCATACGGACACGGCCGAAGGCCCATCGCGCTTACGTTATTGGTTGACCATAGCCGGGGTGGCCGCCGCCGCATTTCTGGCCGGTTTTGTCTGCGCCAGTAAGCTGGCGAGGCCGCCCGCGGATACGGTGGTGGCGCACCGTGTCCCGGTGATGCTGATACCGCTAGTCATGGGCGGCGGCGATCCGGAAGAGGCGCGCGCAGCCGCGCTGATCTCCCGACTGGTGCGCGCGCGCTTTGCCCAGATGACCGGGGTCCGGTTGGTGGATGCGCGACCGCCGGTGGGGTTCACGATCGAGGGTTCCGCGCGCCGCATCAGCAACCGCATCGCGCTTACGCTCAGCCTGTGGGGCGATCGGGAACAGCGGGGCCACGGCTTGCGATGTTCCGTCGCGGCGCAGGATGACGTGCCGGAGGCCGAGTCTTTGGCCGGCATGCTGGTGGAGCGCATGATGGGGCATGTGCGTAATATCCTGGAAGGCAATCCGCGCAGCGGTCCCGCGTGGGGCAAGTCGATGGCGGACTTCGATGCCGGCGCGCAATTTGCGGCAGAGGGCACGGCCGCCTCCAGCGGACCGTGGTCGTACGGTTGGGAGCAGCAGTTAAGCGCTCCGTTCCGCCGCTACAGCCGGGATTTTCATGTGAAGTACTGGGGACTTGACGTGATGGGCTGGTCCGCAAGCGGCGAAGGGCCGCAGAACGGACACCGTTGTTGTCCGTTCGTGGCCAAGAACATATCCGGCCACGACCTGCAGGAGCAAATACTTGCCATACCCGCTAACCAGTTGTGGTTCCACCCCGGGGACGACGGCGAGCTCAGCGTGGTGCGCTGGCAGAGTAAAGCCATGGGCCGGTACGCGATTGAGGCGCGCTTCTCGGCGCTGACCTTTACTTCGACCGATGTGCATATCCTCCTGAATGGGGGGCCGATCATGGATGGCATCATAGACGGGCCTGGAGTGTGGCACGATGTTCTCATTCGAAACCTCATGTGCCGGCCGTCCGCGACGATCGATTTCGCGGTAGGCGTGGGACCCGACCGGGACAACCAACTCGATATCACAGGTCTGGACGCCCGGATAGCCTCCATGGGGTGGGCGCCCTGACACGGCGCAACTCCCGCGGCTCTCGCCGGCTACTGGGACCTGCTGTTATCGACCATCGTGATGGCCACGCTGGTGGCGGCCGTGAACCGGTTCGGTGTGGCGGCCGCTTTGCCGGCTGGCGCAGACGCGATTCAAGTTGGAGGGTTAGGCGCGCTGCGCTCACGGCGTCAAGTCTTTTAGCGCGCTCCGGTAATACTCGCCGCCGGCGCCGCCGGTGGCGAGGTGTTTCTCGATGAAAGCTACGATCTTCTGGCGCGCGGCTTCGCCTCCCGGAAGGTCGTCCGTCGTCCAGAACCGCCGGGACCGGTCGAAATAACCGATGCGCGCCAGAAATTCGACGCCGAAGTAGGTTAGTTCCTCCATGGAATCGTCTCCGATTTGCGGCCGGAACGAACCATCCGCTTGCAGAGACTCGCGCAGGCACCACCGCAGCATCTTATCAATTTCCGCGGACGCCATCTGTTTCTGTTCGGCCTTCAGATAGGGCCAGCCGAAGCGCAGGAGAGAGACCACATCCATATTGTGATGGTTCGAATAGCCTTTTCCGTTGAGCCAGCCCACGGGATAGGGTTCGTCCTTCACCGCCAGCAGAGTGTTCACCATGACGCCCAGATCGGGAACATCGCCTTTCAAATACGACACTATGTGATACGTCGCGCTGAGATCGTCCACGAATTCGACGCGGCCGTTCCGCACATAACGCTCTCCCCACCACGCGGTCTGGGGGTTCCGAAACCGGTTGAGCACCAGATCCAATAGCGTCTGCTTCAATTGCGGATGCCACGGGTATCCGGGCGGCCGGTCGCGGAGGATCAACCGCACCAGATTACTCAGTGTTTCGTTAAACTCCCGCCGATAGTCGATTCCGGTACGCGGGATGTCCGAAACGGAGATTGAAGTCAGATAAGCCGTCAGCTTTTCCGGCGAGTTCACGCGATCCAGCAGGCGCATGGGCAGCGGCGGCGTTTTATCGGGATCCAGCAGCAGGTGGTCCAGCGATGCGTCCAGCTTGAACGACCATTCGGTATAACACCGGCCCCAACTGCCGTCCTCCGGGTCTTGTTCGTCGGCGATGCCCTCCCGCTCCGGGGAGGCGATGCTGGCCTTCAAGTCGCGCAGGCGGGCATCGATCCGGGAGAATTCGGCGGTGTGGCCCAGCATCCAGAGTGTTTCGTTCAGGATCTGGTGGGAACAGGAAGTCTTGCGGCCGCTGGCTTCGATAGTGCGAACCTGGGCGGCTAGCGACAGCGCTTGCACCTCGCGGGAGAGAACCGATTTCGGATAGCCCGGATTGAACGCCAGCATCTCACGGTCGACTTTTGCTTTTTGGCCCAGATCGCTCGGCGGCACTTGGGCGCCAGTTTGCATAGGCGCTGCGAGCAGGACCAGCCAGGGCGCCGCACACCACCGCGGTTTCATTGGTTGAGTCCATTGTATGATAGAGGCGCCATGGCTTCGGGAAAGACGACAGATCGGGCAAGAGACCTTCTTATTTGCATCTTGACGGCGTCCATGGTTTTGGCCCAAACCGAGGCGCGGCCGCGGATTCGCGACTTGGGAGTACGCATCGGCATCTTGCCGCCGGGGCCTTTGAACGCCATCACCGATGTGGCAGGCGTCAAAGTCGGGGAAACCACGCTGATTCGGGGAGACAACGTCCGCACAGGCGTGACGGCGATTCTGCCGCACGCAGGCAACCTGTTTAAGGAGAAGGTGCCCGGCGCGGTATTTGTGGGCAACGCCTTTGGAAAACTGATCGGTTCCACGCAGGTGAATGAACTTGGGGAGATCGAGACGCCGATTCTGCTGACTTCAACGCTGTCGGTGGGCAGGGTTGCGGACGCATTGATCGGATATATGTTGAAGCTGCCCGGCGATGAAGACGTGAAATCGGTGAATCCGCTGGTGGGCGAGACCAACGATGGCTACTTAAACGACATCCGATCGCGTCCCATTACGGAAGAGGACGTATTTTCCGCGATCGCGAACGCCAAAGACGGACCCGTGGAAGAAGGCGTGGTGGGCGCGGGGACTGGCACCATCGTGTTTGGATTCAAAGGCGGAATCGGAACTTCATCGCGGCGGATTCCGGACTCGTCGGGCGGTTATACAGTGGGAGTTCTGGTGCAGACAAACTTCGGTGGAGTCCTGAGCATTGCCGGTGTTCCCGTTGCCAAGGAACTGGGCAACCACTATCTTCTGAATTACATGCAACAAAGGGGCGCCGCGAACCGGACGGCGGCGCTGCAGACGGCGGATGGATCGGTGATGGTGGTAGTGGCCACCGATGCGCCCATCGATCACCGCAATCTGAGCCGCTTGGCGGCGCGGGCCATGATGGGACTGGCGCGTACGGGGTCGAGCGAAAGCAATGGCAGCGGCGATTACGTGATCGCCTTTTCGGCTGCGCCGGGCGTTCGCATACAGGCGGACAGCCCGATGTATCAGCCGAAAATGCTGCTGCCGAATGGCAGCATGTCTCCGCTATTCGAGGCGGTGATCGAGGCCACGGAAGAGGCGGTCTATAACTCCATGTTTCGTGCACACGATATGACTGGAAACGGGCACACGGTGAAGGCGTTGCCGCTGGCAGAAACCATCGAGCTATTGAAGAAACATGGCGCGATTGGCGCGCAGTAGCGCTGCCGGCGGCGTCCTAAGGTCCCCTTGCCCGTCATTTCAGTTCATGCCATGTCTGACTATCCTTTCTGATGCCAACATAACCGTACGCCTCGTCACGGTGAGGGTCCCGCTGCACTCCAACCGCCGCCAATGTCCCTTCGAACCCATATGGTGCGCAAAATCTGATCGCCCATTCTTCATCCTGCGGACCGGGTGCGTCGTTTTCGTAGAACCCAAGATGGACCCTAGTGCGCTCGTGATCTCGCAGGAGGATCACGGGCCTCTCATCGACACGGGGAGAAAGGCGAAAAGTGACTCGATCTTCGCCGTCGCCACCTCTCATCACCAGCGTGGGAATAGACGAACCATACCAGAGTCCGAATACTGCTCGTTCACGTTTCTGATCGTCCACGAAGACGAGTGCAGTGTCCCGTCCCTTATCCGTCCCTATGAATGCCCGGACTCTGCCAGATTCATCGACCAATTCAATCCGGGTCGCTCGAATCGTGCCGTAACGGTTACCAGACGGCTTCGGGACCGTCAGAAGACGTGGAGCCAGCCCGCCTGCTAAGCCAGCAAGAAGGGCGGTGACGAGCATCGTAGGGTATCGCATGTTCATAAACAGGTGCCATCCACGCTTATGGTAACGCCGGTACTTGTTGTCCACACCAGCGCTATCGCCGTTTTGGATCGGCGCTACAATGGTTCGATCTTGAGAGCGGCGCTTGCATCCGCGGCCTTGATCGTCGTTGCTGTGGTGCTGCTCGTTCCCTCGCTCTTTGCGTTCGCCACAATCCCGCCTCGGATGATGCGCTGCGCAATGTACCACTCCTGCGAAGATTGCGCGTGTTGGCTCATCCCTTGGGCATCTACTTGTCTGCTGGGAGTTTCTGGTTTAGTCGCAATAGTGGGATGCGGTTGGTCAATAATGACACGAGTTGGAAGGACTATCCCGTTTGCTTTGGCGCCTTGGTTGGCGCGCGGTTTGGTGCTCGTTTGGTCGCCTTTGGCTACCTGTGGCGCCCCAATCAGTACTGCACACTTGCAGGCAAAGCCCACCAGCCAACACTTTGGCGTCATGGCAATTTAGGAGACTACCGCCTAGTCGGATTTCCAGTCCACCACCCGCAACCCGGGAACACGTGAGAATTCAGCCGAGTTGTTCGTTACTAGGACGGCTGCGCGGCTGACGGCTGTTCCGGCGATCAGCATATCCAGAGGTCCGATCGTCGTGCCCCTCTTCTCCAGTTCGAGGCGGATGCCCGCGGCAGCGCGGGCAGCGGCGGAATCGAAGGGAACGTGCTGGATATGCTCCAGTCCCGCCTCCAAGTCCCGCCGGCGCCGGGCCGGGACCCTTGACCGGAGCGTCCCGTACTCCAACTCGTAAACAACAATGGCAGGTATCGCCAACTCGCCGCGCGAAGCACTGCGGATGCGGGCCACGATCCGGGAATCTCCTTTGAGATAGCAAATCATGACGTTCGTGTCGAGGAGGGTCAATCGAGGCGCTCCCGGCGGACATCTTCGCCGTAGCCCTTCCGCAGTTCGGCGGCATCGGGAAAATCCGGAAACGCGCCCGCCAGAGCCAGGAACTCGGGAGGCCACGACGACTCCACCGACTGGACGACTCGATCCGCCACCCACTTGCTCACGCTGATCTTAGCAGCCTTGGCCGCTTTGCGGACACGGCGCTCCACGCCGTCGTTCAGGTATATTGTCAGGTGCGCCATATAGGGTAGTATATCATATACTATATGGTTCCCGAGCGGCGCCTGGAGGGCAGGCCATCGTTTTTAACTGGCCTGCCGAGTTCGAGCGCCCCAAAACCTACAAACTTACCCGCCGTCTGCCGATATGCTATGTAGAGATGACTCAATCCGCGGACACTTCGTGGCACGGGCGCCGGTGGGACCTGCCTCCTTTGATTCTCCATCCGTTCGGCCGCGGACTGGAGGCATCGGCTTCATGCGACAGCATCAAACTGGCGTTATATCTGGGCGGCATGGGCGAGGCGGGCTTGGAGAAGGAACCCCTGCTGCGCGGGAGATACACCGAATTCCGCATGCTTTCGCTGGCCGGCAAGGACGTCATGCGCTGGATCGCACAGTGTGTGGATTTTGCCGGCCGCGACGCCGTGCTGGCGAATTCCGGCATCCAGCCACAGAGTTTCGCGGACCTGCTGGTGAATCGCACGCCGCCGGGAGTCGCCGCGCGCTTCGAAAAATGGGGCGTGATCGACTATCGCCGCGTTCTGGCGCGGGCCATCGGTGTGAATGCGGTGTTCCCCAACCCGCCGGATTTCAGCGTGCTTTCTGCCGGATTCCTGGAAGAGTATTACGCTTACACCGATAGCCTGTTCGCCTGCTATCTGGGACTGACGGCATTTACCCCGCTCGAACCCGCGTCCTTTGGCTTTGCGCTGTACACCTCGGACGAGTACTTGCACACTCTCGCGTGCGAGTTTGACGACAATCAAGCCTGATCTCAAAAAAATTTACAGATTCTGACGCGGATGCGAAACGTTCTACCCTCTCGATGCACTACCCATCAGGCGTGAACCGTGCCGGTTGGTTTGGGGGGGATCCGAATAATGAAACTGCAGAGCGAGCGCAGCCCGTCTGATAAACAGTTGCGTGCCGAGATCCGGCGGATTCTGGCGTTGCTGGAGCGTATCAGGCGAACACGGCACCAAGCCCGCTTGCTGATTGCGTCGGAGGAGGCGCGGGAATCGCGCCGGAAGACGGCATGCCGCTCTGGCGGAGCGAGGCCCTTGCTGAAGTTCCACCCACGGCTGGCGGCTCCACGCCTACGCCGGCCGGGCGCCTGAAGCTACAATCGGAGTGTGTCTTCGATCACGCCCGACGATGTCCGCGCCGCCGCTGTCCGCATACGGCCGCTTGCCAAACGCACTCCGGTAATCACCTCATCCGAGTTCGACGCAACCGCCGGAGCGCAAGTCTTCTTCAAGTGCGAGAACCTGCAAACTGGGGGCGCATTCAAAATCCGCGGGGCATCCAACCTGATTCTTGCCATTCCGCCCGCCGCTCTGCCGCGCGGCGTGTTGGCTTTCTCCTCCGGGAATCATGCCATTGCAGTGGCGATCGCGGCGCGCCATGCCGGAGCCGTCGCCACCATCGTGATGCCTTCCGACGCGCCGCGTTCCAAGCTCGATACCGCCCGCGCATACGGCGCGCGCATCGTGGCATATGACCGCCTTCGGGAAAGCCGCGAGGCGATCGCCGCACGGATACTCGAAGAGTCCGGAGCTACGTTGGCGCCGCCCTTCGATCATCCGCTGATCATGGCGGGGCAAGGAACCGCGGCGCTGGAGTTACTGGAAGATGTGCCGGACCTGGATGCGTTGATCGCCCCGGTCGGCGGCGGTGGGCTGCTCTCGGGCTGCGCCACCATCTCCAAGGAGATGCGCCCGGCGATCCGTATGTTCGGCGTCGAGCCGGCCGATGGCAACGACACATTCCTCTCGCTTCAAGCCGGCGAGCGCCGGCGAATCCCGCTGCCCCAAACCATCGCCGATGGGTTGCGCGCGCCGCAGCCCGGCGAGCTGACTTTTCCCATAATCCGGCAGTTGGTCGAGCAGATTCTGGTAGTCACCGACGGTGAAATCCGCGCGGCAGTCAAGTTCCTGCTCGCGCGGCTAAAGATCCTGGTAGAGCCCAGCGGCGCCGTGGGCGCGGCCGCGCTGCTTTCCGGGAAACTGCCCGGCGGCATCGGTAAAGTGGGCGTGATCCTGTCGGGGGGCAACGTGGATCTGGATCAATTGGCCGCATATGGCAGTTGACCCGATCCTATGCCTTGCGGTATCCTGTGTGTTACGAATCTCTTGTAAGGATCAGTCTGTTTCCAGATGGCCAATCATTTTTCAGCGCTCAAGCGCGTGCGACAAGACGAAAAGCGCACCGAGTACAACCGGCAGAATAAATCCCGCCTGCGCCACCAGATCCGCGCCATGCGGCGCGCGATCACCTCCAAGGACGCCAAGGCGGCCGCCGAACTGCTGCCTGCCACTTTCTCCCTGATCGACCGCTCCGCCAAGAGCGGCATCATCAAGAAGAACACCGCGGCGCGGTACAAATCCAAGCTGCACGTGCGCGTCAAGTCACTGGGCTAAAACGGGCGGTCTGGGAGGCCGCCGCAGGCTCGGAGCCCGCCCCACAAGTCTTGCCCCCAGTAAAACGGCCACAATGGCTCCGTAGAGCAAGGGTTTCCTGACATCCGATTTTACCAGCCAGTAATAATGCACGACGCCGGCGCATGCGCTGACGTATATCAGCCGGTGGATCATCTGCCATCTGCGGCCGCCGAGACGCCGGATCCACCCCGCGGTAGAGGTCAAGGCTAGCGGCGCCATGCAAATGAAACCGAGGAAGCCCGCGGTAATGAAGGGCCGTTTCCATACATCCTTGACGATTTCGTGGAAATCGAAGAACTTGTCCAGCCAAAGGTAAGTGGTGAAGTGCAAGCAGCCGTAGAAGAAGGCGAACAGGCCCAGCATGCGCCGATAGCGGATCAACTCGGGCACCCCCAGCCAGCGGCGCAGCGGCGAGATGGCCAGCGTGATGGCCAGGAAGTTCAGCGTCCAGTTGCCGGTCTCGTGTGTGATGGTCTCAATGGGATTCGCGCCCAAAATCTGCAAATAGGCGTTCCGGGCCAGCAATAACACGGGCGCCAGGCAAAGCAGGAATATGGGCGCCTTGAGCCAGCGGGTAAGCAGGGGCTTCCAAGGCATGCCGGGGTTCAGTAGTCCTTGCGCAGGTCCATTCCCCCGTAAAGGCTCGCGACCTGATCGCCGTAGCCGTTAAACATCAGGGTCTTGCGCTTGCCAAACTCGCCCAGGCGGCGCTCGGAGCCCTGGCTCCAGCGGGGATGGTCCACGGTGGAATTTACGTTCGAATAGAAGCCGTACTCGCGCGCGTTGGCGAGATTCCAAGTGGTGGGCGGCTCCTTCTCCACGAACTTGATTTTCACGATGGACTTGATGCTCTTGAAACCGTACTTCCACGGCACCACCAGGCGGATGGGCGCGCCGTCCTGGTTCGGCAGCACCTGACCATACATGCCGAAACAAAGAAGCGCGAGAGGGTGCAGGGCCTCGTCCATGCGCAAGCCTTCCACGTAAGGGAAAGGGATGCCGGCTTCACGCTCGGAGAGCATGTGCTTGGGATCGTACAGGCTCTGGAAGGCGACGAATTTGGCCTTCGCGGTAGGCTCGACGGCTTTGATTAGCGCGTTCAGCGGAAACCCGATCCACGGGACCACGATGGACCACGCCTCCACGCAGCGATGCCGGTAGATGCGTTCTTCCAGAGGCGCCAACTTCATGATATCGTCCAGGTCGAAGACCTCGGGTTTGGCAACGGCGCCTTCCACGTGGATACTCCAGGGCGAAGTCTTCAGGCTGCCGGCGTTCTTGGAAGGCTGGTCTTTGCCGGTGCCGAATTCGTAGAAATTGTTGTAGGTGGAAACGTCCGCGAAGGGCGTGGGCTTCTCATCGGTGCTGAACGGGCCTTTGATGGCGGCCAATTTGGCGGCGGCCGCAGCGCGAGTGGTGAAGAGTGCCGCACCCGCCAGGGGCACAGCGGCCAAGAAGCGCCGGCGATTTATGTAAGCGCTTTTTGGGGTTACCTCCGAGTAGCGGATATCGGCCCCTCGTTTGACCAGCATATATTTCAATTATAGAAGACGTGCCGGGGCGGGTTTATTCCAACAGGGTTGCGCGCAGCAGTTCCGCGACGCTCCAGGCTTGCGCGATACAACCGCCGGGGCGATGGGGCGCGTCGCCGTCGAAGACTTCCGGAATCTGGCCAACACCCTCATCGGAGGCGTACCGTTGCAGCTCCGCCAGCCATTGCCGGACCTGCGCCTGAGCTTCCGGCGAATGGCCATTCACATAAAGATATGCGGATGTAAACGGCCCCATCAGCCAGGGCCAGACCGTGCCCTGGTGATAGGCGCTGTCGCGGCTGAAGGGATTGCCTTCATAACGTCCCCGATAACGCGAATCGCCGGGCGCCAGGGTGCGCAGGCCATAAGGCGTCAACAGGTGCCGCTCGACGCTGTCCACCACGGCTTTGGCTTTATCGGGCGGAAGCATCTGATGGAACAGGCTCACGGCGAAAATCTGGTTGGGACGAACGGAGCCGTCGCGGGTATTTCCATCGACGGCGTCGTAGAGACATCCGGCCGCCGCATTCCAAAACAATTGCGGGAAACTGTTCCGGGCGCGATCGGCGATGCCGCCATAGTGGCGGCCGTCGGCGGCGTATCCATACCGGCGCGCCAACTCTTCCATCACCCGCAGAGCGTTATACCAGAGGGCCTGGATTTCCACAGGCTTGCCGTACCGCGGCGTAACCACCCAATCGCCGATCTTGGCATCCATCCAAGTCAGTGCTGTGCCGGGGACGCCGGCGCGCAGCAGCCCATCGCCGTCCATTTGGATGCCGTAGCGGGTGCCGCGCTCGTGCCAGGCAACGATATCGGCGAGCACGCCGTAGAGATGCTCGCGGACGAAATCGAAGTCCCCAGTGCGGGTTGCTAGCGCGCGCACCGCCTCGAAGAACCAGAGCGTGGCATCCACAGTGTCGTATTCCGGCGGTTCTCCCGCGTCCGGAAAACGGTTGGGCAGCATGCCCCGGTCCACAACGCCGGCGAAAGCCAGCAGAATGCTCTTGGCCGCATCGTACCGGCCGGTGGCGAGCGTAAGGCCCGGAAGGGCGATCATGGTATCGCGCCCCCAATCGCCGAACCAGTGATAGCCGGCGATCACCGTGCTGTGGCTGCCGCGGGCGACGATAAACCGGCCGGCGGCGCGCGCCAGCAGCGGCATGGCGTCGCCGGAAGGCGCCGGCGCGTTCGGGCCGGCTGGGTGCCGTTGGGTGGACGCCAGGACTGAGGCAGTGGCGTCGCGATGCAGATCGAAGACCAGAACGAGAGGGTTGAACAAGTCCTCGCGGAAATCCAGGCCGCGCTCGCGCTCCCGGTCGTATTCAAAATTGCGGAACCAATTTCCCGCGGGCTGAATATCCGCGCCGGAATGGTTCAAGTAGAGCGAGGGAAGGTCCGCATATGGGGTGAGTTTCACGGAGTTTTCGTCGATTTCAAAATGCGGGTCTAGCGCGCCATTTTCATGTGTGGTGGCGTGGTAATCGCGGAAGGCGATCAACGGGCGCAACTCCAGGGTGCAGCCTGTGCGAATCGCACCGCCGGGCGCGCGCAGTTGGTACCCGATGGCGCAGGTGTTTTCGCCGTGAAGCATCGAGACCGACTTCTCGATCTCCAGCCCCTCGATTTCGTAAACAAAGACCGGGAAAGGGTCCTGCCGGAATTCCTTGAGAAGCAGATAGCCCTGCGGATGCACCACACCCGGGTAACGGTTCGCCGACAGATCGTAGCGGCGCCCGTCTACCACCAGAGTCTCCTCCAATTTGGACAGCAGCAGCATGCGGCCCACGGGCGGTTTGGCGGCGGCAATCAGCAGGCCGTGATAGCGGCGGGTGTTCACGCCGGCGATGGTGGACGAGGCGAAGCCGCCCAGTCCGTTGGTCTCCAACCATTCGCGATGGAAGGATGTCTCAGGATTCTGGCAGACCGTGCGGTCGAAGTGGATCATGGCTCGGGTACTGGTACTAAGTTTGAGCGCTGCGTATCGATAAACACTCTTCTGTGTCCATTCCGCAGTTAAGTGCTTTGCCTCCAGGTTCTAGAGTATCCCGAAAGTGCCGGCCGGCGCGCCGCGTACTAGTAGTAAACTTCACGCGACATACGATCGGCAACAGTACCAGAAGATAGGCCTCTGTTGTATACTACTCGACATCGGAGATTGCGCGGCGCGGGGGCGGCGGCCAAGCGGATTATCACAGGAGAGGGCTATGACATCAAGATTCAGCGTCTACGCGCTTGCTATAAGTGCCTGTTTGTTGCCTGGCATCGCGCATGCTACCAACTGTGCAGGCCTGCCGACCACGTTCACCGGGAATCAATTCCCTACCGGCAATTTTTTCAGCAATTTCGACAGTGGACCCAACGCATCCTGCTACCTGATCCCTTTCGCCATGGGCAGCGGGGGGAGTTCGGGCGGCGATCTGAACAGTATCTATGCCAAGATCTTTTACAAAGTCAACCCCGCCTACCAACTCATCATCGTGGGGAGTTTCCCGAACGCGCGATACTTCTCGATTACAGATTACGACGAACATGCCGCTCCGGCGCAATTCATTTTGGATGAGAACATCGTACCCTTGACCTCCAGTTATATCAACCCATATCTGCCAGGAGCCTCCTGGGTGCCCGGGCAGAAGTTTGCAGTGCCTATAAGTTTTGAAGGCACACCGGGCACTCAGCAGAAGGGTTGCGAGATGAACGGGTTCAACGTGAGTGTCAACTCGCTGGATGCCACCTACCGGCATGCGGGGATGGACTGGAATAGCAATCCGAACGTATGGGAGGTAAATCCGTCCTTCGGGCTTCACATAGTGGACACGCCGGAGCACACGAACCCGAACGGCGCGGGCGTGATCATGCTCCGGAACTATTTGGACATTACGCCGGCCGGGTCCCCCAGCCCGTACGTGATTGTGCGGGACGTGGCATCGGGCTGCGCGTATCCCGCCGCTTACGCTTTGCAGACTCTCCAAATCGTGACGAATAACCAAAACACCGGCAATGCGTGGCTCAACAGCCAGCAGGCCGACCTGCATCGCGTTTATGAGAACGATTATCTTCAACCGCTTTGCTTTGCCTCGAACCCGCAGAGCATACTGCAATGGCAGCGTGGAACCGAGTATGTTCCCGGCGCAATTCCGGACGGCAGTTACATAACCGCGACGGTGAAATCCGGCGAGCCGGCGACTCTGGCCAATGCAGGGAGAGTGATGCGGGTCCGCTTTCAGATACCGGCCACGCCGCCAACTCCCTGCGCCAGCGGCTGTTCCCGAACGGGGAACGAGCAACTACGATATATGAGTATCTCCTTTCAAAATGGTGGAAACACTCTTGCCAGCGTGGCCGATAACGCTTTCACGAACGTGGATGGCAATGTAACCCTGATCGTGGGAACCGGTGCGACCATCCCTTCGTGGATCACCCCGGCCAATGGTTATACTTTCCTCGATTTGACGACCGCTTCCGAGTATTTGCAACTTAGTGAATTGAATATGCGGAACCTCGAACCGGCAAGCACATTCAACTGCTCCGGCGAGATAGTGCCATACGACACGGCGGAATATACTCCGGAGGGTGGACTCATGGGCGGGTATGCACCCGTCGTGGACTACCCGTTAGCTCAGAGCCTGGCGCAGACCGCGGGGCCGCCCCCGGCATCGAGCGGCTGCGCAATCTTCCCGGATGGCAAGGGTGCGGTCGCGCCCTCGTGCGGAGTGCTCACCGATAGCCCGATCCACATTAACGCGGTGAGCACGCAATGCCAGGCGCCGGGTTGCGATCAGGTGTTCGTACAGACGCAACCGCCGCCGGTGAGTATTATTGGGGTCGGCTTTGGAAATTTTCCAAATGGCCTTCCTTATGCGGGCACTTCGAACTATCTTGAGATCACCGACGTCACGCAAAACTGGAGCGCGGGCTATAGTGGAGACGCTTGCACTGTATCCATCGCCAGTTGGGCCGATTATTTGATCCAACTGGTGGCGAACGTGAATCAAAATGGCGTGTGTCCGCTGGCGGCCGGAGACCAGCTCACCGTGACAGTGTGGAATCCCGAGTCGTTGACTTCCACATCGATCGGAGCCGTGGTTCAGGCGAATTGAAGTTATGCAGAAACTGAAAACGAAATTGCGACCGACATTGCGAACGAGGTTATGGCAACTTGCCGCTCTGCTGGCGGCAGTGTGCGCCCCGGCGCATGCCACGGTCGCTATTCTGTCCGTGACGCCGTCGCCCAGCGCGCCGCAAGCCATCGGTACCGCGATCTCCTGGATCGTCACCGCCACCGACAGCAATCCCGGCCCGCTGACTTTCCAGTTCAATGTGGCTTCCCCAGGTGGGGCGCTGGCCTTGGCGCGGGACTTCAACCTGGGCACGTTCATTTCCGGCAGGTGGGTCTCAGCGCCATTCGCGTGGACTCCCACCATCTCCGAAGGCACTTTTAAAATCCAGGTGGTCGTCAAGGACTTCACCTCCCTCGAAACAGCCTCGCATACCGCGACCTTCCAGGTGACCCCGCTGGTGAGCGGCAGCTCGCCAGTGGCGGTCGCGACCTCCAATCCTCTGGTAGCCTTGTTCAGCGCACCTTCATGCGCCGCGGGCAGCACCGTGCGGGTCGCGTTTCAGCAACAGTCGCTGAGTAAGCCGGCGATACTGACGACCGCGGTGAAGTGTCATCCTCCCACCACCATGAATTTTGAAATCGCCGGCATGTCTCCCAGCACCGCGTACAACATGTACGCTCAGACAATTACCGGGGGCCAACCGGTGAACGGGCCCACTGTGACCTTTACAACCGGCGCGCTGCCGACGGCCACGGTCCCCTTTCCGCCTTATAAAACGATCGTTCCGCCTGACGCCCAAACCGACACAGCGGAGTCCGTTCTGCTCCTCAGTCCCGTCCAATTTGGCAATGGCACCAACTATCCCACCGTGGCGAGTAACTTAGCGGGCAATGTTCTTTGGTATTATTACCCGAACTCCGTGGAGCATTTCGAGGTCTTGACGCGGCCCCTCGCAGGCGGCACGTTTCTCACCATCCAAGACGCCCCGGCCTGGAATTCGGAATCGGTGTACGGGCAAGTCTTACGCCAGGTCGATCTGGCGGGCAACATCATCCGGGAAACCAACACGGGCGTGATCCAGCAGGAACTTCTCGCTATGGGAGCCACCGACGCCGCGGCGTGCAACTCGATTTCCAGTCCGATACAGGTCGGTGACGCGTGCCTTGGCTATTTTCATCATGATGCCATTCAGACTCTCCCCAATGGCCAGACTGCGATAATCGCCGACATTGAAAAGATTTTTCCCGCCGGGACCCAGGGGGACACCAGCGGCCTTCCGGTCGACATCCTGGGAGATATGATCGTCGTCCTGAATTCCAGCTGGCAAGTGGCCTGGTATTTCGACGCCTTTGAACACGCTGGCGGCGGCACTCAATTGGACATCAACCGGGCAGCGCCTTTAGGAGAAACCTGCCAATCCGCCGTGGGCGGCAAGACCGGCATATCGGAATGCGAGACCATGTTCCTGCTGAGTTCCCAGACCTCGCCCTATGCGATGGACTGGCTGCACGCCAATAGCCTCTATTACGTGCCGCAGGACGGCTCCATTCTCTGGTCTTTGCGAGACCAGGATTGGATTCTGAAGATCGACTATGGCAACGGATCGGGTACGGGAAACATCTTGTGGCGCATGGGTCCGGGCGGCGACTTTATATTCAACAACATCTATAACGATCCGTGGATGTGGTTCTCGCACCAGCACGACGCCGGCATCCAAGACGGCGGCTTGGGGCCGCTAACCGTTTTCGACAATGGCAATACGCGAGTTTCCCCGCCGCCGGTTGGGTTGGGCAGCGGCGACAGCCGCGGCATGTCCCTGACCGTGGAGCAGACTTGTTCGGGCACGCCGCTCACGTGCACGAACCTGCAGGTCACCCCGGTCTTGAGCGTGGACTTGGGGATCTACTCCGAGGCGATGGGGGCCGCCCAACTGCTGCCTGACAATAACTACTTTTTCCTGGCGCCCTTCGCGCCGTTCACCAAAACGATGGGAGGCAGCTACTCGATCGAAATCCTTCCCACCGCCGGCACGGACACCGGTACACAGGTCTTGGAGTTGGAGAGCACGCAATCCTACCGCTCCTGGCGGATGCCCAATCTGTATCAGCCTCCCACTACTTAGCGTCTTGGAGGGCATACCGCCGCCCTCTAAGTACTAGTACCTATTGATGCCGATGCATCGTCGGTTAAGTTATTTATCTTCAATTTCCAGAGTGCCAGGAATGGTAAGCCGGCGGGCCTGGTACTAGTCCAAAGATTAACTGGAATTACAACGGGAACTGGTGTCAAAACAAAGGCCGCTGGTGTATACTTAACCCCATCGGGTTTGCCACAGGAAATTCCGCGACGCGGGGCGGCGACACGCGGTGGATTCGCTGAGGTCGCGCGAATGGTTCGCTAAGGAGAGGTCTATGAGACTGAGGGGCAGCGCATACGTGCTACTAGCTGTCAGTGTCTGTTTGTCTGCCAGCGTGGCGCGTGCTACCACCAATTGTACGGGCCTGCCGACCACGTTCACCGGGAACCAGTTCCCTAAAGGGAACTTCTTCAGCAATTTCGACAATTCCTGCTACCTCATCCCTTTCGCGAGCGGCAGCGGCGGAGGCCAAGGCGGCGACTTGAACAGCATTTACGCCAAGATTTTTTACAAAGTGAACCCCGCTTACCAACTCATCATTGTGGGAAGCTTCCCGGATGCGCGATACTTCTCGGTCACGAATTACGACGCGCACTCCGCCCCCGCGCAATTCATTGTGGACCAGAACATCGTGCCATTGACCTCCAGCTACAGCAACCCATTCCTGCCGGGAGCCTCATGGGTGGCCGGGCAGAAGTATGCGGTGCCCATCGATTTTGAGGGTACCCCGGGCACTCAGCAGAAGGGCTGCGAGATGAATGGCGTCAACGTCTCCGTCAACACGCTGGATGCCACCTACCGGCATGCGGGAATGGACTGGAATACCAATCCCGCCGTCTGGAAAGCGAATCCCAACTTCGCGCTTCACGTCGTGGATACGCCGGAGCACACCAATCCAAACACGGCGGGCGTGATCATGGTCCGGAGCTATTTGGACATTACCCCGTCCGGGGACCAGGGGGGCCCCTACGTCATCGTGCGCGACGTGGCTTCGGGTTGCGCCTATCCCGCCGCTTACGCGATCCAAAATCTTCAGGTTGTCGCTAACAATGGAACGGCGGGCCAAGGGTGGCTGGACAGCACGCAGGCCGACCTGCACCGCGTTTATGAGAACGATTATCTTCCCCAGCTTTGCTTTGCCTACAACCCGCAGAACGCAATGGTATGGACGCGCGGAGCCGAGTATATACCCGGCTCTATTCCAGACGGCAGCTACCTGAGCGCGCCGGTGAAGTCCGGCGAGCCGGCCACGCTGGCCTCGGCCGGGAGAGTGATGCGGGTCCGCTTTCAAATGCCGACGACGCCGCCGACTCCTTGCGCCAGCGGCTGTTCCCGGACCGGAAACGAGCAACTGCGATACATGAGCCTGTCGTTTGAAGGTCCCGCGGCAGCCACTCTCGCCAGTGTGGCGGACAGCTCTTTCGTCCAGAACGCGAGCGCCGATGTCACCCTGATCGTGGGAACCGGGGCTTCCATTCCTTCGTGGATCACGGCGGCTAATGGTTATACGTTCCTGGATCTGACCGCCATTTCCGGGTATCTGCAGCTCTCTTCGCTGAATCTGCGCAACCTCGACCCGGCCGGCACTTTCAACTGCTCCAGTGCCACGGTGCCCTACGACACGGGGGAATACACGCCCGGCGGCGGATTGATGGGCGAGTATGTGCCCTTCGTGGACTACCCGTTGGCATCGGCCCTGGAACAGGTTGCGGGAGGGCCGCCGTCCACCGGCGCCTGCGCCGTGTTTCCGGATGGCGAGGCCGGACTCCCGCCGAGCTGCGGAGTGGTCACGCCTAACCCGATCAGCATCTCCGCGGTCAGCACGCTATGCGCCGTGGCGGCGCCGGGCTGCACCCAGGTGGTCGTGCAGCCGCAGCCGCCGATGAGCGTGATCGGAGGTGGCTTTGGTGATTTCCCGAACGGCCTGCCGTTCATGGGTACTTCAAACTATCTCGAAATCACGGATACCACCCAAGGGTGGAACGCGGGCTATAGCGGGGACAATTGCAGCGTCTCCATCAGCAGTTGGGCCGCTAATTTGATCCAACTGGTGGCGAACGTAAATCAAAACGGCGTGTGTCCGCTGGCGGCCGGGGACCAGCTCACCGTACAAGTGTGGAATCCCGAGTCCATGACTTCCGCGACGATCGCAATTACCGTCTCAACGAATTGATCCTCCATGCTCAGCACCTATAAAAATGCGCCGAAGCTCCGGCTATGGCAGTTCGCAGGATTGCTGGCGGCGCTGTGCGCCCCGGCGCACGGTACGGTCCGCATCACGGCCATGACACCGGCATTGAGCGCGCCGCAACCTATCGGCACGGCGATTGTCTGGACCGTGACGGCCACCAGCAGCCATGGCGGCGCTGTGACTTTCCAATTCAACGTGGCTCCTCCCGGAGGGACGCTGGCGATGGCGCGGGACTTCAACATCGGCACATCGAACTCTGGCACGTGGACGTCTATGCCATTCACGTGGACTCCAACCGAGATCGAGGGTACCTATCAGATCCAAGTGGTGGCCAGAGACTTCAATTCCGGGGAATCCGCCTCGCATACGGCGTCCTTCAAGGTGACGCCGCTGGTAAGCGGCAGCACGCCCGTAGCGGCGCCTACCGCAAACCCTTTAGTGGCATTGTTCAGCGCGCCATCATGCGCCGCTGGCAGTACCATGCGGGTTTGGTTTCAAGAAGCGTCCCAAAGCACGCCGGCGACCAGCACGAACCTGGTGAAGTGCCATCCTCCCGCCACCATGACCTTCGAAATCGCCGGTATGTACCCTACTACTTCGTACAACATGTACGCCCAGACGGTTACCGCGGGTAAACCATCGAATGGTCCCACGATTCATTTCACAACCAGCGCCCTTCCGAGCAATATTCCGTTCCCCCATCCTAAGGTTATCGTTGGCGCCGGTAGGGGAACCGACACGGCCGAATCCGTTTTCCTCCTGAGTTCGGACCAGGTGGGCACCAACACCCAGACCTTACCCGCGGTGGCGACTGACTTATCGGGCAACATCATTTGGTATTACTTCCCGAGCACCGCGGATCATTTCGAGCTTCTCACGCGGCCCTTGTCGAACGGAACCTTTATCAGCATTCAAAACGACACAGCCTGGAATCCGGCCGCGACAGAGGGGCAAGTCATACGTCAGATCGACCTGGCGGGCAACATCATACGGGAAACCAACACGGGTGCAATGCAGCAGGAACTGCTGGCCTTGGGAGCCAAAAACGCGGCCGCATGCAACTCTTTTCCTAGCCCGGCGCATGTCGGCGACGGATGCCTCGGCTCTTTTCACCACGATGCCATCCAGACTCTTCCCAATGGCCAGACCGCCATGATCGTCGATATTGAAAAGATTTTCCCGGCGGGAACCCAGGGGGACACTAGCGGCCTTCCAGTCGACATCGTGGGAGACATGATTATCGTCGTGGATACGAACTGGCAAGCTGTCTGGTACTTCGACAGCTTTCAACACGACGCCGGCGCCCCTCAGTTGAACATCGATCGGCCGGCGGTGTTAGGGGAAACCTGCGGTGTCAATCAGCCGGGCTGTCCGCCAATGTTCCTGTTAGGCGCTGGCATCGCGCCTTTGGCGCACGACTGGCTGCATGCCAACACCGTCTATTACGACCCACAGGACGGCTCGCTCATCTGGTCTTCGCGGCATCAGGACTGGGTGATGAAGGTGGACTATGAAAACGGATCCGCCGCGGCCACCGGAAATATCTTGTGGCGCATGGGACTGGACGGCGATTTCCAATTCAATAACATCTACAACGATCCGTGGCCGTGGTTTTCACACCAGCACGACGTTGGCATCCAAACCAACGGTACGGGGCCGCTGACCGCTTTGGACAACGGCAATACGCGAATCTCCCCGCCGCCGCTGGGGACGGGCAGCGGTAACAGCCGCGGCATGGCGCTGACCGTGCAGCAGACCTGCTCGGGGACGCCCCCCACGTGTACGAACTTGCAGGTCACACCAGACCTGAGCGTAGACTTGGGAGAATTCTCCACCGCCATGGGCAGCGCCCAATTGCTGTCCGACAACAACTACTTTTTCCTGGCGGCCATCGTACCTTACAAAGGAGAGGAAGAGGTCAGCTATGCGATCGAAATCCTTCCTACCGCCGGCACCGACACCGGCACCCAAGTGTTGAACCTGTTCGGTCCGGAAGCCTATCGCGCCTGGAGGATGCCCAGCCTGTATCAGCCTCCCCCTATTTAGTGAGCTGCGTCGAACAACGCGAACGTGAAGACGTCCGTGGCCGCGGCGATCGTCACGTACTGTATGCCGTCGGCCATGAAAGTAATGGGCGATGCAGTGATCGTCTGTCCGAGATAATAATGCCAAAGGTGACGGCCGGTCGATGCATCCACCGCCACCAACTGGCTGTCGTCGTCTCCGAAAAAGATCAGGCCGCTCGCTGTGGATACGGTGCCGGCCCAACTATCGCCGCGGCCGGTCATCGGATATTCCCAGCGCTTTTCTCCGGTGCTCGGATCGAGCGCGCGTAGATAGAATTTGCCCGGCTCTTTAGAGATAGATTCGCCGCCGGTGCCCGCGAAGTTCTTCATCGGCTCCGGCGTTTTGGCGGATGAGCTGTACATATCGCACTGCTCTACGGTGGGCACGTAAAGCAGGCCCGTTTGCGGATTGTAGGACGGCGACATCCAGTTAGTCGCGCCGCGCACCGAGGGGCATACGCGCGTGCCGTTTGGCGAAGGTTCCATGCCTGGGTTTTCTATCGGCTTGCCGCCGGCGTCGATGCCCTTGGCCCAATTCAGGCGTGCGACGAATGGCGTGGCGCGCAAGAATTCTCCCGTGGCGCGATCGAGCACGTAAAAGTAACCGTTGCGATTCGCATGCAGCAGCAGCTTGCGCGGGCGGCCGCCGTACACCGCATCGAGCAGCACCGGCCAGGCTTGCGCATCCCAATCGTGCGTATCGTGCGGCGTGAATTGGAAATACCATTTCAGCTTGCCCGTATCTGCGTCCAGCGCCAGGAGCGAATCGGAATAGAGATTGTTGCCATGGCGGGCGCCGCCGTAGAAATCGGGCCAGGGATTGCCGGTGGTCCAGTAGAGGACGTTCAGTTCGGGATCGTAAGTGCCGTTGAGCCAGGTGGCCGCGCCGCCCCATTCGGAGCCCAGTTCACCCCACGTTTCCGCGCCCGGCTCGCCTTTGCCGGGAACGGTCCAGAACCGCCACAGCTCTTCGCCCGTGGCCGCGGAATAAGCGGCGACGAATCCGCGCACGCCGGTATCGCCGCCCGCCACCCCCACAATCACGCGATCTTTCACTGCCATAGGCGCGAGCGTGGCGAAGGCGCCGCGGCTGGTATCCGCATACTCGCGATCCCACAATCCGCCACCCGTCTTGCGATTGAGCGCCACCAGGTGCGCATCGCTGGTGACGAAGAAGACGCTATCGCCCAGGATGGCGACGCCGCGATTCACGTCGCTGCGCTTGGCCAGTTCGTCGCGATACTTCCAGATGGGGCGGCCGGTGCGTGCGTCGAGCGCATGTACTTCGTTGCTGTTGGTGACGTACATGATGCCGTCATAGACCAGCGGCGTAGCTTCCAGGCGGGTGGCGCCGTCCACGTGGTAGACCCACGCGGATACCAGCGATGCCACATTAGAGGACGCGATCTGGGTCAACGGACTGTGGCGGTGCGCCGCGTAATCTCCGGCATAAGTAAGCCAGTTCGCTCCCGCGCCTGCGCGGATGAGATCGTAAAGCGCGCCCGTGGAGGGGAGTGCACTTTGGACCGCGCCCACGCTGCCGCGTATCGACTGGCGGCCCAGGAAGGCGAGCAAATCCTCGATTTCGGCCGAGCTCAGCCGCTGCTTGAAATCGCCGGGCATCAACGAGCTCTGCCGAAAAACGACTTCCCGCAGATCGGCTTTCAGTAAACGGTGTACGTCGCCGCGCGCGTCCAGAATCTGGATCGCGTAATTGGTATTATCGCGAGCTACGCCGAAGATGGTCTGCCCGGACTTTGTGGTGACGGTGACGCCGCCGTAGCCCTCGGCGATTTGCGCGTCGGGATCGAGCAGCGATTCGCGCAGTTGCCGGAAGGAGCGCACGCGCCCGATATTGGAAAGATCCGGACCGGGAAAGCCGCCCCGGCCGCGGATCGTGTGGCAGTTGGCGCACGCGGCCTTGCCGAAGAACAGCGCGCCGCCGGCTTGTGCGTCGCCCGCCCCCATGCTATCGAAAGCCACGGCGGTCAGGTTGCGCAGATAGGCGACGAGCTGCCAGATCTTGTCGTTGGGCAGCCCGGAGGGCGGCATATCGGAGCCCTTGACGCCATCGCTAAGGACCGACAACAAGTGCCTGTTGGTTGCGCCGCGGAGCTGATCGCCTTGCGCGAGGTTGGGACCGCGGCCGCCTTCCGCGGTGGGCCCATGGCATCCGCTGCAGCCTTCCAGGTATAACTTTTTGCCGGCGGCAATCGCGCCGGCTTGCCCCGCGACGGGATTGGGAAGATCTTCCTTTTCGTCTGGAGATTGAGCGAAGAGGAGGGGCACACCGAGAAGGCCAAGCAGGAGGGCACGCATTAGGCGGTCACTTTTGCAAGAAGAAGTTTCCCACAAACATCGCATCGATTCCGGACGAGTAGAAACTGCGCACCGCGTCGCGCGGAGTACACACCAGCGGCTCGCTGAACAGGTTGAAGGATGTATTGTAGAGCACCGGCAGGCCGGTAGCTTTGCCGGCCGCGTGCAGCAGTTTCCAGTACAGCGGGTTATCCTCCCGCGAAACCGTGTGTACACGGATCAGGCCGCCATCCAGGGCGGCACTGGCGAAGCGCCCGCGGTGTGCCGGACGAACGCGGCCGACGGTGGCCAGAAAACGCGCGTTGGGCCCGCACTCAAAATATTCGGGGGCAAGTTCGGCGGGCACCGAGGCGGCAAACTTGCGGAACGGCTCGCGGTGTTTGATGAACGCGTTCAGGTTTTCGGCGGCATAGGGATCGAGCGGCGACGCCAGGATGCTGCGATTGCCCAGCGCGCGCGGTCCGAACTCCATGCGGCCATGCATCCAGGCCACGATGCGGTTCTCGGCGAGCTGCGCGATGGCCGTTTCGACGGTCTCTTCCAAGGTCAGGATATAGCGGAAGCGCAGCTTGCAGTTTTCGAGCACCTTCTTGATCTCTTCGGCCGTGTAGCTGGGGCCGAGATAGAGGTTATCGAGCCGGATGCGCTGGGGCCGATTGTAGACGGTATGCCAGGTATCGAGCACGGCGCCAATTGCGGTGCCCGCATCGCCCGCCGCCGGATGCACGAACACATTCTCGAATGACGAGCGTTCCAGCGCCGAAACCAGCAGCGCGTTCAATCCCAACCCGCCTGCGAAGCACAGGTTCGCGCCTGCGCCCGCCATGCGAATGGCCGTATCCTCGACGGCGCGCTGAATGCCGGCCGCCAGCGGAGCGTGCAGCGATTTGGGAACCGGGGCGCCGTCTTCCAGCCCCAGCCGTTCGTAGAAGCGGGCGCTAAAGCCGCCTTGGGTCAGCCGCTCGGCATCGAAGAAAGAGCGGTCCAGGCGAGGCCACTCGCCATCGCGCATGGGCATGATTTTCAGGAAGAGATCGCGAAAGCGGTCGTCGCCCGCTGCCGAAAGCCATTGCACTTTGTGCTCTTCCAGGTTGGCGCGGAAGCCGAGCAGTTCGGTGACGCGGCCGTACAGATCGCCGAGCGAATCGGGATAATACAACTCTCTGTCGAGCGAGAGCTGCGTACCCGCGGCGCGCCAGCGCGTGCCGCAGCGGAAATCGCCCGCGCGGTCCAGGGTGAGCACGGTGGCCTCCTCGAACGGCGACGGATAGTATGCCGAAGCGGCGTGCGCGGTGTGATGCTCCACCACCACGATGCGGCTCGCGGGGAATCGCGCGCGCAACTGAAGATGCAGCGGCGCCTCCGGGCCGGCGGCGAATGGGCGCACGATGGCGACGGCGTCAACCTGTTCAGGCGCGACGCCGGCCAACGCGAGACACGCTGCCATGGATTGTTCGGGGAGCTCCGTGTGGCCCGTGTGCGCGCCCGGCTTGAGCCCTTGCCGGCTCAGCTTGGATTCTTCTATGGCCGCTGCGAGACACCCGTCTTTCAGAATTGCCGACGCCGCATCGCCCAGAATGCCGCCGATTCCTAGAATGATCATTCCGGTTTCTGGCCGCCTTGCTGGTTTTTCTCCGCCTTCTCAATTCTGGCCCAAGTGTCCCGCAACGCTACCGTGCGGTTGAAGACCGGCTTGCCGGGAGCGGAATCCGGATCGGCGCAGAAGTAGCCCAGGCGCTCAAACTGATAGCGGCTGCCTTCCACCGCATCCCGCAGCGAAGGCTCAAGCTTGGCGCTGGTGAGCACTTCCAGCGAGCGGGGGTTCAGATTCGCGGTGAAGTTCTCGCCTTCGTCGGTTTCGTTGGGATCTTCGCGCGTGAACAGATTATCGTACAAACGCACCTCGGCGTCGATGGCGTGCGCCGCCGAAACCCAGTGGATAGTCGACTTCACCTTGCGCCCATCCGGCGCGTTGCCGCCGTGCGTGGCCGGATCGTAGGTGCAGTGGATTTCCACGATCTCGCCAGTCTTATCGTCTTTCACCACGCCGGTGCACTTGAGGAAGTAACCGTAGCGCAGCCGGACTTCACGCCCGGGCGAAAGGCGGTAAAACTGCTTCGGCGGGTCTTCCTTGAAATCGTCCTGCTCGATGTAGAGTATCCGCGAGAAGGGCACCTGGCGCGTGCCCATCGCGGCGTCCTCTGGGTTGTTCACGGCCTCCATCTCGTCCACCTGATCCTCGGGGTAGTTATCGATCACCACGCGCAACGGCCGCAACACCGCCATTACGCGCGGCACACGTTTGTTCAGATCCTCGCGCAGGAAGTGTTCCAGCAGGGCCAGTTCGATGGTGCCGTTGGTCTTGGACACGCCGATGGCATTGCAAAAGTTGCGCAGGGCTTCGGGTGTGTAGCCGCGCCGCCGGATGCCGGAGATGGTCGGCATACGTGGATCGTCCCAACCACTTACATGGCCATCCTGCACCAATGTCAGCAGCTTGCGCTTGCTCAACAGGGTGTAAGTCAGGTTCAGGCGGTCGAATTCAATCTGCTGCGGATGATAGATCCCTAACTGCTCGATATACCAGTCGTACAGCGGTCGATGATCTTCGAATTCCAGGGTGCAGATGGAATGGGTGATGCGCTCGATGGAGTCGGACTGGCCGTGCGTGAAATCGTACATCGGATAGATGCACCACTTATCGCCGGTGCGGTGATGTTCGGCGTGCACGATGCGGTACATCACGGGATCGCGCATGTTCAGGTTCTTCGAAGCCATGTCGATCTTGGCCCGCAGGGTGCGGGAGCCGTCGGGAAATTCGCCGGCCCGCATGCGTTCGAACAGGTCCAGATTCTCCTCGATAGACCGATTGCGCCAGGGACTCTCGGCGCCCGGCTCGGTCAAAGTACCGCGGTACTCGCGGATCTGGTCGGCGGATAGATCGCAGACATAAGCGTGCCCGGATTTGATCAGTTGCACTGCCCACCGGTATAACTGGTCGAAGTAGTCGGATGCATAGAACAGCCGGCCTTCCCAATCGCCGCCCAGCCACCGGACATCCTTAATGATCGAATCGACATACTCGGTCTCTTCCTTAGAAGGATTAGTGTCGTCGAAGCGCAGATTGCACTTACCGCCGAATTCCGCGGCAAGTCCAAAGTTGAGATTGATGGACTTGGCGTGGCCGATATGGAGATAGCCGTTCGGCTCCGGTGGAAAACGCGTATGCACGCGGCCACCGTACTTGTTGGTCTTTAAGTCCTCGATCACGATTTCGCGGACGAAGTTCGAAGGGCCTGGGGTGGGATTCATAGTATCCGGAAACTCCTACTGCAACTTTTGAATTGCCTGATCGATGCGCGCGAGGGATGTGTCGCGCCCGAGTACCTCGATGGTCGCAAACAGCGGCGGCGCGTTCTTGCGGCCGCAGACCGCCACGCGAATCGGTTGAAACATTTGGCCGGTTTTGATACCCAGCGCGGCAGCGGCGGTACGGAGAGCTTGTTCCAGCGCGTCGTGCGTGAACTCGGCGGTGGATAGCGTCTCGCGGCCCTGCTGCAGGGCTCGCAACGCCATGGCGGCATCGCCTTTCTGCGGGATCAACTCGGCCGTGTCATACGGCGGCAGTTGGTCGACAAAAAAGAAATCCGAGACGGCCAGTACATCGCGCAATAACTTGATACGCTCCTGCACCAACGGCGTGATCCGCAACATTCTGGCGCGATCCACGTTAAAACCGGCGGCGTGTACGAATGGCAGCAGGCGATCTGTCAGATCTTCGACGGGCAGCAGGCGGATGTGCTCGCCATTGAGCCACAGCGCCTTCGGATCGATAGGGTCTTCTTCAGTGAAATTGATGACCGCATTGCTGCGGTTAATGCCGGCGAAGGAAAACGTGTCGATCAATTCCTGGCGGCTCATGCGGTCGCGATCGTCTTTCGGCGACCAGCCCAGCAGGCACAGGAAATTCACGAAGGCTTCCGGCAGAAAGCCGTTGTCGCGATAGGTGGTGACGCTGACCACCGGACCGTGCCGGCGCTTGGAAAGCTTGGCGCCGTCGGGCGCGATCAGCAGTGGCAGGTGCGCGAATTGCGGCGGCGTCGCTCCCACGGCTTCGAAGATGAGCACGTGCTTGAACGTGTTCGTAAGATGGTCCTGGCCGCGGATGATGTGGCTGATGCGCAGGTCGGCGTCGTCCGCGCAGGAAGCCAGGTGATAAGTGGGCATGCCATTGCTGCGCAACAGGGCGAAATCTTCGATGTCCGCCGTGGATTTGACCTGCTCGCCGTAGACCGCGTCGCGAAAGCACACGTTGGCGGCATGATCGCGCGGCACGCGGAAGCGCAGCACGAACGGCTCCCCGGCCGCGGCGCGCCGGTCGCTTTCGGCGGCGGAAAGCTCGCGCATACCCGGATTGAAAAGCCAGGTGCCTTCGCCGCGTGCGGAGTCGGCGGCGTCGGCTTGGGCAGGCGTGAAGTCGCGGTAGGCCAGGCCCTTGCCGAAGATGGCTTGCGCGGTTTCCCGATGCACCGCGAGGCGCTCGGATTGGCGATACTGCTCGTCCCATCCCAGATCGAGCCAGCGCAGCCCCTCGAAGATGGAATCGAGCGACGACTGCGTGTTGCGCTCGACATCGGTATCGTCGATGCGCAGGATCATCGCGCCGCCGTTGTGGCGCGCGTAGAGCCAGTTGAAGATGAACGTGCGCGCGCTGCCGATATGGAGAAAGCCCGTGGGAGACGGCGCGAAGCGAACTCGTAGCATGGAAAAGCCCAGTATAACAAGCGGTCTGCGCGCCTCGGGATATATGATAAAGGGATGCCTTTGCTGCGCCTGATCGCCGAGGGAGTTGGGCCGTTTGAGCGGCTCGATGTGGACCTGTCGGATGGCAAGGGGAACCCGCATCTGGGGCCGCACATTTTCGCGGGGGTGAATGGGTCGGGGAAGTCGACCGTGTTGCGGACGCTGGCGTGGGTGATGGATATTGGTGCCTCTGGCTTCCCGCATGAGGATTGGCAGCATCTATTGGACGGCCATCCACACTCCCGTGCCTTGGCGGTGATACAGTCGCAAGGAGCGCCAGTCCTCATCTTCGCGTGCTCGCTAGGCAACGAGAACTATCTGAAGTCCCAGCCGTGGATCGAGCACGAGCTCCGCGATTGGTGTCTCAATACGCAAGGATTCTCTCCCAGTAACGAGGCCAGCGTATCAGGGAGACGGACGTCGCTTCAGCACTGGGTTTCCAACTATTCGCCTGAGGCGAACGCAACGTGGTCTTCTTTTGCATCGTCCGGAGCGACTGGGTTGCGAATGCCGGTGTCCAACCATGCCGCCTATTCGCCGTCCCGGTCGCTAAGATTCTTGAAGAGTCCGGATTTGACCAGAGCACTCTCACGTCCCAATGAACAGTCTTTGGCTTTTGAGATGGCGGTTCAGAACGAGTCGGTTCAAGCTTGGTTGTTAGGCCTGTACAGCAAGCGGGCTATCGCGCGAGACCGGCACCAGTCAGGCGACCAATATGCGCGCTCGCTCGACCGCTTCGAAAATGCCTTGCGGCTGCTCTACGGCAAGGACGTTTCCTTTGATGTTGAGCTCGAACCGAGTTTCCAGCCGCGTCTAAAAGCATTCGGCCGCAGTTTGGACTTTTCCCAGTTGCCTGACGGCGTGCGGAGCACCGTGGGCTGGATAGCAGACTTCATGATGAGACAAGACCTTGTTAAGTGGGATGCCACGCTCGGAGGCAGGCGGCCGGGCATCCTACTCCTTGACGAGGTTGACGCGCACTTACACCCTCTCTGGCAACGCAAGCTTTTGCCCGCCATGCGAGAGGCGCTCCCGGATGTGCAGATCCTTGTAACTTCACATTCGCCCTTCGTTATTTCCTCTTGCCCCGGTTCTCGCGTACACGTTCTCGAACTTGATGCAAAGGGGCGCGCCTATGCGCGGCCACCGGTCGACTCCCCGATCGGAGAGTCCGTCACAACCACGCTGAAGGAAATCTTCGGAGTAGACAGCCGCTTCGACGTTCTGACGGAACGCGAATTGGACGAGTGGAACACCTTGAAGAGGGCTGAATCTGCCGGATCGTTATCGGCGTCGGATAGGTCGCGTCTTGAAGAGCTGACCGTTACCCTCGCCGAGAGAAGCGAGGAGCTTCGATCTATCGTAGCGTCGCCGCGGACCATTTCCGAGAGTGTACTGCGTTCGTTGACTGGAAACGGACCCAAACCGCATCCGGTCAAGCGGCGCAAGCGCGCGTAGCCGGGCATGATTCACACACCACGCACGGCGGCGCCGCCAGAACTTGTCAGACACGGCAAGAGATGGACGTCGCGGTTCCAGGCCATCGTGAGTGGTTCCGCGAAAGGTGATTGGGCGACCCCGTCGGCGAGGAGATATCTGAGCGTTGCCCTCCGCGATCTGGCTCACGGAAAGTGCGTGTAACTGCGAGGGCGCCTTGGGGGTGACCGCATACCTGGAAGTCGACCACTACGTGGCGAAGACGGTCACTCTTGAGTTGGCTTTCGAGTGGACCAATCTGTTGCCTGCTTGCCGGATATGCAACAACGCCAAGGGCGGTCGGGACCACAATGGCGCGCTCTTGAAGACGGACGCAGAGGATCCCGAGCCGTACTTCTGGATTCACCCGGATACCGGCGAGCTTGAACCCCATCCCAAGCTTGATGAGGCGCAGGCTCGTCGCGCCAACGAGACCATCCGCTTGTGCAACTTGCAACGGCCGGCGCTGTGCACCAAGCGAGTGGAAATGATGATGAGAGTGCTCCGCTGGCTATCCAGCGCCGACGCGACCACATGGGAGGAGCTTTTGAGTCCCAGCCTGGAGCACAAGTTCGTGCTGCGCCACGTCCTTGAAACCCGCAATAAGCACGAGCTCGCGGAATTAGACCGAGCGCGATTCAGGAGCGCACACGCGGGCAATTGAACGAATGCTAGAATGCGCAAAGCGAAACTGCTTTCATCGTTATGGCAATCGCACCTTCGCCTCCTCTGGCTGCCACGCCCGTCCGTAAGCGGCGCCCCATCGCCCTCACCCTGCTTATCGCCTTCGTGTGCCTGTTCGGCCTGGATGCGCTCCTGTTTCGCACGCGTCTTTACATGTCGATCCTGGAACCGGATTCCTCCGCCGGACTCCTGGAGCTGATCCTACGGCGGGAAAAGGCCGCGCAGCGCACAGCGGGGGACAATCTGGTGGTGACTCTGGGCAATTCGCGCATGGGCTTCATGCCCAGAATCGTCGACCAACGGCCGCAACAGACGGGCTATGCCTTCCGGACCGCCGGCGTGGCCGGCAGCGATCCGCGCTCCTGGTATTACTTACTGCGCGACCTCGATCCCACCGCGCGGCGATATCGCGCGATTGTATTTGGAGTCGACGATTACGACGATGAGGACCGCCTGTTCACCCCGGATGACGATATTCGCGCGCTGCATTATTGCATCGCCAGGCTTCGGTGGACCGATACCATCGACTTCGCCCTATCGTTTCACAGCCGCGAGGTCCAATGGGAGGCCTTTCGCGGCGCCCTGCTGAAAGGCATCGCGCTGCAGAGCGACATTCAGGCGTTCCTTGCGCATCCTCTGAAGCGCATCGCCTACGTTCGACTCTGCCATCAAGGCTGGGCCGGCTGGACCTACAACTTTGTTGAATCGTCCAGCAGTATGGCCGGCCTGCAGATCGATTGGCCTACTCTTACCGCGACTTACCCTCCCGGAATGACTGAGGTGCAGAAGGATACCGTGCACAACTGGCTCTTAGCCCGGCCGGCCCCCCAGACCGGACGCGTGGCCCAATACTTTCGCACCTGGCTGGGGCGCACCGCCGACCGCTATCGCACGTCGCGCACGAAAATCGTCTTCATCCGTCTGCCGCGCGGTCCGATACCGCGCCCGGACAACCTGGTGAAGAAACGCAGCAGCAGTATTCGGGAGTTGGCGGCACGCCCTAACGTGATCCTGGCGGACGAACACCTTTTCGATAGCCTGTAGCATCCCGAGTTCTTCAAGGACGCGATGCACATGAACCGCGATGGACTGGACCGGTTCTCGCCGATGCTGGCGGACGAGGTTGCGCGCATACTGGGCCCGCCAGGAGCTCCGGCCGCGAAGTGATTTGACCCATGCTCTTCAACACCGCCCATTTCTTCTTGTTCCTGGCCGTGGTGCTGGCGCTGTTTTACTCCAGCCCGCGCGTACTGCGCAGGTATATTCTGCTGGCCGCCAGTTATTTCTTTTACGGAAGCTGGAATTACAGGTTCATTCCGCTGCTGTTGACTTTGACGGTAATCGATTTCACGGCCGGTATCTGGCTGGAGAAAGTCGCGCCAGGACCGCGGCGGAAAACGGTCCTGACGCTGAGCCTGTGCGCGAACCTCGGCTTTCTGGGCTTCTTCAAGTTCTACAATTTCATGGGCAGCAACCTGGCATGGGTGCTGGACAAACCCGCGAATGCGTTTTTCCTGAACATAGTCCTGCCCCTGGGCATCAGTTTCCACACTTTTCAAAGCATGTCTTACGTGGTGGATGTGTATCGCGGCGAGCAGCAGGCGGTACACGATCCCATCGACTATGCCCTGTTCATCTGCTTCTTCCCGCAACTGGTGGCGGGACCCATTGTGCGCGCGCGCAATTTCTTTCAAGATCTTTGGCACTGGCAGGCACCCTCATCCGAAGATGTTTCGCGCGGAGTCCTGCTGATTACGCTGGGCCTTACCAAGAAGATGGCGTTCGCAGACCAGTTCGCCAAAGTAGCCAACGAGTATTTCAAGAACGTGTCCGCTAATCCCGGCTGGTTAAGCGCCTGGAGCGGAGTTGTAGCTTTCGGAATGCAGATCTACTTCGATTTTTCGGGCTATACCGACATGGCCATCGGCATGGCGAAGCTGCTGGGCTTCCACTTCCCCGTGAACTTCCGCCGCCCTTATCTGGCGGCGAGTATCACCGACTTCTGGCGGCGGTGGCACATCTCGCTATCCACCTGGCTGCGCGACTATCTGTACATCTCACTGGGCGGCAACCGGCACGGACGCTGGATGACCTACCGCAATTTGATGCTCACCATGCTGCTGGGCGGGCTTTGGCACGGCGCAAGTTGGAACTTCGCGATCTGGGGCGCCTACCATGGCGCGCTGCTCAGCCTGGAGCGCGTCTTTCGCGGCAACCGGCCGGTGCGCGATGATTGGAACTGGTTCTACCCGTTGAAGGCGCTGCTCACCTTCGCCCTGGTCATGATCGGTTGGGTTTTCTTCCGTGCGGCCGACCTGCCGCAAAGTTTGCAGGTTCTGCGTCAGATGTTTCGCGGGCATGGACACCTGCTGCTCGCCAATTGGCACCTAGAACTAATGCTGATTGCGCTGGTGCTGGCGGTGGTGGAGGAAAAGTACGATGGATTTGAGCGTGTGCTCAAGGCGCCCATGCTGGCCTACGCTTCCGCGCTGGCCCTGATGTTCTTCTGCATTGAGGTCTTCGGAGTCATCGACGCCTCGATTCCATTCGTGTATTTCCAGTTCTGATATGCAGCCGCCGGAATATGTCGCCGTTTTTCAGATTTCCAGGCACTCACTGGACTGGCTGATTGCCTGCGCCAGTCTGATACCGCTCGTGATCGGGATTGCCCTTATTATCGGCAAACGTCGCTTTCGGTGGTCGCGGCTTAGTTGGCTGTTCTCCATCTTTTTCTGCGTGTTCGGATTTTGTTGTGCCTTGATTGTCTGCGGATCCGTTATAGACGCCAGCCGCTCCAAGGCATTCACCGCGTTTCAAATTGGTGACTATTCGATCGTGGAAGGGGTTGTCACCGACTTTCACCCTATGCCTTATGCGGGCCACGACGAAGAGTGCTTCTCCGTCCGTACCCTACGCTTTTGTTACTCCGATTACGTCGAAAACCAAGGTTTTCACAACGCCGCCTCCCACGGCGGTCCCGTTCGCAACGGACTTCGCGTGCGCCTCGCTTACTCCGGCGACATCATCCTGCGTCTGGAAGTCGCCAAAGGTCAGGCACTCAGTGCATCCGAGTCAAAGGAGGCGGTTGAGTCCGCGAAAAGGCAATGGGAAATCGGCACTGAGAACAAGCCAATTCAACAGCGCGTCAGGACCGCCTTTCTTTTCAGCACTGTGTGTCTCACGCTGTGGTGGAACCTGCAATGGCGGCTGGCCATGCGTTTTTGGGTGCGGCCTCCGAATCGGCCCATTACCCAGTACGGTTTTCGGATTTTCTTTGGTTTGACTTTGATTGGAGCAGTCATTGAGTTTATAGAGCAACTGCGCCGGCATCCACTGACGCGGCAGAGTCTTGAGGCGACCGCGGCAACCGCCGCGATCATGTGTTGCGTAGTGGGTTCGCCGATTGCTCTCGTGCTTTGGGTGGGTGGGCGGCGTGATCGCCCACAAATATAAGGGGGATTTCATGAGAATCACCGCCATCGACACCTACATCGCCGGCAATCCATGGAAGAACTGGGTATTCGCCAAGGTTTCCACGGACGAAGGCATCCATGGTGTCGGCGAAGGCACGGTGAACAACTTCGGAAAGACCGTGGAAGCGGCCATACACGAGTTGAAGCCGTTCGTGATCGGGATGGACCCGTTCCAGGTGGAGATCATTTCGCAGCGCTTGATCCGCGATGTGTACACGGATGGCGCGCAGATCCACATGTGCGCCGTGGCGGCCATCGAGATCGCGCTGTGGGACATCATCGGCAAGGCCTGCAATCAACCCATCTACAATTTGTGGGGCGGGCAGTGCCACGAGAAGCTGCGCGCGTACGCGAACGGCTGGTATCGCGGCCCGCGGATGCCGGAGAGCTTCGGCGCGAAAGCCAAACTGGTTGCCGCACGCGGATACACGGCGCTGAAGTTCGATCCGTTCGGCGCAAGCTGGCGGTACCTTTCACGCTACGATTTCGACCTGGCGGTGGACATCATCCGCGCCGTGCGCGACGCCGTAGGGCCGGCCGTGGATCTGCTGATCGAGGGGCACTGCCGCTTCAACGTGGCGACCGCCGTGGAGTTCGCCGAAGCCATCCATCAATTCCGGCCCACGTGGTTCGAAGAGCCTGTGCCGCACACCAACATTCCAGCCATGGTGGAAGTGGCGCGGCGCAGTCCGGTGCCCATCGCCACGGGTGAGAGCCTTTCGACGAAACAGCAGTTCGCGGAACTGCTGAAGCACGAGGTCGTGGATATTCTGCAGCCGGAGCCGCTGAACCTGGGCGGGCTATTCGCCGCCCGCAAAATCGCGGACATGGTGGACGCGCACTTTGGCGTAATCGCGCCGCACAGCGCGCAGGGGCCGGTTTGCTCAGCGGCGTGCGTGCAGCTCAACGCTTCGATTCCCAATTTCTTTATTCACGAACTGTTCGACGAGTTCAACGAGCCCTGGGAGCGGGAGATCGTCACCCATCCCGTGCACCAGGTCGATGGCTACATCGCAGTGTCCGGCCGGCCGGGGCTGGGTATCGACCTGAACATCGAGGAGATCCTGAAACATCCTTACCAGCAGGAGAACTATCTGCCGCTGTTCAAGCCGGGTTGGGAGAGGCGGGAACGGCAGACGGAATCTGCGCCGGGCACAGACGAGTGAAGTGCGGGCAGGAGCGGCAGTGCTCGCCCTCCCGCAGCGGAAACTGCACGCGCTCCTGCGCGTCGCGGAATTCGCGCACGGCGGCTTCGGGCGAGTCGAACAGCGATGGCCGCAGATCGATAGGCACAGCGGCGTTAGGCCGCAGGAAATAGACGTAAGCTTCATCCGGCGCGCGGCCGTTGACACGTTCCAGCGCCAGTGCATAGAGACGCAACTGCAGCGCGTACCGTTCGGCGCGGGCGGGCGCATCCGCGGCATTGACCTGATCGGTCTTGTAATCCACCAGCACGGTTCTGCCGCGGTCTTCAAACCATAGGTCGATCTGGCCGCGTAATACCAGGTTTTCGATCTCCATCAGGAAATCGAATTCGCGCTCGCAGGTGGCGGCCGCGGCGGCACGGCGGCCGAGTGCGCTCTTGCGAAATAGGTCGGCCAGCTTAGCGGCTTCCGGGTCCGGCGATTCCACGGATGCACCCGCCAACAGGGCGTGTACTTGCATTCCGAATAGATCGGCCGGCGGCTTGGCGGCCTTAGATGCCGCTGCAGGCTGCGAGCCTGCCCCGCCAGTGGCATCGAACCCCAGGTAGCGCGACAGGTAGTAGCGGCGCGGGCAATCGGCGAACATTGCGACGGAGGTCACATTGGCTTGCGAGTCATGCTGCCCGGTGAGAATAGGCCGTTGCAGCACCTGAACAGAGACAACCGCCTCGTCTTGCGCGTGCGGCGCCGGCCTCGCGGGTGTTTTGTCAACAGAGCGCGCTCCCAAACGGTCAGCCACTATGGCCGCCCAGTTCTGTTTCTTTCCCGAATACGACATCACCAGGTGCTCTTCGGCGCGGGTCATGGCGACGTAAAGGAGCCGGTTGCCCTCTTCTTTTTCCAGTTGCTTGAGTTCCTGCCGGATAGCATGCTGAAAGGCGTCGTCTTTATCGTCGCCGCCGCACGGATGATGCCAGCGCGCCCCCAGCCCGATGCGCGGCGAAAACGCAATCGCGCCGGGGTTTGCGTCGACGCCTTTTTGCAGGGCCGCCAGAAAGACCACCGGAAACTCCAGTCCTTTGGCCGCGTGAACGGTCATGACCTTCACGGCGTCGGCCGAATCTTCCGGTGGCGCGTCGGGCTCGCGCGGCTTGGACTCCCGCAAGATCTCGGTTTCCTCCACGAATTCCGCGAGTGTTTGCCGCGCACTGGCTGCGCGCGCCTGCGCCAGGAATTTCTCGATATTCGCCGCGCCGCGCGGGCCTGCGGGGCACTGATAGCCACACTCGTCGATAGCCCGCAGCAGCAACTGGTCGATGGACACGTAATCCCGCGTCGCGCGCCACCGCGCCAATCGATCGAGAAACGTGGCGCACGCACTCGTGCGTGCCAGGTCGAGACTCGTCCCGACACCCTTCTGCGTCGCAAACAGGCGCAACAAATCCTCGTCGGACGCCCCCACGAAGGGCGACCGCAGCAGGGCCGCCATGCTGATTTCGTCCAGTGGATTCGCCAACACCCGCAGCAAATGCATCAAGTCGACGATCTCGCGCGTTTCGTAGAAGCCTTTCCCGCGATTGACCAGATACGGAATTCCGACATCGTCGAAGGCGCGCGTGAACTCGTCGAGCACCTCGGAATTGCGCACCAGCACGGCGAAATCCCCGAACTCGGCAGTGCGGTTGCGGAACTGCATTTTGCCTTCGAGTTCCAATATGCGTGCGGCCACCCACTGCGCCTCCAACTCGGGCGTAGCCGCCGCGATCACTTCGACGGGAGCCTCGGCCTTGCGCGGAAACGTTTTGCCCGGGATCAGGGGCCTGTCCTCAACTCCTTCGGCGCTGTTGGCGACAGCCTCCACTGCCCGCAGAATCTCGGGGCGGCTGCGGAAGTTCTCGACCAATTGCACCAGCCGCTTCCCGTCCCGTTCGACGATGTCGCGATACCCGCGAAAAACGCCCGGCTCGGCGTGGCGAAAACCATAGATCGACTGGTTGATGTCACCCACCGCGTAGAATTGGTCCGGCCTACGAATCAACTCCAACAGCCTGGACTGCCGGCCGTTAGTATCCTGATATTCGTCCATCAGCACCCGCTCGAACTGGTTTTGCAGGCGGCGCCGTACGTCCGCATGCCCTTCCAGCAAGCGCACAGTGTACTCTTCCAGATCGTCGTAATCTAGGCCGCCTAATTGGCGCTTGCGGGCGCGGTATGTATCGTCGAAGCGGGTGAACAGGTTCAAGATAGTGGCCCGAGGGGCCGAATAATACGCGGTAATCGATGCGCGCTCCAGCGTGGGCAGCAGGTTCTGTTTTAAATCGCGCAGCAAGTCGTATGCGCGGCCGCTTCGCTTGAGCTTCTGCAAATTGCATTCGAAGGACTCGATGGCGCGCAGCGTGGCTTCCGGA
>Ga0187867_10000224_pt1 | contig 51157 bp, 36 predicted proteins | sample June2016WEW_13_1_FD_132976 | JGI IMG/M metagenome (GOLD analysis project Ga0187867, IMG submission 132976) | Peatland microbial communities from SPRUCE experiment site at the Marcell Experimental Forest, Minnesota, USA - June2016WEW_13_10 | ecosystem: Environmental > Terrestrial > Soil >...
GGATGCTGATGTAGCTGGAGCCGTTGTAGACGACGGCGTCGTTGACAGCGTAGGCAGTGCCGCTGTTCCAGGTTCCCAGCCAATCCAGTCCGGTGGGACCGGTGGGTCCTTGCGGCCCGGTGGTACCGGTCGCGCCGGTCGCGCCCGATGGGCCTGGTGGACCTTGCGGTCCTGGAGGTCCGGCAGGGCCTTGACTTCCTCCCGAGGGGGCGGCAGCGATCCAACTTGTTCCGTTGAAGGTCAGCACTTCTCCGCTCGAGGGCCCCGCAGCGAGGTCGAGGGGCGTGCCTTGCAACTTATCAACGGAGATGGCTTGCTGGATGCCACTTATGTCGCCCAAGAATGGGCTTAATACATTCCATGCAGCGCTGGCTTGGAAAGCTGGAATCAGCGGAACGTCGGGAGAGAGCTGAACTCCGTCAGCAATAACCCGGAGGTGCAGGTCGGCCTGGAGATCCAGCGAGGCAGGGAGAGCCGGCATACCGGTGGCGCCCAGCACGATGCCGTAAATCCCGTCCGTCACGGTGACGGTTTGCGGGCCCGAAGTCCATAGCTGGTTTCCATGGGAATCGAGAATCGAAAACACGAATGACCGTGCGCCGGATGCGGGCACGTTCGACTCAAGCAGACGCCCTTGATATGCCAACGCGGGACTGGGCGCCGGATCCGCAACCTGGGCGGAAGCCTTGCCAACCAGGCAAAGGATCGAGATGAGCGCAAAAACGAACAGAGTTGTACGCATGTCGTTTGCTGCTTCGTATCCCTATCCCGGTCGTTTCGTGGGTGGTCGTCCAGCCCTGAGGTCAAGTTATGCCGGATAGAGACGGAACCACGCGACACTTAATTGGGAACGACTTCTAATTGGAAACGACTTCTCATCGCCCGTTCACGCAAAGTGACCTCGATGCGGTAGTCCCCCACGACTACGCAGCAACCTGCGCACCAAACTCATGGCATTGCGAAATACGGAATATGGGTCTTGCGGAGAGCTGGACCGGGAAAACTATTAGATGGTACTAACCCGCGACTCGCATCCAAGCGGTGAATGTGCCGCCAAAAGCGTTCGAGTAACAAGATTCTTATAATAAATCTGAGTACTTACTAATATTGTGTCTGTGACTGTGAGCGAGAGTTAGCGGCCAAATAACGGAGCTGATCACCGCCTGTATTGGATATGCTCTCTGCGATACAAAACAGTAAGACAAGATGCAGTGACCGCCCGTAATGGCGCCGGTTAGTAGAAGTGTTAGGCGCGCCGCTACGAGATATAGTCCGGCTTTCTTGACCGTCTGCCAGACCAGAGCGCGCCTTCGGCCTCTGGCTATGGGCAACTGTTGTTGGGCGCGGTGCACACAACCGGAATGGTGAAGCCGCTGCGGATTTGGACATTACCGTCAGGCCCCATTGAGATTGCGGAGGGTACAAGTTGGCCAACGATCGCAGCGTTCTGAATCGCGCCCGACACCTGGATGGCGCCCGAGGCCTGGACCAATTCGGTGTTGAGCTCCGCTCCCGGTTGGACCGGCGGAAGCACGTCGACCGCTGCCGAACCGCTAACCGTGGTGCCACCTGCCGGATTCGACGGGGTCCACGTCGCGACAACGGTGTAATTGCCCGCGGTTCCGGACGCGGTGTAGACCCCAGCGCTGGTGATTGTTCCCCCCCGGGCAGGACTTACGGACCAAGTCAGTGAGCCGGCCTCGGGGTGGCTGGGTGTAAACAAGGCGGTGAAAGTGGTGGTGGATCCCGCAGCAACTGTAATCGACGGAGGGCTCACAGAAACACTGTAAGAAGGAGCGTTCGGGTTAGGGAAACCGCCGCCACAACCCGCAAAGCCTAGCACGATAAAGGGAAACATGAGAACAATTCGGTCAAGACAGTTCACTACAACCCTATCGTCACTGGCCGAACAAAACGCTAGCGCCGTTGTAGTGACTTGAGTCACCGGCACCGCCGATGTGTCCACGACCACCATTGCTCAGCCAACAGCCAGAGCATAGCAAGCTCTCCCTACAGCCGCTGACGAGAGAGGCTAGGCGAGGGAAGGGAGCCAGTTATGCAAATCGGCAAGCGGGATCGGCAGGTTACATTATCTTTTAGGAAAATATTCGGGGTTAGTACTTGCCGATCAAGCCAAGGCGAATGTAGCCAGCGCGAATGGCGAGGAGCTTCCACTTAACGCTGTTGTTCTGCGCAATCAGACCCACAAGCTCTGGGTCCGGTAGTCTCAAGAGCGGTCGAGACGAGCGTCGTGCTTTTGGACGCTGGTGTAACTAAGGTTGGGGCAGGCTCTACCGGCAAACCTCTGGGAGTGAATTGGCCAATACAGCCTAAAGACTCTGCACCCGCGACAGGGGCAGAACAGGCACAAGCGCTGACCCCTTCCGCGTGTAGGCCGAGGCCCGGCCAGTGTCAAGGCCGCGCTTCGCGCGCCGCGTTCGCGGTCGAAAAGCCTTGACACTGGCCTTCGCGCGTCGGCTTATTCTTCAGCTGTCCGGGGAATGTCAAATTTTCCTGTTACACCCTTCCGATCTCTTCGACCTGGGCATTCTCGACGCGGGAAATTCAGCTGAGTTCGGCCACAGGTAGCGCCCGGAATCCATTCGCAAGCGGAAAGCCGTTTGGCGCGCGACAGACGACCGCACCAGAGGCTACCCGTGATTTGCCCACCACGTTGCGCACGGAATCGAGATTTACTGTATCGCCGACATCTGGCAGTTCCGTCCACTTGGCTTCAAACAGTTCCAGGCGTCCGCCCACATCCACCACAAGCATTATGGAAAAGACGATCTGCTATTACCGTGGCGGGCGGCGACAGACGCCACCAAGGACCTTGCAGGAGAACCTACAGGGATCACTGTCGCCGGTTGGCGCAAGCGGTTTTGTCGCGATTCGGGGCGAGTCGTGGCGGACCGTGTTCGTCGGTGCTTGCAGTGTTGTCGTCCATGGTGGCCGCCCAGGAGCCGCCGAAGGACGCCACGCCGATCACACAATCGTGAGTCAGCGCGACTGCGAAGCGGTCAGTAAGCGTAGACCTTCACGCGCCTGGGCATTGTTGCGATCGAGCTTTAGAACAAGTCCGTATTCGTAACGTGCCAGGCGATCCTGGCCACGTGCCGCGTAGGAATCGGCCTGGCGCAGCAGATCCGGGACATCGTGCCGGCTGAAACCGTCGACCGTCAACGGAGGCTGGTCCGGAGCGCGCTTTCGAGCTGCAGATGGCTTCGATGCTGCTGACGATGCCGGTTGCTTGTCATCGTCGCTAAAAGGAGAACGCCGGGTGAGTGGCGCGCGCGCGCTTGGGTTGTCGGCGGCAGGTTGATCGTTGTCGCCGGACTGAGGTTTTTGAGGGGAAGCAGTCTGGGATGAATCAACCGTCTTCTGAGAAACTTCCGTTGGTGAAGATGATGCCGGTGTTTCTGAAACGGTTGCGTTGTCACTTGCCGGATGATCGATTGACGACTGGGCCGCGACCGGCTGCAAGGTTGCTCCGGGTGTGGGACCTGAGGACTCGGGGGCCGCTGGCGTTTGTGACGATGTTGACGGCGCATTCGCGGTCTCTGAATTTTGCGGAAGGGCGGGCTTGGCGCTGTGCCCGTCGGGAGCACGATGAAGAACCTGAGCTGAGTACTCATTGAACCTGGCGGCGGCTATCGTCAGTGCTGGCGTGATTTTGCTATGGAGCTGCGCAATCAATGGCGGAAGTGCTCCGGTGGTGGAACGAACATAGAAAGCCCAACCCGCCGCGGCGATGAGGGCGAGGGCTAAGCCAAGAACCAGGCGCAGCCAGATTCGTGGCCGAGCTTCCTGGATTTGAGGGGCACGACGAGCGTTGGCGGGAGTTGGCGTCCGGCTAGCGACAACCTTTTCAACCGGAACGCTGGCAGGCCGGTTGAGCGGCGCGCGAACAGACTGATCGAGGAAAGCCCTCCGCATTTCCTCGCAACTCTGGAATCGATCCTTTGGATCTTTGGCGAGGGCTTTTCGAATGACGGCATCGATCCAGCCAGGAATGGCCGGATTAATCAGCGAGGGCGCGACAGGATCCTCATTCACGATCTTATAAAGGATGGTCGCAATGTCGCCGGCAAAGGCCTTTTCGCGGGTCAGCAACTCGTAGAAGACGGCGCCTAAGGAAAAAATGTCGGCGCGATGATCCACTTTCTTGCCGGCAATCTGCTCGGGGGCCATGTAGGAGGGTGTGCCGATGACAAGCCCGGTCTGCGTCATCGAGGTGTTCTCGATTTTTGCAATGCCGAAGTCGAGGACTTTGATGGCTCCCTGCTCGGTCACCATGATATTGGCTGGTTTCAAGTCTCGGTGAATGACGCCGCGGGCGTGGGCGAAACCGACGGCGCCTAGAATCTGGTCAGCCCATGCGAGCAAAGTCGGGAGCAGAGGTACGCCGGCATCCGCCAACAGGTCGGCAAGGGTGGTTCCTTTGACGAACTGCATGCTGAGATAAACGGCACCATTTTCCTCACCAACGTCGTAAATCGTGATGATGTTGGGATGATCGAGCCCGCCAGCCGCTTTGGCCTCCTGCTTGAGTCTTTCGATCATCTGGGCGCGATCGGGAGCATGATCGTCGATCAAAATCGTCTTGAGCGCAACGGTGCGGGCAATCACCGGATCGAATGCTTTGTAAACCGCTCCCATGGCACCGCGTCCCAGTTCTTCCTGGATCTGGTAGCGGCCTAAGGTGGTCGATGCGGCCTGCTCAACCGGCCTGTTCGGTGGCTTTGTCAATTCCATTAAAAATCTCTTAGGGACGATCCATGCAAACACGCGCAAACGCGGGAGTTATTAAGCAAGCCCGCGGCCAGTTTTCATCATAGCGCCGCCGGTTTCTGCTTCCTACTTACTTTAGTTTTGATTGGGCCTTCGATCTTGGTTCAGCCTTTCCTTTCCGCGAGCAAAATGTATGTTGCAGACCTTTATGAAGTTTTGGAAGCGCATTTTTTCCCAGTTCCGTTCGCAACGGCCAAGCGGAATTGTTCGGCCGCAACGCTGCGGCATCGCGATTGCTTTGTTTCTGGGAGCTTCGCTCGCGACGTATGGCAAAGATGCCTCGCTGAGTGCCGTGGTTTTGTTCGACGGTCCCAAGGGCGTCGCGTACGTGCAGCTCACCGACGCAACGCTGAATGGAAAGACCGAAGTACGCAACTGTGATGGCGTTCCGAGGCTCGACAAGAATACTTATAACGGGCTTCCGCGCGCCTCGCTGGCCGGCGCCAGCTCGCTTCAGCGCGGAACGGACGGCGTACTCACGCTGAAAACGGGCGGGAAGTCTTTTTGCATCGTTCCCGACAATTTGAAACTCGAACGCGGCGTTGATCTGATGCCGGCCGCGGCGGCCGAACAAGCCATGATTCGCGGCACACTTGTCTCTGCGTCACCACGCGATGCGGTGATCCCGACATTCAAACCCGGGGTGCAGATCGTATTTGTTGCTGCTCCGGACGTCGAACTGGCCGACTTCCTGCGGGCGCAACGAGCGAACACCGTCAGCGATTGGCAGGATTTCCTAACCCGTTATCCCGCTTCGACGCGCCGAGCTTCCGCTCAAGATGCGATCGCGGGATTTCATCAGCAGGCAGCGGAAGCTGCCCTTGCGCAGTATAAGAGTTCCGCCAGCGCCAAGGCGCAAGATCTCGCCACGCTGCGGCAGGCGTACCTTGAGGCGCAAACTGCGAGCCAGTCGTCTCCCGGTTACAAACCTGCGGCGCAGTTCATGGACAGCATTGAACGCGAGCTGGACACTCTGGCGCGGGCCGACCAGACACGGCTGCAGGCCTATCGAAAAGCGGTGCAAGACCATACACCTGGATATGGCCAACTGTCTGCGGCCAAGCAGCATCTCGATCGCCTGTTGGAAGTTCGGCCCGATTATGCGCCTCTGCTGAATCTGCAGCGCGAAATGGCGGCCGAACAGCGAAAGCTCGACAAGACCCTGGTGAACGCGCAGGTATTCATCATGGAGGCGCGCTACGATCAGGCGGTCGATTCGCTGGGTCCCTACGCCGCATTCGCTTCGGAAATGCCTCGCGTGGAGAGCGTGATCAACGCGGCGTTCAAGAACCACTACGAGAGCGGGCAAAAATTCGCGGCTCATCAGGACTGGGAAAAAGCAATTCAGGAATTTGATAAAGCGTCGGCCGTCCGGCCCGAGCGCAAGGATGTCCGGGCAGCGGCCGATCATGCTGCGGCGCAAATCGAGGCCCAACGCAATCGGCGGGCGGCCGATGCCGCTATTCAGGAAAGCGACGAGTACGCGCAGAAGAATCAGATTGTCGAAGCCTACAACGTACTCGCCGACCTGCCTGAGAAGCAGCGCGCCCTGGTGTCACAGCACCTCGCGGCGTTGTCGCAAGACTATATCGGCGCCGCTGTGAACCGCGCACAGAAACTCCAGGAGTCGCACGTTCCGATCAAGAACGCGGCCGATGAGAATGCAGTGCTTGAGGCCTATGTTCTTTGGGATCGCGCCAGTTCTCTGGCAGATGACCCCGCGATCACCGTGAAACGCGATTTTCTTTCGGGCAAGATCAGCGCTTACTACCTCGACCAAGCCAATCGATATCTGCAGAAGCCTGCTGGATCGGGAGCTGTGGTTGGATGGCTCTACCTGAAACAGGCGGTCCGTTACGGGATCGCGGACCTTGACAGTTTGAAAGAGCAGATGGCACGTTACGAACCGCTCTATCAACGCCGCACCCAACTCACGATCGGCATCGTGGTTCGCGACCAGACTTCACGCCGCGACAGCCATGGTTTCGCCGATCAACTTGCGGACGCGATCACTGCTGGCCTTGATTCCTCCGGGCTGTCGATTGCAGTTGTGCGGAATGCTGGGGAGGCTGAAGAGTCTCAACATCCGGATTTCACTCTAGTCGGAGAGGTGCTTGAACACCGGGTGGTCAAGAAAGCGAACCTCGAGGCGCCGGAATCAAAATACCGGGCCGGCACCCACGAAACGAAAAGTCCGGCTTGGCTGCAAGTTGAAAGCGACTACGAATCCGCTCAACAACAGCTCAACTCGGCGCAACACGCGCTCGCCGACGACCAAGCCGAACACAAGAAGAAACAAGTCATCGCAGACGCCAATGATGCTGTACAGAAGGCGCAGAAGAGCGTTGATGAATTGCGGCATAAGCTGGATACAACGGAGCAGAGCCGCACAGAGACTGTGATTGAGACTTATCACTACACAAAAAAGACCATTGATCTGACGGCGTCGGCGGAGATCGAATTTCAGTTCCACGACCGGGCGGGTAATTTGGTCGGGCAGCCTGCCGATGTACATAAAGATAAGCACAGCACGACAGTTGTGGTGCAAGACGTTAAAGCAGAAGACACCGAAGGAATCACCAACCAAGGCGTGGAATCCGACGGGTCGCAGTTACTGACGGATCTGGAAGTTGATTCCCGGAACGCTTTGGTCAAAACGGTGCGAGAAAAAGTTGCGGAACTGCCCGCGGCGGTTCTACAGACAGCGCGAACGTTGGCGCAACAGGGCGACACGGAAGGAGCAGCGGAACTTTATGTACTGTACTTGAACTCCACTGCCCAGAGTGCATCGCAAGAGCGCGACGAAGCAGCCAAATTCTTGCGCGATCGGTTCAATCTGGCTGTGTACGCAAATGCTAAGTTGTGACCGGTGAATCGACGGTTTTTCCGATTGATGCGCGGCTCGATAAGATCTGCACCTAAGAGCGTTGCAGCGGAAAGGCTAGGCGGATCGCCTGCCTTCGTGTTGGAAAGGAATAGAGAATCATGGCTGAGAGTCCCCAGAAAGGTCCAGAGCTTTCGTCTCGTCTGAAGAAGAGCAACGAAGATCTTAAGAACCTGCAGAGCTCAGTAAAGACCGGAATGATCAATGTTAAGGTTCTCATGGACTTCCGCACCGCTACCGAACGAGCTCGCCAGGCCAGCGCAGCCGTGGAGCAATGGCTCGATGCACAAGGAAAAGGAGGCGACCCTTACAAGCTGATGGACCAAGTTGTAAGGCAGCGCGTCGAAATGGCCACTCAGCTGATCAAGGATGTCACCATTGACCTCGAAAGCCTCGACGTCGACTTCGACACTCAGGGACTACCCGCGCTCAACGAGGCCGCGCATACGCTGGTCGAGCGCTTAGAAAAACTGTTTCCCCGTTAATCTTACGAGGTGGACCTGAAATCCGAGTCGGTGTCGGGTACCTTGGTACTCTTTCCTCGCGTGTATTTGAGCGCACAATAGATAGTGACCATTTAGTGGTAATGCGGGGACTTCCTCGCGCTACCACAATCGTGTTCGTAGATCGCCTACTTCGGAGCCGTGCAATGGCTGAGCTGTTTCTCAAATTTGAAGACCGGGTCTTACAAGAGCTCTTGCTTTCCGGCGCCATCGTTACAATTGGCCGCCAGCCAGACAACCTCTTTTGCATCGACAATCCTGCCGTCTCCGGGCATCACGCCAAGGTCTATGCGGAAGGCCAGCACTATGTGATCGAAGACGCCGAGAGCTTTAATGGAACGCACGTTAATGGTCAACGCATCAGCAAGGCGGTACTGAAGGACGGAGACAACGTTACCATCGGCAAGCACACGATCGAGTTTCGTGACGAGATCCGTCAGGACGTCGCGGCACAGTGTGAAACTCTCGACACCCGAGTTGACCGGCAACTAGCGAAGGCCAAGCCGCCCCAGCTCGATCGCACTCTCGTGTTGGATACGGCAGAAGCGAAAGAAATGCTCAATAGGCTCGCCGCAGGGGCTTCTTCCGGGGGCTCGGTTACAGTCCAAAGAGTCGGCAGCGCTCCAAGCCTGCCGCCGGTCCATACCACGCGCTTCGTCCATCAACCGATTGGCCGGCTAACGATCGTCAGAGGCCGAACTGACCAGCCGCGGTACGTTCTAACCGGTAAGCTGACCCTGATCGGAGGGTCGAAGATGGCTGGGATTCGCCTAAAGCGATGGTTTGCTCCGCGCGTCGCAGCTTCGATTTATCGAGCCGAGGATTGCTACTTTATCAGTGGGTCCGAGAGTAAGGTGAAAATCAGAGTGAATGATGGCGTGGTCGAGGGCGGCCAAAAGCAGCTCGAGGCGGGTGACGTAATCGACGTCGCAGGCATCAAGGCCGTTTTTAGTTTTTGTGAAAGCTGATCAGGTCCAGTAATAGAGGCTTGACCGCTTCAGGCTCCCCGGTACGATCCGTTCTCCCGTGATCGCCTCCGGTACAATAGCTCCCGTGCCAGACCCCACTTTTGCGCACGGGAAAACACTCTCAAAGGCCGCTCTCTTTTCTGGGTTGACGGAAAGCGAATTGAGTTTTCTTGCCCAGAAGGCCGTGCGTCGTCATTATTCAAAAGGTGAGAGCGTGTTCAGTGAAGGGGGGCCTTGTTCTGGACTCTACGTTGTCGAATCGGGCCATGTCCGGATATTCAAAAGTTCGGCAGACGGACGCGAGCAGGTACTCAGCATTGATGGGCCGGGCAGTTCTATTGCGGAGCTTCCTGTGTTCGATGGCGGGAACTATCCGGCATCGGTGACAAGCATTGACGATGCCACGTTGCTGTTCATTAGCAAACAGGACTTTCAGACATTGTGTCTGGCCCATCCGGAGGTAGCCCTTAAGGTTCTGCGGGTAGTAGGTGCGCGCCTGCGACGGCTGGTAGGGATTATCGAAGAGCTCTCGTTTACGACCGTACGGCATCGCCTTGTTTCGTATCTGCTTCGCCTCGCTCAAAAGGAAGGAAAGCATTTGGCCGCCGGCATGGAGTTCACGCTGCCGGTCAGTAATCAGGAACTGGCATCGCACATCGGTACGGTCCGGGAACTTGTTTCCCGCAACCTGTCCCGTCTTCAATCCGAGGGGATGATCAAGATCGACAGCCGCACGGTTACAGTCTGCGATTTAAAGGCACTTGAAGGTGAAATTGACTCGCCCGAGTGAGTTCAAATGGATCTGAGTTCGACAACTGTCGAATCGCGTCTTTGATCCGCCTGTTTCCTTCGATCGCTGAGTTTTTGTCGTCTCCGTGACAAAAGTCATCGGCAACCAGATTCCGCACAGCTAATCTCAGAGCATCAACCATGGCAAACGGCATCGAGCCAGGCCGTGAGGAGGATGCAATGAGCTTGACTGCTGAGAGAACCGTACGGGAATTGGCGCTGGAGATCCCCGGCGCCACGAGAGTCTTCGAAGAACTTGGTATCGACTATTGTTGCGGAGGCAAGAAATCACTCGAACAGGCTTGCCAGGCGGCGAATCTCTCGATGGATGAGGTCCTGATCTCTCTGGACAAGGCTTCGCAGGAGATGGCTGACCACGCTGCACGCACCGTGCGAGCTGATCGCGATTGGCAGCGTGAACCACTCGCGGAGCTCGCGTCTCACATTACCAACACCCACCACAGGTTTACACGAGCGGAACTGGCTCGGCTATCCCCCCTCCTCGATAAGGTTTGCTCCGTTCACGGCAAGAACCATCCCGAATTGCAACAAGTCCGCGCTAGTTTTCAGGGGTTAGCGCAAGAATTGATGACCCATCTGATGAAGGAGGAGAAAGTCCTGTTTCCATACATCGTGAGAATGGAGGAGGCCGTTATTCAGAAGGAACCAGTTCTTCCGGCGCCGTTTGGCAGTGTTCAAAATCCTGTCTCGATGATGGAGCATGAACACGATTCCGCGGGAAGCGCGCTGCGTGCCATGCGCGAGGCTAGCGGTGGTTATACCGCGCCGGGCGATGCATGCATCAGCTACCAGACGCTATACAAAGCACTGTCGGAATTTGAAGCCGACCTGCACCAGCACATTCACCTGGAAAATAACATTCTCTTTCCACGCGCCATCGCGATGGAAAAATCGCATTAAGCAGGCCGATTCATTCGTTATGAAGTACCGCGAGAAAAAATCGAGTGATTCTGTCCACGAAGCGCAGCGGGCCCGCAACTGGGCCCTGATTGTCCCCCGCGAGCATGGGGCCTGGGGGCTTCTGCTTGTTCCTCTGTTCACAGGAGTCGCTGCGGGGGCTGCGTCGGCCCATCACATCTGGCGGTTGCTGGCATTCTCCGTGGCTGCGCTCTCCTTATTTTGGTTGCGAACGCCGGTGGAAAGCCTCATCGGCACAGGTTCCATGACGGCCCATACGCCGAGAGAGCGCTGGACCGCGCTCATTGCATCCATTCTCCTGGGTGGCTTATCGGCCTCCTGTTTGACCGCGCTGATGTGGAGAGGGCGAAACCAGGAGTTGTTGATTCTCGGGGCCGCGGCGGGTTTCGCGTTTGTCGCTCAGATTGTTCTCCGGAAATTGGGGCGAGGCACGCGCACGCTGGCCCAATTGGTGGGCGCGATTGGGCTCGCGTGTGCGGCTCCGGCAGCCTACTACCTTGGCACCGGACAGTTGAATCAGCGAGCTTGCCTGTTGTGGGCGGCGAACTGGATTTTTGCAGGGAACCAGATTCACTTCGTCCAACTGCGTATTCACGCAGCCCGCGCCGCAACCTTTTCCGACAAGTTTGCGCGCGGGAAGCTTTTCTTATTGGCTCAGCCCTTACTGTTGACAGCACTGGTCATCGCATCGATCTGGAAAGCGATTCCTGCCTTGATGATCGTTGCTTTCGTTCCGGTACTGGTACGAGGCACGCAATGGTTCTTCAGAAAACCGGAACCGCTCAACGTTAAGAGCCTCGGCTGGTCCGAAATGAAGCAGGGTGTGGTGTTTGGGATTCTATTAGCGATCTCCCTGATGTAGGCCTGAGAACGACAATCTCGTCCACAATTCCCGATCCCCACACTGCAGAGGATCGATTGCCGGCAGACTTGCACAGATCTGCCGATAGCGCACGCGCAGCCAACCCTCCTGATGCCTGTAGCGCAATGGGACTTGTTTTTCGGGACCCGCGCATAGCGCGTCAAGCCAGATTTCGGCGCAGCGTTTCTTTGTCGAGTTCACCTTCCCATAGCGCCAAAACCAGCGTAGCGACGCCGTTCCCGATCATATTCACCACGGCCCTGAACATACTAAGAAAGCGATCGACCCCGAGAATCAGGGCCATGGCTGCGACCGGGATCGTGGGAACGACCATGAGCGTGCCTACGAGGGCGATGAACGATGCGCCTTGCACGCCGCTGGCTCCCTTCGAGGTCAGAATTGCCACGGCAAAGATGGTGAGTTGCTGCGTCAACGTCAGATGCGTGTTCGTGGCTTGCGCTACAAACAGCGCGGCGATGGTCATGTAGAGGCTGGAGCCGTCGGTGTTGAAAGTGAAGCCGGTGGGAACGACGAGGCCAACCAGTGATTTCGAACAGCCCAGCTTTTCGAGCTTTGCCATCATGGTGGGAATTGCGATCTCCGACGAACTTACCGCCAGCACCAGCAGAATTTCTTCTTTGAGGTAGGCAAGAAACCGGAGAATATTGAATCCCGCGATCAGCCCGATCGCGCCCAGCACGACAATCACGAAGAGCGTGGACGTGATCCAGAATGTCCCAATGAGTTTGGCGAGCGGTCCGAGAGAGGCCAGCCCGTATTTGCCGACTGTATAAGCCATGGCGCCAAAAGCCCCGATGGGTGCGAACTTCATCAGGATATTCACTACGCCGAAAACTGCATATGTGAGAGCCTCGATGAGGTTCACTAAAGCGCGGGCGCGATCGCCGACGGCAGAAAGAGCGAATCCGAAGAGCAATGCGACGAGAACGACTTCGAGAATATCTCCCTTGGCGAAAGCGTCGACGACCGTCGTCGGGATGATGTGCATCAGGAAGTCGGTGACGGTTTGGCCCCTGGCCTGTCCCGCGTAGTCGGCGACCGCCCGTGCGTCGAGCGTGGAGACGTTTACATTGAAACCGTCGCCCGGTCGCACCACATTGCCCACCACAAGTCCGATGAGCAACGCGAGCGTAGAGACGATTTCGAAGTATAGGAGCGCCAGGCCGCCGACACGGCCAACCTTTTTCAGGTTTTCCATGCCGGCGATTCCCGTCACCACCGTGCAAAAGATGACCAGCGTGATGACCATCGAAATCAGCCGGATGAAGGCGTCCCCCAGCGGCTTCATGGCGATTGCGCGTGCCGGATCCACATAGCCGAGCACAATCGCCAGAGCGATGGCGACCAGCACCTGCACCCAGAGAACGCGATAGAAGGGAAGTTTTGCCCTTGCTTCAGGAGTCCTCTTGATCGGATCGTTTGTGGTCAGATCGTTCGTGGTCAGATTGGGCACTGGTTAGTGGCTTTCCTTAGCGGGCATCGGTGCCGCTTGCGGTTCTAGTGTCCGGACTAGCCACGGGATGATCACTTCTTTAAAGATGCGAGGATCGGGCCACACTCCAACTTGCCGCCCGAGGTGACCACCCTCCGGGTTGACCCACGCCGTTTTTGGCACGTCGCCCTTGTCGAGCAGCAGATAGATATCGGAGATCGGAACCTGGGTGTCCTTTACTCCGGCGAGAATGAGCATGGGCGCCATCGGTTTGCCGAGCAATCCCTGTTTGACGAGAGACATTTTCGGCAGGGCTTCGGCCATTTCGTCGAGCGTCTTCACATTGTCAAAGATCGCCATCAGCGCCGGTACCTGATCGAAGAGATATTCGCGATTGCCGATCAGGGAATTCATCAGGAAGTCTTTCTGAAAAAACTTGTCGGTGGGCGGAGATTGGGCGCTGCATCCTTTCAAGCGCGCGCGTTCCACGATAGCCATCTTCGTCGCCCAGTACGCCCCCCAACTCACGCCATGCATGGCGACTCGATCCTTGTCGATTTCAGGCCGGGTTGCGATGTAATCGAGGACGCGTGAAAGCACGCGCTCGGCGTTTTCACTGACCTTGATCGGATTCTGCCCAGTGCCCGGACCATCCACGGCCAGATACCCGACGCCGAACGGAAGAATGGCACTGAAGCTCTCCGCGAGATCCTCCTTGCGGCTATCCAGACCATTTACCGCAAAAACGAGGGGAACGGGGCCGTGTGGGTTTTGCGGCAGTCGCAGGTAGCCGATGATTTCTTTGCCTTCGAAGGGGATTCTCACGATTTCCATCGGAGGATCCCAGAACTTTGCATGCGCCCGGAAGGCCTCAAGCGCTTTTTCATAGGAGCGCTGCTTGCCGGGCGAGGCTGGGTACGGCCAGCGGCCAAACGAATAGAGCCGCCACGCGCGAATGTAATCTGCGTTTGCTTTGGTGGGATCGGTCTTTTCCAGCGACTTTGCTTCGTTCATGTAGCGGTCAGCCACGCGCATGAAAGCGGCTGCCCACTCGTCCTTGTCTTTCGTGTGCACAGATTCCAGGGCTTCTTTCACATCGACCGGATCGAGTCCGATCAGCGGATACTGGCCCACCGTGGCGCGGCGGACAGCCTCGGTCTTGATCTCTTCGATGGTTCGCTCTTTTTTCTCGATCTCTTGCTTTTCGACGTCCTGTGCGAATACTCCTAATGCAAGCAACGATCCGAGCAGCACGAGAAAAAACGCGTACAAAGCTGGTTTGACGCATTCAGAGCGATGACTGACAAGCGTCTTCATGGAGAACTTTTCCTTTCAATAAAAATGGGGCCGGATGGGAGCCCGGCCCCGCCGTGCGGGAGCGCGGCTCGCTAAAAAATGATCTTCAGCCCGAGCTGAACGGCGCGGCTGCCGCCGGAACCGATGACCGGGTTGGCGGCTGCGACGTCAGGAGTGGCACAAGCGCAGCCGAAAGGTCGAACCGAGGGGTCGTTGAATCCGAACCCGTTCTGTCCGCCGTAAGGATTGGCGAGGTTGGGGTGGTTGAATACGTTGAACAACTCGCCGCGGAATTGGGCTCGGACGCGCTCCCCGAGATGCCAGTTTTTCGCTACTGAGAAGTCGACATTGCGGAAGCCTGTATCCCGGAAGGTGTTGCGACCCATATTGCCGAACTGGCCCAGTGGCGGCGGCAGCATGATCGAGTTCCCATTTGCATAACAACCGAAGAAGGCAAGAGACTCAGTGGAAGCTCCCGGAGATCCGCCATCCAGCGCCAACGCCTTCGCATTACAGGCGCTATTACCGCTCGGGACGGTCGGGCTGTTGTTGCCGGCGAAGTATGGAATTCCCGGAGCGGTTGGCTTGAAGTCCTTCGGATTTCCGTAAAAACTCCATCGAATGGGAGTATTTGCCGGAGGGCTGACGGGCAGCGGGCCGATGCCGGCCGCGTCCGTTCCTTCATCCATCGGGCCCCAGGGCTGTGCGCTTTGCAGCGTGATGATGGAGTTGAGTTCCCAGCCCTCCAGAGCTTGCCCATATCCCTTCTTGCCTGGAATGGCATAAGTGAGAGAGGCGGTGAAGCGATTACGAACATCGAAATCGCTGCTGGCATACTCTCCACCCGGGTTGTAAGCATTCTGCGGAAGTCCCGATCCGTAGCCGAAGTCCCAGTTCGCGCCCACATCATCGAGAGAGTGCGAGTAGGTATAACCGGCCACCATGTTCAGACCATGGAAATTTCTGGAGTTCAGAGTTACTTGCAGGCCGTTGTAGTTGGATCTGTATACATTGGCCATTTGGAAAATGTTGGCGAGATAGGGGAACGTGGTGGCGAAGGGCCCTACCTCGGAAGCAGTTTGGCAGGCTGCGTTGTTCGCTGTGTTGTAATAGCCCAGCGTGAGCGCTTGCGTAGTGCATGCAGCCACATTCGCAGCGGGCCATCCCGAGCCGACTGGCGGCTGGTTGATGTCCCGGATTCCCGTGAGGTTCGTGCCGTGATTGCCTACGTAGGCGACTTCCAATGACACTTTCGGCGTTAAGGAATGTTGCAAGCTCAACGTCCAGTTTGTCACATAGGGCGTGGTCAGACCGGGGTTAACCGTCATGATGGGGCACGGACTCAGGTAGCAATTCACGGTGCTGTTGCCGTAAACCGGTGTGCTGTCCCAGGGAGCCGGGTTCAGGAAATTCTTGATGGTGACGTTGCCGGTCGTAATCGTCCCGCCCGAAGTATCTCCGCCAGCATCAATGGGAGCGCCCGTCGGAACGCTGCCCGGACCGAAAGCGTTGTTGAACGCGATGAACGACTGCCAGTTGACCGTCTCATAAGTCAGCCCGAAGCCCCCACGAAGAACTGTCCGGCCGGTGCCGAACATGTCCCATGCGAAACCCACCCGAGGGCCGAAGTTCTTGTGATCCGGGTTATAGAGGTTGCTGATCTGGTGGCCCACCTGCACCATGCCCGCATTGGGATCGAAGTTACCGAGCAGGTTGTTGTCTTCCTGGACGACACTGGAGAATTCATATCGCAGACCCAGGTTCACTGTCAGCCGGCGAGTGGCGCGCCAGTCATCCTGGAAAAATCCCGCATACGCCCAGTTGTGGAGGTGGAGCGTGGGATTTCCAACTTCTACTGAGGACTTGAATGGGAGGCCCAGAAAGAAGTCCTCGAGCGGAGTCTCAGTAGACAATACCCCGCCCAGGAAGGTGATGCTACCGCGCGCGTTGCCATAGGAGGCATTGGTTACTTTGTCATAGTGGATTTCGCCGCCGAACTTCATGGCGTGATTGCCACGGGTGTATGAAATGTGATCCACGAACTGTGTGATGGAGTCCGGCCCTTGGAACTTTGGCCACTTGAAGCCGCCCAATCCAGTGAAGTAACCGCCAAAGCCAATGCGCGGGAGTCCGCCGGTTTCCGGGCCCGACACGCCGGTATCGAGTCCGTAGCTGGAAGCCAATGTGCTGAGATCGCCCGGCAGCGTTGGCTGATAGAGGCGGTTGTACCCGGCGCGGAACTCATTTACCCAACGCGGATTCGGAGTCCACACCCAGCTTCCGCCCACCACTTGGGCGCGAGTGTGGATGTCCGATCGCCAGCGCGATTGCAACTCCGGAAAATCCTCAACTGTTCCGGAGTTATTCCCGAAGAAATACATCCCGCTGACGCGGTTGTTTTGATTGACATTGAAGTCAACTTTGCCGATTGCGTTGTAGATGGTCACATCATTGTTGAAGCCGTTTGGAATATTGACATTTGGATTGTTGTTGGTGGGAAAACCAGTTCCATTGCATGCAACCGGATTGGTCGGATTGCCGGTCAGAGTGCAGCCCGCTATATTCAAGCTGGCTGGGCTAACTGTGCCTTCTCCAGCCTGAATATCCGCGATCACATTGGGAATACTGTCCGCGCAATCGCCGGCCGAGCCATAGAGGCATGCCTGGCTTGGCGAGGTCTGCGTCATCGGGACCATCGACGGGCTGGTCACGCCGCCAAACGAGTTTCCGACGTCATAGATCTGTCCTTCATAGGCCCCAAAGAAGAAGATTTTGTTAGGCACAATCGGTCCGCCGATGCTCCCGCCGTATTGCTCCAGCGTTCTTGGAAGCTTGGCGTTTGGTACGGTATTGAAAAAGTTTCGAGCATCCATCACGCCGTCACGGCCGAAGGCAAAGGCGGTGCCATGAATTCCGTTGGTGCCGGACTTAAGCCCGACGTTGACAACGGCTCCAGGCTTCCAGCCGAATTCGGCTGGCGGAAGCTCTTCCACGTTAAACTCCTGGATCGAATCGATGGGCAGGATGGTGGCGGAATCGCCGGCGATGCCGGCGCCGTTAATGATTGCCTGGCCGGAGTATGGCTCGCTGTTGAACAATCCCTCGACGAAGTAGGCGTTGTCCTCCGCGCGCAATCCGTTCGTGCTGGTGGTCGAGAATCCTCCGCCCGGATAGCGCATGACGCCCGGTCGCAACTGCAAAAGGTTTTCATAATTACGGCCGTTTAGCGGCAGATCGTTGATTTCCGCATTGCTCAGAGTGCCTCCCAAAGTCGCGGTCGTCGTGTTGACGAGGGGAACCTCGTCCGTTACGACCACCGTCTCCGAAACTTGGCCCGTGGGGAGCGCGATGTCGACCCGAATGTCCTGAGCGACTTCGACGCCAATGTTGAGGCGCTCCACTGTTTTGAACCCTTTTGCTTCGGCTCGAACCTTGTAAACACCTGGTTGCAACTCTGGGGCGGCATAGGCTCCCGAGGCATCCGTGATCACTGTTCTGGTTGTGCCGCGTTGAACATCGGTGACAACCACCGAAGCACCAGCCACAGCGGCGCCGGATTGGTCGTTGACGGTTCCAAGAATGCGGCCGCTGGTGGTTTGCGAACCTACTGGAAGTGAGACCGCGATCAACAGGCCAAGAACGGTGAGCGCCAGAATGCCTTTCGTGCGAAAGTGCATGACGACCTCCAAAGGACGATGCAACGTTTTCCCCAAATCGAAACTTGAGCGAAAAAAAATAGGCGATGGAAGATATACCTTGACGTGGCCTACCCGTCAAGTAGTATTGTGGTCCGACCGCAAGACAGACGGCTTTTAAGCATACCTTGACCGCCTGAAACGGTCCTATCATTTGGTTTAGTAAAAGGAATCATTCTCCGATGGCTATTGCGACGATCAATCCGGCGACCGGCGAGGTCGTGAAAACTTTCGAGGCACTTACTGCTGCGCAGATCGAGGACAAGCTGCAACGAGCTTCTTCGGCGTTTCGCACCCACCGGCAGACTTCATTCGCGGACCGGGCGGCTAAGATGATGCGAGCCGCGGAGATTCTGGAGAAAGAAAAAGACGAATGTGCCCACCTGATGACGCTCGAGATGGGGAAGCCTCTGAAGGCTGCAGTTGGCGAGGCACTCAAGTGCGCGGCCGGGTGCAGGTTTTACGCTGAGAACGCCGAAAAATTTCTGGCCGACGAAGTGGTCGAGACCGGTGCGCGGCGTAGCTTCATCCGTTATTTGCCGATTGGGCCCATCCTCGCCGTTATGCCCTGGAATTTTCCCTTCTGGCAGGTCATGCGCTTTGCCGCGCCTGCGCTCATGGCAGGCAATGTCGGATTGCTGAAACATGCCTCGAATGTTCCCCAGTGCGCGCTGAAGATTGAAGACATCCTTCACCGCGCCGGTTTTCCGGAAGGTGTTTTTCAGACACTCCTGATCGGGTCCGGTGCGGTGGACGGCATTCTGAATGATCCTCGAGTTGTTGCGGCGACTCTTACCGGCAGCGAGCAGGCGGGCATTCAGGTCGGAGTTTCCGCTGCCAAGCGCATCAAGAAAGTCGTGCTCGAGTTGGGCGGAAGCGACCCTTTTGTCGTGATGCCGAGCGCGGATCTCGATGCCGCGGTCGCCACCGCAGTCGAAGCGCGCGTTCAGAACAACGGTCAATCTTGTATTGCCGCCAAGCGTTTCATCGTCGCGGAAAAGATTGCCGACGAGTTTGAACGCAAGTTCGTCGCGCGTATGCAGGGCTTGCGCGTGGGCGACCCATTCGACGAAGCAACGCAACTCGGCCCACTGGCCAATGCCGACGCCGTTGCTTCTCTGGATGCCGACGTCAGAAAAACGGTTGCGGCAGGCGCACGCCTGCTTACCGGCGGACATCCGCTGGATCGTCCGGGAAATTTCTATGCCCCCACGGTGCTGGTGGATATTCCCAAAGACTCTCCCGCTTACAAAGAGGAATTCTTCGGCCCGGTAGCCTCAATTTTCCGGGTCAAGGATATTGATCAGGCGATTGCAATCGCCAACGACAGCCGCTTCGGACTCGGTGCCAGCGCGTGGACCAAAGATGCGGCTGAGACAGAGCGCTTTGTCAATGAACTCGAGGCGGGAATGGTTTTCGTGAACAAGATGGTGGCTTCGGACCCGCGCGTTCCGTTTGGCGGCGTGAAGAGTTCAGGGCACGGACGGGAACTCTCGGTGCAGGGCATCCGCGAGTTCGTGAACATCAAGACTGTATGGATCCAGTAGTCGGGTGGAAACAGGAACGCAACCGGAAAACCGAACTCTATGGTATAGTGGTCAGACCACTGTACTAGGCGGACTCATATTCGAGGGCTCCATGACCAACGAACGAGTAGATTCTCTAGCCGCGAAGCCGGTGTATCGCACGGTAAGAACGTCTCGTCTTTTTGAGCAGATCGTTCAACAGGTGGAGGATTCCATCACAAGCGGCCAGCTCAAGCCGGGCGACCAGTTGCCGGCTGAACGAGATCTTGCGCAACGCTTCGGTGTCAGCCGTACGGCGGTGCGGGAGGCGGTGAAGACGCTGCGAGAGAAAGGTCTAGTCGAAGCATATTCCGGGCGTGGCACCTTTGTTACGAATGGCACCTCGCAGGCGGTGCGTCAGTCATTTGACCTGATGATCCGCATCAATCAGCAGGAAGGCTCGACTCACGTTGCCGAATTGCGGCAGGTTCTGGAACCAGAAATTGCCGCTCTTGCCGCTCCCCGTATTGAGGCGCAACTGCTGGCCACGATGCGCGAGGCGGTCGCGATTATGGATCGCAACCTGCACGATCCGGAAGCTTATGTCGAAGCGGATCTCGATTTCCATCTGGCGCTGGCGGAAGCGGTGGGAAATCCGCTGATCCTCTCGCTTCTCGATTCCATTGTCGGCCTGTTGCGCGAGCAGCGCAGTCGCATCTTCAACGTGGACGGCGGTCCCGAGCGCGGGCAGTTTCATCACAAGCGCATTCTCGCGGCGATAGAAAAACGCGATCCCGAAAAGGCTCGCGAAGCCATGCGTGCCCATTTAAAACAGGTTCTGGCAGATTCGTCCACTTCGGTGAAAAAGACTTTGCGTTCTAAACCGGCTTCTTAAGCGGAAACCATCCGGTGCAAAGGAAATTCGGGCATGGCGAAACTTGGATTTATCGGTCTCGGAGTGATGGGCGGCAATATGGTGAGCCGTCTTATGGAAAAAGGGCACTCCGTGACCGGCTACAACCGAACGCGATCGAAAGCACAATCGCTGATTGACCGCGGTATGAAGTTTGCTGATTCGCCCAGGGCCGTGGCATTGGCATCCGACGTCACATTTACGATGGTGACGAACGCCGCTGCCCTGGCCGCTGTTACAGACGGGCCTGATGGACTCCTCGCGGGTATTTCTGCGGGCGAGTTTCACATTGACATGAGTACGGTAAGCCCCGAAGTGAGCCGCGCGCTGGCTGCCAAGGTCCGTGAAAAAGGCGCGGATATGATCGATGCGCCGGTTTCCGGAAGCGTGATCACGCTGCAGCAAGGCAAACTTTCGGTGATGGTGGGCGGCCGCAAAGAAACCTTCGAGCGTCTGACGCCGATCCTGCTTGACATCGGTCCGAAGGTGACTCACGTCGGCGACAATGGTGTCGCATTGTCCATGAAAATCGCGGTGAACCTGCAACTGGCGGTGCAAATGCTGGCCTTCTCCGAAGGAGTGCTGCTGGCAGAAAAAAGCGGCATTTCTCGCGAGGTTGCGGTGGATGTGATGGTTCACAGCGCGATCGCATCCCCCATGATCGTCTACCGCGGACCTTTCGTCCTGCAGCAGCCCGAAGAGGCCTGGTTCGACTGCAACATGATGCAGAAAGATATGCTGCTGGCGATGGAGTTGGGCCGCAAATTGAATGTTCCAGTCCCCACGACCGCCGTCAGTAATGAATTCCTGACCGCGGCCCGCGGCATGGGCTGGGAGAAACTCGATTTTGCTGTCGTGTTCGATGTCCTGGCGCGGATGTCGGGAATCCAGAAATGAGAGAACAAGAGTGACCATCTCCGCCGAGTCCCGGGATGTCATGCAGAAGGCTGATCGATGGCTTCGCATGTACCGGCAGATGCTCGCCATTCGGCTGTTCGAAGCACAGGTCAACGAATTGTACACTCGCGCCCTGATGCCGGGTCTGGCCCATCTTTATATTGGCGAAGAGGCGGTTGCCGTGGGCGTTTGTGAAGCGCTGGAGCCCACCGATTACATCACCAGCACGCATCGCGGTCATGGGCATTGTCTCGCGAAGGGCGCTTCCCCAGACAAAATGTTTGCCGAACTTCTCGGGAAAGAGGCCGGGTACTGCAAGGGCAAAGGTGGATCCATGCACATTGCGGATCCTGCCACCGGCAATCTCGGTGCGAATGCGATTGTCTGCGGCAGCGCCGGCATCGCCACCGGAGCGGCGTTCTCCGCGCAGCGTCTCGGCACCGGCCGGGTTTCTGTCTGTTTTTTCGGAGAAGGCGCGCTTGGTCAGGGAGTTCTCTACGAAGTCATGAACCTCGCACAGCTCTTCGAACTTCCGGTGATTTATGTCTGCGAGAACAATCTCTATACCGAATACACGCATTATTCGGAAACGACCGCCGGCGACATTTTGGGACGGGCGACAGCATTTGGATTGCAGGCGATCTCGGTCGACGGACAAAATGTGCGTGCCGTAAACGACTTTGCGCAGATATTGGTTGACCGGGCCCGGCGTGGCGGAGGTCCTGCATTTCTACTCTGCAATACTTACCGCTACCACGGTCATCACGTCGGCGACATTAACCGCGAATACTACCGTTCCAAGCAGGAAGAACATACCTGGAAAACCGAACGGGATCCCATTACGAATTTTGCGAAATGGTTGATTGATCAAAACCTGGCCGATAAAGCCAAGCTCGATGCCATCGCCGCCGAACTCGAAGCCGAAATGCAGAAGGCGGTCGATTTTGCTATCGCGGCTCCCTATCCCTCTCCCGATGAAGTGGCCGAGGATGTCTATGCCTGAAACGATTGCGGCCACTCGTGAACTGACATTCGCGCAGGCGATTCGCGAGGCGCTCGCGGAAGAGATGCGACGCGATCCAACCGTTTACATCATGGGCGAGGATGTTGCCGAGGCCGGCACACCTTTCAAGGTTCTCGCTGGTCTGCTCGAAGAATTCGGCAAAGATCGCGTGCTCGATACGCCAATTTCCGAGGCCGGATTCACCGGGCTTGCCGTGGGTGCGGCGATGACCGGAATGCGGCCCGTCGTCGACATTATGTTCGGCGATTTTATTACGCTGACCATGGACCAGATGGTCAATCAGGCCGCGAAAGTCCATTACATGTCGGGAGGCAAGTGGAAAGTTCCGATGGTGATGCGCACGACTCTGGGAGCCACGCGCCGCTCCGCCGCGCAGCATTCGCAGTCGCTGCATGCCTGGTTTTGCCATGTTCCCGGCCTGAAAGTCGTGATGCCCTCGACGCCCTACGACGCCAAGGGATTGCTAAAGACCGCGATACGTGACGACAATCCCGTTGCCTTCTTCGAAGACAAAATGATGTACAAGCTCAAGGGCAGCGTTCCCGCCGAGGATTACACCATTCCGCTCGGCGTGGCAGACATCAAGCGCGTTGGGGAAGACATCACGCTGGTCGCGACCAGCAGCATGGTGCAAGTGGCACTGGGTGCAGCCACCATGCTCGAAGAAATCGGCGTGAGCGCCGAAGTAGTTGATCCGCGCACCTTGTGGCCGCTGGACGAAAAGACTCTGATTGAATCGGCGAAGAAGACGTCGCGCGTTATCGTGCTGGACGAAGGCTACGAACGCTACGGTGTCACGGCCGAACTCGCTTCCGTAATCGCAACCGGCGCATTCTACAATTTGGACGCGCCCGTGAAACGCATGGGGGCGATGCATGTCCCAATTCCATTTTCACCACCATTGGAAGACGTAACTGTACCCACTGAACAGACAGTATTCGAAGCCGCCCGTGCACTCAGCGGGAAGTAGCGGCGTAGTGCGGAAGTCAAGAAGTCAGGCTGCAAAATTACAGGTATCGTCCCTGTTGCTTTTAACCTCTGCAATCTGACCTTTAACCTCTGACCTCCGCGAAGGAGAGAGTTTATGGCCTTACCAACTTATGGAACGATGGCAGTCGATTGGGAAAACCGCGTTGACTTCGACCGCCTGCGCCGCGAACGCCTGGCGCGTGCGAAAGAGCTCCTCGCCAAGTCCGAGATGGGCTCGCTCCTCTGCTTCGACATGAACAATGTCCGCTACCTGACCGCGACGCACATCGGTACATGGGCGCAGGACAAGGCGAATCGCTTCACCCTGCTGCCCCAGAACGATGAGCCGATCCTGTGGGACTTCGGATCGGCGGCGAAGCATCATCAGCTGCATTGCCCATGGCTGGGAGAGCGCTCACGCCCCGGCATTTCAGTGCTGCGCGGCGCCATGACTCCAGAAATGGGACGAGCCGAAGATGTTGCCAAGAAGATTCGCGTCGAGCTCGAAATGCGCGGATTGCACAAAGAGCCAGTCGGAATCGACATCATCGAACTTCCTGTCCTGTTCGCACTGCAAAAAGAAGGAATCAAAGTTGTCGATGGTCAGGCGCTCATGTCCGAAGCGCGCCTCATCAAAACGCGCGACGAAATTACTTTGCTCAACACGTCAGCCATGATGGTGGACGCCGCCTACGATGAACTCTATCGCGCAATGAAGCCCGGCATGAGCGAGAACCAGGCAGTCGGTCTGGTCAGCAAGGTTCTCTACGATCTTGGCTCCGAATATGTTGAGGCCGTCAACGCGATTTCCGGCGAGCGCTGCAATCCGCACCCGCACGTGTTCTCCGACCGCGTGTTGCGGCCCGGCGACCCGGTTTACTACGACATTCTCCATTCCTACATGGGCTATCGCACCTGCTATTACCGCTGCTTCACCATCGGCTACGCGTCGCACGCGATGAATGACGCCTACAAGCGATGCAGGGAATATCTCGACGCGGCCATTGAACTCGTGCGTCCCGGCCGCACCACCGCCGAGATCGCCTCCGTGTGGCCCAAGGCACAGGAATTCGGTTTCCCCAACGAAGAAGCCGCGTTCGCCTTGCAATATGGTCACGGCATAGGCCTTGCCATCTGGGAGAAGCCCGTGATCAGCCGACTTGTCTCCCTGGAACATTCGACAGAAATCAAGCCCGGCATGGTCTTTGCCCTCGAAACTTTCTGGCCTTCGACCGATGGCTGGAGCGCTGCCCGCATCGAAGAAGAAATCGTCGTTACCGAAACCGGCCATGAAGTCATCACCCGGTTCCCGGCCGAACAGTTGCTGGTTGCCGGGCATCACTACTTTACGGTCGATGGTCCGTTGCCCGCCATCCGCGAAAGTGAAGCCCTGCCCAGCAAACGAGTCCGCGAAATGATCGAGGCCAGTTCTAAACAAGAACGAGTAGGAGTCGGCGACTGAAGAAAGTCAGAGGTTAGAGGTCAGATTGCAGAGGTGAAAACAGATTGCGGGAGGTCAGGAGTTGAATTGCAGAGGTTTGGAAAGGTAGCGTTCAGACTGCCGCATGCGCCTGGCGCTATTAGCCTCTGCAATCTGACCTCTAACCGCTGACCTCCCGCCCTGTAATCCAACCTCTGACATTCAATTTATGGCGATTAGTGTCGTTATGCCCGCGCTCGAAATGGCCCAGGAAACTGGCAAGCTGATTTCCTGGCTGAAAAAAGAAGGCGAGTCAGTCGCCAAAGGCGAGCCCCTGCTCGAAGTCGAAACCGACAAAGCGGTGATGGAGGTCGAGTCTCCCGCAGAGGGGGTTCTCGCGGGAGTGAAAGTTCAGGCAGGTGCCGAAGTTCCCGTTGGCCGCACCATCGCGTGGATTGTGAAGCCCGGCGAAGCACCGCCCGCTGAGGAAGCGCACATCGAGTCCGGAAGAAAATCAGCTAGCGTCCAAGCGCCGTTCGTTCATCCTCCCAAATCTGGCGCGCCGGCTCCAGTCACCATTCGAGAGATCAAAATCTCGCCCAAGGCGCGACGCCTGGCTTCCGAGCAGGGAGTGGATCTTACTAGTGTGCGCGGATCTGGCCCGGGCGGGGAAATTCTCGCGGCTGATATTCTAGCTGCCGCCGAATCGAAGTCGAACGCTCCCGCGGCCTCCCAAGCGGAAGGCAGTCCGATCGCCCGCCTGATGGCCGAGCGGACTACTCAAAGTTGGACGACCGTTCCACATTTCTTCGTGATTCGCGAGCTGGAAGCCAGTGCTCTGAATGAGGCCCGCCACGAGTTTGCCGCGGAGGTCGAAAAATCGCACGCCGTCAAACTCACGCACAGCGATCTGCTGGTAGGCCTGATCGCTCGTGTTCTTGCGAAGCATCCCAAGATGAACGCTAGTTGGAACGGCCACTCCGTTTCCGTCAACGCCGAAGTGAATATCAGCCTTGCGATGGCTGTGAACGAAGGAGTGGTCGCTCCCGTCATCCCGCATGCTGACAAGGCCAGCCTCGCGGCTATCGCGACGCAGCGACGCGATCTTGCCGAACGTGCCCGCGCCAACAAACTTCGTCCCGCAGATCTCGCGAGCGGCACATTCACGATTAGTAATCTTGGTATGTTCGAGGTGGATGCTTTTACCGCCATCATCACGCCGCCGCAAGCGGCCATACTAGCGGTCGGGCGGATCGCGGATCGCGTCATCGCTGTGAATGGCCAGCCTGCTGTGCGCCCGATGATTACGCTTACGCTCTCGAGCGATCATCGCGTGGTGGATGGCGCGCGCGCGGCCGAATTCATGCGCGAGGTCGCTGACGCAATCGCCAACCCGTCAAAGTGGCTCGGCGGAACCGACTAAGAGTTCGGAGGATATCACTCAAGTTGCTTCTGCAAGGACCGGAACCGGGAGTTGGGCGTTCACAGAGTAGCGACCCGCCGCTGCACGATCAAAAAGTAAAGCGCCAGCAGCACCAGTAAGGCTCCGTTGACGCCCAATACCACGGGCGCGGTAAAAATGGGAACCAGCCACCCGGAGAGCAGATTTCCCATGGGCATGCCTCCGCGAAAGGCGAAGTTGTAGACGCTCATCACGCGCCCGCGCATCTCGTTCGTCGTGATCAACTGCACCAGCGAATTCACGTTCGCGAAAACCGCCATCATCGAAGCGCCTGCCAGCACCAGCATCACGCCACTCAGCGGAAGCCATTTAGAAAGCGCGAATCCAGAAATTCCCACGCCCAAAGTGATGAGCGCGCCCAGCGCTATACGCCCCTTTTTCTTGATATTCCCCATCCCAGCAATGCCCAATGATCCGCAGATCGAGCCTAGCCCCATGAGCGCCAGGAGGTTGCCATAAGTTTCCGGGCCACGGTGAAAGATGTCTTTTACAAAGGCCGGGATGTAGGTCCGCATCGGCATGCTCAGGAAGGTCATGCAGAACGCCAGAATGATGAGCGCTTCCATCGAGTGCTGCCGGCGGACAAACCGAATGCCCTCCTTCAGACTGGTGAACATGGACTCGCCAGTTTTTTGCGGCAGGAAGCGCGTAGTGATGATGGTGAGCGAGACGACGGGAGCCAGAAACGATAGAGTGTTCAGGCCGAAGCACCAAGTCTCGCCCAGCCTTGCCACCGCTTGTCCGCCCAGCGCTGCCCCGAGTACGACCGCCACGTTGAACTGAATCGAATTCAGCGCAATGGCGTTCGGCATATCTTCCTTCTTAACCAGGGTCGGAATCAGTGCCAGATAGGCCGGCCCTCCAAAGGCTTGGGCCAACCCCGATAGGAACGATAGACACAAGATGTGCCAGACATGGACCGTCCCCGTCGCCACCAGAACGGTGAGGATGGCAGCGCTCGCCATCTGCACATACTGCGAACCAAGCAGGATTCGCCGGCGCTCCACCCGATCGGCCACAACTCCGCCAATCAGAGAGAACAAAAAAATGGGAATGCCGCCCAGAAACTGATCGAGGCCGAGATAAAACGTGGAGTGACTGAGGCGATAAATCAACCAGCTCTGTGCCGTAATCTGCATCCACGTGCCGATGCTGGACGCGCACGCGCCGATGAACATCAGCCTAAAATCGCGATATTGAAATGCTTTGAAGACCCGGCGAAGCAATCGAAGTAGCCCTGCCAGAAGCCTACCATGCCCGCGCGTTGTGAGCAGGTCAGGAGGCTGGATTCTCGTCGCTGGCGAAGAAGAATCCGCGAGGGCCATTTAGCATAGACGTGTGAAGAAGCAAAAAGTTTGCGGCCTGGCGCGAGCGCTCTCCAAGATGGGCTACTGTTCGCGAACGCAGGCAGCCCTTCTGATTGGTGAAAGGCGAGTCAGCGTACACGGGCGAATCGCCAGCGATCCTGAGGCCCCCATCCGTCTCTCGCATGACCGTATTGAGGTTGACGGCATCCTTCTCCAGAAACGTCCCACGATTTACCTGATGATGAATAAGCCACGCGGCATCGTGACGACGGCCGCCGACGAGAAAGGCCGCGATACGATTTATGACTTACTTGAAAAAGGGCACGCGTGGGTGGGTCCCGTGGGCCGGCTCGATAAAGCCAGCGAAGGCCTCCTGCTGTTGACGAACGACTCCGAATGGGCGGCCAGCATTACCGATCCTGCCAGCCATCTGGATAAGGTCTATCACGTTCAAATCGATCGGGTCGCGGATAACGATCTGCTGGCGAAAATCTGCGCGGGTTGCCTGGTCGAAGAAGACTACCTTCGCGCCAAGGAAGCAAAACTCTTACGCCACGGCGATAAAAATAGTTGGCTCGAAATTACCCTGGACGAAGGCAAGAACCGGCAGATTCGGCGTCTTCTCCAAGCGATGCAGATTGGCCTGCTGCGCCTGGTGAGGATTTCGATTGGGCCGCTGGCATTGGGCGAACTCAAGAAGGGAGCGGTGCGACCTCTAACGGCCGACGAAAAACTGGCGATGGGTCAGGCGATAAAACCAGGCGTGCAAAACACCCCCAAAAAGACAACGGGCGCATGCCGATAGATGTGGGGTGAGGATGGCAACGGCATGCGCCCTATTAAGTTGAATACAGATTAGGATGCCGGAGATTGGAAGTCAAGGTAAATCTTTTGTATGCAATGAGTTAGAGCGATAACTCGGATCACTTTTGCAATTTTCACGCAAGTGCATAGATCACACGTCCGTGTGACAGCTTTCAGACGCGTTTCTTGCGCGGGCGCGAGGCTCTTTCCTGCACGGCTGCGGCAAGACCATGAGCCTCCAGATGCTTCTGCGCCTGAAGCAGCACGGAACGCTCGCCGCTGTATGCCATGAGCTTTCTCGCACCCGGTAGGGGTACCCACGCGGCCCGTTTGACCTCAATTCGCATCTCGGTTGCAATGTCATCGATTTTCCCGGAAAGGCAGCGCATTAGATAAAAACTTACGATCTTGAACACACGCGCGCCATCGCCCCAACTGCGCGTGTAAACATATTTTAAGTCCACAAGCTTGTTGACGACTTCGGCCGTGATCCCTGTTTCCTCGAACACCTCGCGAACGGCTGCCGCCTCGGGCTTTTCGCCTGCGTCCACCAGTCCTTTGGGAAGACACAAAACAGCGACACTGCGTTTTGAGGAAGTCTCCGCGGACTGAAGGGCTTCCTTCTGCGGTTCAATCAGCGCGACATGCCACACTTCCGCGATCTCCCGCAAAACCACGCCGCCTGCCGAAATCTCGCGCGTCATCCTTATTGCGCCCCGTTCTCAGGATTTTACGAGTTTCGCGGCTTCTTCCTGGATGCGCTGCCATGCCCGCTCTACATGACGAGCCTGCGTGTTGGTTTGCCCGACGCATAGCCGCAAGGTGAGCTTGCCGTTCAGCTTCGTGTGGGTCAGGAACAGGTCGCCGCTCGCATTCAAACGGTCCATCAAAAGCTGATTGGCTTCATCCCCGTCTCGCAGCCGAAAGCAAATCAGGTTCAACTTTGCCGGTGCCGCGAGCTCAAATCGTGCATCATTGCGGATCCAGCCGGCGAATTGCTGAGCCAGACACACGTGCTCACGAATGTGATATTGCAATCCTTCGATGCCGTAATGCCGGATCACAAACCAGAGCTTCAGTGAGCGAAAACGGCGGCCCAATTGGATGTGCCAATCGCGGTAATCGATCACCGCTCCGGACTCCGTCGCCTGGTTGCGCAAATACTCGGGGAGAATCGAAAGCGTCTGGATCAGATGTTTCCGGTCGGCGAGGTAGAAACAATTGCAATCGAAATTCGTGAACATCCACTTGTGCGGGTTGAAGGTGTAGCTGTCGGCGAGTTCCACGCCATCGTGAATGAAGCGAAACTCGGGGCAGAGTGCGGCTGTTCCGCTCATGGCCGAATCGACGTGCAGCCAGAGATTGCGCTCACCACAGATGTGTGCGATTTCACGCACGGGGTCGATCGCGTTGGAAGAAGTCGTTCCTACGGTGGCGCAGACAAAGCAGGGAACCAGGCCGCGCGTGATATCGGCCGCGATCTGCTGCTCCAACGCCTCGGCGCGCATAGCGAAATTCTCGTCTACTGGAATCGATCGAAGGTTATCGGATCCCATCCCCGCAATCTTCATCGCCTTCTCAACCGAGGAGTGTGTTTGTGTCGAGCAGTAGGCGACCAGGCGCCCATCGCACCCTTTATGGTTGCTGGCAAATTGTGTGGCCCGTTCGCGGGCCGCCAGCAATGCACATAGGGAAGCGCTGGACGCAGTGTCCTGAATGACGCCACCGCCCGCGCCGCTCGATAGGAATTTCGCCGGCAGTCCCAGCATCGGCACGAGCCAGTCGAGCACCTGCGTTTCCAGTTCCGTGCAAGCCGGGCTTGTCGACCAGAGCATCCCTTGAACACCCAGTCCTGAAGAAAGCAGATCGCCCAGAATGCCGGGCCCGGAAGCATTGGCGGGAAAGTAAGCAAAGAAGTTCGGTGACTGCCAATGCGTAATGCCGGGAAGGATGATGCGATCCATATCGGCCAGAACCTGCTCGAATGCCTCGCCCTGCGCAGGAGGAGTTGCCGGGAGCTTCGAGCGAATTTCTCCCGGCTTCGCGCGAGACAGAACGGGGAAGCTTTCGATACGACTCTGGTAATCGGCAATCCAGTCCACAACCGCGTGGCCTTGCTTGCGAAATTCTTCGGGAGACATGTGAAACGACTTGTTATCGGGCATAGGAATCGATCGTCCTATTCGGTCAACTCAATTTTCCGTAATAAACCCGCGTCTTGTATTCGAACTCGACCATGCCATTCTCTGCGTGGGCGGCGACGATTCGTTTTAGTTCCCGCATCATCGGCGCGTAGTTGGGATGACCCTCAAGCGGCGCGTACGAGGAAGAGAGCAGACGCCCAGCGGCGCCTTCACAGTCAAATTGCTGCCGCATACCGAAAGTGCGCTCCTGGCAAGGCGACGGCGTAAAGAATTCATGGATGACAGCGGTTGTGCGTTCATGCCGCACTTCTTTGTAATCGGTGCCGTAATCCAATAAGAGCTTCTCGTACTCCCGCAAAAAGGGAGTGGACTCCGTCAAACGTTCGTTCCAGATCAGCACACACCATCCATCCGGTTTCAGAATACGGGCAAACTCCGCGCGCGTTCGCCGCAAGTCGAACCAGTGCGCCGCCTGCGCCGCGGTCACGAAATCGACCGACGCCGACCGGAGCGTTGTCTCTTCGGCCGTTCCCGCCACCGACACGAGCCTGTCATAGCGGGCGAGTTCGTGGGCGCCCATTTCGCGCATTTCGGCATTAGGTTCCACCGCGAAAACCGGGTTTCCGTTCTCCAGCAGCAACTGCGTAAACAAGCCTGTTCCGGAAGCAACATCGGCGACGATATGGCTGGGTTGCAACCCACACTCGGTGCGAAGCAACTCGATGACTTCCGCCGGATATCCAGGACGGTACCGAACGTAGTTCTCCACCCGATCAGAAAAACGCGCTGTTGGCGCCTTGTTCATACCTTTAAGTGTAACCCGGACCATCACGATCTTCGTCTCCGCGATACAATCTTGTGCGTTGAAGGAGCGTCATGAAAGTCCTCTCGGCTACTGTTCTTTTCTTCTTACTGATCGGTGCCAACCTTAAGGCGTTTGATCATGCGCATGATGCCTCGTCCAACAATCTGTCAAACTCTGGCGAGTCAAAAGCTCAGCCTGAGAGTTGGGTGATCAGCGGCTTTCGCGATGTGGCGCGCGAGCAGGAAATCGAAAAGAAGTTCATGGCTGTTCCCGACCCGAAGCTGGCCGAGGAACATCTGCGCATACTGACGCAGGCCCCCCACATTGCCGGTTCTCCCGAGGACAAAGCTACCGCCGAGTATGTCGCCGGCAAATTTCGCGAAGCCGGCCTCAATACTTCCATTGTCGAATACAAGGTGTGGTTCAACTATCCAGCCGAGATCCGCGTGGACGTGACCGCTCCTGCCGGAGTCGAGATGCATGGTCCGCGGCCTGAGCATGTTGACGACGATCCTTTTCAGGACGACCCGCGCATCAAGACTGCTTATAACGCCATGTCTCCCTCCGGCGACGTGGAGGCCGATGTTGTCTATGCGAACTATGGCGCGCCCGAAGATTTCGACAAGCTCAAACAGATGAATGTTGATGTGCGCGGAAAAATTGTGATCGTGCGCTACGGCGAAAACTTTCGGGGCGTAAAGGCGTTCGTCGCGCAGGAGCGCGGTGCCGCTGGGGTCATTATTTATTCCGATCCAAAAGACGACGGCTATTATCGCGGCGACGCCTATCCAAAGGGGCCTTGGCGGCCGGCGAGCGGTGTGCAGCGCGGTTCGATCGGATACATGTTCCATTTCCCCGGCGACCCGACCACGCCAGGAGTTGCATCAACGCCGGCCCTGTCGGAATCCAACCGCATTTCTCCCCGTGATTCTGCGCAGATGCCGAAAATTCCTGTCACGCCACTTTGCTATGCGGATGCCTCTCCGATCCTTGAGCATCTCGGCGGCGCCCCGTCTCCGCGCGAGTGGCAGGGCGCGCTGCCGTTTACTTACCACGTTGGTCCCGGCCCAACCAAGGTCAGGATGCACCTGAAGCAGGATTACCAGTTCCGCACCATTTGGGATGTGATCGGCAAAATTCCCGGAGCGAGTTCGCCCGACGAGTGGGTCGTGGCCGGGAACCATCGCGATGCGTGGGTTTATGGAGCGGTGGATCCTAACAGCGGCACGTCCGCGTTGCTCGAAACCGTTCACGGCGTGGGCGAACTGCTGAAGTCCGGTTGGAAGCCCAAGCGGACGATCGTGTTCGGCAGTTGGGACGCCGAAGAGGAAGGACTGATCGGCTCGACGGAATGGGGCGAAGATCACGCGCATGAATTGGCCAATGCCTGTGCCTATTTCAATATGGACGTAGCGGTTTCAGGCAAGAAGTTCGGAGCGTCTGGCGTGCCAAGTCTGAAGGAATTTATCCGCCAGATCACGAAGTCTGTGCCTTCGCCGCAGGGAGGAACTGTCTACGAGGCATGGAAGAAAACGAGTCTGCCCAAAGGAGAACCGGGTTCGCGAGGACACACGGGCAGCAATTCGCGTTTGCCCGCGGCTGAAGTGTCGGGCGATGTGCCGGTTGGCGACTTGGGCAGTGGATCGGATTACTCGGTTTTCCTGCAGCACCTCGGCGTGCCTTCGACCGACATCGGTTCTTCTGGCGAGTATGGCGTCTATCATTCCGCCTTCGACAATTTCGCCTGGTTCAAAAAGTTTGGCGATCCTGACTTCTTGTACGAGCAGCAGATGTCGCGAGTCTACGGGTTGGAAGTACTGCGCATGGCCAGCGCCGACGTCCTTCCCTACGACTATGAGGATTATGGCAAGGAAATTCTCGTCTATCTGGATGCGGCCAAGAGCAAAGCGCAGGACAAGTTCGGAGATAAATCGCCCAATTTTTCTGCTGCCGTCGAAGGCGCGCGCCATCTGGAGCAAGCGGGCGCGAAAATCCTGCAGAAGCAGCGGAAGCTCCCGAACGCTCCGGAGCGCCTGAATGCCAAGCTGCGCGAAGCGGAGCGCGCGCTGCTGATTCCCGAAGGGCTGCCCAATCGTCCCTGGTTTCACCATTCCATCTATGCCCCCGGAGAATACACGGGTTACGCGGCGGTGGTGGTTCCGGGAATCAACGAGGCGATTGATCGCGGCGATCTCCATCGTATCGAGCAGCAAATCGCCGTGCTGGCGGCTGCCCTGAATCGGAGTTCGCAGGTCCTGGAGCAATACCGCTAGAGGACGGGCTACTCGGCCGCGTTGCGCAGAGCGCATCGATCGCGCGCCCGGGTTTTCTCATCGATTGTTTCGATCACTGCTTCTACGAATTTGTATGACGATGAACGCGCAAATGGCGATTCAGCATGTGTTGCACGACCTGCCTACAGCGGCAATGGCAACGTTTCTTGCGCTCTTTCCTATCGTCAATCCATTCGGCGGCATCCCTTTGTTCTTTAGCCTGACCACTGATTTCGCGCCGGAAGAGCGGCGCCGAACTGCGCTGAAAACGTCCTTCTATGTGGTCGCGATTCTTGTGGTCTTCATGCTGTTCGGACGGTTCGTCCTGAATTTCTTTGGGATTTCATTGCCCGTGCTGAAGATTGCAGGAGGATTGATCGTCGCCAATACGGCGTGGGGAATGGTCACCGGTTCGAGCCGCATGACGCACGAAGAAAATAGCGAAGCCCTCACCAAGGAAGACATTTCGCTCACTCCGATGGCGATGCCGATGTTGTCTGGGCCGGGCTCGATCGGCGTGGTGATGGGTCTGGCCGCGCATGCCGACAATATGCTCGCTTATCTGGGCATGATCCTTGGCATTCTCGGGATTGGGCTGACCGTTTTCCTGTTTCTCCGTTTAGGAGGCCCTTTTGTGAAGCGCCTTGGTCCAGGAGGGCTAGGTGCAATCAGCCGCATTTTTGGATTCCTCATCCTCGCAATTGCAGTGCAGTTAGTTTGGGATGGAGTCGCGGACTTTCACGGATGAACTGGTGATTGTCGCAGACAGTCGCTAGTGAGGGTCGGATGCCGCTTTTGAAGCGCTTGACGCCTCTTTTTCCATGTACCGGCCCACGATCGATGCGCAAGATTCGATGAACTTCTGTTCGGCTGCGGGAAACGTGTCAGCGAAGTAGCTCTCGATACAGATTTCAGCTGTCACCCGCCGCTTCACAAAGATGGGGGCAATGATGTTGGATTTGACGAGATCCGAGCCCAGGTAGCGAGGATCGGCGGCAACATTGTTGATGGCGACGGTCTGGCCGGTAGTGGCGGCGGCTCCGCACAATCCTTTTTCGAGCGGGATGCGCTGCGTGGGTGCAAAACTGCCGACGTACGGTCCCAGCACCAGGGCATCGCTACCTTCCATGAAATAGAAGCCGACCCAGTTGTAGCGTGTCATGGCTTCGTGAAGGGAGTGGGAAATATGCTCCATGAGAGGCTTGACCCCAGCGGCGGTGCGCGCGTAAGTCTCAAAATCAGTCAGCAAGTCTGAGTAGTTCGACATCCGACTCCTTCCAGCTTTGCAGGAACTGAGTATTCTATGCTCTTTTTCGCGGGATGGAGGCTGACTGGAGCAAAGCACGGCAGCTGTGAGACTCCTCCCAGGTTAGCGACCAAAGGAGGGGCGCGAACCTGGGGCACCGGGCTGGATTTCTCCTGAAATTCGTGCGCGTTATTTGATCGTGACCAGCTTCTCCACCAGCTCCGAGTAGTCCTTCTTATCCAGTCCGTGCACTTTCTTGTTGTACTCGTCGACCTTGTTGGAATAGTTCATTGAGCAGAATTTCGGGCCGCACATGGAGCAGAAGGCTGCGGTCTTGTATCCCTCTTCGGGGAGGGTTTCGTCGTGCATAGCGCGGGCGGTTTCCGGATCGAGGGACAGTTCGAACTGTTTTTCCCAGTCGAACTTGTAGCGCGCGTAGCTGAGGGCGTCGTCGCGATCGCGGGCTCCTGGACGATGGCGGGCTACGTCGGCAGCGTGGGCGGCGATTTTGTACGCGATAATGCCGTCCTTCACGTCTTTTTCGTTGGGCAGGCCGAGGTGCTCTTTCGGCGTGACGTAGCAGAGCATCGAGGCGCCATACCAGCCGATCATCGCGGCTCCGATGGCCGAGGTAATGTGATCGTAGCCCGGTGCGATGTCGGTCACGAGCGGGCCGAGCGTGTAAAACGGAGCTTCGTAACACAGCTCGTTTTCCTTCTCCACCTGCTCTTTAATTTTATCGAGCGGAATGTGGCCGGGGCCTTCGATCATCGTCTGGACGTCGTGCTGCCAGGCGATCTTCGTCAGCTCGCCTAAGGTCTTCAGTTCGGCGAACTGGGCTTCGTCGCTCGCGTCGGCCAGGCAGCCGGGACGCAGGCCGTCCCCGAGAGAGAAGCTGACGTCGTACTTTTTCATGACCTTGCAGATGTCTTCAAAGCACTCGTAGAGAAAATTCTGCTTGTGGTGGTGAGCCATCCATTGAGCGAGGATTGCGCCGCCACGGCTGACGATTCCGGTGATGCGCTTGGAAACCATCGGCAGATATTGGATGAGCACCCCGGCGTGGATGGTCATATAGTCGACGCCCTGCGCGGCCTGCTCTTCGATGACTTCGAGCATGACCTGAGCGTTGAGGTCTTCTACGCGCTTAACGCGGCTGATGGCTTCATAGATCGGCACGGTGCCGATGGGCACTGGCGAGTGGCGCAGGATGGCTTCGCGGATTTCGTGAATGCCGCCGCCGGTCGAGAGATCCATGACGGTATCGGCGCCGTAGTGAACGGAAGTGTGGAGCTTTTTGAGCTCTTCATCCACATTGGATGTAACGGCCGAGTTGCCGATGTTAGCGTTGATTTTGCAGAGCGAGGCCACGCCGATGGCCATTGGCTCGAGTTCGGGATGGTTAATGTTGGCGGGGATGATCATGCGTCCGCGGGCAACTTCGTCGCGGACGAGCGCGGCAGTGATTCTTTCGCGGAGAGCAACGAATTCCATTTCCTCGGTGATGACGCCCTGGCGGGCGTAGTGCATCTGCGAGAAATTCCCGTCTTTATTCGCGGCCTTCCGCTTTGCCAGCCACTCCGCGCGAGGTTTGGGCGGAGTGTTAAAGCCGGTGCCGTTCGTGCCGTTTGCTGAATTGCCATTCTTCGCCGTCATGTCTTAATGCACCATCCTTCACAGAATCTAGAGACCGATTATACGCCGGGAGCCGGAGTGGTTTGGTCTTGCGAGGCGAAGGTCGCATGGGCAAGGCCTCGCGATTTTCTTCTGACCCGCTCAGCGATCTGAATCGGACAGAGGGAAGGGTTATAGGACCGATGAAAAAGAGAATCGAAGTTGCAAAGGAGGGAATCGAAGGATATAGTTGTCATAACGACAATCGGGGCCGGATGGTCCTAACCAGAGGAGAAGAGAGAGATGAAACGACTGCTCGGTACCAGCAACGATGTGGCCCTGACAATTCTGCGGCTTGTTCTTGGAGTAGTTTTCTTTGCGCATGGCGCGCAAAAATTGCTGGGATGGTTCGGCGGCTACGGCTTTCACGGCACGATGGGTTTCTTTGGGAGCTTGGGGATGCCTGCTCCGGTTGCATTCCTGGTGATCTGCACCGAGTTCTTCGGCGGCCTCGGTCTGATCGTCGGGTTGCTGACCAGGATTGCTGCGCTCGGAATCGGCGTCGAGATGATCGGAGCCATTTTCATGGTTCACCTTCAGAACGGGTTTTTCATGAACTGGTTCGGGAACCAGAAAGGCGAGGGGTTCGAATATCACCTGCTGGCGATCGCAATCGCGGGGACGTTGTTGTTGCGCGGGGCAGGCAAGTTTTCGGCCGACGCGGCTCTGAGCCAGTAACGCTCTTTCTGGCGCTTAAAGCGCGCGGGCTATCGCGCGCCCATCAATTGCGCAACGTCTTGCCGGTCTTTAGCGTGTACTGGATGCGTTCCTGTGTCTTCTTTTCGCCGCAGAGAGATTTGAACGCCTCCCGCTCCAAGTCCAGCACATATTGTTCGCTGATCGGCGTGCCGGGCGTGATGTTTCCTCCGCACAGGACTTCGGCGATTTTGGTGCCCAGCTTCTGCTCGTGGTCGCTGATGAAATCGCCTTTGCGCATCAGGTAGACGCCCATTTTGAGCGCGGCGAGGATGTTTTCGCCGGGAGCGGGAATGTCGGTGCGCATTTGCGGCGGCTCATAGCCCGCCTTCGCCAGTTCGAGCGCGCGTGCCTTGGCATCGGACAGGACGCGCTCGCGGTTCATGGTGATGCGATCGGAACTGGACAGGAAGCTTAGCCCGCGAGCTTCATGGGCCGACGTTGCGACCTTGGCGGTCGCGATGGTTTCGAAGGCTTTCTTCATTGCTTCCATGAGTTCGACTGATTCGCCACGGCCATCGGAACGAATAGACATCGCACTATTCACGGCGCGCAGCAACATCTCCTTGCAGCCGCCGCCGCCGGGAAGCAATCCGACGCCGACTTCGACGAGACCCATGTAGAGTTCGGCATGGGGCTGGAGTGCCGTCGCGTGCAGGGAAACTTCACAGCCGCCGCCGAGCGCCAGGCCAAAGGGCGCGATCACGATCGGCTTCGGCGAGAATTTGATGGCTTGCGTCATGCCCTGGAATTGGCGGATCGCCATGTCGATGTCGTCCCACTCTTCTTCCTGCACCGACATCAGCAACAGCATCAGGTTTGCGCCGACCGAAAAATTCTGCGCGTCATTGGTGATGACGAAGGCGTCGAATTGATCGCCCGCGCCGCCGGGTTTCAGCGTCCGCAGAATCAGGGAGATGATGTCGGCGCCCAGCGCGTTCATCTTAGAGTGGAACTGGATGCAACCCACGCCGTCGCCCAGATCGATCAGCGACGCTCCGGAGTTCTTCTTGACCACGCCGTTAGATTTTTTCGCAACCTCGACCGACCACACTCCGGCGGGCACTTCAACAGGTTTCATGCTGCCGCTGGCGAGATCGAAATAAAGTCTGCCGGAAGCCGCGTTCGGATCGTCGGCGTACCAAGTCTTCTTGCCCGAGGCGAGCAGCTTTTCCACGTTGGCTGCGACGGGATGACCTTCTTTTTTCATGCGCGCGACAGTCGCTTCGACGCCGGCGGCGTCCCACAGTTCGAAGGGGCCAAGCTCCCAGTTGAATCCCATGCGCATGGCCCGATCGATCTCAACGATGGAATCGGAAATTTCCGGAATTCGATTGGCGGAGTAGGTCCAAAGATCTGCAAGGGCGTTCCACAGGAATGCGCCCGCCTTGTCGGGTTTTTGCGGCGCGCCGCCGTCTTTATCCATGCCGAGCAACATGCGCACTCGCGCGCTGGTCTCCTCGACGTTCTTTGCCATGTCGAGGGCGGCGAATTTCGGCTTTTGCCGCGGATGGTATTCCAGCGTTTTCCAGTCCAGCGCCATGCGCTCGTCTTCTTTGCCGGGTGACTTGACCTTCTTGTAGAAGCCTCCCTTGGTTTTGTCGCCGAGCCATTTGCGTTCCAGCATCTGGCGATAGAAATCCGGAAGTTTAAGGTCGCTGCGCTCGTCGCGCACGTTTTGCACCATATTGCCGACCACGTGCCCAAGAATGTCGAGCCCAACCAGGTCGATCGTCCGGAAAGTGGCCGAACGCGGCCAGCCCACGGCCTGCCCTGTGAGCGCGTCCACATCTTCGATGCTGAGGTCCATTTCCTGCATCAGCCGGATCACGTTGAGAACGGAAAAGGTGCCGATGCGATTGCCGATGAAGTTGGGCGTGTCTTTGGCGATGACTACGCCTTTACCGAGTTGCAGATCGCAGAAATGGGCAACGGCGTCCATTAACGCTGGGTCGGCATCGGGCGTTGGAATCAGCTCCAGCAGGCGCATATAGCGCGGCGGGTTGAAAAAGTGCGTGCCGAACCAGGAGCGCCGGAAATCCTCGGAAAATCCCTCCACGATAACGGCTACGGGAAGGCCGCTGGTGTTGGTGGTAACGATCGTGCCCGGCCTGCGAACGGCCTCGACTTTTTTCAGCAGAGATCGCTTGATCTCCAGATTTTCGACGACCGCCTCGATGATCCAGTCCACGTCGGCGAGCTTTTTAAGATCGTCGTCAAAATTGCCGATCTTGACCAATCGCGCCAGGGACGACTCGAAGAAGGCAGCGGGCTTCGACTTCTTGGTTGCTTCGAGTCCAGCGGCTGCGGTCTGGTTACGAGTAGGCCCGTCCGCATCGGGCGGGGTGTTTGGCGGCACTATATCGAGCAGCAGCGATGGCACTCCCGCGTTGGCAAAATGCGCGGCGATACGGGCGCCCATCGTGCCGGCACCCAGGATGGCAACTTTATTGATCCGTTTCATAAGGGCAGACTCCGCAATCAGTAAGAACGTTTAAGAAACATGAAAATCGTCTACGGCAGTTTATCCACCACCCAGTCATTCTTGCCAGCATCGATCACGGTTATTTCCGAAGAGTGGCGTGTGATGCGGTTTCCTCTGGGAGCGAGCAGTTCGACCGGAAAAATATAGCGTCCGCGATGCTCACGGCCGGTGCCGATTTCGAAAGCCCGTCCGGTGGCGGACGAGAAAAATTCCTCAAATTTTCCGGCATTCTGCGAATGACGAATTCCGTCGCTCAGGAGCACCAGGCCATTTTCAAGATCGCCGGTCTGCCAGGCATGCAGAAAGTGATTTGCGGTTGCGAGGGCAAGGACGTATTCCGGATCCGATGGTGCAGCAGCATGACGAGTCTGGCTATGACTTCGCGCCCAGACCGGCGCCGCCAGGGCGAAAACCAAACACATCACCGCCGCAACCCTTCGCACACTGCCAGTGCCGTTTTGCGACGCCGTCTGCCGGTTCGTCATTTGAGATGTGCGGGCATTCCGCCTGGTTGAGTTCGAGTCAGACGGGATCTGCAACGGGAGCACGGACCATTGTGCTTGGCGCACCCCTTCCAGTTCAAGTGCATTGGATCGAGAATCAGATTCTGAAGCGGCCAACGTGCAACATCCGAGTTCGACATCGTGCGGTGCGGTCTGGCAAGATGTGCTCTAGGTGGGCGCTTAGCAAGCCCGGCGCTTTCCCTTTTGCCGAAGTGCTCTACAATGCTAGTATCCGGCAGAAGTCACGAGGAGTTGCATGAGTTCGCCCTACGGCCTACAGATTACCGAAAACTGTGTCATCTGCAAGCTGCGCCAAGCTGGTTTCTTTTGCGATCTTCCCAAGCCTTCGCTTGAGAACCTGGAGAAGATCAAATATGCGAGCGCTTTCCCCCAGGGTGCGGTGCTGTTTGTCGAGGGCCAGGCGCCGCGCGGCATTTATATACTGTGTTCCGGGCGCGTCAAACTGACGACGACCTCGCGGGATGGCAAGACGCTGATCCTGCGCATTGCGCAGGCTGGGGAAGTGCTCGGGCTTCACGGCACGGTGTCGGGCAAGCCGTACGAACTCACGGCCGAGACCTTGCAGCCCTGCCAGCTTGACTTCATCAAGCGCGACGATTTTCTCAAGTTCCTCCAAAACCACGCGGATGCCTGCCTGAATGCCGCTGCCCATCTGAGCGAGAACTGCCAGAGCGCCTATGACATGATTCGTTCCCTGGGCCTCTCGCATTCGGTCTCAGAGAAACTGGCCCGCCTCCTGCTGGAATGGGCAAGTGAGGGCGAAGAGACGAAAGAGGGCATTCGCATCAAGATCGCGTTGACGCATGAAGAGATCGCCCAGCTCATCGGCACGTCGCGTGAAACCGTGACGCGAGTTCTGGGCGAATTCCGCGATAAAGACGTCGCGCACCTGCGTGGATCCACGCTTTTAATTCGGAACAAAGCAGCGTTGGAAAAAATGATCGGAACCTAGAACGGAGCTGGTTACCGCTGCTATCCTGATTTCCTGGTGACGTCGATATCCGATATCGGTGTGCTGCCTTCTGCGCGCGAGCTTGCCGAGCAGATTCGCGCCAGGGCCATGTCTCCCGTTGAAGTGGCCCGCATTCACCTTGACCGCATCGAGCATATCAATCCCGTCCTGAACGCCTTTGTCGATTGCCAACCGGAATTTGTCTTGGAGCAGGCGCGGGCAGCTGAGAAGGCGGTTCTGCGGGGCGACGATCTCGGACCTCTACACGGAGTGCCGATTTCGATCAAGTCTTCGATCGACGTGAAGGGCCATCGGTGTGAGGCCGGATCCCGTTTGCGTGCCGGATATGTTGCGGACGAAGATGCTCCGCTGGTTGCTCGCCTTCGCGCCGCCGGCGCCGTCATCCTCGGCGTGACCAACGCACCCGAGTTTCTGATGGCTTGGGAGACCGACAATCTTCTCTATGGCCGGACGAATAACCCCTGGGATTTGACGCGCACCGCAGGCGGATCGAGCGGCGGGGAAGCAGCCGCGATCGCCGCCGGCCTGTCTGCGGGAGGAGTCGGCAGCGACGGCGGGGGATCAATCCGCGAGCCCGCGCACTTCTGCGGAATCTGCGGACTCAAGCCGACGCCGGGACGCATTCCTTCGACGGGGCATTTTCCGAAGTCCGGTGGCCCGTTCGCGTTGTTGGGAGTGGTTGGACCGATGACGCGCACGGTGGAGGATCTGCGAACTTTATTTGAGGTGATGGCTGGTTGGGATGATGTTGACCCGTGTTCCGCGCCGGTCAATGTGCGCGAGATTCACGAGAATGATCTTTTGACTGTGGGCATTGGCTTTTTTCCGGATGACGGCCGGACGCCAGTTACAGAGGAGACGAGGTCTGCAGTTGAGCACGCGGCGCTTCTTCTCTCGGACAACGGCTTTCGCGTAGACCAGTTTCTTCCCGGCGGTCTGGAAGAAGCCCGCGACCTGTGGTGGAAGTTCTTCGGTACCGCTGGCGGCATGATTCTCGCTCCCATTCTGCGTGGCCACGAGAAGGAATTAAGCCCGATTCTCCGTGAGTTTTTCCTATGGACATCCGCCGCGCCGGTACACACGGGAGAATCGCTCCTGACGGCATGGTTAAGCCGGGACGAGCTGCGCGAGAAGATTCTTTTGCAGATGCGGAAATACCCCATTTTGATTTGTCCAACTGCGGCGATTCCCGCGTTCCGCCATGGCGAGCGCGAATGGCAGGTGGAGGGGAAGACGGTGAAGTATCTCGACGCCTGGTCATATTGCGAGTGGTTCAACCTGCTCGGCTTTCCCGCCGCGGTTGTGCCGATGGGCTTTTCGGAAGCTGGACTGCCCATCGGAATTCAGATCGTCGGGCGTCCATGGGAAGAAGAAGTGGTGCTGGCGATTGCCGCCGTGCTTGAGAAAGCATGCGGACCGCTGCCATTTCCGCCCCAGCATGACGGGAAGCGCGCTTAATCTTTTTCTACTATTACCCCCGATCGGTGCTGCGGCTACACTGTTTCCTCGTCGCGTGTGGATGTGGGCAGCGCGATGCAAGTGCAGCACGAATCCAGTCTGAACAATGTCAGTTTCCAATTCATCCACCCCGAAGTTGCTGCGCGGCCTGATGTTCTTGCTGGTCGCTTCCGCGGCCTACTTGTATCCCTTCCCGCAAGCTAATCTCGTTTATCCCGTGGTGGTTGTGATTCACGCGCTCGGCGGAATTCTCGCGACAATCATAGGCGCGGCTGTGCTGTCGCGATTGCTCCGGCAGGGAAGCGTTGTTTGGAAAGCCGGGTGGATTTGTTTCTTCGCGGGCGCCGTTCTGGGATTGGTTCTGCTTTACACCGGAACCGCTCATAGCGAATTTAAGTGGCTCTACGCGCACATCATTCTGAGCATGCTTGGCATTGTGTGCGTGCTCGCTGAAATGTTAGGAAGCCGGCGCTGGATGAGTCCGAATGTAGCGGTCCGGCTGGTGGTTTGCGCGGCCGCGATCGGCGCACTTGGCTGGGCAGCGCACTATCAGCGCGAGAATCGCTGGCTGCAAAGTTCCGTTATCAAGAATCCTGCACTTCCGCCCGACACAATGGACGGCGAAGGCGACGGCCCGACCGGCGCGTTTTTCCCGAGTTCGGCGCAGGTCCATGGCGGGCAGAAAATTCCCAGCAAATTCTTTATGGAGTCTGAGTCCTGCAAGCGCTGCCACGAGGACATCTACAGGCAGTGGAACAGCTCCGCTCACCATTTCTCGTCGTTCAACAATCAGTGGTATCGCAAGTCGATCGAGTACATGCAGGATACGATCGGCACCAAGCCTTCGAAATGGTGCGGCGGGTGCCATGATCCGGCCGTCCTCTATGCCGGCAAGATGGATACGCCGATTAAGCAGTTTGTGCATGCGCCGGAAGCTCAAGCTGGCTTGGGCTGCATGATGTGCCACTCGATCGCGGACGTCAAAAGCACGATGGGGCAGGCCGATTTTCACCTCGAGTATCCTAAGCTGCACGAGCTCGCAGCCACCAAGAACCCAGTGATTCGATTCCTGCATGACACCATCACGCGGTTGAATCCTGAGCCGCATCGCCGCGTGTTCCTGAAGCCTTTCATGCGCGACCAGACGGCCGAGTTCTGCTCCTCATGCCACAAAGTTCATCTCGATGTTCCGGTCAATAATTATCGCTGGCTGCGCGGCTTCAACGAATACGACAACTGGCAGGCCAGCGGAGTCTCCGGAGAAGGCGCACGCTCCTTTTACTACCCGCCCAAGCCCCAGCAATGTGCGGATTGCCACATGCCGCTGGAGCCGTCCAACGACGCGGGCAACATCGCCGGCAAAGTGCACTCGCATCGTTTTCCGGCGGCCAACACGGCTCTGCCCACCGCCAATGACGACGCGGCGCAGCTGAAGGCCACGGAAGACTTTCTGACCAGCGGAGCTTTAACGGTTGATATCTTCGCGCTGTCGCCTGCGGTTTCCGCGCTGAAGCAGGGAGTAGCCGCGCAGCACGAAATGGCAACCACATTCGCCGTCGGTGAAGAAGCCGAATCCAAAGTGACGTCCGAAGCCGGTGGCGATGTCGCGCCCACTACTGCGCCTCTCGATCGCGTGCATCCATCGGTGCGCCGGGGCGATACGGTTCGAGTCGATGTTGTGGTTCGAACCAAGCGCCTGGGCCATTTTTTCCCCGGCGGAACGGTCGATGCCTATGACACATGGCTGGAACTGAAAGGCGTTGACGATCAAGGCCAGACAATTTTCTGGAGCGGCATGGTCGAAGACAATGGCAAGGGCCCGGTCGAAAAAGGTGCGCATTTCTATCGCTCGCTCCAGGTCGACGCGCATGGGAACCCGATCAACAAGCGCAATGCCTGGGCGACGCGCTCGGTCGTTTATGTGCGCCTGATTCCGCCCGGCGCTGCGGACACTGTGCACTTCCGCATGCAAGTTCCGCAGAAGGCCGGAAACAAAATCAACCTCACTGCGCGGCTCTGTTATCGCAAGTTCGCGTGGTGGGGGACCCAATTCTCGTTTGCGGGACAGCCCGATCCGGCCGCACCCAAATCCCAAGTCGCTCCCCAATACGACGACAGAAAATTCCTCCTGAATGCTTCCATGCAAGGAGTTTCGGCGAAGACGGAAAAGATTCCGGATGTGCCGATCGTTGCCTTGGCCGAAAGCCACGTTTCGCTCGACGTGCTGGCAAGAAACACTCCCGCGCCCAAGCCCACCACTCAACTTGCCAAAGAAGACTGGCAGCGCTGGAACGACTATGGCATTGGACTGTTGCTGCAGGGGGATCTGAAAGCTGCGCAGGCTGCGTTCGAAAAAGTCACCGAGATCGATTCGCAGAATCCCGATGGCTGGGTCAACATCGGTCGCGCCGCACTGCAAGAGGGCGACGTCCCGCGCTCCCGTACGGTGCTTGAAAAAGCTCTGGCCATCAACCCGAAGCTCGCGCGCGCCAATTTTTTCTATGCGTCACTGATGAAGACGGCCGGCGATTACGATCAGGCTGCTGCGCATTTGCAGATCGTCCTGTCTCAATATCCACGCGACCGCGTGGCTCTTAACAATCTCGGCCGCGTCTTCTTTCTGCAAAGAAGATATTCCGATGCCGTGAAAATCCTGCAGCAGGTGCTGGCGATCGATCCCGAGGACCTGCAGGCCCATTACAACCTGATGCTCTGTTACAACGGCCTGGGCGACCAGAAAATGGCGAAGCAACATCAGGTCCGCTATCTGCGATTCAAAGCCGACGAAGCCTCGCAAGCCATCACCGGGCCGTATCGCCAGCTCCATCCCGAGGACAATAACGAGCGGCAAAATATTCACGAGCATGTATCTGTGCCGTTGCCGATCCTGATCGAGCGAGCGCGAAAATAATGCGTTTATTCAACAAAACATCCACCACGGAGGCACAGAGGCACGGAGAAAACCTTGATTGTTCTTCTAGGGAATCTCTCCGTGACTCCGTGTCTCTGTGGTGGGTGTTGATGTTTTTAGCGGCCACTCCCGTTCTCTCATCAGGGCAAGTTACTTTTCGCGACATTACCGCTCAGGCGGGCATTCACTTCACGCACAACAACGGAGCCTTCGGGAAGAAGTGGCTCCCGGAAACCATGGGCCCCGGCTGCGCGTTTATTGATTACGACAACGACGGCTGGCCCGACATCCTGCTGGTGAACGGCACCGACTGGCCCGGCCACGCAAAGAACGGCGCGACGACTTTGAAGCTGTACCACAATAACCACAACGGCACTTTCACCGATGTCACGCAAAAGGCTGGCCTCGCGATCGCATTTTTCGGAATGGGTGTTGCGATCGGCGATTATGACAACGACGGCTTCGACGACATCTTTATCACCACCGTCGGTCAAAGCCATCTCTTTCACAACAACGGTAACGGAACTTTCACGGACGTAACGAAAGCGGCTGGGCTCTGGGGGCCGAACGAATTTTCGACCAGCGCTGCGTGGGTTGATTACGACCGCGATGGCAAACTCGACTTGGTCGTCGCCAACTATGTGCAATGGTCTGAGCAATCCGACCTTTACTGCACGCTCGATGGCGCGCACAAGTCCTACTGTACGCCCGAGTCTTACAAGGGAACGTCTGTCCGCCTCTGGCACAACCTGGGCAATGGCAAGTTCGAAGATGCTACGCAAAAAGCCGGACTTTACGATGCAACCTCGAAAAGTCTCGGCATCGCGGTGCTCGATACCAACAATGACGGTTGGCCAGACCTGCTGATCGCCAATGACACGCAGCCGAATAAGCTCTATTTGAACAAGAAGAATGGCACGTTCGAAGAGCGCGCCATGACCGCCGGCATTGCGTTCAGTGAAGACGGCATCGCGCGCGCCGGGATGGGCGTCGACGCCGCTGATTACGACCACTCCGGCAGCGCCAGCCTGATCATCACGAATTTTTCAAATCAGATGCTTGCGCTCTACCACAACGAGGGTAACGGTTTGTTCGTCGATGAAGCGCCGCGCTCTGACGTAGGCCGCGCCACGTTGCTCACACTGGGGTTCGGCTGCTTCTTCTTCGATTACGACAACGATGGCTGGCCCGACATTTTTATCGCCGATGGACACATTGAAGACCAGATTGAGCGCGTGCAGAAGCGTGTCAGCTACGCGGAGCCGCCACATCTTTTTCGCAATCTCGGAAACGGCAAGTTCGAAGAGGTGACGGCAAAACTCGGCGCCGGATTCGCTGCTCCAAAAGTAGCGCGCGGCGCGGCGTATGCTGACATCAATAACGATGGCGCGCTCGACATTCTCGTCATGGCCAATGGCGGCCAGCCGCATCTCTACCGCAACGAAGGCGGAGTCAATCAAAGCCTGCGCGTAAAACTGGCTGGAACGAAATCCAATCGCGACGGCATCGGCGCCATTGTTCGTGTGTCCGCGGGTGGCGAAAAGCAGTGGCAGATGATGCGCTCGGGCTCCAGTTATTTGTCTTCCAGTGAACTGGTGTTGACGTTCGGGTTGGGCTCGAAAAATAAGGCAGATACGGTCGAGATTCAATGGCCAAGCGGCCAGGTCGACAAGCTCGCTAACATCGCGGCTGGACAAACCGTCACGATCCAGGAAGGCAAAGGCGTGATCAGTTCGCGGGCCTACGGGAAGAGATAATGCCCGCGCTCGTAACTGTACTTACAAAGATGTCATCCTGAGCGTAGCAGTTCATTCGCGAAGCGAATGAGCCGCGGAGTCGAAGGACCCCTACCCCGTATATTAACCCGCGCGATTGCAAGGCATTTCGACCACTCGGTGTGCACTCAGATAGAATCACTCGCAAGCCCAAATGATTAGGAAGCTCATTGCCGGTTTTGCCGCTCTTGTTCTGCCCGCACTTCTCTTAGCTCTTTTTGGCGCCGCCGTTCCTAGCCCTGATCCTCATGAAGCCGCTCGCCTGAACAACCTCGGCGTCGCTTATATGAACCAGCAGCTTTTCGAAAAAGCGCTGAAATCTTTCGACGAGGCCGCCTCGAAAGATCCCACGCTCGAAGTGGCAGCCCTCAACCGCGGCATCGCCCTCCTCAACTTGCAGAAGGTCGAAGAAGCGAGAGCCGTTCTCGAAAAGGCCGCGAAAGACGATCCTGCCGATCCGCACGCCTGGTATAACCTTGGCCTTTACTACAAGAACTCCGCCAGTCCCGAAACCGCGCTCGATGCATTCCGCCATGTTACTGAAATCGATCCCGATGACGCTGACACTTGGTATTTCTTCGGCTCAACCTACGCGCAGCTGAAGGAATTTCCCGAGGCGATTGCGGCTTTCAATCGCGCGCTAAAGCTCGATCCGCACCACGCATCGGCCCAGTTTGGATTGGCGCGTGCCTACCAGCAGTCCGGACAGACCGATCCAGCGCATGAGGCGATGAAGCAATTCCAGCACGTCACGCAGGCCAAGCTGGGCTCGCCGATCAGCTTGTCCTATGGCGAGCAGGGAAAGTATTCGCGCGCAGAAGAGTCGCCGATGGCGGTGGAGAAGGTTCCGGCGGCGATTGCGGTGAGGTTTGTGGATGTGACGCAGAGCGCGGGAATCGTATCAAAACCCTCAGCGAGCAACGGCAAGGACCTCGCTTCCTTTCTCGGCCCAGGCGCATGCTTTCTTGATTACGACAATGACGGTCGAATTGACGTGCTCCTTGCCGACAATGGGCCGGAAGGAGGGTTGGCTCTCTTCCACAACCTGGGCGGCAAGTTCGAAGACGTAACAAGGAAAGCTGGCCTTGATCCCACCATGCACGCGATCGGCTGCACGGCTGGCGATTACGACAACGACGGTTTCACAGACATCGCGCTGAGTCTGAACGGTAGAGTGCTCTTACTGCATAACGAGAAGAACGGGACATTCAAAGACGTGACCGAGGCGGCGGGGATCAAAAGCGGCGGCCTCAACCTCGGGCTGACCTTTGTTGACTACGATCATGACGGCGACCTCGACCTGTACATTATTCGTTACAGTGCAGATCCAGTTGCTGACCCTCGCGATCCGTTTCCATTAAAGGATATTGAGCGAAACCTTCCCGGCCGGAATGTGATGTGGCGCAACAACGGCAATGGCACGTTTACCGACGTCTCGGAGTCAGTGGGGCTTGAGGGGAACGGGCCCAGCGTGTCCTCAATCGGCACAGACTTCAACAATGATCGCGCCGTGGATCTGGTTGTTACGGGCGGGTGGGGGCACCCCGAAGGAATTTACGAGAATCCTCGAGAGGGGAAGTTCCCGCTCCGCCAGCTGTGGGCGGCGCCCGCCCCCGGGGGCGTCGCCGGCGTCGCTGCTCTCGACTTCAACCACGATGGCTGGATGGATCTCGCTTTCGCACACTGGGGGTATCCCGGTGTCAGCCTCTGGCAAAACAACAGTGGCAAAGGCTTCCAGCAAGTTTCGCTTCCGAAAGTCGATTGGGTCCGCGGCTGGAGCGTCGTCGCGCTCGATTACGACAACGACGGATGGGTCGATCTAGCCGCCGTCGGCGAAAGAAAAGATGGTCGAGGCGAAGTCCGCCTCTTCCGCAACCTCGGTCCAGACGGCTGGAAAGACGTCACCGCCGATGTCGGCCTCGACAAAATTCAACTCAAAGAACCTCGCGCCATCATCGCCGGCGACTACGATAATGACGGTGCGGTCGATCTCCTGATCACGCAGAACCACGGGCCTGCCGTTCTGCTCCGCAATGAAGGCGGCAACAAGAACAATTCGCTACGCCTCGCGCTCAAGGGCCTGAACGACAACAAGTCTGCCATCGGAACGAAGGTCGAAGTGTTCTCCGGCGGCATGCGCCAGAAATTCGAAGTCTACGGATCTTCCGGCTACCTCGGCCAGAATTCGCCTTATCTCACGATTGGCCTTGGGCAGGCGAAGCAAGCCGATGTCGTCCGTATGCTCTGGCCTACGGGAGTTCTTCAAGACGAGATCGAAGTCGCGGCCAACAAGCTGCAGAATATTCAGGAGCTCGATCGTCGCGGCAGTTCGTGTCCCACGCTGTTTGCCTGGGATGGCAAGCACTACGGGCTAGTTGGTGACATGCTCGGCGCAGGCGTGATTGGGCACTGGATCGCCTCCAACAAAGGCAGAATCGAGCGCAACATTCCCCGTCCCACGGAAGCCATCAAACTCGATCGCGCCACGCTTCGCGAAAAAGATGGAAAACTCAGCTTCCGCTTCATGGAGCCGCTGGAAGAATCTGTCTATCTCGATCAGGTGAAACTGCTGGCGGTCGATCATCCCGCCGATGTTGACGTCTATCCGAACGAATATTTCGCCACCAATCCTCCGTACCCACCGTTCAAAGTTGTGTTCAGCCATACCAAAGACGCCCGCCTGCCTGCCGGAGCTTGGGACGAGCACGGCCATAATGTTCTGGCCGATCTGCGGGCGCATCGCTACTTCGGCGATTTCCGGGTGCTGCCGTACTTAGGATTCGCCGAGCCGCACTCGCTCGAACTCGACCTGGGTGAAGCGTACCGCGGAGGCCCGCTTTGGCTGCTGATGCACGGCGAGGTCGAATATTTCAGTGCCAATAGCATGTACGCCGCCGATCAGGCCGGCTTGCGTCCGTTCGCTCCGTATGTCGAGGCGCAGAACGCGGAAGGGAAGTGGGTCCGCGTTATCGACGATCTTGGATTCCCCGCAGGCGGCGCACGAACAATGACCGCCGACCTCACCGGCAAACTTCCGCGTGGCGCGCGGCGCATTCGCATGCCCACGAACTTGCAAATTTATTGGGACAACATCCTGATCAGCCGCACCCCGCAAACTCAAAATTCACGCCTGACGAGTGTCCTGCTGGCACGCGCCAATCTCGCCTTCCACGGCTTCCCGCTCAAGATCGAGGACAAGCCGCCGGGAAACGTGAAGTACATTTATGAAAAGGCGAGCGCGACCGGTCCTTACACGCGCCCTGCCGGGGCCTACACGCGCTATGGCGACGTGCTGCCATTGCTGACTGCTGAAGATGACAAGTTTGCCGTCTTTGGGTCTGGCGACGAGGTCGCGCTCGATTTCGACCCGACGGGTCTGCCTGCGCTTCCGTCCGGCTGGGTGCGCGACTATTTCTTCATCGCCAACGGCTACGAAAAAGATATGGACTTCTACGCCTATCGCGGCGACACCGTCGATCCCTTGCCCTTCGGTGACATGCATTCCTACCCGTATCCGGGCCAGACGTTTCCATCCGACGCCGATCACCTGAATTACCTGCTCGAATACAACACACGATTCATGTCAGGCAACGAAGCTCCAGGCTATTCGTTCCAATATCCGTAACGCTCCGGGGGGGCCTTCGTCCCGTCACCGTCCGCTGGTTTATAATCAAAGATTCCATCTTCCAGCGTGCAATAACCTGGCGGAATA
>Ga0187867_10000227_pt1 | contig 51028 bp, 42 predicted proteins | sample June2016WEW_13_1_FD_132976 | JGI IMG/M metagenome (GOLD analysis project Ga0187867, IMG submission 132976) | Peatland microbial communities from SPRUCE experiment site at the Marcell Experimental Forest, Minnesota, USA - June2016WEW_13_10 | ecosystem: Environmental > Terrestrial > Soil >...
TCCCGCGAGCATTCCAACTTGCGCCAGCTTCCTGGTCTGCCATAACTGATGTCAAATCAACGCCTACCCCATGAGCAGATGGCGCTTTACGGAATCGCTGCACCTATGCGACTCCCTATTGACGAACCCTCGCCTTCTGTGTAGCATCAGAGGAACAAGTTTGCCTTTCGGGGCAGACCTGAATTTCATGCAGAGTGGCTGAGGGACGAGCCCTGTGACGCCACGGCAACCGGATCGGGATCATATATCCCGACCGCCAGGTGCCAACTCCCGCCCGGAAACGGGGAACATGAGATTCGGATGCGAGCTTAGTTGTATTTGCATTCCGAAAACCTCTTTTCCTATTTCCTGGGAAAGGGGCCTTTCAGTTTTAGGGCGCTTTTTCCCGGCTCGTCCTCAGCTATTCGCAGCTTTTGAGAAAGCGAGTAGCCCGATGTCAAATTACGACGCTCACCACGAACTACGCTGCCGGGAATGTGGACGAAGCTGGGGAAACCAGCCCCGGTCGATCTGCGACGAGTGTTTCTCTCCTCTCGAAATTACTTACGACTATGAAGCGATCCGGGCTTCCCTTGCCCAGGGCGCGGTCGATCAGCCAAAGTCGAGCCGTGAGCGAATTTCGCAGCGTCCGCCGGACATGTGGCGTTATTCGGAGCTGCTTCCGCTACCCGCGGGAGTTGCGCCCCGATTGCCGGTCGGGTTCACGCCCCTGTTTAAGGCCCCGCGTCTGGCTGCGCGCCTTGCCGGCATCAAGAGCGATGTGGAGACTGCCGCGCAGAATCTCTACATCAAGAACGACGCCGTCTGCCTGCCGACCCTAAGCTTTAAAGACCGCGTAGTGTCGGTAGCGCTGGCGCAGGCGGTGGCATTCGGGTTCGATACCGTGGCGTGTTCCTCTACCGGGAACCTTGCCAATGCGGTGGCAGCGCAAGCCGCGCGGCTTGGCCTGAAAGCGTGGATCTTTATTCCGTCCGATCTGGAGCCCGCAAAAATTCTTGGAACGCAAGTCTTCGGAGCGAACGTGGTACGCATCGCGGGCAACTACGACCAGGTGAACCGGTTGTGCTCTCAGATCGCCGAAGAGCGCCGCTGGGGCTTCGTCAATGTGAACCTGCGCCCTTATTACGCCGAAGGATCGAAGACCGTTGGTTTTGAAATCGCCGAGCAGCTGGGATGGCGTTTGCCGGATAACGTGGTCGTCCCTATGGCCGGCGGGTCGTTGATTACCAAGATCAAGAAGGCGTTCGATGAGTTGATCAAGCTCGCGTTGGTCGAGGAGAAGCCGGTAAAGTTCTTCGGAGCGCAAGCGACCGGCTGTTCGCCGATCTCGACTGCGGTAAAGACCGGTAGCGCCGAGATCGAGCCGCAGAAGCCAGCGACCATCGCGCGTTCGCTCGCCATCGGCAATCCGGCTGACGGCCACTATGCCATCAAGACGATCAAGAACAGCGGCGGATGGAGCGAGGACGTAAGCGATCCTGAGGTGATTGATTCCATCCGTTTGCTGGCGGAGACGGAAGGCATTTTCACCGAAACGGCTGGCGGAGTGACTGTGGGAACGGCGGGCAAGCTTTATCGCCAGGACCGTATCCTGCCGGAAGAGACGACTGTGCTCTGCGTTACCGGTAACGGCCTGAAGACGACTGATGTGCTGGCCGGCGTTTATGAAGTCGAGAGACCGATTACGCCCAAACTGGCGGAGTTCGAGAAATATCTCCAGGAGGCGTTGGATACCGTCGAAGTTGGGGACGAAGCCACGGCTGCGGTTGGAGCCTAGGCCTTGCGGCCGTTTTGAAAGGGCGCGGTTTCTAGCCGAGCCGTAAGGATCGAAAATCGAGAGCGGCTTCACCGCGGGGGGTAGCGACCCGATGGCCATTACGGTACAAATTCCAACTGCACTGCGGCGACATACGGCGGGCGTAGGCTCGATCGCGTGCGCGGCCACGAACCTGGCAGAGCTGTTCTCTGTTCTGGAGGAGAAGTTCCCGGAACTCCAGCCTCACCTTCGAGATGAAGCTGGACAGGTGCGCCGCTTCCTCAACATTTATGTGAACGAGGAAGACATCCGATTCCTGGGCGGGCCGGGCTATGCCTTTCAGGAGGGAGACGAAGTGCTCCTGGTGCCGTCGATTGCGGGCGGGGCAAGCTAACTCCCGCGAACCCTTTCCGTTTCCCCTTGTCCTTCGTTTCCCGCCGGCTATAATCAATCTAACTAACTAGTTAATTAAGTATGGCCAAACTTCTGAATCTTCACCAGCCCGCTCCCCGCATGGGTTCCCGAGGGAAGCCGGAGGAGAGCCGGGCGGCTATTCTGCATGCGGCGGCGCGGGAGTTCGCCGAGCAAGGGATCGCCGGGGCCCGTACAGACGCCATCGCGCGGGCTGCGAAAGTCAACAAGGCGCTGCTCTATTACTACTTTCAGGACAAGGAGACGCTCTACGGCGCGGTGCTCGACAGCGCATTTTCTGGGATGAGGACGAACGTCTTTCAGGTGCTGGACAGTGATTTGCCGCCCCGTGAGAAGGTCATGGCTTACGTGGGAGCGTATTTCGATTTCATCGCTTCGAACCAGATTTATCCCAAGCTGATGCAACGTGAAATGATGCGGGCGCGCGAGGGTAATTCGGTTCACATCGACAGATTGGTGAAGACTTACTTTCAACCCATCTACCGGCGAGTCGGCGAGTTGTTGCATAAGGGAATCAAGCAAGGCGAATTCCGCAAAGTGGACCCGGCGCACTTCGTTCCCTCCATGGTGGCAATGATCATTTTCTACTTCAGCAGCGCTCCCGTGATGCAAAAGATCGTACGCTTCAATCCGCTTGCACCGGAGCGGATCGCCGAGCGCCGGGCAGCGGTTCTGGATTTCATTTCGGCGGCGCTGTTTCTGCCCCGAACTGTCGCCCCGGCGGTTCCTAGATCAGGAGTACGCAAATGAGTGCTCGTAACAAATTCTTTATCCTTCTCGGAATCATCTTCGTGATGGCCGCGATCTATTATGTGCTTTCCGCAGACCATTCGAAAGACTTGGTACTGATTGGTACGGTCGATTCGAACCAGGTGATCGTCAGCGCGCAGGTGGAAGGCCGCATCCAGAAGTTGTGGGTCGACGAAGGCACGCCCGTGAAAGCCGGTGACCTGCTTGCGGTTCTGGATCCTTCCGAGTTGCAGACGCAAGAAGCCGCAGCCGCCGCGAACATTATCAGCTTGCAACACAGGGTGGCGGAGATGCAGCACACGGAGCAATCCACCTCAGGCTCGACTGCGAGCGACGTGGCCAATGCGCGCGCCAAGCTTGCTTCGGCGAAGGCCCAACTTCTGCAGTCGAAGGCTGCACTCGATCGTACAGAGAGCGATAGCCGGCGCATGATCGAATTGGCGAAGGCAGGCGTGCAGTCAGAGCAGGACCGCGTTCAGGCTGAAACCAATTTGCAGGCAGCGCAAGCCACGGTGCAGGCACAGCAAGAACTGGTGAAGGCGGCGGAAGCGGACTTGACCTCAGCCATTGCACGCACTCAGCAGGCGAACGCGGCGAAGAGCACCGTGCAATCGACTGAGGCCGATCTCAAAAATGCCATCGCGCAGAAGAATCAGGCGGCGGTGAGATTAGGCTACACCAACGTTTATGCGCCGGTTACCGGGACGGTTTCGGTCCGCGCGGCGAGACAAGGGGAAGTAGTCAACATCGGGGCGCCCATTGTGACGATCGTCGACCTGACGGACACATGGGTGCGTGCGGCGATCCCGGAGACGTATGCCGATCACATCGGCTACGGCGATCGAATGCGCGTGCGCCTGCCTGGCGGGACCATCACCAATGGCAGGGTGTTCTTCAAGGGGGTGGAGGGAGATTTCGCCACCCAGCGAGATGTGAGCCGGCGCAAAAGGGACATCAAGACGATCGTATTAAAAGTTCGGCTCGACAATCCGAAGGGAGAGTTCGTGCCGGGAATGACGGCCGAAGTGCTGGTGTCGCCGGCGCAGTTGAAGGGCGAGAGCAGCCCGCAGAGTGCAGCGGCAGCGGGGCAGCAGTAATGGCAGACCTGAACGTCAAAACGAATGGCGGTGCTCCTGCGCCTGGCGCGGAAGGTCCCTGCGCCATCGAAGTTGAGCACATCGTCAAGAAGTACGGCGACTTCACCGCCGTCGACGATGTCTCGTTCAAGGTGAAAGAGGGCGAGATCTTCGGCCTGCTCGGGCCGAATGGAGCGGGGAAGTCGACGCTGATCCGCATGATGACCACGCTGATTCCGATCACTTCAGGAATGGCGCGCATTGCCGGCCACGAGGTTGCCCAGGACCCGAATGCGGTGCGGCGAACCATCGGCGTGATCCCGCAAGCGCTCACCAGCGACCTTGATCTTACGGTGGAAGAGAATCTGAACATCTATGCCAAGCTCTACGACGTGCCGGCGAAGGAACGGAAGCGCTCGATCGACGAGTTGCTGGGGCTGGTGGACTTGACCAAGTGGCGCGAGGCGCAGACCAAGACCCTCTCCGGTGGCATGCGGCGGCGACTGGAGATTGCGCGCGGGCTGGTGCATCATCCGAAAATCTTTTTCCTCGACGAGCCCACCACCGGGTTGGACCCGGTTTCACGCGTTGCGGTATGGGAGATGCTGGGCAACATTATGAGCCAGCGGAAACTCACGATCCTGATCACCACGCATTACATGGACGAAGCCGACCGGCTTTGCGAGCGGATCGCCATCGTGGATCACGGCAAGCTCGTCGCGCTGGATACACCCATGGCGTTGAAGGCGAGTGTTCCAGGATCGAACGTAGTCGAAGCACAGTTCGAGAATCCTCCGGAAGAGTGGGAGCAGCGCCTGCACACGCTCGACGGCGTCACTTCCGTGCAGCATGAGGGCGCCGGGATGTATCGCGTGCTCACCGGGAGTGGCTCTCGTACCACGACCGAACTGGTCGAAATGGCCGTCCAGGCTGGGGTTGCGGTGAAGTCGCTCTCGGTGCAGAACACCACGCTGGACGATGTGTTCGTGCATTACACCGGAAGACAGCTGCGCGACGAACTGCAGAAGGCGTATGCATTTACGATGCCGCAGCGGCCGGGGTTGCAGCCCTGAACCGTTCGGAGTTGAAGCGATGAACCGAATGATGGCCATTGTCGAGCGCGAAATGCGAAAGTTCTTTCGTTCGCCAGCCCTCATGATGGCATCAATGATCATGCCGCTGGTACAGCTGATCGTCTTGGGAAACGCATTTGGCGGCAAGATTCATGACGCCCGCCTGGCGATTGTCGATCAGGACGGGGGCACGCAGGCGCTGAAAATTCGTGAAGCCTTCGATTCCGTGCGCGCGAACATTCGAACCTTCGTGCCGGTTTACTACGACAACGCAAAGCAAGCGGTGGAGGACGTACGCAACGGCAAGCTGGAGGGCGCGGTCATCATCCCGCCACAGTTCTCGCGGCGCGTTTACGAAGAAAACCACCCGCAGATCGCCCTGGTTGTGGATAACAGCGATAACTTCATGAGTTCCGCTTTGGAGTCGGAGCTCACCGATCTTACCGACTCGCTGAATCAGCCTACGATCGAACCGCGCATCCTGCAGCAGACCGCGCTTGAGATTGTCGAACTTTATCCTTATATCGAATACATGAAGTATCTGCTGCCGGGCTCGCTCACGCTGGCGATGTTTGTCTCGGTGATGATCGGAGGCGGCATGCTCTACATCGACGACAAAGCGCGCGGCGTGCATGAAGGCTATCTGGTCACCCCCATCACCAAGCTCGAACTGGTGCTGGGGCTCAACCTGGCGGGCGCGATCAAGGCCGTGATGACGGGCGTGATCATCTGCGTGATCGGGGCACTGATCTCAGGCGTAAGCACGATTTTCAATCCAGCTACGATGCTCGGGTTGCTGGTGATGATCGTGCTGACTTCGCTGGCCTTCAACACCATGATGTTCCTGCTGATGGTGCGCATCGATGACCCACTGGTGCCGCGGGCCATGTTCGGCATCTTGAATACGCTGCTATTTTTCCCCAGCGGGGCGATTTATCCCATTCAGGCTTTCCCACCGTGGTTGCGCGCCATCGCCAAATGTGATCCTTTCACCTATGCTGTCGATGGCTTCAAGTGCCTCCTCTTGAAAGAGACGACGCTGGCGGCTGTGTGGGGGGACATGCTGTTCTTGGGCGTCTTCGCTGCGGTTACGCTCGGAATCGCAATCCCGCTGTTTAAGCGTACGCTGTGAGAACGGGCACCGATTTCGAACTTCTCAATGATTCTGGCAACGTTTGACTTCCCGGCTGCGTCCGTTATTCTAGAAAGCCATGACGCTACTGGACGCCGAAGAGTACCATCCCGAAAAAGAGCGCAAGAAAAGAGTCCGCATTATTTCCATCATTCTTCTTATTCTGGTACTGGGCTTTGGGGGATGGTGGAACCGCTTCTGGCCGGAGAAACGCGTCGCCGATAAATTCTTTTCCGCCCTGCAGAAGCAGGACTACGATTCCGCCTACGGCATCTACTACCACGATCCCGATTGGAAGCAGCATCCCCAGAATCACTCGCAGTATCCGCTCAACGAATTCAAGCAGGACTGGGGGCCCGGCGGCCAGTGGGGCGTGGTGAAGAGCTATCAGATTTATGGAGAGAGCAACTGCCTCGGCGGCGGAACGGGAGTGGTGATCGACTTAATCGTGAACGACCGCGCGCAGCACGCGCAGTTGTATGTGGATAAATCGGATAAGACGATCAGCACGCCGCCGTGCGATTTGGAATTTCACTAGGCGATTGGACTGTACCTAGCTTCCAAATTTCTTCCCGGTTTTAGTGAGCGACGCCTCATCCCCAACATTCAGGCAGGTCTTCGAGCGGTCAATCTGCCGCATCAGTCCAGATAGAACTTTTCCTGGACCAATCTCCACGAACGTCTGCACGCCCTTTTCAATGAGCAAGCGCATACTCGGCTCCCACCTCACTGCGCCCGTCACCTGCGCGACCAATGTCTCCCGCGCTCGCAGTTCATCCGTAACGAGGGAAGCTTCCACATTACAGACAACCGGATAGACAGGTTTCTGAGTCTTCAGTGAATTCAGAACCGCTGCGAGCCGATCTTGTGCGGGTTTCATCAGCGAGCAGTGGAATGGGGCGCTCACCGGCAGGGTGCTTGCGCGTTTCGCCCCGCGTTCATCGGCGAGCTTGGTTCCACGCTCCACCGCCGCGGTGTTGCCCGAGATAACAATCTGTTCTGGAGAATTAATATTCGCGGGAGAGCAGACTTCGTCCTGCGCCGCGTCGTGGCATACGGCGACAACTTTTTCCAACTCCATGCCGAGGATCGCCGCCATCGCGCCTACGCCGAGGGGAACAGCCTCCTGCATATATTTTCCGCGGCTGCGCACGGTGCGCAGGGCATCGGCAAAAGTCATCGTCCCCGAAGTCACGTGTGCTGAGTACTCCCCCAAGCTGTGGCCTGCCACAAAGGACGGCTTGGGAAATTGCTCCTGGAGTACTCGTAGCGCGGCCACCGATACGGTGAGAATTGCCGGCTGCGTGATCTCCGTCAAGCGCAGTTGCTCTTCCGGGCCTTCGAAGCAGACTAGGGATAATTTGTATCCCAGCGCCTCGTCGGCTTCTTCAAAGGTTTGCCGCGCGATGGGAAACTTCTCGTAGAGCTCTTTGCCCATGCCCACGGTCTGGGATCCTTGCCCGGGGAAAAGGAAAGCGATTTTGGGAACGCCTTGCGATTCCGTCATGATGTGGCAGACGTTACTGAGCGGGCGCAGCTTCGACTTCGGCGAGAGCGGGACGAAGCCTGGCGAGCCCTTGCTCAATCGACTCGTTGATCCGCCGTTCGGAAAATTCTGCCGCTACCCGCACCGCATTCTTGATGGCATTTGCGTTGGACGATCCGTGCGTGATGATACAGACGCCTTTCACGCCCAGCAGCGGAGCACCACCATACTCGGTGTGATCGATGCGCTTCTTGAAATCGGCAAATGCGCTGCGCGACAGCATATAGCCGACTTGCCGGGTAATCGTCGATCTCAGGGATTCTTTCAAAACGGTGCGCACCAGATTGGCAACGCCTTCGGAAATCTTGAGCGCCACGTTGCCGACGAAGCCGTCGGCTACGATGACGTCGACATGTCCATTGAACAGGTCGCGTCCTTCGACGTTTCCCACGAAGTTCAAGGGCAGCCGTTTCAATAACTGAAACGCTTCTCGCGTGAGCTCATTGCCCTTGGTTTCTTCTTCGCCGATCGAGAGCAAGCCCACGCGCGGTGCTTTGGTGGAACCAAAGGGTGAGCGGCCAGTCTTCGAGTCGTTAAACTTAGAGCCGCCAAACATCGATCGAAAATATATCTCGCCCATCACCGCGAACTGCTCAAGGTTGTGCGGCTTGCAATCCACGTTCGCGCCCACATCCAGCAAAATCGCGGCCGTTCCTGGCGCCGTAGGAAAAACCGCCGCCAGGGCCGGACGATCCACACCGGGCAAGGCACCCAGCACCATTTTGGCCGACGCCATGGCAGCGCCGGTATTGCCAGCGGAGACAAATCCCGCTGCTTGCCCTTCGCGCACCAGCCGCAGCCCAACGCGAATGGACGAGTCGCGCTTGGCGCGAACCGCCTGTACCGCCTTGTCTTCCATGGTGATGACTTCGCTGGCGTGGACGATCTCCAGGGGAAGGCGATAGGCAGTCGGATGACGGTCGAGTTCAGCTTTGATCGTGGCTTCCGGACCGACGAGCAGCACGCGCACGCCGTAATTACGAGTAGCAAGAATTGCGCCCTCGATTTCAGGCTTGGGAGCCCGGTCCGAACCCATCGCATCCAGCGCGATCACGCTAGGCATGTTGGCGGGTGTTTAGCTGGCTTCCTCAACTTGCAGTACGTCGCGACCTTTGTAGTAGCCACACTTGACGCAAGCCCGATGCGGCATCTTTTTTTCGTGGCAGTTCGGACACTCGGAGAGCGAATGGCTCTTCAGGGCATCATGAGCCCGCCGCGTAGAGGTGCGTTTCTGAGAATGTCTTCGCTTCGGATTCGGCATCGTCTAACTTCCTCTCGCTGAGGCCCTCGGCCTCGCATGAATCATTCCTCTAAAATTCAAAACATCAGTTTCAATGCGCCAGCTTGCTGCGAATCTCCTTAAGCGCCGCCCACCGAGGTTCTTCCAGGGTAACCACGCACCCACACTTGCCCTCGTTTAGATTCTGGCCGCAGTGCGGGCAAAGGCCCTTACAGTCATCGCGGCACGTGACTTTCAATGGAACGGCCAGCAGGATCTGCTCCCGGACTACATCGTCCAGCAAGATTCCCTCACCTTCATAATAGCTGATCTCTGCTTCGGCGTCGGTCACCGACATCTCATCCCGGCCCGCGTCGATCCCTTGGGGACGGTAGAGCAGGTCGAATTCGCGCTTCACCTCTTGCGTTAGAGGTTCCAGACAGCGCGCACAGTTCGATTCGAGAGTGGTGGTCAACCCGCCCCGGATACGAATATCTTTTATTGTCTTGTTCTTGCCATGATGCTCTTCGACCAGATCCGCCCGCCCGCTGCTCTCGACCGGAGAGACCTGCCGGTAGTCCGATCCCAGGTCAATCGCACCCGGTTCAAACTTCTCCGCAAATTCAACCGGATGAAGCTCCAAATCTTTGATTTCGAAGAACATCGGAAACCCCCGCGACACCGTTCAGTAACCTCACCAAACCCGCGGAAGCACGCCAAGATGGCGCAAGTACCGCAAGGAACAAGAGTCAAGAATAAAGGGGCGGAAAGGGACTGTCAAGGAATGGGCGGGACAGAAGGGAACGGATCGCAATCCCGATAGAATGACTACCTGGAATGCGACTGGCGCAAGAATCTATGTCAGTCTTACCGAAGAAATCGGTCGGCACTTATGAGGCGGAGTCTTGGCTCCAGGACCACGATCATCTGGCAGCCATGGTAGTCCTTCTTCTCGGACTGCTGGCGCGGCTTTGGGCCGCATCGGGGACATTTCTCAATCCCGACGAAGCGCTGCATTTTCGTTTGGCCAATCAACTTTCGCTGGCGGTCGCCTACACAGAAAGCCTTACCGCTTCTCATCCTCCGCTGCTCACGGTCATACTTTATTTTTGGCGCGCGTTCGGCACATCAGAACTTTGGCTGCGGCTTCCTTCAGTGTTTGCCGGGGTGGTCTTCGGTTGGATGTTTTACAAATGGATGAGCCAAGCGGCGGGTCGACTGGCTGGTTTGATCGGGCTTCTTTTCGTTGCATTTTTGCCGCCGATCGTCCTGCTGTCGGCGGAGATCAGGCAATATGCGTTGCTTCTGGCTTTCCTGGCCGGCGCTTTGCATTTCCTCGACGATGCCTTAGGGAAAAAATCGATCGGCGGGATGCTGGCTTTTTCCGTGTGCCTCGATTTGGCGATGCTGTCTCACTACTCGGCTTTCCTTTTTGCTGGGGCTTTGGGCATCTATGCTCTGGGCAAGATTTTCGCCGGGTGTATACCCGCCGGTCTCACTGCGGCTTGGGTTGTTGGACAACTCGGAGCGTTGGCGCTCGCAGTTCTCCTCTACAAAACTCATCTTGCGAAACTTGGCGCCGGCGAATCGCGCACGGTTCTCCAGGGTTGGATGAGCGAATTTTTTTTGCGCCGCTCCTATTTCGAGCCGGGGCGCGACCATCCACTGCTATTTGTGATCAGCCGTAGCTTCGGTGTCTTTCAATTCGTCTTCGGGCAACTGGCGGTGGGCGATCTGGCAGGACTACTGTTCATCGCAGCGCTCGTCTTTCTTACCCGAGAGAGGGGCCAACAGACGGACATTTCGTCCGCTGCTCCTCGTCAACTAGCTCTGTTCCTGGTCTTGGCGTTTGCGTTTGCCTGCGGAGCCAGCCTGGCACACTATTATCCCTACGGCGGTACGCGCCATTCCGCAATGCTCGTGATTCCCGCGGTGGCGGGTGTCAGCATCGCAGTTGCGCAACTTGCGCGCGGACTCTGGAATCGCGGCATCGCGGTCGCCGCTCTAATCGTGGTGCTGTGTGTAGTCTTCGGCAAGCCGCATCAGCCGTACGTAGAGCGAGCCGAACAGAGCCGGATGCACATGATTGCGGCGATCGATTGGATACGGCAGAACGCCAAACCTTCCGATGTGGTTTTCACCGACTACGAAAGCGAACTCATCCTCGGCCATTACTTATGCCGACAAAGGCCGATCTCGTTGGAGGAATCGAATCCGGATTTCGAAGTTTTTCGCTGCGATGAAGTTCGCGTCGTATCCGCCAGCTATCGAACCGCCACACTTTTCGACGCCCGTAGTTTTATTAGTTCTTGGAACAGGCTTACCGATGGCCTCAAAGAGGGAACCTCCGTTTGGATCTTTCAGGCTGGCTGGAACGTGGACCTTCCGGAAGACTTGCGAAGCCATTTCGCAGAGTTTCGTAATATTCGGGTCGAGTCGTTCGGCAGGAACATAAAAATCTTTAAGCTGACCGTGGGACAGCCGGTACCCGCAATCACGACCACGCAAGTCAATTTCGCGCTGGCCGGTTCAGTCCCAACGCCCGCAAAGTAATTTCATCGGGAACACTTCGCCCATTCTTTTTCGTGACCACTCCGAAGCTGCCAGAATAATCCCACATCGTCCACCCCATGGCATGATTCTCAAGTGATGTGCGCACGTCGTGAATCCAGGCCTCGCGGTCGCGCGGCTCCGCATATTCGCGATAAACGCCAAACTCATTGCACACCACAGGGACTCCGCGCTGCCGGGCCCATTCCGCGACTTGGTTAATATCCGCATCCATGCGCGAAGCGTCCCAATGATCTTGTCCATAGCGGATCACGGCCAGCCGGTCCACCGCATCGGGCACACTTCCGGCCACCTTAAAAGCATTTTCCGGCGACGACGGATAACGCAATCCCTTCACCCAATGCCAGAAGTACGTACCCCAAGTCGCGCCTTGGTGGGTGAAGATATGCGGCTCGTAAAAATGAAAGGTGTAAATCACATTGGGATCACGTAAGGGCTCGAGAAAAACCAGTTCATCGTCGTCGGACCAGCGTGCTCCGGCCGCGATGATCGTGTGCTGCGGCGCGCCATCGCGAATCGCAGCCGCCAGCTTTGCCTGCACGCCGTACCAGCGGTATCGGTCATTGAATTCAGGCTCGTTCAGAATCTCGAGAAAGACACGATCTGCGTCCCAGGTGGAGTAATGACGCGCGAGAGCACGCCAGAAATCGGAAAATTCCTGGACAAAACTGTTATCCGTGGCTAATCGCGATTTGAAGTCGCTCTCCGGATCGAGGTCGATGACTACCGATAGCTGTTGGTCCAGAATCATCCCTACGGCGGCGTCGAGATGTCCCAAATACTCTGCTGGAATCTCGTCCGGCCGGTGGCTGGTCATCATCGCCAGTGGATTGACGCTCAATCGCACATGATCGAATCCCAGGGACTTAATCAGCGCAATATCTTCCGCGGTGGTCCAGGTCTGAAAGTGTTCTTTGGTATAACCGCGCTTGTCGTAGACCTGCGCAAACCATGCGCTCGCGTTGATGCCGTGCCGCAAGCGCGCCAGCCGCGACGCGGGAACGGACGAAAGCGGCTGAGTTGAGGAACCGGTGGCAACGCCTTGGCAATTCAGAAAACTCGCACTCCGCCCCATCAATAAAGCGAACAGTGCGATATTCCGGGTCATCCGCAAACACTTCATGCTGTCTTAGCCCAAAATTGGCAGCGAGCGAATCCTCTTCCTAGTGGCCGCAAAAATCGCGTTGCAGAAAGCCGGAGCCAACGGCGGCACGGAGGGCTCTCCGATCCCGGTTGGCGGTTCCGTACTTGGCACCGCATAAACCTCCACGACAGGCGTCTCCTCCATTCGCACGGGCGCGTAGTCGTCAAAATTTCCCTGCACCACGCGTCCTTTTTCGATCGTGATCTTCGCGCGCAGCGCATTGCCCAACGCATACACTACCCCGCCCGGAATCTGCTGCTCGAGAATGCTGGGATTCACCACCTGACCGCAATCCACCGCTGCCACCACGCGATGCACTCGCGGCGTGTCGTTCTCCATGCTGATCTCCACCACCTCGGCGACGTAAGAAGAAAAACATGCGAAGCAGGCGATCCCGCGAAAATGGCCGGCAGGCAAGGGCTTGGTCCATCCGGCTTTGTCAGCCGCTAGTTGCAGGACTGCGCGCATTCGCGCGGTATGCCAGGTTGTCGTGAAGAAGGAAATGTCCTGATCCTTATCTTGATTTTGCGCCAGCATGTGCAGCCGATATTCCAGCGGATCCTTTCGCGCTGCGACGGCCAGTTCATCGATGAAACTCTCGTTGGCGAAAGCCACTTGCAGCGCGTAAACCGAACGCATCCACCCCAGGGGAACCACGGTCTCCGTCTGCACATACTCCAGGGAGACATTCGGTAATCCGTAGACGAACGCCGCTTCATCGCTAAGATCCGGGTCGATCCCATTCGGTCCCGGCTGACCTCGTTGTCCGCTGATCGATGGTGCAATCAGCCGATGCGTAAATGCGACCGGATACCCAGCTCCGTCCACGGTCGCGGTCAACTGGTGCAGGCTCGCTGGCCGGTACGTCGAAGACCGCATGTCGTCCTCACGGGTCCACAATACTTTCACCGGAACCCGCGCTGCCTTCGAAACCTGGGCTGCTTCCACAGCATAATCATGCTCCAGTCGCCGCCCGAAGCCTCCGCCCATCAAAGTGACATTGACCTTCACCTGGTCGGGGTCCAACCCGACGGCCTGCGCCACGGAGTCGCGACAATCCTGTGGCACCTGCGTCGGGGCCCACAACTCGCATGTCGATCCCTTAAAATGCGCCGTGCAGTTTCCCGGCTCCATCGGTGCGTGTGCCATGAATGGCAATTGATACTCTGCTGATACCTTCCGTCCCGCAGCCTTCAACGCATCGCCGACCGCATACAAACTCGCGCTCTTTTTGGCCGCGCCTTGCCGGAGCGAATCCATCACCATCGCAGTGTTCAAATTCTTGTTCGGACCATCATCCCAAGTGATATTCAGCAGTCGGCGTCCTTCCATTGCGCCCCAAACGGTGTCCGCCACAACCGCCACGGCCGAATCGCTGATCTTCCCCACGTAACTCACACCGGAAATCTTTCTTGATTCTTTATCCTCGAAGTTCAGGATCTTCCCGCCAATCGTGGGACAGCGCGAGAGGACGGCGTACTTCATCCCGGGCATTCGAAAGTCGATGCCGAATACTGCCTCACCCTTCACCTTCGAAGGCGTATCCACGCGCGGCAATCGTCGTCCAATAATTTTGTAATCCTTGCTTTGTTTCAGCGGCACTTCGGTAGGAATCGGCAGGGTGGCGGCCTTTGAAGCCAGTTCACCGTAACTGAGCTGGCGCTTTGAGGTGCCATCGAAGATATTGCCGTTCTGTGCCGCACAGGTCGAGCGCGGTACTCCCCATGTCAGCGCGGCAGCCGAGATCAGCATCTCTCGTGCGGCCGCACCCGCCTTGCGCATGGGATCCCAAGTCGTACGCACGCTCGCGCTTCCGCCGGTGGTCTGATCGCCGTAGAGCGTGCTCGCTCCCGCTTGTTCAATCTCGATCAGCTTCCAGTCCGCTTCCAGTTCCTCGGCGAGAATCATGGGCAACGCGGTGCGTATGCCTTGTCCCATCTCTGAGCGCGCCACCACAATTGTTATCTTGTTCTCGGGCGTAACTCGCACATACGCATTCGGCGAGAACGTTGGTTGGTCCGAATTTGCACCATGGGGCAGGTAGAATCCGAGGACCAGCCCGCCCCCGGCCGCCACACCAGCCACAACAAATTCACGCCGATTGAGTGGGCTCATCGGGCACCTGCCGTGGCCACCGCGCCGCCGCTTGCAGCCCGGCGGATCGCTCTGCGAATGCGCTCATAGGTTCCACACCGACATAAGTTGCCGTTCATGGCCTGCGTGATCTGCTCATCGCTGGGATTTGGGGTCTTCCCCAGCAGCGCCGCAGCCGTCATGATTTGTCCGGTTTGGCAGTAGCCGCATTGGGGCACCTCCTCGGCAATCCAGGCCTGCTGCAGAATGTGCAGGCCGTTTGCGCCCAGACCTTCAATTGTCGTGACCGTTTTTCCGGAGACCTGGGACACCGGCGTGGAACAGGATCGAATCGCCGCGCCATCTACGTGCACGGTGCAAGCCCCGCAGAGGCCTGCGCCGCAGCCAAACTTCGTTCCCGTTAGCTCGAGCGTATCCCGCAGCACCCACAGCAAGGGAGTTTCCGGAGGAACGCCTATTTTTTTCTCGCTACCGTTAACGCGGAGTGTGATATCGGCCATAGTTTCGAAAGTACAATGGGGGACCAGAGCAATCATCCTACCCAACCCGCAGGAAAAGTGAAATGGGTTCCGAGGTGAAAAGCTGCCTGGGCTAAAGCTTTGCGTCAATCTGCCGATAGATCTGCCGACAAGGAATGCAGATGATCTCGTGTGCGAGGTAGACGCTGCCATGACATGCCCGTCGCAGCGGGACAGCTTCGATGGCTGGCGGAGTGGAGTCCGGGGAGAAATTGGAAGAACGAAAGCAGTCGGCAACGGCTCCAGAATTTGGGGACGCAGCAAACCTCGGTTCGAGCTAATGTCGATATTGGAGTTGATTCTCGCACCCGGGGGAGTTCTCAATGGGCACACTGGGGACATCCGCGAATCCGGAATCGCAGCCTACTGAAAATGGAGGTTCCAATCGGAGAGTTCCTGGAATTGCAACTCAGGCTGCGGTTTCAGCCGGTAAGGGTTTATGCGACAGTGCGCCAACGGAACACTTTCGGTTACGGCTTTCGATTCGTAGAGTCCCACGCAATGCAGGAAATAATCCCGGCCACGTGCCGGCCTTGCTGGGGAAGAATCCCTAGGGGGGAAATGCCAGGCGTTCGTTACTTCAGCTCGGCCAGTTTTTGCGTTGCCAGTTGTCCGGCTTCGCTGCTGGGATTGTCTTTCTTGATCTGCTCGTAGAGGCGTTTGGCGTCGAGCGGTTGATTGCTGGCTTGATAAAGCTCTGCGAGTTGCAACTGTGCGGTTCCTTTACTCACAGAAGTGGTGGGCTTATTGATCAACTCCTGGTAGAGGGCCGCCGCATCTTTCGTGCGCTTGGTGTTGCCGTAGAGCGTAGCCAACGCCAATTTGGCAATAGAAGCCAGCTCTTGGTTGCCAGTGGAAGCCACGGCCTTGAAATTGTTTTCGGCGGCGGCATTGTCGCCCTCGGTGGCCGACGTAACCCCCATAAAGTAGCGCGCCATATCCGCTGAGCGAGTGTGAGAATATTTTTCCTCGATCGCCTGGAATTGCTTTTTAGCGGCTTCGGCTCGTTCCTTGGCGGAAGCGAAGCTGGGAACTCCGGCCTGCGCCGGTGCTCCGGCGGGGCGAAGCTGAGCCTCCAGAGTGCGGACGGCCTGGGTCATTTCGAAACTTGCCTTTTCGTTTCGAGCGCTCAAGTAATACCAGCCACCGGCGATGGCAGCGGCGATCACGAACCCAGCAACGGCGGCGATTGCGAGCGTGTTCCGGTGTTTCACGCTCCAGTGGGCGGTCTTCTCGGCAGCCCCCATGGTGACCCGGCTGAATGCGTCTTGCTTAAGCTGATGGCGTGTCTGTGCGCGCACGAAAATCCCTTCTAATGGCTGCGATGGAGGGTGAAACGAAATGTGGCGAAACATCAGTTTAGCAGGAGGAAAATGGGCACGTCAAAACTGGTTCGTCCTGATCACCTCGCTCAGAACCTCGAAACCAGCCGCAGCCCGAGCCCAATTGCCAGTACATCCTCAGGGATTCGAATCGCCATATCCGGAACGTGCAGCGCCCGAACCAACCCAGTGCGAGCCCAATCGCCGCCGAATGTTCCGGCAATGGCGCCGATTGCCCCGCCCACCGCGCCGTACCACAGCAAGAATCCACCGCTAACCGCGACACTCGCACCAGTTAATAGTCCGACAACAATCCGCGTGATCAGCGGGAGGACAGTCGTGCGCGCGGGAGTCGCAGGCCGCAGATCCGCAATCAACTACCCAGCGCGCAAATCGAGAAGAGGATCACACTCCAGCGCGAAGCCATGAAGGCCAAGGGAGAGCCGGAGAGATTCATCCACCCCACGTGGGCGCCCCACGCCAGGGCAGCGGGGGCAGTCATGGATCTCAACCCCGCGACGAATCCGATCCCGAGCGCAACGAGGAAGGCTGAACTCACGGAATCGCTCCCATCGCATATCGAGACTGCACAACCTTGCGAGGTTGGGAAGGCTTCGTCAGGAAGGGGTTCTCGGCAGGAACTATCGGGATGTTTCTTCCAACAGTCCCTGCTCGAGTTTCTCCTGGCATTCGATGCAATGCCGCGTCCAGGGAACAGCTTCGAGTCGCTTGGCGTTGATCTCCTTGCCACAGTTAATGCACTCACCAAAGCTGCCCTCGCGGATGCGGGCCAACGCTTTGTCGACCATCTGCAGAAGTTGCCGCTCGTTATTGCTCTGGCTGAAGAGAAATTCTTTGGTGTAGGAGCTGGCGGCGCGATCAGCAATGTCCTGAGCCGTGTCTTCGTCGGCGGAGCGGCCATCAGCCTGCGTGCGGGAGACGGTGCGGCGCAGTTCCTGCTGCCGGGTCTCAAGCCGCTTTTTGAATCCTTCTAACTTCTTCTTATCCATAGGTCCACTTCTTAAAATCCGGCGACTCGGCGGAGCCGCGAATGAGATAAAGGCCAAACGACGATGATAAGCGCCAAAATTGAGATGCGTCAACCGGCCCTGTGGCTGCTCGTCGTGAACGCCCGGTTTTCGGGTCACGCTTTTAGGCAAAATCGAAACCGCTTCCTCGGAGGGATCGTGGTGTGTTGGCGAATGATTTTTATCGGCCGCACGAAACGGGGTCGTTCCTGGTGATCTAACCTCCCAGGGCGCGCTGGAGACGGGTGTGAAATCCGCTGAGGTGGGCTTCGAACTCTGCCAGGTTCATATCCGCGCTTACGTGCGTGCGGGGAAGCGCGAGTGGGCCGGATTGCCCCGCCCAATACTCAACATTGAGGAAGGCGCATGAGAAGCCGGCTTCGCGCGCCAGGCAGAATTCCCGCGCGCCTACCGTGGCAGGGTTGCCAAAAGGGTACGCGAAGGCCCAGACCGCTCGTCCCAGAGCGCTCTCGATCTCGGCCTTGCTTTCTTGTATCTCGCGGCGCGCTTCTTCGTCGCTGCATAGCGACAGGATGGGATGAGTTCGGGTGTGCGCTCCCACGGTCATGCCCGCCTGGGACAATCGCTTGAGTTCGGAAAGGTTCAAGAGACGCCACCGTTTCGGCGAGGAGGTCGTTGGGGTGGTGTCGCTTTGAAGGCGAACCCGAGCCATCCAATCTTCTCGTGCCACTGCATTCAGCTGTGAGGCTCTCTTCACTAAGTTCCACCATTGGCCATGAAAACTCGTTGCTGGCGAGGGCTCGCCATCTGGCTCTCGAGGAAGTTGCGAGACTAATGCACCGAGCGGCTTGATCCGCATGGAGTGGTAGAGCTCCTCATACCACAGCATGCCTAGACAATTCTTGCAGGACGCCGCGGTTACGAAGAATAAACAGGGGACCTCCTCGCGCTGAAGAATCGGAAGCATATCGGTCAGCGTGTTGAGAAGACCGTCGTCGCAGGTCACGAGAACGGAGTGCGGCGGCAGCGATTTGCCTTGCCGCAAACAGGCATGAAAGTCTTCGGGGTGGACGATGCGATAATGGGCCTTCAAGAACTGGAGCTGCCTACGGAAGGCCAGCGGCTGCACCAGATTGCCATCCAAAAACTTATCGCCCTCCAGATGGTCCAGAGGAACGACGCCGTGGTAGTTCACAACCGCGTAACCGGCGGAAGGGGTAATGCGGTGTAAAAGTCCAGTACGATGCAGAGCCGGGTACACCGCGCGTTTCAACAGAGGACTAACGAACCGCATCGTGGGGAGACCGGACCGTATTGTAACAATCGGCAGGCAGCCAGCGTTGGTTTCGCGCGACGGAAAGATGAATGTCCAGCCGAAACATCGCTGGCCGACATTTCGGCAGGACGAAAACCCGGTACTCGGGTCTAGTGATGATCGTGATCCTTGTCCCAGTTTTGCTCGGTTTCCCAACGATGTTCTTTTCCATTCCACCACTGGTGATGCTGTTCCCAACACCGTTGGCGCTCGGCGTTCAGATCACGGCGACGATCTTCGGCTTCGCGGCTGTGCTCGCCCTTGGCATGGATGGCCTTGTCGAGTCTTGCCTCCGCCTTTTCGACCGCATGTTGGCAATGCGATCGGTCATCGGCGTGGGCCCGCGGGGCCGCTACGAAAAACATTAGCGCCGCTCCCATTCCTGCTGCCATTACTGCCTTTCCAAAAGGTAAATTCAAGGGGGTTCTCCTCTCTATTTCGGTGACCGCGTAAGGCCACCGGTCTTAGCGAATACAATTCTTCCCTTCACGAATTGGCCCAGCTGGGCTTCTCCGGTCAGGACTTGGGGATTCTATTGGTGGCGACGTCCACCTTGGATACAGCGCATTCTGTAATAACTGAATGGTTACGGTCTGCTTGTGAGTTTCCGAAGGGTACGAACTTTGGTCGCCCGGAGGGGGGCTTGCTGATGTTGCTGAGCCGACAGCGCGGCGAACATCAAGAGCAGCGGAAGCACAGCGGCGCGAATCAAGGTCATTTTCTTCCCCTGTCTACCGGGCGCTTGGATGCCATTCCCGAGTGCGGTGTTTACGCCAAGCCAGCAGGTGAAAAAAGCCAGCTTCGCTCCACGCCCCAGCCCCGCGATGGTAGACGGCCCCGTAGCGTGATTTCCATCTATTACTTCTATCGGGGCAGGGGGTTCTTCATGTTCGCAAGGGCATACGCCATTACCGCCATGGCCGCGGCATTCTCGCGAAGTTCCGCGGGAACGACTTTATCGAGAGTGTCGGCGGCGCTGTGGTGGTAGTTGAAATAGGTACGGCCGTCCTGCATTACTCCGAAGGCGGGAACTCCGGCTTCAGACATTCCCGCGATGTCGGCGCCAGGAGGGTACGTGCTAGCTTCTAGGACGGTGGCACCGATACTCTGAAGCGCGGCTTGCACCGGGCGGAGTGCGTCGACGGCGGCGGGTGAGGCTTTGACCTCAAAACCGAAAGGATGTGCGGCGCCAGAGTCGCTCTCGATGGCGGCGACGTGACGGGAGAAATCCGTGGAGTATTCGGCTGTATAAGCTCGGCTGCCGGATCCACCGTTTTCTTCGTCCATCCAGGCGACGACGCGAAGGGTGCGGGCGGGGCGAAGGTTGAGGCGTTGGAGGATTTCAGCCGTCTCCATGGCAATGACCACACCGGCTCCGTCGTCAATGGCGCCGGTGCCGAGGTCCCAGGAATCCAGATGCCCGGAGACAACGACGATCTGCTCGGGATGTTCCGAGCCCTTGAGGTCGGCAATCACGTTGAAGCCGGTCTCATCGTGCAGCTTCTGTGGAGTCAGAGTTAAGTGCATGCGGACCTTGCCCTGAGCCGCGAGGTGGGCGATCAAGTCGGCATCCTCGGTGGTCACGGCTCCGGCGGGGACTCCTGCGGGAACACTGAAACCGGTATGGGGAAGTCGGTAATCGGCATTGCCGACGGAGCGAACCAAGGCGGCGACGGCGCCCAAATCGGCGGCTGCTTTGGCGCCCGCTGCCCGATAGCGGACGGCCTCTCCGTAGGAGGCGAAGGCGAGTCCTGCGGCGGCCTTTTGCTTGTCAAAGAGTTCATCGAAGAGCACGATCTTTCCGGCGACTTTATCGTGTCCGAGCGCCTGGAGTTCGTCGAAGGTATTGACGGTGACGACCTCGGCGGTGAGGCCGTCTGGTGGCGTCGAGGTGCTTCCACCAAGAGCGGTGAGCACAATCTTTTGCGTCGTACCCGGAACCATGCCGGGATAGCCGACGAGGGTTGCGTTTTCCGCGCCGCGGACCCAGTGGGGCACGGTGACCGGCTGAAGGCGGACCTCAAGGCCGAGCTGGCGAAGCTCGCCTGCCACGTATTCGGCGGCGGCTTGAGCCTGGGGCGATCCGCTGGGGCGCGGTCCGATGTTCTCGGTAAGGTGTGCGAGCTGGCGGTAGGCGTAGTCGTCATTCAGCGCGGCGGCTTTGATGGCGGAGAGCTGCTGCGAAAGGAGCAGTGGGAAGTTTTGCAGGTCGGCTGCAGAGGATTGCGGAGCGGAACCCCAGTTCGGGACGGGCGGCTTCTGGGGTGAGTTCTGAGCTTGGGTGATTACGGTGCACGTCAGGAGCAATCCGCTGCAGAATGCGATCGAAAAGCGAGATTCCTGTGTCATACCTGCAGGCAGTGTATCTGACAGCGGCTAGCGAAGAAAGCGATCTACCGTGCCGGCCTGATATCTTCGTTTCCGCAGCGTGCTAGCCTGAGGCATGGACAAAAAGCAAATTAACGATCCCAAAAGGACGCTGAACTTTTTGATCTGGGTTGGCGGAGTCTTTATGCTTTCGCTGTTTGTGCTTCTGGCGCATTTTGTATGGCGGCTTTTCTAGCGGGTAGATTCTGCCGGATTCGCCGGCCGCAAAAATATGGCCCCATTTCTGGGGCCACATCTGAAGAGGCGATTGGTGGGAATTTCAGGAAAGGCTTTGCAAGTTGCCGTCCCGACAGCCTGGACAGCACGGGAAATGTTGAGAAGAGTAGAGAGTGAAGGTCATAGCTTGGTTGCGGCCTCTTGGTTACAAGGAGAAGAAGCATTTGCGGAACCAAAACCGTTAACCTGCCCCGCCAAAAACCGCTGGACGGCAAGTACCTGAAGAAGCTCAACTTATCCGCATCAGGGTCCGATTTGCCTACCACAGGTTACCGCCAACCGCAGTTGCGGGAGTGCAGAATCGTGCACATCGATTGCACGCGGATACCTTGCATGAGCTTGAACGCAGCCCAGCCGCCGGAGCGAGGCCGGCGGCTGCGAGAGCAGGACTAACTGTTTCCGGCCACCGTGCGCAGCTTCCCGGGAAGGAAGTGGTAGGGGGGCCAGGGACCGCTGATGGCTACCTGGCAGTTCTTTAGCTGCTTGGCGGCCGTGTTGTAGCGGTTCTGATATTTCTCCACCGACTTGGAATCGATGAGATGGGCGATATCGATCAGCATGCCTTGGGGAGCCACTTTCTTGCAGCTGATTTCTTCTTCCAGAGGGTTAAACAACTTGTGGACTTGGACGGATAGAGCGCGCGCCTTGGTCTGGCGCTCCCGCTCACGGGAAGCCTTGACGCGCAATTTGGAAAGATAATCGCCGCCGACAGTATCGGGCAGGATGACATCGATCATCGCTTCGCGCAGCGAGCCGTCGGTGACCGTCAGCTTGATGTGCATTTCCGACTTGCCGCGGAGTTTGGCGACGCTCACGCCAAAAGCTCGCCGGTTTACGCGGACAGCCTGGCGGAGAGCGTCATCGCTCTCAAAGATGGTTCCGAAGCGGAAGGGGAGCACGGTGGAATTGCGGAAGCAGCCGCTGACGACGCGGGCGTGATCGATGGCTGCTTTCTGATCAAGTTGGCCAGAATTAGGGTCGTATTCGCTCACGATCACAGCAAACTCGCCGCTGGGATAGCTGAGGACAGGGCTTCCGTTCACGCCTTGAACATTCTCGATTACGAAAGGGCGTCGGGAACGGGTGCCATTCGGTAGGGTTTGGTGCTCGGTAAGGCAGTATGCGTACCACGCCATATTGAACTCTCCGAACCGGGACGGAGGCTGACGAACCGCCTCGTTATGTTGTTTTGCACAAGCTGACAGCGAGTCTGGAAGTTTTCTTAGCAGTACAGGGTCGAATCGGGAAATCTGCTGTTCGCCCCGTACTTCATATTACTTCGGTTCCATCGAAAAATGCAACTTTTTTGTGGCAGGAGGCATCGCGCAGGCATTTCAACGTTGGTCATGAAGGCCTCGAGCGGCCTGTTAGGGTGGCGTCGTACAAAGCGCCCCAAGACCTGTCTCCTACTCGTAGCGCAAACTCTCTACCGGATCGAGTTGCGCGGCGCGGGCGGCCGGCACGGTGCCGAAGATCACGCCTACGATCGAAGAGACGACGATGGCGATCATGCCGGAAAGGCCGGTAATCGGGATGCGGTACTCGGTTAAGAAGCGCACCGAGTATGGGATGGCGTAGCCAATCACAATCCCGACGAAGCCACCGACGAGCGAGATCAGCATGGCCTCGGCGAGAAACTGAAAGCGGATCTCACGGTTGGTGGCGCCCACGGCTTTTCGGATGCCGATCTCGCGTATGCGCGAGGTGACCGTGGCCAGCATGATATTCATGATGCCGATGCCGCTGACCAACAGCGTCACCATCGAAATCAGAAGCAGCACCCAGGTCAGACCGGTCGCGATGCGATCCGCCATGGAGAGCAGCGCCGTCAGGTTCGCCACGTCATAAACGGATTCTGCCCGATGCCGCGACTGCAGGACCCGTTTGATCTGGGCGGTAGCCGAGATGACCATCGAGGGATCTTCCATGGAGAAATAAAGCAGCTTGACGTTTGGAGCGTCCAGGAAATAGCGGCTCACGGAGTATGGGATCAACATCGTATTATCAACGATTTCCGACTGGCCGAAGGTCTCCACTCGCTCTTTAAAGGTTCCGACGATCGTGAAGGGCAGTCCGGTAAGTTTGATGACCTTGCCGACCGCCGCTTGAGGCGAGCCGTACACTTCCATCGCCATTTTCTCGGTGATCACGCCCACCTTATTGTGGGCTTGGGAATCCTCCTGATCAAAAAATCGTCCCGAAGGTATGACCAAGTTCCGGACCCGGACATACTCTGGATTAACTCCGAGTATGGTCACGTCTTTCTCACGGCCATTGCCGACCGGCACACGGTCGGAGAGTTGGGTAACCGGAGAAGAAGCGACGATACCGGGGACGACTTCCTGGACGGCATGGAGGTCGTCGATGGTAAGAGGATCCGGATTCGAATTGCTGATGTGCGGCGCGCCGCCGAGGTATTCCGCCCAGATTTCGTTCGTACCGATCGCCTGGATCTGGTTGAGAACGAACTGCCGCCCGGTCATCCCGATGGTGACGACCAGGATGAGCGATGCCGTGCCGATGACCATGCCCAGCGCGGTCAGAATGAAGCGCACTTTGTTGCTGCAAAATGTGTCGTAAGCGAATGCGATGATCTCGCCGAAGGCCATTTTGGGCCGAAGGCGCTCGGGCATAAGGGCTGCGGCCATCTCAACTTAGATGCTACCGAGCGGCCCCCAAAGTCGCAAGTGAATGAGTCGCACCAGTACAGCGCCGCGTGTAAAGAATCGTAAGAAAGCAGACCAAGGATGTTCTGTTGTGGCAAAGTAAAGGCGCATCCCAACGATCGAGGGTCTTGGCTGCCGGCGAATGATTCCTTCTGAAACATCGATGGAGCGCACGACGGCGGAATTGAACGCTCCCAGAAGCGCTCGTCGGTCCTGGTTTTGGATGGTGATCGTCGCGCTGGCGCTTCGCCTGCTGGTGATGTCCTTCCTCTATCCGGAGCGGATCGACCCGTTTCGCGACCACTGGCGATTCGGAGGTGAGGCTGGCAGGATTGCGCGATCGATCGCACAGGGCGAAGGATTTAGTAATCCACTGTTTGGCAAGACGGGACCAACCGCCTGGCTGGCTCCGGTTTTCCCTTATCTGCTCGCAGGAATTTTCAACATCTTTGGCGTTTACAGCAAGACCTCGGCAATCGTAATTCTGGTCCTTGACTGTTTGTTTTCGGCGCTCACCTGCATTCCCATTTACTTCATCGCTGGGAAACAGTTTGGTGAGACGGCGGCCGCATGGGCGGGATGGGCTTGGGCATGGTTTCCCTACGCGATTTTCTTCTCGGCGGATTTCATATGGGCGACGACGCTGACAACCCTCATCATGACTCTGGTTTTCCTGGTGGCGCTGCATCTCGAAAAATCGTCCTCAGTTTGGCGTTGGGTGGGCTTCGGTGCACTGAGCGGCTTTGGAGGTTTAACCGATCCCGTGGTGATGTCGGTGGCGCCATTTCTCGGGGCGTGGGCTTGGTATCGTCTCTCCCGGACCGGGCATCGATGGCTGGCTCCGGGACTGGGCGCGATACTGGCCGCAACTCTGGTGGTTTCGCCATGGTTCATTCGAAACTATGAGACATTTCATAAACTGATTCCGTTCCGCAGTTGCCTGGGCCTGGAAGTCTACTTTGGCAACAATCGAGACTCCTGGCATTGGGGGCCTCCGGGTTATCACCCGTCCGACAACGAGAGCGAGTGGCAACAGTATCAACAACTCGGCGAAATCGCTTATACACATCAAAAGTTTGACGAAGGATTGGTATTCATCCATTCCCATCGGCTCTTGTACCTTCGGCAAACCCTGCGGCGAATCGTCTACCTGTGGACGGGCTTCTGGAGTTTGAGCCCACGCTATCTGGCGGAAGAACCAGCCGATCCTTTCAATGTGGTGTTCTGTTCCGGCCTTACGGTTCTGACCCTGATTGGACTTTGGCGCGCTTGGCGTATGGACGCTGGCATTGCCATGCCCTACCTGCTGGTTTTTATGTTCTTTCCTGTAATTTACTATTTAACCCATCCGGAAGATTACTACCGGCGGCCGATGGACCCTCAGTATGTAGTGCTCGCGGCATTTGCGGTCGCTTCGTGGGTCACCGAGCGCAAGCGCAGGTTGGAGCGCATCCCGCCGCGAGTTGCGATTGCAGCAGTTCAGTGAACCGAATTCGTTCCGACGGATACAAAACGTCTCTCCTGTTGCTGTGCCTGACGGCGGCCGCTTTGCTTGTGCAGGGATACCACCCCTTCGCCGAAGATGCGGAAATCTACCTGCCGGGCATCGAGACGATCCTGCATCCCGGGTTGTTTCCCTCCGGGCGTGAATTTTTCCTGGCGCACGCCCGCATGACCTTTTTCCCAAATGCTGTGGCGTTTTCTCTCCGCATCACGCACTTGCCGCTGGAAGCAGGTTTGTTCTGGTGGCATCTGGCGTCCATTTTCCTTTTGCTCCTCGGCGGTTGGGAACTGTCCGGTTTATTCTTCCCGAGCGCGAGAGCGCGGTGGGGCGGAGTTTGTCTGATCGCAGCGTTATTGACGCTTCCGGTTGCGGGGACAGCGCTCTACATCATGGATCAGTATTTGAATCCGCGGAATCTGGCGGCATTCGCGGGAATCTTCATGCTGGCACGAACCCTGGAAGGGAAATATATACGGGCTTTGTCTTGGCTGCTGTTCGCTGCTTGCATGCACCCCTTCATGGCGGTGTTTCCATTTTCATTTTGTCTCTTATTCGTGGTCATGGAGAAACTTGAAGCGCATTGGAAAAACATCAATGCGGCGGCATTCGCGAACTGGTTGGGGCTGGCGATCCCTTTGGCGCCTGCGGCTTCCTCCGCCTACCACGAAGCCGCCAAACGTCACGCCAATCACTACCTTCAGCATTGGACATGGTACGAGTTGCTGGGAATCGTTGCACCGCTGGTTTTGTTCTGGTGGTTCCGACGCATGGCGCGGCATCGCCAATGGCGCATGATCGACCGCGTGAGTCGTGGGTTTATCGTCTACGATTTGATTTACCTGGGGGGAGCAGTGGCCGTCGACCTGCCAGCGCGCTTTGAAGCTCTGGCGCGCTTGCAGCCGCTTCGGAGCCTGCATTTCCTTTACATCGTGATGTTCCTCATGATGGGTGGATTCCTGGGGGAGTACGTGCTTCGGGAACGCGTTGGGCGATGGCTCTTGCTGTTCGTGCCGTTGAGCGTGGGAATGGTTCTGGGGCAGCGCGCTCTTTTTTCCGCCAGTGCGCACGTGGAATGGCCGGGAGCCGCTCCCAGAAACCCGTGGGCGCAGGCCTTCGTCTGGATTCGGCAGAACACCCCAGGGGATGCGGTGTTTGCTCTCAATCCGTTTTATATGGATATTGCCGGCGAAGATGAGATCGGCTTTCGTTGTCTCTCGGAGAGAAGCCGTCTGGCGGACGGAGTGAAGGACAATGGGGTGGTGAGTATGTTTCCGGCGCTGGCCGAACCATGGTGGGCGCAGGTGCAGGACCAGATGCCGTGGGAGAATTTCCGAGCACAAGATTTCATGCGGCTGAAAGAAAAATATGGCGTGAGCTGGATTGTGGTGCGACAACCGGGAATCGCTGCGATCGGCTGCGAGTATCAAAACAGCGCAGTGCGCGTTTGCCGGCTTCCCTAGGGGATGGCCTCAAGCATGCATGATGCCGATTAAAGCCTTAACCAGTGAGGCTTTCACGGTCCCCGACCGCACCTGCGATCAGATACAATTGTGAAACCGAATGTCCACCGCGCGAGCAGTTCAGGCCCCAATCCGCGATTTTCCTTACGAGAAGTGGGGGCGAGGGTTGCCCCTTTTAGCGAAGCAGTACCGGGAGAACAAGCCCTGTCCGCATGTGCTTCTGCAGGATTTTCTCGATCGAAAGACTGCGCTCGACATGGCGAAGCAATTTCCGCAGCCCGCCAGCGATGCTTGGACACAGTACAAGCATGCCAACGAAAACAAGCTCGGCCTGGCCAAGCGCGAACTTTTTCCGCCCGCATTTGCGGCGGTTACCGATGAGTTGAATTCGCCGGAGTTTGTGGCCTGGATTTCGGAGTTGACCGGAATTCCGAACCTGATGGCGGACCCAATGTTAGAAGGCGGCGGCCTGCACCAGTCGGGGCGTGGCGGTTATTTGAACGTGCACACCGATTTCTCGATGCACCACTTCCACGCGAACTGGCGGCGGCGCGTGAATCTCATCCTTTATTTGAACCCAGGATGGCGCGACGAATGGGGCGGGGCTCTGGAATTATGGGAAGAGACGATGGCACGTTGTGCCGCGAAATACCCGCCGCTGCTCAATCATGCGCTCATTTTTACGACCGACGAGAAATCGCTGCACGGCTTTCCTGATGCGCTCACCTGTCCCGACGGAGAGTCGCGCAAGAGCCTGGCCTTGTACTACTACACGGTCGAGGCGCACAGAAAAGTCACTGGACACTCCACCGATTATCGTTCCCGGCCGCAGGATGGCTGGGGAAAGTCGTCGATGATCTGGCTGGATAAAAAGGCCGTCGACCTCTACTCGCGGGCCAAGGCAAGATTCGGTTTTTCCGATGAATTTGCCAGCCAGGTGTTGGGATTTTTTTCGAGAAAGAAGTAATCTACGGAAGGCGATGTCGGCGAAGCGAACACTTTTCGAGAAGATTTGGGACGCGCATCTGGTGGCGCAACCGAGCGGCCGGTCGCCGATTCTTTACATGGATCTGCATCTGGTTCATGAGGTGACCTCCCCGCAGGCTTTTGATGGTTTGCGAGTGGCGGGAAGGAAAGTCCGCCAGCCGTCGCGGACCGTGGCTACCATCGACCACAACATTCCAACCGAGCCGCGCGGGACTCCGATTACCGATCTCGTTGCGGCCCAGCAGATCGCGGCTCTGCAAGCCAACTGCAGAGAATTCGGTGTGCGGCTGTTTGACATGGATTCTCCCCAGCAGGGAATCGTGCACGTGATTGGCCCTGAGTTGGGGCTGACGCAGCCGGGAATGACGATTGTCTGCGGCGACAGCCACACCAGCACGCATGGCGCCTTCGGGGCCCTGGCTTTTGGCATGGGAACGTCGGAAGTTGAGCACGTTCTCGCAACCCAGTGTTTGGCCCAACAAAGGCCCAAGACGATGAAGATCGAGGTGCGGGGGCGGTTGGCGGACGGCGTCTCCGCAAAGGATTTGGCACTGGGCATGATCGGGCACATCGGAACCGACGGCGCCACCGGACATGTGATTGAGTACGCCGGCGAGGCGGTGCGGGGGCTTTCGATCGAAGGCCGCATGACCCTGTGCAATATGAGCATTGAAGCGGGTGCGCGGGCAGGCATGGTGGCCCCGGACGAAACGACTTTCGCTTATCTGGACGGGAAACAATTTGTTCCTCGCGACGGCGAGTGGGAGCAAGCAGTTGAAAACTGGCGTCGCTTGCGGACCGATCAAGACGCGCAGTTCGACAAGGTGATCGAGATCGATGCGGCGCAACTCTGTCCGTTCGTGACTTGGGGGACGAATCCGGGAATGGTGGCACCCGTGACGGGGCGCGTGCCGGAGTTCAGCAGCTTTGCAGACGCCGATCGAGGCGCGATCGAACTGGCTTTGCAGTACATGGGGCTCGAGCCCGGAACGCGGATTGAAGACATCAGCCTGGACCGCGTATTCATCGGCTCTTGCACAAATTCGCGGATCGAGGACCTGCGTGCGGCTGCGCGCGTTGCCAAGGGACATCATGTGAATCCGAAGGTCCGTGCCATGGTAGTGCCGGGTTCGCAGACTGTGAAGCGCGTCGCGGAGCGGGAGGGCCTTCACCAGATCTTTCTGGACGCCGGATTCGAATGGCGCGAGAGCGGATGCTCGATGTGTTTAGGCATGAATCCGGATATTTTGCAGCCCGGCGAGCGCTGCGCTTCAACCAGCAACCGGAACTTTGAAGGGCGGCAGGGGCGCGGCGGTCGAACCCATCTGGTGAGTCCGATGATGGCTGCTGCCGCGGCGATTGCCGGACACTTCACCGATATCCGTAATTGGAGATTTCAATGACGGCACTGGTTAGGAACGCGTCATGAAGCCGTTCGGAGTACATCGCGGCCGCGTGGTTCCGCTCGATCGCGTGAATGTAGACACGGACCAGATCATTCCCAAGCAGTTTCTGAAAAGGACCGAGCGTACCGGATTCGGGCAGTTTTTGTTCTATGACTGGCGCTTCGCGGGCGACGGAAAGAAATCCGACTTTATTCTGGACGATCCGCGCTACGAGGGCGCCAGCATCCTGGTGGCGGGGAGGAATTTTGGATGCGGTTCCTCACGCGAGCATGCAGTATGGGCTCTGGCGGATTTCGGCTTTCGGGCTGTGATTTCCTCTTCGTTCGCCGACATCTTTGCCAATAACAGCACGAAGAACGGATTCTTAAGCGTGCGTTTGAGCGAGGAGGAAGTCGCGCAGTTGATGCAAAAAGCCCGCCCGGCGAAGGATTTTCAATTGGTAATCGACCTGGAACGCTGCGAAGTGCGCGACGATCAAGGCTTCATCGCGCAGTTTCCGATCGATGAATTCGTCCGCCATTGTTTGCTCAACGGGCTGGATGATATCGGCCTCACTTTGCAACACGAGGGTGAGATCGCGGCCTATGAGGCCATGCATCCGGTGCCGAGTGCGTTCGAAAAGCGGCCGTAACACACGGCAAAGCGAGTAAAGATTTGTAAAAGCTTCGCCCTCGCCTTGACCGAGCTCGGCTCACAAGTTGATGCTGGTTTTTGTACAATTCTAGTATTGCTTTTTGCTGAGCTTCCTGCCCGAGCTTCTCCAACGGGAGGACTTGGCGTAAGACGTTCTTCCCGAGAGTCTTCGCAACCGATTCGAAATGAAGACGTCTAATGAATGGCAGTCTCACCCCCGATTGTGTGAAAGTCGCACCACCTAAAACGTGAATATGATCGCTTCAAGTTTTTCTCAAGAAATGTCTCGGCTAGCCTTTCGCTGCCGGCGAGGACTGGTGTCGGCTGTGGTGCTGGGTATGGGCGCAGCTTTCTTCGGATGCGTCAGCGGCGATTCCAAGCAGCAGAAGGCGCAGGCGGCCGCCCCGCGTGCAGTTTCCGTTGCAGTGGCCGAAGTGCAACGCCAGGATGTCCCGGTTTATCTGGTGGGGTTGGGGTCGGTGACAGCGTTCTACACCGCAAACATAAAAAGCCGCGTTGACGGCCAGATCATGCGAGTGAACTTCCAGGAGGGGCAGACCGTCAAGGAAGGCGATCTGTTGATCGTCATTGATCCACGTCCCTACCAGGTGCAGTTGGAACAGATGCAGGCGCAGCTGTTCAAAGATCAGGCGTCGCTGCGCGATGCGAGACTCAATCTGGATCGCTACACCACGCTGATTCCCTCCGGGAGCATTGCGCAACAACAGGTGGACACGCAAAAGTCCACGGTGGACCAACTGGATGGTCAGGTACGCACGGATCAGGCGCAGATCGATAACGTCAAGCTGCAGCTCGTTTATTGCAACATAACGGCGCCTTTCACCGGCCGAGTTGGGCTGCGGCAAGTGGATCCGGGAAACATCGTGCACGCCGCCGACACAAATCCGATGCTGATCCTCACGCAACTGCAGCCGATTGCCGTGGTATTTACTCTGCCCGAGGATCAGTTGCCCACCGTGGCCAAACACATGAAGAACTCGACGCTTGACGTCGAAGCCTTCAGCCGGGACGATCAGACCAAATTGGCTACGGGCAAGCTGCAAACCATTGATAACCAGATCGACCCGACAACGGGAACCGCCAAGCTGAAAGCCGTCTTCGATAACAAAGACAACCTGCTTTGGCCGAACCAATTCGTGAACGCCAACCTCCTTCTTGAGACGCGGAAGAGCAGCACCGTGGTGCCAACGGCAGCAATTTTGCGCGGTCCGCAGGGAGCCTTTGTTTATGCCGTGAAGCCAGACAAAACTGTGGAGGCTCGGAGCGTAACAATTTCGCTCACGCAAGGCAACATCACCGTCACCACCAGCGGGGTTCATCCAGGAGACACGGTGGTCACCGACGGCCAGGACAAACTGCAAACCGGCACCACGATTGAGCCCCGGAACGCCGGCGCGGGTTCTACACCGAATGCGAAGAATGGGGGCGGCCCTCCAGTTTCGGGAGCTCCTGGTTCATGAGTCCTTCACGGTTATTCATTCTCCGGCCGGTGGCGACGACCCTCTTGATGGTGGGCGTGCTGCTGGTAGGTTGGGTTGCGTTTCTGCAATTGCCCGTCTCAGCCCTGCCCGAAGTCGATTACCCAACCATCGAGGTGGTGACGTTTTATCCGGGCGCAGACCCCGAGGTCATGGCTTCATCCGTGACCTCTCCACTGGAACGGCAGTTCGGACAAGTTCCTGGACTGAGCCAGATGACCTCGACGAGCTCATTGGGCAGTTCCGTGATCACTCTGCAATTCGCTCTCGACCAGAATATTGACGTCGAAGAACAACAAGTGCAGGCCGCCGTTAACGCGGCAGCTACGTTTCTGCCTGCGGATCTGCCCAATCCTCCGATTTACAACAAAGTGAATCCCGCCGATTCCCCGATCCTTACACTGGCGATGACGTCGGACTCGCTGCCTTTGTCCAAGGTTGAGGATCTGGCCGACACAGCTTTGGCGCAGAAGATTTCCCAGTTGCCGGGCGTGGGGTTGGTTTCGATCAGCGGCGGACAGAAGCCTGCCGTGCGGGTCCAGGTAAATCCAACCGCGCTCGCTTCCTACGGGTTGAGCCTCGAAGATATTCGCACCGCGCTGGCCGAGGCCAATGTGGATCAGGCCAAAGGCGTCATCGACGGGGTTCGGCAATCGTACACCATCGGCGCCAACGACCAGCTCTTCTCCAGCGATCAATACAAGCCGATCGTCATCGCATATCGCAACGGCGCCCCGGTGCGCCTTTCCGATGTAGCCAATGTGATCGATGGCACGGAGAACACGCGGCTGGCCGCTTGGATGAACCAGACCCCGGCGGTAATCGTAAATATTCAGCGCCAGCCCGGGGCGAACATCATCAGCGTGGTGGACCGGATTAAGAAATTGCTCCCGCAACTGCAGGCGTCGCTTCCGTCTGCAGTAAAGGTGCAGATTCTTACCGACCGCACCACGACCATCCGTGCATCGGTGAAGGACGTTGAGTTCGAGTTGGCGCTGACCATTGTGTTGGTGGTCATCGTTATTTTCTTCTTCCTGCGAAACCTGCGGGCCACGTTTATTCCCAGCGTCGCCGTCCCATTGTCGATTGTGGGAACGTTTGGCGTGATGTATTTGCTGGGCTACAGCCTCAACAATCTCACGCTGATGGCGTTGACCATCTCCACCGGCTTTGTGGTGGATGATGCCATCGTCATGATCGAAAATATCGACCGCTATCTGGAGGCGGGAGATTCGCCACTCGATGCGGCGCTGAAAGGTTCGGGGCAAATTGGTTTCACCATCGTCTCCCTCACGGTTTCCCTGATTGCGGTCCTGATCCCACTCCTGTTCATGGGAGACATTGTGGGGCGGCTGTTCCGCGAGTTCGCCGTCACGTTGGCAGTGACCATTCTGGTCTCGGCCGCGGTTTCGTTGAGCTTGACGCCGATGATGTGCGCCAAGTTGCTCAAGCATCGCAAGGAGGGCGAGAAGGGCCGCTTCTACGAAGTCACCGAGGACTATTACAACCGGGTCATTGCGTTTTATGGCCGCACCGTCAAATGGGTCCTGAAGCATCAGACGGCGACTTTGCTCGTCACCTTCGGAACCTTGGTTCTCACGCTGGTTCTCTACGTAGTCGTTCCCAAAGGGTTTTTTCCGGTGCAGGACACGGGTGTGATTCTGGGGATTTCGGAAGCTCCCGATAACATTTCGTTTGACGCCATGTCCCAGCGCCAGCAAGAACTGGCCAAGGTGATTCTCAAAGATCAAGATGTAGAAAGCCTATCCTCGTTTATCGGCGTGGATGGCACCAACACGACACCGAACAGCGGCCGCATTCAGATCAACCTGAAACCTCGCGATGAGCGTAACGACGATGCTTCGGCGATCATCCGGCGACTGCAACCCGAGCTGGCGAACGTGCACGGGATCACGCTCTACATGCAGCCGGTGCAGGACCTCACGGTGGAAGATCGCGTGAGCCGCACGCAGTTTCAATACTCCATCGAAGACGCCGACGCCCAGGAGTTGGCGCAATGGACTCCGAAACTCGTAAACAAACTTCGCGCCGCCCCGGAACTGCGCGACGTGGCTACAGACCAACTGAACGGAGGGTTGAGGACGAACCTGACCATCGACCGGGATACAGCGTCGCGGTTGGGAATCCTTCCTCAGGCGATTGACAACACGCTCTACGACGCTTTCGGGCAAAGGTTAGTTTCAATCATTTTTACCCAGTTGAATCAGTACCACGTGGTGCTCGAAGTTCTGCCCAGCTTCGCCAAGACGCCGGACGCGATGAATGATGTTTACGTTCGTCCCAGCAGTACGATACCGACCTCCGGCGCGCCTTCGGCCAATGCGGCAACGGCAACCACCAGTGGAGCCCCGGTTCCGCTCTCTACTTTTGTGCGGATGCAATCGACAAATACCCCACTCGCCGTCAATCACCAGGGACAATTCCCGGTCGTGACGCTTTCCTTCAACCTTGCCCCGGGAGCCTCTCTGGGCGATGCCACGCGTGCCATCCAGCAGGTAGAGAAGGACATTCAGATGCCGGCGAGCATTCACGCCGCCTTCCAGGGAACGGCTGCCGCCTTTCAAAATTCGTTGTCGAGTGAACCGTTCCTGATTCTCGCCGCCATCATTACCGTATACATCGTTCTGGGCGTGTTGTATGAGAGCTACATTCACCCCATCACGATTCTCTCCACGCTTCCCTCGGCCGGTGTGGGCGCGATTCTCGCGTTGCAGCTTACCGGCAACGATCTCACCGTGGTGGCGCTGATTGGAATCATCTTGCTGATCGGCATCGTAAAAAAGAACGCCATTATGATGATCGATTTTGCTCTTGAGGCCGAGCGCGAAGAACATAAGCCGCCCGAAGAAGCGATCTTTCAAGCATGTTTGCTGCGTTTCCGTCCCATCATGATGACGACGATGGCAGCGCTGCTCGGTGGTCTGCCGCTCGCCTTGGGATCGGGGACGGGCGCGGAACTGCGGCGGCCACTGGGTATCACCATTGTGGGTGGTCTGATTCTCAGCCAGTTGCTTACGCTCTACACCACCCCCGTGGTTTACCTTTGGTTCGACCGGCTGGCTCACCGCTTTGAGAAGTACAAGATCGGCAATCCGATTCCACAGGACTTGCCGGCGGAGTCGGGCGATTAGACGAAGATGAGTATTTCCGCTCCATTCATACGGCGACCGATCGGCACATCGCTGCTGGCTGCGGCGCTGCTGCTCTCGGGGATTCTCGCCTTCAATTTTCTGCCCGTGGCTTCTCTGCCGCGAGTGGATTTTCCGGTGATACAAGTCGGTGCCCAACTGCCGGGCGCCGACCCGCAAACCATGGCTTCCGCCGTGGCGACGCCTTTGGAGCGTCAGTTCGGCCGCATCTCAGCGGTGAACCAGATGACTTCCACGAGTCAACTGGGTTCGACCAGCATTGTCCTGCAGTTCGATCTCAACCGAAATATCGACGCGGCGGGCCGCGATGTGCAGGCGGCAATCAATGCCGCGCGCAGCCAACTTCCAGCGAACCTGCCGAGCAATCCCACCTATCGCAAAGCGAATCCGGCGGACGCTCCGATCCTGATTCTGGCTCTTACCTCGGATACCGAAACCGTGCCGCAGATGTATGACGCCGCCGATTCCATCCTGGCGCAGAAGCTGGCCCAGGTGAGCGGAGTGGGGCAGGTCTTTGTCGGAGGTGCGGCGCAGCCCGGCGTGCGAGCGGAAGTAAATCCGATGCTGCTGAACAAACTGGGCGTCGGTTTGGATACCGTGCGAAATGCGCTCAATCTGGCCAATGCAAACCAGGCCAAGGGACAAGTGTCAAACGACACGACGTCGTGGACGTTCAACGACAACGACCAACTTTTTACCGCCGATCAATACCGGCCGCTGATCGTTGCCTACCACAACGGCGCCCCCGTACGACTCGGGGATGTGGCGGACGTGCAAGATTCCGTCGTGGACGTTCGCAATATTGGTTTAGCGAATGGCAAACCGGGTGTTCTCATCATTGTGTTCCGGCAGCCCGGCGCCAACATCATCGAAACCGTCGACCGGGTAACGGCTCTGATGCCGTATCTGCAATCTTCTATTTCTCCTGCAATTGCGCTCACGGTTGCGATGGACCGCACGGTTACGGTTCGCGCGTCGGTGAAAGATATTGAGTTCACCCTCATGCTGTCGATCATTCTGGTCATCCTGGTGGTGTTCGCCTTTTTGCGAACATTTCGCGCAACCATCATTCCCAGCATCGCCGTACCGCTGTCTCTGGTCGGAACCTTCGGAGGCATGTACCTGCTGGGCTACAGCCTGGACAACCTGTCGCTGATGGCTCTCGCCATATCCACCGGGTTCGTGGTGGACGACGCCATTGTGGTGCTGGAAAACATCACGCGCTACGTCGAGCAAGGCATGGACGCGGTGTCCGCCGCATTCAAAGGAGCATCCGAGATAGGATTCACCGTGGTTTCCATGAGCACCTCGCTGGTCGCGGTGTTTATCCCACTGCTGCTGATGGGCGGCATTGTCGGACGGCTGTTCCGCGAATTCGCCGTGACACTCAGTATCGCGATCGGAGTTTCGTTGCTGGTGTCGCTGACGACCACTCCCACCATGTGCGCCAAGTTCTTGCGCCCGCCAAGAAAAGATGAGCGCCGTAACCGGTTCTATCGCGCCAGTGAGTGGGTTTTCGACACGATTCTCGACACCTACCGCCACGCGCTCCGATGGGTTCTGGATTATCAGCTGGTCACACTTGTCGTCACCATTCTGGTGGCGTGCCTGAGCGTCTACCTCTACATCCGAGTGCCCAAGGGCTTCTTCCCGCAGCAGGACACGGGACGGATTATGGGGTCGGTGCAAGCGGCGCAGGATATTTCATTTCAGGCGATGCGCGGCAAGATGGAACGCTACGTCAGCATCGTGATGAAGGACCCCGCCGTCAACACCGTGGTTGGCTTCGCGGGCGGAAACACGATTTCGAATCAGGGCCGATTCTTCATCATGCTTAAACCCTTGTCCGCTCGGGGAAAGTGTAGGAACTTGCACTTCTGGCAATCCTGCCCCAGCGTCACGGCTGACGATGTGATCAATCGCCTGCGCGGCAAACTGTCGGTGGTTCCGGGAGCCACGCTCTATCTTCAATCTGCGCAAGACCTGACCATTGGTGGACGCCAGAGTAATGCGCAGTATCAATACACGTTGCAAGGCGAGGATTTGAAGGAGCTGAACAACTGGGCGCCGCAGTTGTTATTGAAGATGCGCGGTCTGCAAGAACTGCGCGATGTAAACACAGATCAGCAGGATAAAGGACTGCAAGCACAGTTAATCATCGATCGCGACACCGCCAGCCGTCTGGGCGTCGCTGCGCAAGACATCGATAATGCTCTCTATGATGCTTTCGGCCAGCGGCAAGTTTCCACCATGTACCGCCCGCTCAACCAGTATCACGTGGTCATGGAAGTCGCGCCCCAGTTCCAGCAAACTACCGAGGCGCTGCAGAACATTTATTTGCGCTCTTCCAGCGGCGCGCCCATCCCTTTGGCGGCGTTCACCCACTTCGCGCCATCCAACATACCGCTGGCGGTCAATCACCAAAGCCAGTTTCCTTCGGTCACGATCTCGTTCAATTTGGCCCCGGGTATTTCTCTTGGACAGGCAACTCTGGCCATTAACAATGCCCAGCGCACGATTGGCTTCCCCTCGACGATTCAGGCCAGCTTTCAGGGCACGGCGGCTGCTTTCCAGGATTCGCTTTCGAGCGAACCGGTTTTGATTCTTACCGCCTTGATCACGGTTTATATTGTGTTGGGCATGCTTTACGAGAGCTACATTCATCCCATCACGATTCTTTCGACACTGCCTTCGGCGGGCGTGGGCGCGCTGCTGGCGTTGCTGATCACGCATAACGAGCTGAATGTAATTGGCACAATCGGCATCATTCTGCTGATTGGACTCGTGAAAAAGAATGCGATCATGATGATCGACGTGGCCCTCGAGGTGGAGCGCACGCAAGGGAAGAAGCCGGTCGACGCCATTTACGAGGCCTGTTTGCTGCGATTTCGGCCGATCATGATGACGACCATGGCAGCTCTGCTCGGAGGCTTGCCGCTGGCGTTGGGGACCGGCACCGGGTCGGAATTGCATCGGCCGCTCGGCATCACGATTGTCGGCGGACTGATTGTGAGCCAGGCGCTAACGCTATTCACGACTCCCGTCGTGTATGTTTATCTCGACCGGCTGCGGCTGGTGCTGCGCGGTGCAGAAGAAGACTTGTCCCTGCCCGGCACGCCAAGCCCGGCGCACTCAGCGGATTAGTGGGAGAGCTTCCAAACGAGATCGTCGAAGAAGACGGCGGTGTGCAACCTCAATTCAGAGGCATGGCATCGCAGTCAGCGGGGCCTTTTGAGGGCAGGGAGGAGACCAGGTTCTCCTCTTTCGCCGAAGTATGAAAGAATGCCATTTTCATGCCGATTTCCCGGCGGCCCGGTATGATTGTTCTTCGTTCTTAAATTCTCTCAGGAGTAACGGATGCGTCAGAAGGCATTGGTCCTGCTATGGATTCTTGCAAGCATTGTGGGTTTAGGTGGCTGTGGCAAGAACTCGAGTCACTATGTTTACGCGGCGATTCCGGCCGCAAGCCAATTGGCGGTCTTCCGCGAAGACCCGTACTCGGGAGTGCTCACGCAGCTTTCGACCAGCCCCTATACGGTGGGCAGTGGCGCTCAGTCCGTGGTCATCCATCCTTCAGGAAAATATTTGTACGTGGCGAATTCAGGGCAGGGGGAAAACGACGTTTCTCTGTTCGACATCAACAGCGACGGTACTGTGACCGAAGTATACCCAAGGGCTCCGGTGGGAACCTTGCCGTTTCTGCTGGCGATGGACCCTGCGGGAAGGTATTTATATGTCGCGAACGCCTTATCGAATAACATTTCTGTTTTCTCGATCGCCGGCGGCAGTGGCGCCTTGACCCCGGTCACCGGATCTCCATTTCAGATCAATCTCTCCCCCAAAAGCATGCAGTTGGCGCCGTCGGGGAATTTTCTCTACGTGAGCGCCCCGAGTTCCCCTACCGGAGTCATCGCCGTATTCGGTGTGACTGCCGGGGTACTTTCCTCCAGTCCAGTTGGCCTCACGAGCACCGCGGATACCGATCCTTCCGACATCGCCATCAACCCCGCCGGCTCCTACCTCTACACCGCCAACTCGACCACCAGTTCGATATCCATTTACTCGATCGCTGCCTCCGGCGTCTTGACCGAGGTCCCTCAGTCTCCCCTGGCGGATAACTATAAGAGTCCGGTTGCGCTCATCGTGGATGCTACGGGGAGCTACCTCTATGTGGCCAACCAGGGATCCGACAACATTGCGACCTATTCGATTACGGCCGGTACTGGATTTCCGGTAGTAATCACGGATTCGCCGTTCGGCTCCGAAAATCAGCCGAGTTTTCTCGCGGCAGATCCGAATGGAAAATACTTGTTTGTTGGGAATCAGACCGGATCCGCCGCCATTCAAGCGTTCGGGGTCAGCAGCGGGAGTCTGAACTCCATCGCAAGTTACTCCGTGGGGAACTCCCCAACTTCGATTGCGGTATTGCCATAGCTGGGGTCAACCGATCCGCGGATGATTCTTTGGTGGGCGTTGCTTGTGTGCGAGGGACGATGTCATCCGTTCCTCTGTTTCCTTAGCCGGGACAAAGAAAAGTCGTTAACTCTGCGACAATACGGACGCTGGCATCCGGCATCCCGTTACAACCAGAACGGGAGCCCCGCCATCGGATCGGGGAATGTTTTTCCGATTCGATCGCCTTGGGGTGGTTTCCGTGCCGAGACCAATGTCAGGAATGAGAACCCATGAACATCGCAAGCGCGGCAAGCGCATTCCCCAAGCATTACTACTCCCAGAAAGTTCTTTTAGAGCGGCTGCAAGATTACTGGGGCCCACAGCTTAAGAATCCTTTGTTGCTGGCGCGGCTGCACCGCAACGTGACGGTGGACGGCCGTTATCTTGCGATCCCGGCGGAACAGTATGTGGACATCAAAACCTGGGGCCAGGCCAACGACATTTGGATCAAGGTCGCGCAGGAATTGGGGGAACAGGCACTCTGTTTGGCGCTTCACAAAGCGGGGCTGCGGCCGGAGGATTTAGGAGCTTTGTTCTTTACCACGGTCACTGGAGTGGCGAGCCCTTCGATTGACGCTCTTTTGATCAATCGGATGGGACTTCCTGCCAATATTCGCCGCACGCCAATTTTCGGCCTAGGATGTGTGGCGGGCGCCGCCGGGATCGCGCGCTCTTACGACTACGTTCGTGCTTATCCTTCGCAGGCGGCGGCTTTGGTCTCCGTGGAGCTTTGTTCGCTTACTCTGCAGCGCGAGGATCTTTCGGTAGCGAACCTTATCTCATCTGGACTGTTCGCCGACGGCGCTGCCGCGGTGATTGTCACCGGCGAGAAGTTTGAGTCTTCCCAGCCCGAAGTCTCCGGGCCTAAGATCCTTGCCACTCGCTCAATTTTTTATCCAGCCACGGAAGAAATGATGGGCTGGAATATTTCCGAGAAGGGATTCCGCATCATTCTTTCCACCGAGGTTCCAAATCTGATTCGGAAAAACCTGGGACGCGACGTTGACGCCTTTCTAGCAGACAATGGCCACCGGCGAAGCGACCTTAAGAGCTTTGTTCTGCATACCGGTGGGCCCAAGGTGCTTGACGCCTCAGCTGCCGCGTTAGATTTGCACAACGGAGAACTGGACGCTTCCTGGGATTGCCTGCGGAAAGTGGGAAATCTTTCTTCTGCTTCCGTCCTTTGCGTGCTCGAAGACGTGATGCAGAATCGGCGTCCGGAGCCGGGTTCGCTGGGCCTGCTCGCCGCCATGGGACCGGGCTTTTGCTCTGAGCTTCTACTGCTGCAGTGGTGAGGTCAGGGGATTGATGGAAGAGAACGATCGGGCGGCGCAGCGTTGGCGTCGCGTCGGGACGCCATTGCTGGCTGCAGCTTTGTTTTTCACCACTGCCAGCATGGCCGCCGCGGCGCAGGAAATTGCCTTACAAATGGATCCTAAGCGCAGCACAATCAATTTCACGCTCGCTGACGTGCTCCACACAGTTCGCGGGACGTTTCAGCTCAAGCGGGGGGATCTGCACCTTGACCCGGTGTCGGGCAAGCTCAGGGGGGAAATCGTAGTGGATGCGAAAAGTGGCGTGAGCGGCAACGCAATGCGGGACCGGAAAATGCATCGTGAGGTGCTGGAGAGTGATCGTTACCCGGAAATTGTGTTCCGCCCGGATCGCGTCGAGGGCACTGTGTCGTTGTCGGGACAGTCCTCAATCTACATTGATGGAATTTTTTCGATCCACGGCAAGGAACATGAACGGAGGGTCCCGGCGGAGGTCAAGACCGGCCCCGGGGATTGGACCGCGACCCTACATTTCGCGGTGCCCTACGCCATGTGGGGGATGAAGAATCCGAGCACTTTGTTTCTGAAAGTCAGCGAGTCGGTGGACATAGACTTGACCACCTCGGGAAACCTCACTCGGCCGTGAAGGGATTGGCTGCGTTGCTCAAAATCCATCCAGCGGCGAAATTCCTCTCCCTTCGACGCATTCGTAGCATCGTCCGGCGGCCAGGTTCGTGAACTCTTCTGTCCTGCCGCTCGGCCAGGTGACCTCTGCGCGCTCGACCCGGTCGCGCTTTTCCAGGCCGAATGTGACCGGCAGTTCGGATTGCGACAGATAGCTGGAACCGCTCTTCACCATGCGCCACTGGCTTAAGCCGCCCGAGACGACGCGGACCCTAGCTCCGATTCCATCGCGATTTGATTTGGTTCCGACAAGCCGAAAACGAATGCTGCGATTACCGGATCGTTGGTCGTTCCGGTACAAGTGGGCAGCCCCGTTGTTCGTGGTCAGGAGGATGTCGAGATCGCCATCGCGATCGAAGTCTCCGTAGGCGAGGCCACGACCCACCTTGGGCTGCTCGAAGCCTCCGCCGAGTTCGTTGGCGACATCGTGAAACTTGTCTCGTCCATCGTTGAGAAACAGAAGCGGCGGCTGGGCGTAGCCCACGTTGCCGCGAATATTGCGTACGGTCTCATCGATGTGTCCGTTGGCCACCGCAAGATCGAGCCAACCGTCCAGATTCGCGTCGAGAAAAGCACATCCGAATCCCAGACTATTCTTGGAGGCAATGCCCACGCCTGATTGCGCGGCCACGTCTTCATAGGATTTTCCACTGAACTGATACAGGCCAGTCATCTCGTTGTCGAAGTTTGTGATGGCCACGCCCAATCGGCCGGAGTTTGTGAAATCCGCAACATCCACCCCCATACCCGCGCGGGCCTTACCTTCGCTGCTGAAGGCCAATCCAAACTCGACAGCCCTGTCTTTAAAAGTTCCGTTGCGCTGATTCCGGTACAGCTTATTGGGCTGGGTGTCATTGGCTACCAGCAGGTCGAGCCAACCATCCTGATCGTCATCGAGCATGGCGACCCCAAGAGATTTTGAACTGCTGTCGAAAATGCCGCTGGAGGCGGTGACGTCCTCGAAGGTTCCATTCCCGCGATTATGAAACAACCAGCAAGTCTCACCGCGATACGCCTCGGGGGTGCAATAGGATTTGTGTTTGCCGTCAAGGCTGCAAAATACGTCGTGCTCCGGCGACCACTTCACATAGTTGCAAACAAAAAGATCGAGCAGGCCATCGCGGTCGTAATCGAACCAGAGAGCGGAGGTGCTGAAGGCTTGCCGCTTGCCGAAACCACTGGCCTCGGTTAGGTCAACGAAGGTTCCTTTGCCGGTATTGTGAAATAACCGGTTTTGTCCCACGCAGGTGATGAGAATGTCGGGGAAGCCGTCATTGTCATAGTCACCCACCGCCACCCCCATGCCGTACATCTCTATCTCTAATCCCGAGCGCGAAGTGACGTCAGTAAAGGTGCCGTTTCCATTGTTGTGATAGAGACGCAGCGTGGAGCGCTGCTTCTTGTGGCCGGGCCAATCCATTCCATTGACCAGAAGAATGTCTTGCCAGCCGTCGCGGTCGTAGTCGAGGAAAGCGCATCCGGAACCCATCGTTTCGGGTAGGAATTTTCCGCCAAAGGCGCCGCTATTGTGCTGGAAGGGAATGCCCGCACTGGAGGTTACGTCGGCCAATCGAAAACCGGGCGAAGGCGCGGCCCCGGTTCGAGCGCTCAGGGCGCGGAACAGCGGCAACTGGGCAACCGACGCCAGCCCCGCCAAGTTACGCAGAAAAGATCTGCGATTCACCGAACGTTCACCAACCCGGCGCGAATGGCATAAACCACAAGCTCTGCAGTCTTGTGAATATCGAGAGCATTCATGATATTGGCACGATGAACGGCAACCGTGTTTGCGCTGAGCTGAAGGGCCGATGCAATCTCTTTGTTCGATTTACCATCCACGATCATCTGGAGCACTTCGAGTTCGCGGGGGGTCAGTCCACCGCTGCGTTCGCCTTTGAGCATGGAGTGCTGCTCGATCTGGGGATCGAATACTGTTTCTCCGCGGGCCACACGCCTCACGGCCGGTCCGAGTTCCAGGCTCATCGCATTCTTCAGAATGTATCCCTTGGCGCCGGCTTCGATAGCCTGCCGTACCCAGGTACTCTCGGAATGCATGCTGAGCATGAGAACCGCCGTGTTCGGCAGCTCTTCAAGAATTCGACGCGTGGCATCAAGGCCGTTTGTCTTGGGCAAAGCGCAGTCCATGACCACGACCCGCGGCAGCAGAACGTGCGCCAGGCGGATTGCCTCATCTCCGTCACCGGCTTCGCCGACTACTTTGATGTCGGGCTCGTCTTCCAACATGCGCCGAAAACCACGCCGTACTAATCCGTGGTCATCAACCAGCAATACCGTGATCTTTTCTGTCATGAGGATTGGTCTCACCGTCAAAGACTTGTATCTTGTCGCGTGGAGCGGTCAGGCGCAACTTTGTCCCACCTGCGGAGGGTATCGAAAATACGATTCGTCCGCCCATCAGCTCCGCGCGTTCGCGCATCGCGACGAGGCCGATTCCCTGCCTGGCGGGCTGCCCGTTAAAGCCGGCACCGTGATCTTCTACCTCCAATTCCAGCTGCGAAGGCAGGAAGCGTAACCGCACCCAAGCCTGCTTCGCTCCGGAGTGCCGCGCCACATTGTTCAATGCCTCCTGCAGCACGCGGTAGATTTGTACTGCCGCACCCGCGTCGACCGCAAAAGGATTCCCCTCCTTCCGGTAGGATATGGCAATTCCAGTTTGTCGTTCTACCGTGGGGATGTACCAGTCGAGAGTGCTCTCGAGCCCGGCTTCATCGAGCATCACGGGATGCAGTGCCTGCGACAGGCTTCTGACCCGGTCCAGGGTATCCTGAGCGATCTGCCGAACTTCCTGCAGATCCGTACGCAACGATGAGCCTTCGGGAGCGTGCGCCCCGGCGCGGCCCAGCATCGCTCCCATGGCGGTTAAGATTTGGCCAAATTCATCATGCAACTCTCGCGAAATATAGCGTAGCGTCGACTCCTGCGTAGCGATTAGCTTCTGTGCCAGTTCGCTGCGACGTTCCGACAGTTCGGCCATGCGCGCGAACAGCCGCCGGTTCCACCGAATCATGGAGAATCCAGTCAGCAGAATCGCGGCCAGCGTCGCGGCCAGAAATACGTAGACTTGACGCTGTACGCGGTCATAAATCTGAATGATGCGCTCCGCCGCCTGTTCTTCACTTTCGCTGTTCTGTACCAGGAAGCGGGCCACGGTCGTGCTGAGCGCTGCCTGCCGCGCCTGCAGCGAAAGTTGGATTTGTGTCCTCGCATCTTTCTCCCGCCCGGCTCCGGCGAGTGCAAACACGCGGTCCACCGCGTCCCAGAACTGCGCGAGCGATGCGCTTAAAGAAGCACTCTGCTCGGTGGTGCGGCCGGCCGGGGCGAGTCCGGCTTCCAGGTGCATGGCATCGTCCAAATCAGTGCGGATGCGCTGGAACTGCGCGGACCATGCCGTGAGCGGATAGGGCTCGTCGTTGTCAATCATATCGCGCATGGCGACCGCAAGCAGATTCAAGTCATTCTGTATGCGCAACAGTTGCAGGGAATCCTTGCGGTTGCGATCAATCAGCTCAGACTGAAGCTTGCGCAAACCTGACACTTGCCAGGTGATGTAAGCGGAATAGGCGACGACGGCGGCGAGCGTGATGGCCAAGCCAAGCAACAAGCCTGGGGTTGGAGAACGCTCCGGCGAAGGCGGGCGGGCCACGCCCCGAGGATACAACGGCTGGCCGCGCTATGTCACAATGCGGTAGTCGCAATGCAGTAATAATGAAGCGAATCGAGGTCGATCGGAGTCCAACCATAGATTGAGTACTGATCCCAAGCCAACCCAAAAGCCACCCAAAGTCGAGAGGCTGCGCGCCATTCTGCCGGAGGTCTGGAGGCTGATGCGGCCGCGGCGGTGGCTGCTCGCGGTTGGCTTTGGGTTGATGATCCTCAACCGCGTTGCTGCGCTGGTGTTGCCTTACTCTACCAAATTCCTGATTGACACAGTCATCAACAAGCATCACATGGACAAACTGCGGCCGCTCGTGCTCGTTGTGTTGACGGCTACCCTGGTGCAGGGGGTTACTTCGTTTTCGTTAACCCAGTTGTTGTCGAAGGCGGCACAGCGTCTCATTACGGAGTTGCGCCAACAGGTGCAGGTCCACATTTCCCGCCTGCCGGTTGCTTTTTACGACGTGAATAAGACCGGCAGTCTGGTGTCCCGCATCATGAGCGATGTTGAAGGCGTGCGTAACCTGCTGGGGACCGGTCTTGTGGACTTCGTCGGGGGTCTGGTGACCTCCGGAATTGCGCTGGTGTTGTTGCTCCGCACCAGTGTGCAGATGACACTGATCGCGGTGGGATCGCTGGCGTGCTTCGGGATCGCGCTCAATAAGGCGTTCGGAACCATCCGGCCGATCTTCCGGGAGCGAGGCAAGATCAATGCCGAGGTAACCGGCCGCCTCACGGAATCCTTGGGTGGAGTGCGCGTGATCAAGGGCTATCACGCCGAACAGCGCGAGGAAGCAGTCTTTGCGACCGGCGTTCGGCGACTGCTCGATAACGTGATGCGCACCCTGACCGCAACGTCGGTGATGAGCCTTTCCGCCAGCGTGCTGCTCGGAGTGGTGGGCGCGGTCACCATGTATGTAGGCGCCCACCAGATCTCGTCGGGTACGCTTACGGTCGGAGGATTTGTCTCCTACACCTTGCTGCTGGGTTTTCTGGTTGCGCCCATCATGCAGATCGTTTCCATCGGAACCCAGCTTACCGAAGCGCTGGCCGGTCTCGAACGGACGCAGGAAATCATGCGCGAGCGGCCGGAGGACCAGGATCCCAGGCGCTCCACGGTTCTGCGGGACATCGTGGGACGCATCGAGTTTGATCATGTGAGTTTTACTTATGATGGAGTTCACGACGTGCTGCGTGACATTTCATTCCGCGCCGATCCCGGCACGGTGACGGCTTTGGTGGGCTCTTCTGGTTCGGGCAAATCCACCACGATCGGTCTGATCTCGGCTTTCTATGTGCCCACCAAAGGCCAGATTTTGCTGGATGGCATAGACCTCAGCACGGTTCGCCTCGACTCTTACCGCACTCGCCTGGGAGTCGTGCTTCAGGAATCGTTTCTTTTTGACGGAACGATTCGGGAGAACGTTAGGTTTTCACGTCCCCATGCTACGGAAGAAGAAATCCTGCGCGCCTGCCGGATCGCGCGAGTCGACGAATTTGCAGAGACGTTCACCGACAAGTACGAAACCATAGTCGGAGAGCGCGGTGTCAAGCTTTCCGGCGGCCAGCGGCAGCGGATTTCCATTGCTCGCGCCATTCTGGCGGAGCCGCGCATCTTGATCCTCGATGAGGCAACCTCCAGCCTGGACTCCGAATCCGAGCAGATGATCCAGCAAGGACTGTTCTACCTGATGAAAGGCCGCACTACCTTTGTGATTGCGCACCGACTTTCGACCATCCGCCGTGCGGATCAGATTCTGGTGATGGAGCAGGGAGAGATTGTAGAGCGGGGCACGCAGCAGCAGCTCTATGCCGCAAGGGGCCGCTATTACGACCTGTACACCAGACAGCATGGCGTGGAGGAGAATCTGTTTCTCGCGCCCGGCGAAGGAGACGTGCGCGAGATCGACACGCATGGAAACGGCAGCTCCGGGCAAGCGCAGCACGGCGATGGAAAATCGGCGGACGCATTGCGTGTTCTCAAGGGCGAGGTTCGATAGCGAATGAGTAGCGCGGGCAACTCCCGGCCGAATGGCGCTCCGGCAAGTCATACTGCAGCCGTCCTTGCCCCGGCCATGATGGCCCCGGCAATTCGCGCGGAGCAGCTCTGCCGCCACTATCGCATGGGGGAGGCGGTGATCCGCGCCGTCGATGGCGTGACTTTGGAAGTGCGCACGGGAGAATTTGTAGCGCTCCTCGGTAGTTCCGGTTCCGGCAAATCTTCGATATTAAATCTCATCGCCGGATTGGATCGTCCCACAGCGGGCAGCGTTGTCGTTCATGGTCGCAATCTCGCCAATCTTTCCCGCGAAGATCTTGCGCGATATCGCTTGCGCGCCGTTGGAATGGTCTTCCAGTCGTTCAATCTGATCCCCAGTATGACGCTCGCGGAAAATGTGGAATTGCCCATGCGCTTTGCGGGGGTCGAGCGTGGAAGACGGAACCACCTGGCCCGCGAAGCGCTCACCCGAGTTGGCCTGCAAACGCGCATGAGCCATCGCCCCAGCGAGCTTTCCGGCGGGGAGCAGCAACGGGCTGCGCTGGCCCGGGCGCTCATCAACCGCCCTCAGCTCCTGCTCGCCGACGAACCGACTGGCAATCTCGACAGCCATACGGGTACGGAGATCTTGAATATGGTCCGCGAGTTTAACCAGCAATTGGGGATGACCGTCGTGATGGTAACCCACGAGCGAGCCCTGGCGGAACGCTACGCCCAGCGCCTTATCTTTCTGGCAGATGGCAAGCTGGTTAGCGATGAAGCGAACCCAGCCTTCGCCGCAGCTGGCGAAACGAAGGAAGAACGACGATGAAGCTTCCTGACCTGGCCGAACTCGCGGTGCGCAACTTGCGCGAATCGGTGCTGCGAAATTCGCTCACCACGATTGGCATTTCCGTGGGTGTGGCTTCGCTCGTCGCCATGCTCTCTCTGGGCATCGGACTGCAACAGCTCGCCTCCCGTCGCCTGATGAAGTCCGGGTTGTTCGATACCGTTGTCGTTACATCCCGGCGTGACTTGCGAAACTTTAACCGCGATCAAGAACGCAGTGGGCCGCCACCTGGCGAAAGTCGCGTTCTCGACGAAGCAACGCGTCAGGCGATCGAGCACCTGCCCAACGTGCTCGAGGCTTATCCTGATATCCGCTTCATCACCGAGTTGCGCTACGAGGATAAACCGCACCTGACGATGGTTGCTGCGCTGCCTACTTCCGCGCAGTCGAACGATGCATTCGAAGCACTGCAGGGGCGCTTCTTTTCCTCCGATACAGCTCCAGAAGTGGTCCTTCAGAAAACTTTCGCCGAAGAATTGCTGGGTCGGGCGCCGCAGGCTGGGCTCGACGAAACCAAGGTGGCGGAATTGGCTGCTCCGCTTCTGGGCAAGGAACTGATGATGCGTTATGCGCAGCGCCAATCGGCCCCAGCCGAGTCTTCCTCCGCCGGAAAAGCCAGCGCAGCGGAGGACCCGGGCTTGGCGAGCGCTGCTTACTCCGTGGTCTCGCGCGAGCTGAAGCTGAAAATTGTTGGCGTCGCCGATCTGGATCCTGAAAGTATGCGAGGGCCGGCAAGGGCTCGAGTCTTTCTTCCGCTCAAACTGGCGGAGAGCCTGCACGTAATGCAGCCATCCGATCTGCGTGAGGTTTCGCGTGCTCCTGGCGATCAGCCGGTATATTCCTCGGTAAGCGTACGGGTTAAAAAGCCGGGCGACGTGCAGACGGTAGAAGACTCGATCAAGAAAATGGGCTTCAACACCTTCTCGATCCTCGATGCCAGTCGGAGCATCCAGCAGTTCTTCAAGGTGCTGGATGTTTTTCTGGGAATCTTCGGCAGCCTTGCCCTGGCGGTGGCTTTCATCGGAATCGTAAATACCCTGGTGATGGCGATCCTCGAACGCCGCCGCGAGATTGGCATTATGAAAGCGATCGGCGCCAGCGATGGTGACGTGAAGAGACTTTTCTTCGCGGAGGCCGGCGCCATGGGCATCCTCGGAGGCATCGTCGGGGTCGCTCTCGGTTGGGCGATCGGGCAGGTCATCAACCTTGGAACCAACATGTATCTCAAGCGCCAGTCTTTTCCACCGGAGCATTTCTGGTCCGTGCCATGGTGGCTGGTAGGGTTCGCCATTTTGTTTTCTTTTCTGGTCAGTCTGGCAGCGGGCCTCTACCCGGCGGGCCGCGCCGCACGATTGGATCCGGTGCAGGCCTTGCGCTACGAGTAAACTCTAGCGATGCCTCGCTGTTTCCAGGTGATCGTTCTACTCGTGACTTTGATCTTCCGGTTTGCTGCGCATGCCCAGAGCCGGATCGATTGCAACGCGCTGAACAGCAAAATTCTCAAACATGCGGTGCACTACTGCGTCTACCTTCCGGCTCGCTACGACGCCGGGCGAACGAAGAGTCCTGCACCGCACTACCCGATACTTTATTTTCTTCACGGACTCGGTGACAACGAACAAACGCTATTCAACAGCGGGGGATGGACGTTGCTCGACGATCTTCGCCAGCAACGCAAGGTTGGCGATTATCTCATCGTTGCTCCCGAAGGCAGAGGTAGTTTCTATATCAATTCCGCGGACGGTTCCGTCCGCTATAGCGATTTCTTCCTGCAGGAGTTCATCCCTCACATTGAGAGTAAGTATCGCGTCAGCAGCGGTCGTAAAAATAGAGCGATCAGTGGCATCTCCATGGGCGGCTACGGTGCTCTTCGCTTCGCCTTGGGCCATCCAGAGGTATTTTCCGCGGTCAGCGCGCAGAGCGCTGCGCTGATCACGGAGTCTCCCCAGGAGCTGGACAACGCTAACCGCTCCGGGGCTCCGCTGGGGAAAGTGCTGGCGGCAGTGTTTGGAAACCCGATCGACGCTGCTCACTGGAGAGACAATAGCCCGTTTGCGCTGGCCCAGAGGAATGCCGCTGCACTGCGAAAGGTCGCTATCTATTTCAATTGTGGTCAGGACGACAACTACGGCTTCGAAAAAGGCGCGGCCGCGCTAGACGAACAACTGACGAGAGAGGACGTGAAGCATATTTACCGATCTTATCCGGGCGATCATAGCCTGGCTTATTTTCTCTCTCACTTTGAGGAAGTGCTCACCTTTCATTCCCAGGCATTCGGTCTTGCGCAATAAACAATTGGCGCCCGGGAGCCGTTCACTTCGAAATTGAAAGAGTAATCACAGACTTGTATTTGTCAGGCGACGATGGGGCGGAAGAATCCGGCCCCGTGCAATTCGTGCTCGCGGTTTCGGCTGCCGCCTTGCTTTCCGGCGTTGAAGCCGGCGGGTGGGTGGATGCACAGGTGGTGCCAACACCCTGGATGGAGGAAATGATCGGGCCTTGAGCAGGGGTTGTGCGGGGGTAGGCGACGGCGGTCTTGTGCGAGGTGGTCGGAACGGCGCGAGCGTGCACCTGCGAGGTTTTTCCAGAAGCCGGTTGCGGAAGCTGCCCGGCAATCTTCTGCATGCTTTGGTTGAATACCGAACCCAACGCCGATCCAGCTTTGACCGTGGCCGTGCCGGTGCTTCCGTTCAGCAACACCGATTCCGCCGCGGCTTGGGCAAAAGCGCAGGGCCCGAGGAAAGCAAGTGCCAGAGTGAGAGTAAGCGTACAGAAAATGCGTGGTTTCATCAGCAACTCCTCGCCCTCGACCGAGAACTCTAGCCCAGAACAGGCCCACAAGCAAGACAGCGCAAGAAAAAACGGCGCCGGTTCAAAGATTCGATCTCGCGCCGGGAAGAGTTGGTTATGTTTGCGATCGTCAATTTGACGATGCTGCCTGACACAAAAGTGGGCGCCACGCAACAATCTTATCTCGCGTTCGCTATTGCAAAATGCTTTGCCACTGCAAAATGCAGGGGTCCAGAAGTGCTGTTCCTTTCGAGGTTCACGCGCAAGTCCATGTCCTGCAATGCTCGTGTTTTCAAACCAATTTGCCCTCCAAATGCATCCGCCAAGATCGAAGCCGACGCCAACGATGCGCAGTACATCCCAGCGCCAGGGTCGAAACCGAGAGGAGGGGTTATGTCCATCCTGTTTGTTCTGCTGATGTTCCTGCTGGTCATCAGCGTCAGATCTTTCGTGGAA
>Ga0187867_10000231_pt1 | contig 50645 bp, 41 predicted proteins | sample June2016WEW_13_1_FD_132976 | JGI IMG/M metagenome (GOLD analysis project Ga0187867, IMG submission 132976) | Peatland microbial communities from SPRUCE experiment site at the Marcell Experimental Forest, Minnesota, USA - June2016WEW_13_10 | ecosystem: Environmental > Terrestrial > Soil >...
GACCGCGCCGCCGCATCCGCAGCCGATCGCTGGGGTTCGCCCGGAAATCGAATTCGACACAGTTTGCTTCGCTTACCCTGGAGGACGGCGGCCCGCGCACACCGGCCTCAGCTTCACGATTGCCGCGGGCGAGCGGGTTGGCGTGGTCGGGCCGAGTGGATCGGGCAAATCGTCGATCGTGCGACTGTTGTTGCGGCTGTTTGACCCGCAGTCCGGCGTCATCCGGATTGGCGGGCACGATCTGCGCTCATTCGACCCCGATGCAGTACGCAGCATGATCGCGGTGGTGTCGCAGGATACCTGGCTGTTCCATGGCTCGGTTGAAGAAAACCTGCGCCTCGGCCGACCTGACGCGACCGAGGCCGAGCTGGTGGCTGCCGCTCGCGCGGCCAATGCGCACGACTTCATAATGGGGTTGCCAGACGGCTATCAGACGGCGATCGGCGAACGCGGGTCGCAATTGTCCGGTGGCCAGCGGCAGCGGCTGGCGATCGCTCGGGCGTTGCTGCGCGATGCGCCGATCCTGGTGCTGGATGAGGCTTTGTCCTCGGTCGATGCCGAAAACGAGGCGGTGATCCAACAGGCGCTAGACCGCCTGATGACCGGCCGGACCACGCTGATCCTGGCGCACCGGCTGTCCAGCGTGATCGGTGCCGACCGCATCCTGGTGCTGGAGGACGGCTCCGTTGTGCAGTCCGGCTCGCACGCCGCGCTGATCGCCCAGCACGGGCCGTATCGGCAGTTGATGGGTCCGCAAATGGCGGAAACGCGGGACAGCGAAGTCGTGCTGCTGGAGCCCGCGGTGCGTCAGGCGGAAACCGAGCCCACGACCAGTGCGGCCGTGACAAGCATTGCCGAGGACGCTGCCTCGGTCGGCTGGCCAGAAACGATCCGGACGTTGATGGGGTTTGTCCGGCCGTACCGCGGTCAACTTGGCATCGTCATGGTGTGCGGCATCCTGCGAGTGATCGCCTTCATCGGCGTCGGCGTATTCGGCGCATTGCTTCTGGGCGCGGTGCGGAACCACGCGCCGATCGAGGCCTTGATCATCGGGTTGCTGCTGACCGCGCCGTTGGCCGGGGTATTGCACTGGCTTGAATCCTGGATCGCGCACGCGATGGCCTACGCGTTGCTGGCCGAGATGCGGATCCAGTTGTTCCGCAAACTCGATGCTCTGGCGCCGGCGTATCTGCTGCGGCGGCGGTCAGGCGACCTGGTCGCCCTGGCAACCCAGGACGTCGAGACGGTGGAATATTTCTTCGCCCACACAATCGCCCCCGCCATTGTTGCGTTCCTGGTCCCGGCGGCCGTGCTGATCGCACTGGGGGTCATTGCGTGGCCGCTGGCGCTCGCTCTCGCGCCGTTCCTGATTTACGCCGCCGCCTCACCGATGCGCGGACGGCAACGGATCGATACGCTCGGCTCGGCGGCTCGTGGCGCATTGGGCGAACTGGGCGCCTACGTGTCCGAGACGATCCAGGGCATGGGCGAACTGGTGGCGTTCAACGCTGCCGGCCGTCGCCGCGACGGGTTCATGGACGCGGTGCGGCAATATCAGGCGACCCGGCAGCGGCTGCTTGCCGATCTCAGTTTCCAGACCAGCGCCCTCGAGGTCGCCACCGGCCTGGGCGGTCTCGCGGTTGGCGGGGTTGGGGCGTTGCTGGTGCATGCTGGCTGGTTCTCTCCGGTGTTGTTGCCGCTGTTCGTGCTGATCTCGATCTCGGCTTTCTTGCCAGTGTCTGAGATCGCCCAGGTGGGGCGGCAACTGGCGGATACAATCGCTTCGACGCGGCGGTTGCATGTGGTGCACGCCGAGCCGGAGGTGATCCGTGATGGCACCATCGTTCCGGCACCTAGGGCGGGCGGCTCGGCGCTGCAGTTCGAGCATGTGACGTTCACCTATCCAGGCCGCACGCGGCAGGCGTTGTCGGATGTGTCGTTCGAAATTCCGGCGGGCGCGACCGTTGCTCTGGTCGGGCCGTCAGGTGCTGGGAAGACTACAATCGCCAATCTGTTGCTGCGGTTCTGGGATCCGCAGGGCGGCCGCATCCTGCTGGACGGTGTATCGCCGCCCGATTTGACGCTGGACGGGCTGCGTGGGCGGATCGCGTTGGTGGCGCAGGACACCTATCTTTTCAACAATACGTTGGAGGCGAACGTCCGCCTCGCGCGGCCCGACGCGACGCAGGAACAGGTGTCGCTGGCGCTGTCTCGCGCTGCACTGGCTGAGTTCGTCAGCGGTCTGCCGGAGGGCCTGGCGACCAAGGTGGGCGAGCGTGGCGTGCAATTATCCGGCGGTCAGCGGCAACGCATCGCGATCGCGCGCGCATTTCTAAAGGACGCACCGCTGCTGGTGCTGGACGAGGCAACCTCGCATCTCGATACGATCAGCGAGCAGGCGGTGCGATCGGCTCTGGGTCAGTTGATGGTGGATAGGACGACCATTGTCGTGGCGCACCGGCTGTCGACGATCCGGGCGGCGGACCTGATTCTGGTGTTGGAGGCAGGCCGGCTGGTCGAATCCGGGACGCATGCGGCGTTGATGGCGCGCGGTGGGGTTTACGCCAGGCTGGTGGACCGGCAACTGGCGGCAGTTGCGTAAATAGTGAGGCACTGAGATGTCAAAGATGTTTCCCCGGATCGAACCGGCATTGCAAGAATTCATCGAGCGGCAGCGGATTTTCTTTACAGGCTCTGCTACGGCGGATTCGCGGGTCAATGTGTCGCCCAAGGGCTCCGACAGTCTGCGGGTGATTGGCCCAAACGCGGTCGCTTATCTGGATCAGACCGGCAGCGGCAACGAGGCGGCAGCACATCTACGGGCGGATGGGCGCCTGACCATCATGTTCTGCGCGTTTGAAGGCCCGCCGATGATCCTCCGGCTGTACGGGCACGGCCGGTCGTTGCCGGCGGGGAGCGATGAGTACGAGCAACTGCTGGCGAGTGCGTTCGGCGGTGACGAACCGCCTGGCGCACGACAGATCGTGCTGCTGGATGTCGAGGCGGTGCAGACTTCGTGCGGTTATTCCGTGCCGCTTTACGAATTCAAGGAAGACCGTCAAACCCTGAAGAACTGGGCTTCGCGGAAGGGCAAGGACGGGATCAGGGAATATTGGCACGAGAAGAACATCGCCAGTATCGATGGTCTGCCGACCGGGATGCTTGAGGTACTCGGTGAGGCGGCGGATTAGTTCCTGGGGTTCATGAAGTGCCTCCGGACGGAGACGCAGACGGGCTGGTCGATCGATATGCACAGTCCGCCGACCATGCACGAAACTTTTTCTTCTCTGTTCCTCTGTTCCTCTTAAATTAAATCTCTTGGCGCTAATTAATCAGGAACCACTCAAGGAAGCTGTCTGCGCATCATATGCCTGGTCGCGCTGGAACAGCGGTCTCCAGAACTCATGCATTCTGTGAATTACGCTGCTGTCGTCACGTCTCCCTTGCCGAGAAATCGATAGCCCACACCCTGCTCGGTGACGATCAGCACTGGTTCGTCCGGCGATTCCTCGATCTTCTGGCGCAAATTCCGCATGTGCACGCGCAGCACCTGGATATCGGGCTCGTCCGGACCCTCCCAGCATTTCGCCATCAAATGCCGGTGCGTCAGAACTTTGCCTGCATGGATCACCAGCTCTCGCAACAGCGCGTACTCCCGCGGCGTCAGTTTCGGATCGACCCCGTTCACCCGTACCTGTCGCTTCACCAGATCGAGGCTCAACCGCCCATCATCGTAAACCGGCGAGCCGCCTTGCATTCGCAGGCGGTGCCGCAACGCAGCGCGCACCCGCGCCATGAACTCGGCCACGCCGAACGGTTTGGTAACGAAATCATCCGCCCCCAGATCGAGTGCGGCGACCTTGCGAGATTCCTCATCCAGCGCGGACAACACCAAAATCGCCGGTCCGCCAATCGCCAGAACGGGGGCGATCAATGTGGCGCCGTCACCATCCGGCAAGCCCAGGTCCAACACGACCAGATCGGGTTTGGTTTCGCGTGCCAAAGCCAGTCCGGTAGCGGCCGTTTCCGCCTCGGTCACATCGAAATCCTCGGCCGTCAACGTGGTGCGCAAAAATCGCCGGATTGATTTCTCGTCATCAATGATCAGAGCGCGCAGCCGTTTCGGTGCCAGAGTCATGACAACACCGCATCCTTCGGAAACGTTAAAGTGAACACGGCGCCCTTGCCGTCACGTCGATTGCGCGCGGTAATCGATGCGCCCATCAGTCCGGCAAAACCCTTGACGATGGGCAGGCCAAGGCCCGTGCCGCCCGCCGCCGTGTTCTCACCGCGCCAGAATTTTTCGAACAGTTTTGCTTCTCCATCAGCCGGCAATCCGGGACCCTCGTCGAGCACCAGGAACTCCATTGCCCCGTCGCGCAGCCGGACCTGCACGGTCACCGTGCCTTTGCCGCCGTGCAACACCGCATTCTCCACCAGGTTCAACAGCGCCTGATGCAACAACGCGCCATCGCCCTTCACCATCGGCAATCCCGGCTCGACATCGGCGACCAACCGCACGCCTTCGGCAATTGTCGCAGCACGCTTCATGACCGAGGAAACAATATCGGAAACCTCCGGCGCCTCCAGCTTCGCCTTCACACCGCCGGCGTCCAGCCGCGTCATGTCGAGCAGTTTGACCACGTAGCGTTGCATCCGGTCGGCTTCCGATTCGATGCTGGCCAACAGCTCTGCCTGGGTTGCAGCATCGTGCCGCTCGCCATAGGCGCGCAACGAGGATACCGCGCCGAGAATCCCGGCGATCGGCGTCTTAAGATCGTGCGACAGCGAGGCCAGCATGGTGGCACGCAATTTCTCGGCATCCATTTCTACCCGCGCTTCTTCGAACGCGCGCGCGATATGTGCCCGTTCCAGTGCCGAGGCACCCTGATCGGACATCGCATCCATGCGCCGCCGTTCAGCGGGTGATAGTTCCGCATCGCGCGCGATTGCCAGCACGCCGGAGAACAAGCGCGCCGTCCGCAACGGAATGAAAAACCACCGCACACCCGACAGCGTGTCAGTGCCCTTCCCCGCCGGTGTGCCTTTGTCCGCCGTCCAATGCACCGCCGCCATGTCGGCATCGGTCAATGTCGGTGTTCCCGGTGCCGTGGCGGCCAGTCGCAATCCGCTCAGGCCCACCCGCGCAAAAACCGCGCATTCCGCATCAAACGCACGCGCGGTGTAGCTGGCAAGGGTTCGTGCCACCTCATCCTCGCCGGCCACCGCGGCGAGACCACGGGCCAGGCCCAGAAGTTCGCGCGACGTCCGTGCCTCGGTGCGCGCCGCCAAGGTTTGATCGCGGGCCTGCGCGGCCAGCGACGACACGACGAGCGCCGCCGCACCAAATGCAATCAGCGAAACGATCGCCTGCGGATCGTGCACGCTGAAACTCATGCGCGGTTCGGTGAAGAAGAAATCATAAGCGAGCACACTGAACAATGCCGCCACCAACGCCGGCCACAACCCCGAGCGCAACGCACTGATCAATACCGGAGCCAGAAAGATCAGGCCCAAATTCGGCACGCCAAGCCAGCGATCCAATGGCACCGCGATCGCGATCGCCGCCGCCGTCCCGACCGCCGCTTCGATGAGGCCCCTCGGGGTCAGTGCGGACGACGGAACGACAGCGCCAATTTTCTGTCGTTTCGCACTGGACATTTCCTCCGGCACGACGTGCACCGCGATCGATTCCGAGTGATTGATCAGATCCCCGACCACCGAGCCGAATACCGCAGTGAACCACAGCGGACGTTTCGCTTTGCCGACGACAATCTGGGTGACATTTTGTTCGCTGGCATAGGCCAGGATCGTGTCCGACACCCGGTCGCCCGGCAGCGTCGCACTCTCGGCACCGAGCCGGGTCGCCAGCCGCAGCGCCTCATTGACGCGAGCGCGTTCCGGGACGGTAAGCGCCCGGTCACGGCCGGTTTGCACATGCACGGCAAGCCAACTGGCCCGCGCGCGATCAGCCAGACGTTTCGCATTACGCACGACTTCGACCGCCGCCTCGCGTTCGTCAACGCAAACCAAAATCCGCTCGTTCGCCGCCCATGATGCCGTCTCACCCTGGGCCTGACGGAAACCGCGGACCTGAATGTCGATCCGGTCGGCGGCGCGGCGCATCGCGAGTTCGCGCAGCGCCGACAGATTACCGGGCGCGAAGTAATGCCGCATTGCCCGGCGCGCCTGGTCGGGAGCGTAAACCTTGCCCTCACGCAGCCGTTCGATCAATTGATCCGGCGTCAAATCGATCAGCTCGATTTCGTCGGCTCGCTCGATCATCGCATCGGGGACCGTTTCGCGCACCCGGACTCTGGTGATCCGCGCAACGATGTCGTTCAGGCTTTCGACGTGCTGAATGTTCAGCGTGGTCCAGACGTCGATGCCGGCCGCGATCAGTTCCTCGACGTCCATCCAACGTTTGGGATGGCGCGAACCGTCAGCGTTGGTGTGGGCGAGTTCGTCGACCAGAGCGATCGCAGGCCGGCGTTGCAACAGCGCGTCGAGGTCCATTTCCTCCAGTTCGCGCCCTTTATAGGCGACCTTGCGGCGCGGCAGGATCTCCAGATCTTCGCATAGTTGCTTCGTTTCGATTCGGCCATGGGTTTCCACGACCCCGGCGACGACATCGACGCCGTCGGCGCGTTTCTTGCGCGCATCGGCCAGCATCTCATAGGTTTTGCCGACGCCGGGTGCCGCACCGAGATAAATCTTCAGTTTGCCACGCGCTTCCGCCTCCGCCTGGGCCAGCAGGGCATCCGGGGACGGACGATTTCTGACGGTGTCGCTCAAGCGAAAGAGCTTTCGGCCGGGCCGGTCGATGCGCCATGCAAACGGCGGCAGGACCACACAATAGCGGTCAGCAGCGACGTGCGAAGGTCGTCAGGCATGGGAATTCCTCACACCGGTCGAAGGGTTGATAGCACGATATCGGTTATTCTCATGCCAACGAATGGTGCGGTCGGGGGGGCTTGCACGCAAGCCCCCGGGTTGGCGGGGCAGGATGTCATCATTGTGAGATAAAGATTCGAGTTCGTTTGGTGGACCAGGATATTAAGATCATCTTAAGATAGCGGCGAAACAGTGCGGGTCATTGATCCAGGACAATCGTCCGCCATCCAGGGGCGCGAGCACGGATCAGGGTCGAATCAGGGTCATCGTCGTTGAAATGGACCGACTGCCAGGACTGCACGATCAGTCTGGGTTCCACGACAGTCAGCATGTGCCCGCTGAGGCTGCCGTCGAAGGCGCGAAACGGGGTACCCGGTGTCGTGCCGATCATGACTGGCGCGCCGGTGATCTCCGCATGGGCAGCAGGGCCAAATACATCGCGTACAGGGACTGGGCAGGAGCCGTTAGGATGACAGACTGCTGGATGAAGCTTCTCATGTCGCGTCCCTCCATCGTCATGTTGGCGTGCGCCGACGCTACCTTTGCGATCGCGCCCGACCGGGCTCGGAGAGTGGCATGGACCGCCGCGCACCGTCATCTCCCGAACGCGGCCAGACACCTGATCCAGCGCGGTGCCACATCAGGTCCCCCGAACAAGTCGGGGGATAACGGTGAGAGTGAGGTTGCCGTCGACGAGTCCGCGATGAACGGCTGTCGCCGTGCAGCTCGGCCCCCGGCGTCAGTCCGCCTGTTTCAGCTTCAGGAACCAGGCGCGCGGACCGTCATGATCGCGCATATGCTCCTTGAACCAGCCCGCGACGAAGTCGAAGAATTCGCCGGCGTCGACCTTCCGTCCAGCCTCGAGCGTTTGCGACATCTCGCGGAATCGGCCGACGAAAACTTTGTGCGCCGCCTGGTGCGTTGCCAGATTGGGAAAATCGTGACGCCGCATCAACGCCTCCTCTTCGGCGAAATGCGGCTCGATCGTCGTCGCGCCCGGCTGCGCCATGTGCGGCACCGCAGCGCGGCCCTCACGCTACATCAGATGGCCGAACAACGTGTTGAGCCCTTGCATGAATGCCGGGTGGTGCCGGATCGATCGAGGCAACGCCCACGGTCCAGACATTGCCTCAGGCAAGCAGACGGACCGATTCCCGATCGGATCGCACCTGTTCCAGGAAGCGTCCCACCTGGGTTCGCAAGGTCTCGGTCTGTGCCAACAACTCATTGGCCGAGCCGTTGATTTCGCTGGCCGCGCTGCCGGTTTCCCGCGCGGCGATGTCGACCTTGGCGATCCGCATCGACACCTCCTGGGTGCCAGACGCCGCCTGCTCGACATTGCGTGCGATTTCGGCGGTGGCGGACGATTGCTGCTCCACCGCAGCGGCGATCGAGGCACTGATCGCACTCATCTGCGACATCACCCGCGTAATCGAGGCGATCGCCTTCGCGGCATCCTCGGTCCCGGCCTGCACCGCGCCGATTTTGCTGGCGATCTCCTCGGTCGCGCGGGCGGTCTGGCTGGCCAGGTGCTTCACCTCGCTGGCGACCACGGCAAAACCGCGACCCGCCTCGCCCGCCCGTGCCGCCTCGATCGTTGCATTCAGCGCCAGCAGGTTGGTCTGACTGGCAACATCGTTGATCAACGCCACGATTGCGCCGATCGCGTTGACGGTTTGCGACAGTTTCTGCACCAGATCGGTGGTCTGAGTCGCCTCCGCATCGGCCCGCGTGGCAATCGACCGCGCGCTCTCAACCTGTTTGGCGATTTCACTGATCGAGGCGGTCAGTTCGTCGGACGCACCCGCAACAGCCTTCGCATTGGCAGCAGATTGCGCCGAGGCGGAGGCAACCGAGGTCGCCTCGGCACTGGCCCGTGCAGCGTTGTCCTGCATCAGCTTCGATGCCGCCTGCAATTGTGAGGTGGCCGAGCCGACCGATTCGATGACGCCACCGACCTGTCCCTCGAAGCCGTCCGCGAGCTGGCGCAATGCGGCCTTGCGCTCGGCCTGTGCCGCGCTCTTCTGGCTTTCCTGTTCGTCACGTAGCCGATCCATCTCCACCATGTTGCGTTTGAATACATCCACGGCTTTGGCCATGGTGCCGATTTCATCGCCACGCGCAACGCCCGGAACCGCAATGGTCTTGTCGCCGCCGGCCAGTGCGCTCATTGCGTTGCACAGACGAACCACGGGTCCGGCGATGCCACGGCCGATCAACCAGGCAAGTACGCCGCCGAGCAACACGCCGCCGATCGAGAGCATCCATACCAGCCGGCGTGTCTCCTCGAGGGTGCCCATCGTTAAACGCTCTTGCGTCGTCTCCTCCGCAATTCCGCTATCCCGGATCGTTTCTGCATCGCGCTGTATCTGATTGCCGTTGCTGCGCATCTCGCCATCGATGAGGTCGCTGACCTCGGTTTGCGCGGCCACGACCTGGTTCTTCGCCTGCTGAAAATCCGCCAGACTTGCCAGGGTTGTTTGGCACTTTGCCGCCAGCGGGGTACCCTCGGTGATGCCGCAAATGTGCCGCAGGGTGTCGGCAGCCGCACTGAACGCCTTATCCGACTCCAACGCAGCAGCACCGCCGAGACGTCCGACCTGTCGCGCCGAAGCAACGCGGGCCATCAGGATGAGCCGGTCGGCCTGGTTGCCCAGTACGGTGACCTCGGCGTTGTCTGCCTTCGTCGCATCGGCAATCAACTCGGCCAGAGTGCGCGCCACCGCCGCACCGGCAGCGGGGAGACCGGTGGCGTTCAACTTCGCCGCGAGCTGAGTGGACGTCACGACCCGATCGAAGGCCTGCAAATAGGCGCCGGTCAGCCTGGTGATTTCCTCAATCTTTGCGTGCCGCTCGGGGTTTTTGATCTCGGTAAGGCCCTGGCCGAGTAGACCACGCAGGTGTTCGGCCTCCTTGCGTACCGCCGCCACATTCGCATCTGCCGAGGTGGTCGCATACTCGCGCGCGTTACGCCGCAGTTCCAGGAAACTACGATCGATTTCTCGGGCAATGCCGACGACGGTCACACGTTGTGCGTAAGTGGCGAAGCCTGCAGCAGCGTCGCTGAAGGCGAAATATGCGGTGGCACTGGTGACGACCAGGATCGCCAGCACGCACACGAAGCCCAGACCGACCTTGAAGATGATCTTGCGGTCGGTGAGCAGCGAGGTCAGGCCGTTGCGGTCACTCATGAACGGGATCCTTGTGCGATTGTCGAGATGACCGGAACCGGAAATACCGATCGGTGTTTGTTTCGAATGAGGCGTGTCGACGAACGGATCGAGCGGCCCAGGCGTGGCCTCAACCCGAGCCGAAGCAGAGTCACACGGCAACGGTTAAGAACTGCTGAACGACGGCGGGAGAATTCCGGAGTGGCGCGGGCAAACGGACACTCACCTCGCGAGTACGGCCGGGTAAGGTGCACCCTGGCCAGCGCCCAAAATCGTTGGAGCGCGACACATTCCTTTTATCATCCCGAGCGCACCGAGGCGACGTCGTGAAAAGATGCGCATTGACGAGGAGGTTGCATCGCTGGATTCGCAACGACCGCGCGCTGCGCCCAACTCACGTTACAATGATCGTCGGTACCGGGCGGGACGCCGGCCTGGCCTTGCCGGGCAGCGCGAGGCTGGGCTGGCTGGAGCGTGATTGCCGAAAGTCGGTTATTGCGCCATCAAACCGCGCACGCAGCGTGACCGGTTCAATCTGGATCGATCTTGCGGTAAATCCTCAGGCGATGCTGATCCGATCAACGGTAACCGGAGATGGCACATGGCCTCGACTACAAATGCCGAACCAATCCTGGCGAAGCGCTATGCCAACAGGCTCTACGATGCATCCAACGGTCGCTATGTCTCCATTGAACAGCTGCGAGGGTGGGCCGCCGAGGGCGTGACATTCGATGTCATCGATCAGGAGACCGGCGCAGACATCAGGCGCGTGCTGCTGGCATGAGGGCCGATTTGGGGACGCCACCGTCTCGATCGAAACACCAGGCGTCCATCCCGGACACGGCTTGCCTTCCGACAAAGTCTGGCGGCGGTGGCTGCTCCTTTGCAATTGTACCGGGAACCGAGACGAGAACGCTGCCCAACTTGTCGGGACCGGCGTAGGCAAAGCCCAGGGCATGGATGAATTCCGTGCCTGACGCCGCCTCGGTTCCACCCAGCAACACCAATCACACAATCACGCGAAGCAAGACTTCATCACCTGGGCGAAGGCCCGTGCTCGATGACTGACGCAATGTTTGGCGTCCGGCGCCATCTCGCCGAAGGTTTCGCTGCCGCCTTCGGCGAGGAACATTGGATCGTAGCCGAAACCATGTGTGCCGCGTGGCGGCCAGACCATGGTGCCGTTGACCCGGCCGACGTAAGTCTCGGTGTGCCGATCCGGCCAGGCGAGGCACAGCGCCGCCACGAACCACGCCCGCCGGTCGGCTGCGTCGCCGGCTTTTTCGTGCACCAGCGCCATGGCTTTGGCGAAGTCCTTTTCGGGTCCGGCCCAACGCGCCGAGAACACGCCTGGCGCGCCATCCAGTGCTGCGGCGCAGAATCCGGAGTCGTCGGAAAATGCCGGCAGGCCGGTGGCGGTCGTCGCCGCCAGTGCTTTGATCCGTGCATTGCCGGCGAAGTCCGGGGCGGTTTCGTCCGGCTCCGGCAGGCCAAGAGCGCCGGCGGAAAGGACTGCAATGTTGAATGGGCGCAGCAGGTCGGTCAGCTCGACCAGTTTGCCCTGGTTGTGACTGGCCAGGACGAGTTTGCTGCCGGGCAGTAGTTTGCGGCCCATCAGTTGCCTACGGCTTTGCGTTGTGCGGCGAACAGCGCCGTTGTGCCGGTGCGCGCAAGGCGCAGCAGTTGGGAAAACTCGGCTTCGGAGAAGGAGTTCTTCTCGGCTGTGGCCTGGATCTCCACCAGTCCGCCGGCATCGGTCAGCACGAAATTGGCATCGGCGTCGGCAGTGGAGTCTTCGTCGTAATCCAGGTCCAGCACTGGCTCGCCACCGACGATGCCGCAGGATACCGCGGCGACCTGGCCGGTCAGTGGCATCGTTTTCAGCACGTTCATCGTCACCAGGTGGCGGAACGCCAGTGCGAGGGCAACCCAGGCGCCGGTGATCGAGGCACATCGGGTGCCGCCATCGGCATTCAATACGTCGCAATCGAGGGTGATCGACATCTCGCCCATCGCTTTGCGGTCGACCACGGCACGCAACGAGCGGCCGATCAGGCGTTGGATTTCCTGGGTGCGGCCGGATTGCTTGCCTCGTGCGGCTTCCCGGTCGCCGCGGGTGTGGGTGGCGCGGGGGAGCATTCCATATTCGGCGGTGACCCAGCCCAGTCCGGAGTTGCGGAGGAAGGGGGGGACGCGGGTCTCGACGGAGGCGGCGCACAGGACCTCAGTGCGGCCCATGCGGATGAGGCAGGAACCCTCGGCGTGGTGGGAGAAGCCAGTGGTGAGGGAGATTTCTCGTAATGCGTCGGCGGCGCGACCGGATGGGCGCATGTTGGGTGCCTCCTGGGGTTGGAGCGGGGTTATACGGGGGTTGGGGGGTGCGGGGTAGGCAGTGGATCTGGATGCCAAGCGTCGGCGGCGGCGTGGTTGCCAAACTGTGCAGCACTGGTCTGCCAGGGGCTCGTGCATAGGGAAAGACATTCTCATGCACGATGCTGATGGTCCGTAACTGACGCTTTGACCAAGCTGCACAAGGTATGATCTTATCCAAAATGTACCAGTGATATATCTCGGGCGCGCACGTTCACTGGTCCAGCCGAGTCCTGTTCCTTTGCCACACTTCGTTCCGTCAACCACTGGATTTTGGGGGGAGGGAATGCCGACAGCTTCCAGCGGCTTCACGGTCCGCGAGACGCACGGAATTCTCTTGCGACCCGAGAAGGAAATTCTGGCTTCAAGTGATAACAAGGCCTGGCCTTCGGTATATGCGTCACTGCAGCGAGAAGTGCCGTTCGAAGGCAGCTTTAGTTCTGTCCCGGATCAACTGATCGTGCTGCACCTCGGCGGTCCGATCATGGTCCACCGTCGTATCCAAAAGGGCGAGGCCAGTCGTCTCATCCCTCCTGGCGGTCTGTTCATGATGCCGGGCGGCATGGATTTTGGCGTTCGGACCAGCGGGACCCTCCCCACCCTTCACCTCTATCTCCGGCGTGGCCTTATCGAGGAAGTCGCTGAAACCATTCTGCCAGGCGAACCGGCTCACCTTGAGTTGCTGCCACGGTTTGGTGACAGCGATCCGCTCATCGAGCGCCTTATGCTGGGTGTTCGGGACGCGCTCTACGACGAAGCACCCTCAGCGACACCCTATGTCGATTACCTCGGTCGTGCGATTGCGGCCCGCCTCCTGCGCGGCCACTCATCGGCCTCGCCGCCCGACACCGCGCCAACGAGGCTGGGCCGCGGCCAGCTCAACAAGGCAATCGAATACATGGAAGCCCATCTCGAGCAATCAATTGGTCTCACCGCAATCGCAGCTGCCACGGGGCTTAGCCCGAGCCACTTCGCGCGCCAGTTTCGTACCACGATGGGTATGGCACCGCACCAATATCTCATGCGTCTGCGGATTGAACGCGCGCTGTGCCTGTTGGACGAAACCGATACGCCGGTCGTCGAGATCGCGTTCACCTGTGGCTTCGCCAACCAGGAACATCTGACGCGGCTGTTCAAAAGAAGCCGCGGCGTCACGCCGGCAGCTTATCGCAGGGCTCGCCGCAGTTAGCCGCACCGGTCCATAGGTACTATCGGCCCCGTCGGGCGCTGGCAGACGATCGTTTTGTGCAAAATAAGCGCGTTCATTGTGCAGGATATGGGTGTGCCATCATGTCAGCATGACGGCCGAACTGAGCCTGGTGACGACCAACACCGCACACACAGGGGGCAAAATCCGATGACGAACAATGTCACGCACGATCGCATCATGCAGCTGGCGATCGGATTCTGGGCATCCAAAACACTTCTGAGTGCCGTTGAAATCGGGGTTTTCGCCGCCTTCGCCGAGGGCCCCCTCGATTTGCCGGCTCTGCGCGTCCGGCTGGGGCTACATGAGCGAGCAGCCCGAGACTTCTTCGACGTTCTGGTCGCGCTTGGTCTGCTGCAACGGGATGACGACGGGCGATATTCCAACAGCGACGACGCCGATCGTTTCCTTGATCCCGCCAGGCCCGGCTACATCGGTGGTATCATCGAAATGTTCAACGCCCGCCTCTATGGATTTTGGGGTTCGCTGACCGAGGCGCTGCGCACCGGTGAGCCACAGAACGAGGCAAAGCACGGCGGCGATTTGTTCGGCGCGCTGTATTCCAATCCGGCCCGGCTGGAAGGATTTCTTCGCGCCATGACCGGCCTCTCACTGCCGGTGGCGCAGGCACTTGCGGGCGCGTTTCCGTGGGGAAACGTGCGCACGGTGTTCGACATCGGAACCGCCCAGGGCTGCGTGCCGGTGGAACTGGCGCGTGCGCATCCGGGTCTCCGTGGCGGGGGGTTCGATCTTCCTGCCGTTGAGCCGGTCTTTTCGCACCATGTCGCATCGCACGGCCTGTCGGACCGGTTGCGGTTCGTGCCAGGCGATTTCTTCGTCGACGATCTACCGCGGGCCGACGTGCTGGTGATGGGACTTATTCTGCATGACTGGGACCTGCCGACCAAGCGGATGCTGATTGGCAAGGCCTATGCGGCGCTGGAGAAAGGCGGCTCGCTGATCATTTATGAAATGCTGATCGACGATGCGCGAAGGAGTCACGTGCCCGGACTTCTGATGAGCCTCAACATGCTGATCGAAACCAGGGGAGGCTTTGATTACACCGGAGCGGACTGCATCGGTTGGACACGGGATGCGGGCTTTACCGATAGCCGCGTCGTGCCTCTCGTGGGTCCGCATAGCGCGGTGATCGCCACCAAATAGATGCGGTCCAAATCGACCCAATCACGACCGCTGTAGCCGCGCACCACCACTATGAGGGCCGATCGTCAGTCAGTATCGATTCTGTGGGCAGCGCGCGCGACGACTGGCGCAATCATCGCGCGTAACTCTCCCCATTGCGCTCCCGCGAGAGCGTGCCGCGCGCTGATCGCGCCGTCAGCCGGGCGGAGCGGCGACGGTCAACTGATGTTGATTGGCCACCTCGACGAGCTTCGGGATATCTGGCGTCTCGGGTGAGATCGCGCGATGGACATCAGTGAAGAAATGAGAGGCCGCCTCACGCGATGTCATGGAGATCATCTCCCCGCCACCCTGGCCGAAACGGAACCAATGCATCGTGCCGGCCGGCAGATGCACCAGCGTACCCGGCTCGGCGATCATGTCTTTGTCACCGAAGCCGAACGCGATATTGCCCTTCACCACGTAAAACGACTCATCCCATGGGTGGCAATGCGGTGGCGGGCCGCTACCTTCCGGGCCTGCCTGGCGAAAAATCTCATAACCACCGGTTTGTGCACCTGACGCGAGAACGGTGATTTGCTCTCCGACGACATTGAGCGGGGCCGGCGCTGTCGCCGGGGTGACCACGAATGCTGTGGGCATGGAAGTCCCCTGAATCTTTGGCGGTTGCTGAATGGGCAGCCGATCCGCCCATCCGGTCTACAGGTTAACATTGCTTTCCCGGCTTCTTCAACACATGATCACGGACAGGCACTCACAGTTCTTCACTGGTGCGTAATGCTTGCGTTGCGGAAGACCGGGCCCGCGTTGCCAACTCTGAAACAATTGCTTCCCACTCGTAACCGAAATGGTCCGATGGCCCCACCGCCCGTTGCGGAACCCCTGGATCGGCGCAACAATTCCCGTCCGCGCTCCACCGCGCGCCGCCGATCACCGCCTCAGGGACCGAAAGCCATGGACACGATCACCTCGACCGCCTCCAACGCCCGCACCGACTCCTTCGACGCGATCATCATCGGCGCCGGCGTCTCCGGCCTTTACCAGCTCTACAAACTCCGCGAACTCGGCCTGCGGACGCTGGTGCTCGAGACCGGAACCAATGTCGGCGGCACCTGGTACTGGAACCGCTACCCCGGCGCTCGTTTCGATTCCGAAAGCTGGACCTACGGCTATTCCTTCTCCCCTGAACTGCTCAACGAATGGAACTGGGAAGAGCACTTCGCCTCGCAGCCCGAGACCGAACGGTATCTGAATTATGTCGCCGACAAATTCGACCTCCGCCGCGACATCAGGTTCCGCAGCTGCGTCACCGCAGCGCACTACATGGAAGAATCCCGCCTCTGGGACGTCATTCTGGAAGACGGCCGGCATTACCACACCCGCCTGCTGATCACCGCCATTGGCGTGCTCTCCGCCCCGACCATGCCGAACATCCCCGGCATCGACAGCTTCAAAGGCCAGTCCTGCCACACCGCGCACTGGCCAAAACAAGAAATCGACTTCACCGGCAAACGGGTCGCCGTCATAGGCACCGGCGCCACTGCCGTGCAAACCATCCAGACCATCGCCAGCAAAGTCGGCCATCTGACCGTATTCCAGCGCACCCCAAATTGGTGTGCCCCCTTGCACAACGCGAAAATTTCCGAAGACGAGATGCGCGACATCCGCGCCCGCTACGCAGAAATTTTTGCGCGTTGCCACGAAACCCCCGGCTGCTTCATCCACAGCCCCGACCCACGCTCCGCCCTCGAAGTGACGCAACAAGACCGCGAAACGCTCTGGGAAAAACTCTACGCCGAGCCCGGCTTCGGCATCTGGCAGGCGAACTTCCGGGATATCCTGACCGACCGCCGCGCCAACGCCCTGATCTCCGAGTTCGTCGCCCGGAAAATTCGCCAGCGCGTCAAGGACCCGGCGGTCGCGGAAAGACTGATCCCGAAGAACCACGGCTTCGGCACCCGTCGGCTGCCGCTTGAGACGTTTTACTATGAAGTTTACAACCAGCCCAACGTCGCCCTGGTCGACATCAACGAAACCCCGATCGAGCGCATCACCCCCTCCGGCATCAAGACCACAACCACCGAGTATCCATTCGACATCATCATCTACGCCACTGGCTTCGATGCCATCACCGGCGCCTTCGACCGCATCGACATCAGGGGCGTCGGCGGCGCCCGCCTGAAAGACAAGTGGCACGACGGGCCGGAGACCTATCTTGGTGTCCTGGTCGAAGGCTTTCCCAACCTGCTGATGGTGATGGGCCCGCACGCCGGCCTCGGCAACTTCCCGCGCGCCGCCGAATACAGCGTCGAGTGGGCTACCGACCTGATCCGCTTCGCCCACGACCGCGGCCTGACCCGGATCGAAGCCACCGCAGAGGGCACGGCCAAATGGACGGAGCACGTCATTGCGATGGGCCAAGGGCTGCTGGCCAACGAGGTCGACTCCTGGATGACCGGCATCAACCGTAACATCGAAGGCAAGCAGGTTCGAAAAATCATGCGTTACAGCGGCGGCTACCCGGCCTATCGCGAGCACTGCGACGCGGTGGCGGCGGAAAACTATCGCGCGCTCAGCCTGGCCTGAGCACCACGCCGCGTGGGCGGGCAATCAACCCGGCCAGGCGTCCGACACCGCCGGCGATTGCCATCTCCCGGCCCGGAGGCGCAAGCTCGCAGCGGCAAGCCGGCCCGGATCCGGGACCATAACAATAACAACCAAGGGAGGCTCGCCATGCAGCGCCGCACATTGTTGAAGGCAACCGCCCTCGCATCCGTATTGACGCGTCTGCCCACCCCGTCCATCGCTCAACCGGCCAAGGCTGCGACCTTGCGGTTTGTGCCGCAGGCCAACCTCACGTTGCTCGACCCGGTGTTCACCACCGCAACCGTGACCAGCAACCACGGCTATTACGTTTTCGACACGTTGTATTCGGTCGGGCCGGATGGCACCCCGCACCCGCAAATGGCCGAGGGCCACACCGTCTCGGATGACAAGCTGTCCTGGCGCATCCGGTTGCGCGAAGGCCTGGCGTTCCACGACGGCTCCCCGGTACGAGCAACCGACTGCATCGCCAGCATTCAGCGTTGGGCGATGCGCGACCCGTTCGGCCAGTTGCTGGCCGCCGCCGTCGACAGTTACGTGTCCGCCGATGACCGGACCATGGTTGTTAAATTGAAGCAGCCGTTTCCGCTGTTGGCCACAGCGCTTGGCAAACCCGATTCGTCGGTGCCGTTCATCATGCCGGCGCGGCTGGCGGCAACCGCGGCAGACAAGCCGGTGACCGAGATGGTCGGCTCCGGCCCCTACCGATTCGTCGCCAGCGAATACGTCAACGGCAGCCGCGTGGTTTACGAAAAGTTCGACAAGTACGTCTCCCGCAGCGAACCCGCCGTCTGGGCCACTGGCGCCAAGCAGGCTTACTTCCCGCGCATCGTCTGGAACATTATCCCCGATGCCGCCACCGCGGGCGCCGCACTGCAAAACAACGAGGTCGACTGGTGGGAGCAACCACTGGCCGATCTGCTGCCGCAACTCAGCGCCGACAAGAACATTGCGGTGCAGATCGACCAACCCTGGGGCCGCCTGTCGTGGCTGATCACCAATCAGCTGCAACCGCCGTTCAACGACGTGCGGATCCGCCGCGCGATGATGATGGCGGTACGTCAGGAAGACTACATGCGCGCCACATTCGGCGACGATCAATCGCTGTGGCGCGTCTGCAAGGACGTGTTCCCGTTCGGCACGCCGTATTATTCCGGCGCCGATGGCAGTCTCATGCAAGGCGACCTCGCGGCGGCTGCAAAAATGCTGCAACAGGCCGGCTACTCGGGGCAAAAAGTCGTGGTCATCAACCCGACCGATTTCCCGGCCATTCATCCGCTGGGCCTGGTCACTGCCGACACCCTGAAAAAAATCGGCATGAACGTCGAGTTGCAGGAAACCGACTGGGGCACCGTCGTGCAGCGGCGCGCCAGCATGGAGCCTGTTGAAAAAGGTGGCTGGAGCGTGTTCCACACCTTCGCCTCCGCGGCCGCGGCCAGCACCCCTGCGACTCATCCGCTGATCAATGGGCGTGGCGCCAAGGGTTGGTTCGGTTGGTGGGACAACGCTGAGGCACGCTCGTTGACCGCGCAGTGGCTCGCCGCACCGGATGCCGCTGGCCAGGACAAAGCGGCCAAGGCACTGTCGCATGTGGCGATGACCGACGTGGGCGCGATCGCAGTCGGGCAGTGGTATGGCAAGACTGCGTTCCGCCGGAGTATTACCGGTGTTTTGCAGGGCGTCTCGCCGTATCCGTGGAACGTTCGGTCGGCGTAGCAACTGTCCGCCGGGCCGGGCGTGATCGGTAAAACCTCGTGCCGGCCCAGAAACCAACGGAGTGACCGATGGAGGACGATCCGGACCGCCGCACAGTGCTGCAGCGAGCCGGCATCGCAACCATCGCCGCCGCCCTCCCCCTCCGGACCCCGTCTCCTGGGCTTGCGGCCGCAGCGGCATCGCCGGCCGACCCGGCGTATCGCACTGCCTCCGAATTGATTGCGGCGCTGGCCAATCGGAGCGTCTCGTCGCGCGAACTCACCAACGCGGCGATCGCTCGCATCGAGGCGCTCGATCCCAAAATCAACGCCGTTGTGGTGCGCGATTTCGCCGCCGCCGGCGACGCGGCAAAAGCGGCCGACGAAGCTCTGGCCCGTGGCGAGCGCCGCCCGCTGCTTGGCTTGCCGATGACGGTCAAGGAGCAGTTCAACATCGCCGGCCTGCCCACCACCTGGGGCAATCCGAAGTTCAAGGAATGGCGGCCGACCGCGGACGCTTTGGTGGTGACGCGACTGAAGGCGGCCGGCGCAATCATTCTCGGCAAGACCAACGTGCCGCTCAATTTAGCCGACTGGCAGAGCTACAACGAGATTTACGGGACCACTAACAATCCCTGGGACCTTACGCGCACTCCGGGCGGTTCGTCAGGAGGCGCCGCAGCTGCGCTCGCGGCCGGTTTCACCGCACTCGAACTCGGCTCCGACATTGGCGGGTCGTTGCGAGCGCCGGCGCATTATTGCGGGGTGTTCGCGCACAAACCGAGCCTCGATCTGGTACCGTTGCGCGGCGGCGGTCCGCCTACGACGCCGGCAGTGCCATCGCATGGCGATCTGTCGGTGGCGGGCCCGATGGCACGCAGCGCGGCCGACCTGGCGCTTGAATTCGACGTGCTGGCCGGACCCGACGAGCTGCTGGACGGGATCGGCTACCGGCTCGCGCTGCCGCCCGCCCGCCGCACGACGCTGCAAGAGTGTCGTGTACTGCTGCTGAATGCGCACCCGCTTTTCCCGACCGCGAGCAGCGTGGCCGGTGCCTTGGATCGGCTGGCCGAACGTCTCGGCAAGGCAGGCTGCACGGTGCTCAGGACGAGCCCTAGCCTGCCCGATCTGGCGCGCAGCACCCGGCTTTACCTGGAATTGTTGAATGCCGTGTTCAGTGTTGGTCTGAGCACCGCCACCCGCGAAACGATCAGCAGAGGGGTCGCGGGGTTGCCATCTGGCGACGAGAGTTTGCAGGCGTATCGGCTGCACGGTCTATCGATCAGTCATCCCGACTGGGTGCGGGCGAACCATGTTCGCGATTTTCTACGTCAACTGTGGCAAAAACTGTTCCGGGATGTCGATGTTTTGCTGTGTCCACCGATGCCGACGCCGGCCTTCCCGCATGACCATTCGTTTCGCGCCACGCGACTGCTCGACATCGATGGCAAACAGGTTTCCTATAACGACCAGATCGTATGGGCCAGCGTTGCGACACTGTTCGGATTGCCGGCAACCGTGGCACCGATCGACCATTCCGAGAGCGGACTGCCGATCGGCGTGCAAATCATCGGCGGCTATCTGCAGGACCGCACCACGATCGCTTTTGCCGGACTGATCGAGCGTGAATTCGGCGGCTTTGTCGCGCCCCCTGCATTGTAGGCCGAATCGAGGATTTCATTTCTGTTTCGCAGCGCTGATATCCGATTGGAAGGCATTCTAACCCGCCATTAACGCACGGCCATCCGTCCCGTACGCGGGCACACCTAAATGCCGCAAAATGGTTGGCGCCAGATCGACGATCCGCACTGCCTCCCCTCGCTGTCCGCCAGCGATGAAGTCCGGGCTGTCGATAAGCAGCACCGGGGATTGCTCGAACACACCCAGACCACCGTGTTGGCCACAGCCCAACCGGTCCGGCTTGTCCCATCGCGGCTTTGCCACCAGCGACCGACCAGGTATGCCGAAGTCATTCACCCCGGCATCCGCTCGCATCGACACGGCGAATGCCAGACCGTGCAGTGGCGCCTGGCCGACCTCGCTCAGGTCACCAGCAGCGAACACGGCACCAGCCCAGGAGGCGGTGCGGAGATGGGCGTGGAGAGCGGCGCGGCGGCCGGCGGCATCCGGGTGCAGGTAGATCAGCGTCGCAGTGCCGTTTGCCATTGCCACGACATCGGTCGAGTCCGGACCATACTTCAATCCGGCAGTGATAAGATCCGCCTCCACATCGATCACGCCGCTGACCGTTTCGTGGCCGTGATCGGAGGCAACGATCAACAGAATGTGATCGCCGTTGTCGCGCTCCCGCGCCACGGCATCGATCACGCTGCCGGCGTGGCGATCGGCCTCGCGCAGCACGGCCAAATGCTCAGGCGAGCCAAGCGGCACGTTGTGCTGAATGTGATCCGGTTCGCCGCACCACAGCAGGCCGAACGCCGGCCGGCGCTGTCGAATGACCTCGGTGATGAAACGATCCGTCATCACCCGGTCACCGGCCGCGTCGAGCGTGACGTGCAGCGGATCGTCGACCGGTCGCAGGTCGGGCGCGGTGCAGAATGCCCGGTGATAAACATGGCCGAAACCGTCGGGATCATGCGCACGTGCCGCCCCGGGCGAGACATTGTTGAAAATGATCGCCCCGCCGTGCGGCGCCAGGCGTTCTGCCAATGTTGGAACCGCCAGCGCCTGTCCGGTGACCGCCTTCTTGTGGTGCAGAAAATCGGGCCGGCCGACGTCATGCGCCACCAGTTGGCCGGCTTCCAGCAGTGCCACCGCGTTGCCTTGCAAGCCGTGCCGCGCCGGAAAACACCCGGTGGCAAACGTTGCCGATACGATCCGGGTCGCCGAGGGAAACGCACTGCGAAATGCCGGGAAATATTCCGCCTGCCGCATGAACGCGGCCAGCCGCGGCGTTGTCGCCTCGGTCACAAAATCCCGGCGGAGACCATCCAGGACGACCATGATCGCACGGCGCATTTTGGGCTTCCCGGCTTGATGTTGCGCTGATCGTGCTACACTACGCGGCCGGCGAGGCCAACAGCCGTGACTTCCAAGTACCCGGGATCCTCGGAACGCGATGCATCCCTGCCGTCATCGCGGTCGCCTTCCGTGATCGCGGTCGCGTTCTGTCATCGCGAGCGCCGCGAAGCGATCTGGTAAAAGGTGCGCACCCAAGACGACATTGCCTCGCTGCGCTCGCGACGACCGTGGTGGCGAACTTACACTTCAGTGACAGTCGGTACCCGGGCCAGGCGTTAGCGCGATTTTTCGTTGACCCAGTATGCATAATTGATTTCGAGATTTTCCAGTAAACTTACCACATCGGTCACCTGACCGCTCACCAGCTCATGCCACTGGGCCACCAAATCAAATTCCTGTTCGACCAGTTTGGACACGGTGTTGGCACCTCTGGCCTGGCGGAATTCGTTGGCCCAGTCGAGCCAGCCTTGCAACCAGCTGTCTTGCAACCGGCACTGTCGCTGCCACACAGCATCCTGCATTTGACACAGTTCAAGCCAGATTTGCGGCCAGGATCGCGGATCGATCCGCCACGGCAACAAGGCGGTGGTTGCGAGGCCGGTGCCGGCAGCCCGCGCCGCCCAATTGCTCATGACGTTGGTTGCCTTGTGCATGAGCGGCGTTGCTGCGGGCGGCGCGGCCTGCGGCGCAACCTTGGCCCAGTCCGCGAGCATCGCGCTTGTGTCGATATCTGCCATGACAGAGACGCGTCCTTTCGAGTGATCAGCCACCAAGCCGGCGCAGCATGCTGTAAATGGCTTTGATCTGAATGGCGTTGCGTGAGTAGTAGTCGGGTCGACCAGGATCCGGACTGGAGTAACCCCACCAATCCCAGCAGCCATCCGGATTTTGCGCAAAGTCGTCGTCGCGGCCTCGTACCTGGGGATACAGCACAATGATATTGTTGCTGTCCGCCATGGTGTTGTAGCCGGTAGTGGTGACGTAACGGTTGCCGTAGGGTGGTTGGTTGGCGTTGTCGGGCCGGCCGTAAACGAAGTTCACGTAGTCGTAGCCTTGCTTGCAGCCATGCAGGGCGATGTGCACACGCGCGGTCGTTCCGTTCTCGACGGCGGATGGTACATAGACGAAGCCATACTCGCTCATGCAGGCGCGCGGATCGCCATCGAAGAATTCGGTTTGATCGAAGCGCAACAATCGGCCGGTCGCGCGGTCGGCGGGCGGTTGCAAATTGTCATGGATATGGTTCAGGATGGCGTGGGATTGCATGAACCCGCCGTTATTCAGCCAAGGTGGTTGGTTGGTAGCGAGAGGCGAATCCTCAGGGTTATCGGTGACCAGCGCGTGGCCGGCGGGGATATTGTCATGCCAGGCGATTTGTTTGCGGTCGACGCCCAGAAGTTCGTAGAAGCGCCTTGTGCAGTTGACGGTTGCCGGGGCCACGACGTCGTCTCTACTGCCGGTGAAAATGTAGATCCGATGGCCGGCAAGATTGACGATCGGGTCGATTTCGCCGGCCTGGGCTGTCGCGTTGGCCAGCTGCGCGAGGTGTTCCGGGTTCGGTGCGGTTTGCGGCAGCAGCGGATTCAAGCATAGGTTGATTGCGCTTTGCTCGAAGGCATCTTCCGCCAGAAAGGCCGCGGCACGGAACGATTCGGCGCAACGGTATGGGCCTCCCGCGACGATCCCTGCACCACAAAACCGCGACGAATAAGCCAGATGCAATTGCACGGTCATGAATGCACCTGAGGACAATCCAGAAATTGAACTCTTGCCGGGATCGACCTGGTATTGCCCAAGCCTTGTGGCGTTTTCCGCGGTTATCATTGGAAGCTCTCTCCTGGTTGCAACCTGGAGTGATAGCGGATCTGCGGCCTCCGTATTGGCGATGCCCGTGGACCGCGTCGCACGTATAGTTCGGGTTTTGCATTGCAACAAGAGTTTTGTTATCGTCCCCGGCGTGCAACTTGCAAGATAGTTGATATTAAAGGTTTTCCTGAGCCGCGGGCGTGGTTTGCCAACAACGCAGTGTTCCGTCATAGCCGAATGCAACCGTTTCGTGCCGACCACCGGACAGCAGCCAATCCGGCTGCCCGCGGCGTTCCCGCCTGGCCGCCGGTTGCCAATCCGGCGTCGTCGTGGCCGTCCCTTATGACGTCCGGCGCGCCTTTGCCGCAATGTCGTGCGCAAAGACGATGACATAGCCATCGAGATCGCAAATCGCGAACTCCCGATTGCCATAATATGGCCGATCGGTCGGCTCGTAGACCACACGGGCACCCTTCGCCTTGAACTCGGCAAACAAGGTGTCGGCGTCGTGCACCCAGATGTAAGCGTCTCAGGACTCGTCATCGCTGCCGCCGTTCGGCTGCACCCGAGCCTTGTCCTCGGCCTGACTGAGCATGATGGTCAGGCCGTTGCGACGCGGCATGCAAAAACACGGCGGCTCGCCCCGGATCCGATCGACCGCGAAGCCGAGAACGTCGCGATAATATGCCGCCGCCGGCTCGATGGCAGAGATGAAGAAAACCGGCGCCACAGCGAGAAACTGTCGTTGTGGCTGAGAGTTTGCGCTCATGACATTGGTCTCCGTAGTGCAGTCCGGATGGTTTCCCGGTCATCGCAAGCGGGTCAATCCTCGCGCTCGGTTACACTTTGCCGCGACAGCATGCCGCCGCTGCTCTCCCGGGGTCATTGTGAGCGCAGCGAAGCAGTCTCCGCGTCGTTACGCACCTTTCACGAGATCGCTTCGCTGCGCTCGCGGTGACCGGCGGCGCTCGCGACGACCGAAGGCCCTCGCGGTACTGGAAGGGCCGTGTCGCGCTCCAACAATTCCGGGTACCAGGCGCTGGCTCAAGACCATCGTGCCGAGCTCAGATTGATTGCAATCATTCGCCTCGGACCCAGGATTCTTGCAATCGAAACGAGTCCAGCTTCGAATTCGGAGTGGCCAGGCAGCAGTCGCTTCCGGCGGCACCGGCAACGGTCGTTAACCTGGCGATCGCTTTGCAAGAAACTCCGACAGCGCGTCCGTCAACCGGCGGAGCTCCATGGTTGAACCGATGGTGATCCTGACGAAGTCGGAGACAAGCGGGTCCGAGAAATGCCGGACCAGCACCGCCCGTTCCCGCAGCGCGGCCGCCAGCTCCTGGCCAGAATGACCCGGGTGACGAACGAAGACGAAATTGGCACTGGACGGCAGCACATCGAACCCTTGCCCCGTCATAGCCGCAGTCAGACTCGCCCGATTGCGCATGATGACCGATCGCGTCTCCTGGAAATACGGTTCATCCTGGATGGCGGCGATTGCGCCTGCCTCAGCGGGCCGACCCAGAGGATAGGAGTTGAAACTGTCCTTCACCCGCGTCAGGGCCTGGATCAACGTCACATCCCCGATCGCGTAGCCGACGCGAAGGCCGGCAAGCGAGCGCGACTTCGACATGGTCTGGACCACCAGAAGATTGTGATGCTCCTGGATCAGCGGCACACAGGTTTCTGCGCCAAAGTCGACATAGGCTTCATCGATCACGACCGGCACATCGGCCCGCTGTTTCACCAGTCGCTCGATCTCTGCGCGCAACAGGGCGATCCCGGTCGGAGCATTTGGATTGGCGATGATGATTGCCCCACCTCGGCGCAGATAGTCATCGACCCGGACGCGCATCGCCGCGTCGAGCGGGACCACCTCGTGGTCGATGCCCAACAGCCGGCACCAGACGGGGTAGAAGCTGTAGGTCACGTCCGGAAACAGCACAGGCCTGGACTGTTTCAGCAGCGCGGCGAAGGCATGGGCCAGCACCTCGTCCGAGCCGTTGCCGACGAACACCTGGTCAGGTGCGACCTTATGGTAATCGGCCAACGCCTCGCGAAGCCGGGTGGACTGCGGGTCCGGATAGAGGCGGAGCGTATCGGCCGCCGCTGCGCGCACCGCCTCGATCGCCTTCGGGGACGGTCCGAATGGGCTTTCGTTGGTATTCAGCTTGACAAGGCCTGGGATCAGCGGCTGTTCGCCAGGCACATAGGGCGACAGGCCGCGGGCAAGCTCAGACCAATAGCGGCTCATGGTGTTCCTCCAGCAGACCAGTACGTCAACGGACGGATGAGGGTTCCGACACCACTGGTCAAGAAAGGCCGAGGCACCATTCAGAAGACCGGCTCCCGAGGTTTGGACGTCGCGGGTTGGCTGGCGCCGCGCCACCACGCTTTCGGAGGCACGCCAGTCATCGACGTCAGGCGCCGAGGCTTTGCGCGATGATCCGGCCGGCTTCCGCGATAACCTGCTCGCGGGATGAGCCCGGTTCGATCGATTGGGTGTAGTACACAGCAGCAACGATCCGGGCAGCGCCGGGCGGTACGATGATCCCGATATCATTCCGGGTGCCGTGCTCTCCCGACCCCGACTTGTCGCCGACCCGCCAGCCGTTCGGCAGGCCGGCACGCAGCAGGTTGCCCGTGACCTTGCTGTCGAGCATCCAGTTTTCGAGCCGGGTACGGGAAGCATCGCTCAGGGCCTGCCCAACGAGCAGCAGATTGAGGTCGTGCACCATCGCTTCCGGGGTGGTGGTATCACGCGGGTCGCCGGAGATCGCGGTGTTCAGCGCTGGCTCGGTGCGGTCGAGGCGGGAGGTCGCATCTCCGATCGAGCGGGCATAACGGGTCCAGCCGGGTGGGCCGCCGATCAGTCCCAGCAGCAAATTTGCCGCGGTGTTATCGCTCCATTCAATGGCCGCAGCGCACAGCGCATCCACCGTCATGTAGCCGGTATCGACATGCTTGCGCGTAATCGGTGCGTATTCGAGCAAGTCGGTCTGACCGAAAGCGACACGCCGGTCGAGCTTCATCTGCCTCTGATCCACCTGGGCCAGGATGGCAGCAGCGGTCAGGAATTTGTGCGTGCTGCACATAGCGAAGCGTTCCTCGGCGCGATAGCCGATCCGGTGCCCCGAACCGGTATCAAGCGCGACGACACCAAGCCTTCCCCCGTTTCTCGATTCGAGCGCCGCGAGGGCCTCTCGTGTCCGTACCGACGTGGCGTCCGAAGCAACCTGTCGCGTGGCGGCCGGGGCTTGGGCGCGAGCCGGCAGTCCGCGACAAAGCACGCCCCAGACGGCGGCGGCGGCAATCGCCCGGCGGGTTAACAGAGTCATGGTAGGTTCCTTGAGGCCTATTTCCGTGAGGGATGAGCGTCACTGGGGCATGCCGGCGTTGTCTCATCACGGCACTAATCGATGTGCTCCTGCTCCAACCACGCCTCGCTCTGCATCTCATCCAGCCGCGACGCCGTGCGTTCAAACATCTTGGCATTCGTGCCACGCCGGTACAACTGGTCCGGCAACGCATCGGCGGACGCAATCAACTTCACCCGCTGATCGTACAGCGTATCGATCAGATTAATGAATCGCCGCGCCGCCTCGTAGTTGTCCGGCGACAGCAGCGGGATCCCATCCAGCACCAGCGTATGAAACTTCGTCGCGATCGCCAGGTAATCGCCCGGCCCCAGAGCGGTCCCGCACAACGTGGCAAAGTCGAACCGCGCCACTCCCTCCGCCGCCGCCGGCACCACCAGCTTGCGGCCGGTGACGGCCAGCGTCACTGGTTCCGGCTTCACACCACTGGTCAGTGTCACAAACGCCTTATCCAACGCCCGGCGAGAAAACGCATCGGCCGGCACGTACCAGGTCCGCATCCCGCGCATCCGCTGGCGCCGAAAATCGCGGCCTGAGTCCATCATCACCACATCGAGCCGTTGCTTGATCAGCGCAATGAACGGCAGGAACGCATCCCGCCCAGGCTGGCCCTTGAACAAATCGTCGGGTGCGATGTTGGAGGTGGCGACGACCACCACACCGCGCGCGAACAGCGCCTGAAACAGCCGGCCGAGGATCATCGCATCGGCAATGTCGTTGACCTGGAACTCATCGAAGCACAGCAGTGCGGCGTTGCGCGCAATCGTCTCGGCCAGCGGCGGGATCGGATCGGTGCCGTTCGGATTGGCCTGCTTCCATGCAAACACCCTCGCGTGCGAGGTCTGCATGAAACGATGGAAATGGATGCGTTGTTTGCGCGCTACCTCGGCGCTGGCGAAGAACAGGTCCATCAGCATGGACTTGCCGCGCCCGACCTCGCCCACCAGATACAGACCCCTGGGCGTCCCGGCAGGGGCGATAAACACCTCGGTCTTTCGGCGAAACAGCCGCTCGCGCAACCCACCGCCGGCGGGTCGCGCAACCACGGGCGGATCATAGCCCCGCAACGCCTGCCACAGCGTCTGCAGATTTCTCGCGGCAAATTCCTGTGACGGGTCGGGCGCCAGTTCGCCACGGGCCACCTTGGCACGCCAGGCAGGCAGGGGACCGGAGGCAGGAGCGACGTTCGTATCCATGGCGGCACGGTCGGATAGCGCGTCTCGGCCGGCGCCGCTAGATTGACCCGGCCATTCGTTTGCGCAGGTGATGACGTCGCGAACGATCCCGAGCTGAAGGAAAACCTGTGCCGCCAGCCCAATTACCAGACCCAAAGCTTCCCGCCGCCATTCTGCCACGCGTCATCGAGGCGGCCCGTGATGCCGGCCACCTCATCGCGGCCGAGTTCGCCCGCCCGGATGGGCCACGCTTCAGCGACAACGTGACCGCCCCGCTGGACCGCGAGATCGAACTGATGCTGCGCGACCGCTTGCTCGCCCTGGTCCCCGCCCGCTTCGTCGGCGAGGAAGCCGGCGTGCTGGAAGCCTCAACAAAGGCTTCCCTGGCAAACGGCTATTGCTGGGTGGTCGACCCGCATGATGGGACCCGCGCCTTCCTGGAGGGCAAGCGAGGCAGTGCGGTCTCCGTCGCTCTGCTGCGCCACGGTACCCCGATCCTCGCCGTAGTCTACGCCCCAACCAGCCCCGACCGCGGTCCCGACCTCATCGCCTGGGCGGAAGGCACCCCGATCTCCCGTAACGGCCAAGCCGTGACCATGGATCTAAGTCAGCGCGAACTGGCGGCCGGCGATGTCGTGTTTCTTAATCACGGCGCCTGGCAGCGGCCGGTCTGGCACGGCAAGGCGTGCGCGCCGGCCGGGTTCATGCCGTTGCCCTCGATCGCTTACCGGCTGGCGCGGATCGCCGTGGGGGACGGGATTGCCACGTTGACGCTGCGCCCGGTCAACGCACTGGACATCGCCGCCGGCCACGCTTTGCTGATGGCCGCCGGCGGCGTCCTGGTGGCCGAGGACGGGGTCCCGGTCACCTACAACGAATTGGGCGAAAGCCGCCCCTCTGCCTGCTTCGGCGGTGCCCCAAAAGCGGTGGAGGCGCTGCGAGCGAGAACCTGGCGCGGCAGCCAGGAGCCGCGCCGGGAGCCTCGGGTAACGCTGACCTGGCCGCGCACGGTGCCGGAGGCGATGCTCGACCGCGCCGCCGGCTGTTTGTTCGGGCTGGCGCTCGGCAGCGTTCTGGGGCCGGAGACAGAGCTGGCACTGATCGTGGCACGGAGCCTCGTGGGGTTGGCGAAATACGATGGCGATGCGGTCGATCAGGCGGTGACCGCATGGACCGCGGCGGGCGGTCAGATCAACCGGGCCTCGCCGTTGGTTCGCGCCATCGGCATTGGGATCTGGGCTCGCGATCCGGATGAGGCTGTTGCCGCGGCACGGCGGGATCGTCGGCAGGCTCCAGCTAATTTCGCACTCGCCGGTGCGATTGCTACAGGAGTGCGGGGTGGCACGCCGGACGCCATGCGCCGCCTGCTCGGGGATGCCGGCCTGATGATGCCGGAGCCTGACGCCACCACCTGGCCATCCGCCGTCTCCGGTGCGTTGGCCGGTGCCGCTTATGGGCGAGGTGTGTTCCCTGTGCCGCAGGTCATGCGCGTTCTCACCTGGCGGCCCGATTCCGGGCTTGGCGTGGCGCAGCCCAGACCCGAAATCTGCTGGACCGACGACCTGGTCGACCTCGCCGAGGCGCTGCTAAGCCAGGGCCAACGCTCACTATGACCACCCCTCTGGCCACGAGAGCCCGGATGATCACCCTGGACTACCAGAAATTTTCCGACACGCCGCTCGGCACCGATCCGTTCCCGCATCTGCTGGTGCCTGGCTTCGTGCCGGCCGAGAGCCTCGCCCAGGTGCTTGGCGATTTGCCGGCGTTGCAGCGGCGCGGCTCGTTTCCGCCGGGCTCGGTGCGTCTGGGCCCCGCGGCGCGCGACCTGGTGCAGCAAATGGAGGGCGAGCGGCTGCGCAATCTGATTGCGGCACGGTTCGGCATCGACCTCGTGGGGGCGCCGACCATGCTGACCTTGCGCGGCTGGACCAGCGAGCGGGACGGCCGCATCCACACCGACTCGACCGCCAAACGGGTGACCGTGCTGCTGTATCTGAACCAGGAGACCGAGGCGTTCGGCCGGCAGGAAGGCTGCCTGCGGCTGTTGCGCGGGCCGGGCGATCTCGAGGATTACGTTGTTGAGGTCCCGCCGGTGAACGGCACGTTGCTGGTGTTCCCGAACGGACCGGCGACGTGGCACGGCCACCGCCGGTTCGTCGGGCAACGTTACAGCATTCAGCTGAACTATATGACCACGGACGAGAAAGCGCGCAGTGAACTGCGCCGGCATCGGATCTCGGCGTTCGTAAAGCGGCTGACGATGGCGGCGTAGCGGGGAGCCCGAGCGAGGCCAGCGACGACAACACGCCCGGCTCGCCGGCTTTCGGAGTAGCGGCTGCGCGTATAGGATTGCCGTCCGGTCTGGGAAATTCGCGGACGGGCAACGTCCGCCAATGGAGGATGCGATGGATGGTATGACGCGCGCGGATCTGCAAGCTGTTATGGCGCCACTGAACTTCATGGAGCCGATGGCGGAGAAGCCGTTTGCCTACAATTACGAGCCGCCACCCGGCGTGCCGGCTCGCAACGGGCGGCCGATTGAACACCAGGTCACCATCCACGATGCGCGCCCGGTCAACGACGGGCTGTCGCTCGACCGCGAGGGCTTCGTGCTGCTGCGCCACCAGACCGCGGCAGCTGATCTCTACGACGATACGATCATCACCTCGGTCTACTACCCGGAGTGCGAGCGGCTGATGCAAGAGGCAACCGGGGCCACCCGGGTCGTCGCGTTCGACCACATCGTTCGCAACGCCGCCAAGGCCGCAACCAAAGGCAGTGGCGTCAAGCTGCCCGCTGGGCGGGTTCACAATGATTACACAGCCTGGTCGGCGCCACAGCGCGTTCGCGATCTGATGGGCGACGAAGCCGAGGAACTGCTGCAGCACCGCTTCGCCATCAACAATATCTGGCGGCCGATTGCCGGCCCTCTGCTGCGCTCGCCCCTGGCCCTGTGCGACGCCGAGACGCTGGACACCGAGAACCTTGTCGCCTCCGAGCTGCGCTATCCCGATCGCACCGGTGAGACCTACGCGATTACCTACAATCCGAACCAGCGCTGGTACTATTTTCCAAAGATGCAGCCGGACGAGGCGTTGCTGATCCGCTGCTTCGATTCAGCGCGCTCGGGCCCCGCACGGTTTTCGGCGCACGGCGCGTTCGACGACCCGCAAACGCCCGACAATGCGCCGCCGCGCGAGAGCATCGAGGTGCGGATGTTGGTTTTTTACCAGGGCCCCGGCAAATAGGTTTAGACGGATTGCGGGGTGAGGCTGCCCGCTCTGGGCTCTTAGTCGCGATGGGCATCTGGCCAGATGGCCGCAATCGACTCAAGGCGGTCATTCGCGGCGGATGGCCCAAAGCCCGGCGTGGGCCGAAAGTGGAATGGCAGCTCTGAAGCAACCGAGACTGGTACGCAGCCGTTTACACCGCGCGAGCGGTTCCACCGGTGTCGACCCGAAGCGGGCCGCGGAGCGATAGGTTGAACGGCCTCGAAGCGGCCGAAGTCTGTTGATGCCTTCAGAACACGCGTTCAAGACAGTCCCTATCGGGTCAACCTCAATGTCCGGAGAAGCACGATGGACGAACGCCGTGTTGGCTCGCCCTCCAGCGCCCGTTGGGCGATTGACGAAATCCCCTTCCGTGAACTCGACCGCGACCTGGTACGCCATGATCGGCACCTGTTTTATGGCGTGGTGGCGGCCTCTTTCATCGAGATCACAGCCGACCTGTACACCGCCGGTCTGGTCGAATTCTATCGCGGTGATGATGAGGCGACTGAGTGGCTTTCACAACAGTGGGAACCTGAGGAATTGCAGCATGGCGCGGCGCTGAAACGCTATGTCGAAACCGCCTGGCCGGAATTCGACTGGAATACCGCCTATGGCGGCTTCTTCGCGGAATACTCCCGTTGCTGCGGGGTTGATGCGTACGCCGCCACCAGGGAACTGGAGTTCGCGGCGCGCTGTGTCGTCGAGACCGGCACCGCTACATTCTATCGCGCACTGTCCGATATGACCGCCGAGCCGGTACTGAAACGGATCGCCAGCCTCATCGCAGCCGACGAAGTACGGCATTACAAGCATTTCTATCGTTTCTTCCGGCGCTATCACGCGCGCGAGCGAACCAGCCGGCTGGTTGTCGCACGCACGCTGTGGCGGCGCATGACTGAGGTGGACGCCGAGGACGGGCTTATCGCATTCAAGCACGTTTTTCGCGTCGCCAATCCAGGTTGCGAGTTTCAGCCTGGCGACTATCGCGCCTTCCGCAGCCGCACCCGGATTCTTGCGCGGCGATACTATCCTGTTCCCATGGCCGTACGTATGTTGCTGAAGCCGTTGGAGTTAAGTCCACCCGTCGTCCGCTTGATCGTCCCGCCTATCGTTTCAACCGCGCAGTTATTGCTACGGCTCTGATCAATGGTCCCCATTCTGTCCACCCCACGGTTATGGTGGCTTTTGTACCGGCCGCCGGCGTGATGGCGTAAGATCGGCCTGGCGGCGGGAGAACGAATGATGTCGCTCTATCAACTGTTCAAGGCGAATGGGCCCAATGGATTTGGGTACGGGACGACGGCGGAGCAGGTGACCGAAGGGATGACGCTCGCCGGCAAAACCATGCTCGTTACCGGCTGCAATTCGGGGTTGGGGCTGGAAACGATGCGCGTGCTGGCGCTGCGCGGCGCCCGGGTCGTTGGCGCCGCGCGCACGATCGAGAAAGCACGGGCGGCCTGCTTGTCGGTGACCGGCCAGACCGTGCCGCTGGAATGCGAATTGTCGGACCCTGCGAGCGTGCGGGCCTGCGTGGCCACCATCGAGGCGGAGGGGATCAGGCTCGACGCGATGGTCTGCAACGCCGGGATCATGGGGTTGCCGAAACTGGAGCGCGTGCATGGCTATGAGGCGCAGTTCTTCACCAATCACATTGGTCATTTCATGCTCGTCACGGGGTTGCTCGGGCAACTGACGGAGACCGGGCGGGTCGTGCTGCTTAGCAGCACCGCGCACACCAGGGCGAAGCAGGGCGGCATCGAGTTCAACAATCTCGATGGCCACGAGGGTTACGACCCGTGGCGTTTCTACGGCCAATCGAAGTTCGCCAATCTGCTGTTCGCCAAGGAGCTGGCGCGGCGCCTGGCTGGCACGCAACGAACCGCCAACGCCGTGCACCCCGGCGTGATCAGAACCAATCTCATCCGGCACAATCCGGTCCTGAATGTGGCTGCCGCCGTGTTCAGCCCGCTGTTTCTCAAGACCGTGGCGCAGGGCGCGGCCACGCAGGTTTACGTAGCGACCAATCCTGGGCTGGCGAATGTGTCCGGCGAATACTTCGCTGACTGCAATGTCGCCAGGCCACGTGCCGACGCCCTGTCCGCAGCGACGGCGAAACGATTGTGGGAGGTGTCCGAACAGATCGTTGCCGCGCTGCCGTGATGGCGATCTCGTGGCTTGTTATCTTCCCCTTCAGCGCAGGTTGGCGCTTCAGGCGGCCAGGCAGAACGCTCCAACAACCTTTCAAATCCTCAGTGCCGCGAAACCGGCGACAGCCTGCCAGCGAAACAATTCTCGTGTGCCAAACCGGCCTGGACCTTCGGGGCCAGCGTGGTACCATGCTGGCTGTTGGTTGGCCTGTATTGCGAGGCGTCGCCCGTCAGTCTCGTCATCCGGGACCCAATGTTGCAGATGTTCCGCCGCGAGGCATTGCCATGACTCTTAAGCCCATCCAAGGCGCTCCGATCGACGCACCAATACCCGATTTTCCAACCGGCGAACCAGGTCCGCTGATTATGCCGACGTCCCGATTTGCCCGCCGCGCAGCTGAGCCTTTGCCGGTTTATCTCCCGCCGCCCGCACCCTCTCAGTCGCCAACGCGGCGGCCGGGACCGATTGAAATTCGCGGTAGCAGTCATACGACGCTCGAATTCCGATGCATTCCCGAAATACCTGCCATCAACCGGTCGAGCATGAACATCTCTATCACTGGCGAACCGACAGGGGATTATTCCCCTCAGACGATGCCCCATCTCGATCTGACGACGGACCAGGCCAAAGTGTTCTTGCTGGCGTTGCGCGATGGCGACTCACCGATCGTCATCGCCGATAACCGAAGCGGGTTTCAGGTCGAGTTTGTCATTGCTGAAGACGGCCCAGTTTTCACCGTCAGCAAGCCGTATGAGGAGCGCACTGCGCGGCAGTTCAGCGCCGGATGGAGCTACGACGTGAAGACGATGGCAGCACACCTACTTGCTGATCTTGGCCCATAGACCAGGCCCGGCGGGAGTCGCCGCATTCGAGTTGTTGATCAATCTGGCTCGGTAACATCCGCGGCCCAAAGTTGTTACCGTTGTCGCGCAATTCGTCATGCCGGGCTCGACCCCGGGCTCGACCCGGCCACCTGCCGCGGCAAGCGCTGATGAAGCTGGCCGGGTCTGGCCCGGCTAGGACGTGGGTAGATCGTAACGACTGGCCAGAACTTTATTCCGTTCGGATAATGTACCATCCGCCCCACTCCTCCGGTTGCCGCGACCTGCGCGCCGAAGATCGCTCAGGCCATATCTGCGGCGAGGAATACGGTAACGAATACGATCTCCCCGGCATCCACCAGGCGGCAGATGGCGTTCCCGGGCGGCGATTCGGGAGCGAAATCCTGATGCTCCGCTGCTTCCGGTGAAACACCCGGTTAGGTGGCGAGGGGAGCGAGCAGACTCGGCGTGCGCTCGGTGTGGCTCGTGCCGGAATGGATGCAACTGACCCCGATCCCGTGGCGCCTGTCATGCAATCCGACGCCAGGTGCATCAAAAAAGACGGCGGGGTTACCCCCGCCGTCCGTCAGGCTCGTTCAGGTGAAAGTCTTACCAGCTCAGGATCGTCGCGAACGTCAGACCCTGGGTATGGATGTCGTTTCCGACCGCCGTGGTCTTGGTATTTGCACCGCCGGTGTAGAAGTCGTAACCGCCCTGATGCTTCTGAATGTAGAGATATTCGGCAGCCAGGTTGATGCCGGGGGCAAGCTTGTAGCCCACCATATAGGTGAACGCGAACTCATGCCGCTGAGAGATATGAGTGTACTGCGCGTTGCCCTGCCAGTCGACGAACGCGACGTTCGTGCCAGTCACCCAGGGACCGTTCGAATAGCCAACACCGATCAGCGTACCCACCGTGTTCACGCCGCCGCTCGGAGTCAGGCCATTGTTCCCAGGATTGAACCGGCCGTCGGCAAAGTTAGCGTTGACCGCAATCCCCTGGAAGCCGAGGGCCGCGGCGACGTTGAAGAAGCTCTGCCCATCATATTTCAGCGTGTTTCCGGAAGTTGTGAGCGACGGTAGGCCAGGGCCGGCCTGGAGACCACCGTTCGGAACCGAAGTAATGCTTTCCCCCGCCGAATGGGTGTACAGCGCGAAGGCTTTCACATCCAGGCCGGAGAAGCTGCCCTGATAGCGCACGCCAGCCGATACCCGGTTATACGGGCGCGACGAGTCGGCGCCGCCCGTCACGTTGTCGCAGTTGGCACTTTCAACTATGCAGGTGCCGGTCTGATACGGCCCACTGGTTGAGCCATTGCCGAAGGCGTTGGCAGTGGACGGCGAGAAATCCACGGCGGCGTCGAACCCGAAGAAGCTCGGGCTCATATACGAGATTCTTTGCTGATCGTATTCGATGCCGTTGCCCGACAACCATGCCCACGAAATCAGGTTGCCATTGGGCTGATACGCTTCCGTATCGCCATCCAGGATACCCGCGGTCAGGTTCCAGGTGCCGACCGTGAACACGCCGGTCGCGTCGAACAGGCCAACGACACCGTCATCCTGGCCAATACGGATGATACCGAGCTGATCCGAACCGAAGTAGGTGAAGGCGCGGCGCGTGAACAACGTTTCGGCGGAGGAATAGCCGCTGCCGCTTGCGTAGCTGCCGGTCGAACCAGCCTGCGAGACCGACGCGTTGAACACGTTGGCAGACATGATGTTCTGACGGATTTCGGCGGAGGCACCGTAGCGGAGGCCATTCGTCGCCACGCCGTCGAAGCCGGGATACAACCGCAGATACGAACCGATTCCGAGCGGGTTCGACTTGTAGCTCGGGTTAGGGGGGTTCGCGCCCGCCGGAATATTGCCCAGCGAACTCCACGACAGATCGACGTCAGCGTACACGCGGCCGTTCAGGTGAATGACCACGGTGCCCGGATCAGGAAGCCTGGCCCCACCCGGTTGTGCCGTGCCGTTGGCATTGATGTTGGTGTTGGCACCATAGAAGTTGGTCCACGGCAGTGCTACCGTCCCCTGACTTTGGTAAGTCGGTGTCTGTGCCCAGGCACCTCCGGCGGTGCCCAGAACGGCTGCGCTGGCCAGCAAAATCTTACGCATCGTGTCCCTCCTGCATGCGCCGGGTTGGTCGTCCCGACACCGATTGCAACCCTGTTTCGATGACCCTGAGTACCGATCTCTCGGTTGCGACAAGAGACGATGATCACGAGTCACTCGGGCCTGGGATTTACTATGCAGGGTCGGGCATTTCCTAAGAAGTAGTTAAATGACGGGTGTGGTACTTAATGAAATTGCATGGTACAATTGCAACAGTATTGTGATTAGGAAAAAATATACTGTTAGCGCCAGCGCACCTAAGCGCCAGCAACTCCAAAGCGCAGCAATGCGACTTCGGAATTACTCTATGGCAGCCTCCAATTCCGGATGAGTAGCGGACCCGGCCGATCTCGCCGGTGTCCCGGTCACGCTCGCCCCGGCCCAGACCCCACTACGGGCCTGGATGGACATCACGTCGCGCAGCAAACGGCTGACCTCCGTGACAAACGGAGCCGGCGCGACGCTGCTGCGACAGGCGATCGCATGAACTGTGAACAGCGGATTGTGATCGATCGGCAGGAACGACAGCGTCCCGCGAGCAACCTCCTCACGCACCGCCACGAACGGTAGAACCGTATGGACAGAGCCGTCGCGCACCATCTCCTTGATGAGCGCAACACCATCCACCTGCTGGACCTGATTGAGGACGATGCCGCGCCGGAACGCCGCATTGTCGACAAGCCGCCTGATCCAATGCCGTGGGTGCGGCAGGATCAGTTTCAGTTCGCCAAGCTGGCGGACCCGAACCGACTCGGCTCCGTCCAGCCGCATCGTGCGCACGCCCGACACCAGGCCAAGGCGCTCGGTCACCACCGGCTCGATCGTGAGTTCGTCCAAAGTCGGCGGATCCTGCAACACCGCGACGTCGACGCGGCGATCAAGCACCCATTCTTCCAGTGACGCGCTGGTGCCTTCCCGGATCGCCAGGGTCACGTGCGGCCACCGCTCCCGGCACGCTTCGAGCAGCCTGGGAACCAACAATGGCGCAGGCTCCGGCGGCAGTGCCACGGAGATGGTGCCGATGGTCCGTTCCGGTGCCGCCGCCGGCTCAAGCGGCGTATTGAGCAAGCCGACGATGACGTCCAGCCGTTCCAGGAGGCAGGCGCCGGCTTGCGTGAGTGTCACCCCTCGGCGGTGCCGGATCACCAGCTGCGTGCCGAGTTCCTGCTCGAGCTTCTGTACTTGATGGGAAACGTTTGGCTGACCGATGTTCAGCTCACGCGCAGCGCGGCCGAAGTTCCCGGTTCGAGCGACGCTGTGGAAGCAACGCAGTTCTCGCAATTCCAGTGCCCGGCTGGCCAGGCCGCCCAGAGATGCGCCCGGGAGAGACTTCCCGTGCGACGGGGCGCCATGCGCCGGCAGGATTTTCATTGCGGGGAAATTCCGATTGTTTCCGCCGCGGAGGCCACCGGGGAACCGCGCTCACGGCAAAGACCAAGCACGCGGCCGGGATCACCTGAGCGGCCTTGATGACCGCCTGGTCGGACATGCTGCCAACGCTGCTGCGAAGTTTGGATTGGCGCCCCCTCTGTTGCTGCAAAGGGAGCGGCATTTCGGCCATCTCAGACAGTCGGAAATAAAGGCCGTAGAGCGTCGGAAATCACGCGGATATAACGCAAGGATTAACGCGAACTTAACGTAGGCCAGAGTGGCAACATTCAGTAGGCGGAACAGACCGGTTTCTGTAGGCAAAAAGGCGTGCTGAAATCTCAATGCCGATACCGACAAACCCGAAAATACCGGCTTCGTGTCATATATTTCCCCGACAATCAGCCGCAGATCACGCTCGCCATCGAACCCCTCCTTCGTGCCAGCGGGAGCCTGAGCTGGACGCACTCAGGCGCCGTGATTCCAAAAGATAATCACGTCGCTGACGCGCATGGATGATGCCTACTGCGCCCCCCAGCTAACCAAAAATCCATGCCGCGGACGCAGCCGGGTAAGCTCAGCCGGACAAATCTCCCGGCGCTTCTCTCACCAACCAGGAGGTTATCGATGTCGCTGTCTGGATGGCTTCGTGCGGCATGGGTTGCGGTGCCTGCCGCGCTGTTTTGCGGTGGCGCAGTTGCGCAGCAGATCATCACCGTGCCGCCCGGCGTGATCGTCGTCGTGACCCCGGGCCGAATGCCCGTCGTGTCCAATACCTCTAAGGCCCCAGTGCTGGTGGAAACCTCTCAGGCGCCGTCCGCTCTGCCAATCGAGCGCATCTTCGCCGAACAGCGCGCGATGATGGATCGCATGATGGCAGACATCAACGCGATGTTCGCGCCGACGCAGAACGAAACGGGGGTGATTGACGCCATGCTGCGGCAGTTTGGGTCCCCGGCTTTGGGTGTCGTGCCGGCCGCGGGTGGGACGTTCTGTTCCGAGAGCGTCTCAATCACCTACAACGGCCAGAATGGCGCGCCACTGGTGAAGGTGAGCCACGCCGGCAGCGGTTGCGGCGCAGTGAAAGCAGTGAAAGGTGTCGCGCAGGTTCCGGCGATAACTGCACCGGTTGAACAGCATCACCCGAACGTCATCGAGATCAACAGCCCAATACCCGTGACGAAGCCCGCCGTCCGGTACCACACCTGATTATGTGTTCGTGATGCCCGGGCCTGAGCCGGGCATCACGGGCGGCGTGGCGTCGATTTCAATCCCGGATTGACAGTGTCGTGCGGCGAGCCAACGGACAGGGTCTGGCCCACGTTTCCGAGGTCCGCCAGCCCCACCGTAGGCCGATCGTCGGCCAGCGTTACAGTGATGCAAATCCCTCAAGCCTGAGCGTAGCTCGGTCGAACGTGACGGTGTGGGTGCATCCCGCTGCACGCCCGAGCCCGGAGATCAGCGCGTCGGCGAACGAGCCACGCCCCTCTCGCAGCGCAAGCATTGCGGTGAAGACTTCCGGCTCGTTCTCCACTACCAACTCCGCCGCCTGTAACGTCCGTTCGATTGCGTCAGCGATTTCACCGGCAGGCACGCGGGAGGCGCGTTCAAGCACCCGGACAGTCTCGGCGTTTGCAACGCTGCTAATGAACCCTGGTGCCTGCTCGGTGAGTTGGTGTTCGATCAACTTCGTCGCCAATGGCGATTGCAACGGATCGTCCTGCGCGCAAGGTAGCGGACGAGAACGTTGGTATCGAGCCCGTTCACCGGTGCTTACCGCGGCCCACAGCTCCGGCGGCAACGGCTTCGGTCATTGCCTCGAGTGTCACACCTTGGCGAGGAGGCATGACGATGCCCCGCAAGGCGGCGACTGGAACCTTGGGCAACAGCACCACGCTGCCATCAGGATGAAAAGAGAATTTGACCCGATCGCCTGGCTTAATATCGAGGTGCTGCCTGACAACCCGCGGGATCGTCGCCTGACCTTTTGCTGTGATGGTAGATTCCATTTGCTCGCTGGCATTACGTTTTCTGGAATGTAATACCTTGCTGCCACTCGTCAGGTCGTAATCTGTCTGATCCGCGACGCGCTCCACCGGCTGGCCGGTCATCCAAACCAGGGGCGGCAATCACCCTCCGAGGCTGCTGCAATATCCATGTTCCGCCGCGACAGTTGCTGCTATAGCGGGTTACAGAACTGCAATAAGCAAAAAGCTGATGGGGTGGGGAGTACACATGTCCGCATCCGCGAGCCCATTGGCGACCTCGCCGCCAACTCAGATGCCGCCAGGCCGTTGGGCGCAATTATGGCTGGGCGTCCTCTGCATGATGCTGATTGCCAATTTGCAATATGCCTGGACGCTGTTCGTCGGCCCGATCCGGGCCGCGCATGGCTGGAGCCTGGCCGACATCCAGTGGGCGTTCACCATCTTCATCGCCACCGAGACCTGGATCACTCCCTTTGCCGGTTACGCTGTCGATCACTTGGGTGCGCGGCGCGGTCCCAGGACGATGATCCTACTTGGCGGTATCGCGGTCGGTGCCGGGTGGGTGATGAACGCCTACGCCAATACACTGATGCTGCTTTACGCTGGAGCGGCGATCTCCGGTGTGGGCGCCGGCGGTATCTACGCCACGTGTGTCGGCAACGCAGTGAAATGGTTTCCCGACCGGCGCGGCCTCGCGGTAGGGCTGACGGCGGCGGGCTTCGGCGCCGGCGCCGCGCTGACCGTGATCCCGATCCGTATGCTGATCGAGGCCCACGGCTATGGCGACGCATTCCTCTGGTTCGGTGCCGGTCAGGGGATCATCCTGATCATCGTCTCCGGCATTCTGCGCGCGCCGGACCAGGTGCTGACCGCGCCGGCTGCCGTGGCGTTGCGCCACAATCAGAGCCAACGCAGCTTCAGCAGCGGCGAGATGTTGCGTTCACCGATCTTCTGGCTGCTGTATGTCATGTTTGTACTCAACGCAGCGACCGGACTGATGGCGACCGCGCAACTGGCGCCGATCGCGAAGGATTTCGGCATTGCCAACAGCCCGATCCTGTTTGGCGCAACGGTGCTGAGTGTGGCGCTGGTGGTCGACAACATCCTGAACGGGCTGGCGCGGCCGTTTTTCGGGTGGGTGTCGGATTTTATTGGCCGCGAGCTGACCATGGGGATTGCGTTTTTCCTGGGCGCCTGCAGCTATGGACTGCTGACGGTCTCTGGGCACGGTGCCTGGACCTTCGTGATCTGCGCCGGACTGATTTTCTTTACCTGGGGCGAGATTTTCAGTCTGTTTCCGTCGCTGTGCACCGACACGTTCGGGCCGAAATTCGCAGCCTCCAACGCGGCATTCCTCTACACCGCGAAAGGTGCCGCGGCGTTGCTGGTGCCGTTTGCGAATGTGCTGCAAAGTGCGACCGGCGGGTGGGAGACGGTGTTTACCATTGCCGGCATCTCCAATGTGACGGTGGCGCTGCTGGCGGTGGCAGTGTTGCGGCCGTTACGAAAGCGGGTCGTTGCTGTGGCCGAGCCCGAGCTATCGGCGGCGCTGCGGTAAGCATCCGCGGACGGGGCAGCAGCATTGAAGCCGCATCGAAATAGCGGCGTGCCTGTTATGACGGCCGTCAAGCACCGCCCATGGTCGCCGGTGTCGACAGCCGGTCACCCATCATCTGTGTTTATCTGCGTATATCTGTGCGTATCTGTGTTTTCCTTTCATTCCATAAACCGTCGCGGGCGTTCATGATCGGTGTCTGATGAAGCTAAACGCGGACACACACAGATCAGCACAGATAAACACAGATGGTCCGTGCCATTGGCAACCGGTCCGGGCTAAATGTCGGCGTCGTCCCGATGGCGATCCGAGTGCCGCGACCCCTGGCGTCAGGATGTGAGGTCTTTGATCCGGGGCGGCGTCTGCGCGAGCTGTCGCATGATGATCTCGCCCAGCCGTGTGCGACCTGGGAACAGATGTGGCAGGATGGCAGTGCATTGGAACGGCAACCGCCATGGGCGGCTGTCCATGGGGATGTGCAATGGTAAATGATCGGCAATCGACGGAGCCCGTTTCACTCGCGTCATTGTTTTTCGCGTTCCTCAAGGTTGCGCTGTTCGGTGCCGGCAGCGGGATCGTCTGGGCGCACCGCGTCGCCGTCGAGCAACGAAGCTGGCTGTCAGAGGAGGAATTCGCCGACATCCTAAGCCTCTGCCAGTTCATGCCTGGACCCAACGTTGTCGGCATCGCCGTCTGCGTCGGGGCGCACCTGCGCGGAGCATTCGGCGCGCTTGCCGCCACCGCCGGCTTCGTTTTAATCCCGGGAACAATTGGTTTTTCGCTCGGAATATTTTGCCTGCAGTACGCTCACTTCGTTTTGTTGCAGCACATTCTTGCCGGCATGTCGGCCGCTGCCGCCGGGCTGCTGATCGCCGCCGGTTCCAGGATGCTAACGCCACACCGCAAGCGCTGGTTGGCCTGGATCACTGCCACGCTGGCGTTTACCGGCGTGGTATTCACGAAATTGCCACTGTTGCTGGTGCTGTTCGGCGCCGCACTGCCAGGCATCGGCGGCACCGCAAGCGGTCGCCCGAGGCCGCAATGACCGACGGGTCCGCGCCGATCGCGTTGACCGCGCATCTCGCGTGGCTCTCGTCGATCAGTTTTGGCGGAATTCCGACCGTCCTGCCGTACGTTCGTAATTTCGTGGTCGTAACGCATGGCTGGATGACCGACCAGGACTTCGCCAACTGCTTCGCTCTGGCCCAATCCCTTCCTGGGCCGAACATGATCCTGATGATGAGTTTCATCGGTTGGAAGGTGTGGGGTATTCCCGGCGCCATCGCCAGCGCGCTTGCCACCTTCGGGCCGCCCTGCGTCTTGTATTTCGCTGCCTGGCGGCTGTGGCACCGGTTTCGTGCTGCGCCGTGGCAACGCGTGGTTCGTGGCGGGTTGGTGCCGGTCACGGTGGGCCTGGTGATTGCCGGCGGCACGGTGATGGCTCATGCCGCTGATGCAGATTGGCGGGCGGCCGCCGTCACCGTTGGCGCGGTCGTGCTGATGTTGCGTAGATGGCTGAACCCATCTTGGATCCTTCTGGCCGGCGGTGTTTTGGGAGGGCTCGGTCTCCTCTGATGGGAAGACGGCGGGCGGCAATCGCGCGCCAGGCCAGTTGACAAGATTTGCGCGACATCAAATTCGGCGAAATGAAATAATCACACCAGACGTGGCTCCAAATTGCGGAACAGCCCTTGGCCGGCGGTTCACGCGGGCACTCATACCGTGGTTTAGCCACTTCACAGCAACAGGATGTGTAAGGACCGCAACAAACGGCCGATCGCGGCGCCATGCAGCGACCGAACGACCACAATGCTACCAGCCGATTCACCTGCATAACCGTTCGGCCGCAAGGCGAGGTAACGCGGCAGTAACCACGCCCTTGGCAAGAGTTTCCGGACGAGGTCTTCGAGCCGACCGCGGCAAATTCCACTTCAGGCGTTGACCGGCCTGGCAGGGAGGCTGACCTGGGGCTTTCATGGCAAACCGACGGGTTCTCGTGGCACCCGGTGACCCACGCCTTGTCATTCCAGATGCCGACCAAATCTCCCCGCTTCCGCATCTCCCCTCAACCACCACTTGTCTCTCCCCGCCCCTGCCCCTAACTGAGCGGACATGAACACTGATCCACATTCCCAGGACGCCACCGCCCGCTCCGAACCAGCGTCGGACGCCGCGAACGCCAACGCCCACCTGTCTCCGGAGCAGCTGATGCAGGCCGCCACCGCACGCATCGCCGAACTGGAAACCGAGCTGGCGGAAATGAAGGACCGCTGGATCCGGGCCGAGGCCGAGACCTCCAACGTGCGCGCCCGCGGCCGCCGTGAGGCCGACGACGCCCGTCAATACGCCGTGCAGAAATTCGCCACCGACATCGTCGAAGCCGCCGAGAACCTGAAGCGCGCCATCGACGCCCTCCCCGCAGCCGCCAAAGGCGAGCCGGAGATACTGATAAAAGTCCGCGAAGGCCTCGCCGGTATCGAACGTAATTTCACCGGCGTTCTGGAGCGCAATGGTATCCAGAAGCACGACCCGGTCGGCCAGCCGTTTGACCCCAACATGCATCAGGCGATGGCCGAGCAAGACAGCGAAATGCATCCGCCCGGCACCGTCATGCAGGCCTGGACCGCGGGTTGGACCCTGCACGGCAGGCTGCTGAAACCGGCGATGGTCGTTGTGGCGAAGGCCCCGACTGCGGAATTGCCCGGCTCCGGCCGTCGGCTCGATACCACCGCGTGACTTCGCCCGGGCATGGACAATCCGTCACAAAATCTCGCCCTCCGCTCTTGCCCGAGGCGGCTGGGCCTCATACATCCTTACCATATCACCCCAATGGGGACGCTCGCGGTGCTTCGGGCCGCCGGCCGTCCGCTGAATGGAGCTTTCGTCAATGAGTAAAGTTATCGGAATCGATCTCGGCACGACCAACTCCTGCGTCGCCATCATGGAAGGCAAGGAAGTCAAGGTCATCGAGAACAGTGAGGGCGCCCGCACGACGCCCAGCATGGTCGCGTTCTCGGACAGTGGCGAACGGCTGGTCGGCCAGTCGGCGAAACGCCAGGCAGTCACCAACCCATCCAACACGCTTTACGCCATCAAGCGGTTGATCGGCCGCCGCTACGACGACCCGACTGTCGCCAAGGACAAGGCGATGGTGCCGTATGCCATCGTTCGTGCCGACAACGGCGACGCCGTCGTTGAGGTGCGCGGCGAGAAATACGCGCCCAGTCAGATCAGCGCGTTTGTACTGGGCAAGATGAAGGAAACGGCGGAGGCCTATCTGGGCGAGCCGGTCAGCCAGGCCGTCATCACCGTTCCGGCTTACTTCAACGACAGTCAGCGCCAGGCCACCAAAGACGCCGGCCGCATTGCCGGCCTCGAAGTTCTTCGGATCATCAACGAGCCAACCGCCGCCGCTTTGGCGTACGGCATGGATAAGAAGACCTCCGGCCTGATCGCGGTCTATGACCTCGGCGGCGGCACTTTCGACATCTCCGTGCTGGAAATCGGCGACGGCGTGTTCGAGGTGAAGTCGACCAACGGCGATACCTTCCTCGGCGGTGAGGATTTCGACCTGCGCGTCATCGACTACCTGGCGGACGAGTTCCGCAAGGATCAGGGCATCGATCTGCGGAAGGACAAACTGGCGCTGCAACGGCTGAAGGAAGCCGCGGAGAAGGCCAAGATCGAGCTGTCTTCGTCGAAGGAAACCGAGATCAACCTGCCGTTCATCACGGCCGACGCCTCCGGGCCGAAGCATCTGGTGATGAAGCTGTCGCGGGCCAAGCTGGAGGCGCTGGTCGATGACCTGATCGCCAAGACGCTCGACCCGTGCAAGGCCGCGTTGAAGGACGCCGGCGTGACGGCAGGCGAGATCCAGGAAGTCATCCTGGTCGGCGGCATGACCCGCATGCCCAAAGTCATCGACACGGTGAAGCAGTTCTTCGGCAAGGAGCCGGCCCGCAACGTCAACCCCGATGAGGTCGTGGCGATCGGTGCGGCAGTCCAAGGCGGCGTGCTGAAGGGCGACGTCAAGGACGTGCTGCTGCTCGACGTGACGCCGCTGTCCTTAGGCATCGAGACCCTGGGCGGCGTGTTTACCCGGCTGATCGAGCGCAACACGACGATCCCGACCAAGAAGAGCCAGGTGTTCTCGACCGCCGACGACAACCAGGGGGCGGTGACCATCAAAGTGTTCCAGGGCGAGCGCGAGATGGCGGCCGACAACAAACTGTTGGGCAACTTCGACCTGACCGGCATCCCGCCCGCCCCACGCGGCGTGCCACAAATCGAGGTGACGTTCGACATCGACGCCAACGGCATCGTCTCGGTGCAGGCCAAGGACAAGGCCACCGGCAAGGAGCAGCAGATCCGCATCCAGGCCTCCGGTGGGCTGAACGAGGCCGACATCCAACGCATGGTCAAAGAAGCCGAGGCCAACGCCGAAGCCGACAAGAAGCGGCGTGAGACGGTCGAGGCGCGCAACCATGCCGAGGGTCTGGTGCATTCGACCGAAAAGAACCTGGCCGACTACAAGGACAAGATCGGCGCTCAGGAGAAGGGTGAAGCCGAGTCGGCAATCGCAGCGGTGAAGTCGGCGATGGAAGGGACTGATGTCGAGGCACTCAAGAGTGCCACGGACCGGCTCAGCCAGGCGGCGATGAAGATCGGCGAGGCGATGTACAAGGCCGAGCAAGCTTCGGCGCAGACGCCGCCTCCGGGTGGGCCAGGGGGTGGCGACAGCGGGCCGAGTGCCGGCGGGCCGGCAGACGATAAAGTGGTCGACGCCGAATTCGAGGAAGTCGACGACAAGAAGAAGAAATCGGCCTAACGGTTTCGGACCGATGATGTTAGCCTGCGCGCCCGCTCTTCATCCGAAGGCGGGCGTGTTGTTTAGTGACGAGAGGATTGCAGGGTTGCAGGCTGGCTACCAACGCCTGGGGACACGAAGCTAAAATGGCAAAGCAAGACTATTACGCCACCCTGGGCGTGGCACGGGACGCGAGTGCCGACGACCTGAAGCGCGCCTATCGCAAGCTGGCGATGGAGTGCCATCCTGACCGCAACGCCGGCAACGCCGAGGCCGAGGCTCGCTTCAAGGAATTGAACGAGGCCTACGATGTGCTGAAGGACGATCAGAAGCGCGGCGCCTATGATCGCTACGGCCATGCGGCATTTGAACAGGGCAATGGCGGCGGCGGGTTCTCGCAAGGCTTCGATTTTGCCAGTGGCGATCTGGGCGGCATCTTCGACCAGGTGTTCGGCGATATCATGGGCGGACGCCGCGGCGGCGGGCGCACCAGAACCGGCTCCGACATTCGCCAGGCGGTGGAGATCGACCTCGCTCAGGCGTTCACCGGTGCCAAGGTCACGTTGCGGGTACCGACACGGGTGGCTTGCGAGGCGTGCAGCGGCACTGGCTCGGAGGACAAAGCGAGGCCGGCGGAAACCTGCGGCACCTGTCAGGGTGCTGGCAAAGTCCGACGGCAGCAGGGTTTCTTTCTGATCGAGACCACCTGCCCGACCTGCAGTGGCGCCGGCAAGACGATCCGCAATCCCTGCCGCACCTGTCGCGGCGCCGGCACGGTGCAGCGCGAGCGGTCGCTGCAGGTGGCAATCCCGGCGGGGGTCGAGGACGGTACCCGCATCCGACTTTCCGGCGAGGGCGAGGCCGGCGGCCAGGGCGCCCAGAACGGCGATCTCTACGTGCACGTCGCGGTCAGGCCACATCAGTTCTTCCAGCGCGAGCAGGCCAATATCTTGATGCGTGTACCGTTGCGGATGACTCAGGCGGCGCTTGGCGGGGATATCGAGGTGCCGGTCATCGACGGCACCAAAGCGAAGGTGAAGATCCCGCCCGGCACCCAGACGGGCGATAATTTCCGGTTGCGCGGCAAGGGATTCTCGGTGCTGCGCAGCAACCAGCGCGGCGATATGTTCATCCAGGTGGCGGTTGAGACGCCGCAACACCTCAGCGCCAGACAACGCGAGTTGCTGGAGGAGTTTGAGGCGGAAGCCGGCAAGAACACCAAGCACAGCCCCGACCACGAGGGGTTCTTCGCCAAAGTTCGGGATTTCTTTGAGGGCGGGCGGGCTTAGCCCGAACAGGGCGGGACGGAGCTCTGCGGCGCGTTGAGACGGTCTTCCAACGCAGTCCACTTGTCACGCAGTAGCTGGTCCAGCGTGAACGGGCACGCCGCGGGCCACTGCCGGGGAGAACCGGGAACCTGGCCCCCGGCCTCAAGTTGCTCGATCGCATCGTCATATAGCTTCGCCAGGTCAATTCGTTGCCGCATCGAGGGAGCAAATCGCCGGACCGCGTTTTTCTGGAACGCGACAATTTCTCCTCGCCAATGGCCCACCGCCTGACTGTCCGGCGAGATCCAGATCTTCAGCAAATGCACAAGCATCAGATTGAGGTAGCTTTGCACGGAATGGAGTTCGGACAGTCCCACGTCCTCGATCTCCTCAACGACGTGCTCCCAATCGATGCCATTCACGCCTTCGCCCCGACCGAGGCGGCGCAACAGGTCGGCCTGGCTTTCCGCCCAGATCAGAATGTCACGGTCATAGAGATCGTCCGGCATGGCTGCACATTACGCGGCCCTTGGACAAACTTCCAGCAAAGCTGCTCCGGCCGCGAGAAATTTCGCCCGGTGGCGGCTCCAGCTGGACGTGGGTCAACTACGCGCAGTTGACGGCCGAGGGCCGGATAACTGGGACTGGAAAACCCACCGCCCGATGCCCACCGAACTGGAATGCCTCCTGAAGCTGTCGTAAATTCCCGCACATGCCCGACGATCTCTACGACCACGACATCCTGACCTGGTCCCACAACCAGACCGCCCTGTTGCGCCGCCTCGCCCGCGGGGAAAGGGTGAAGGGTGTCGACTGGGTGCACGTCGTTGAAGAGATCGAGGACGTGGGACTGTCCGAACTCAACGCGGTGGCAGCTACCTGCGGCAGATGCTGGTGCATCTGCTCAAGACCAGGGATGGCCGGACAACCAGGCGACCGATCATTGGCGCGGTGAGATTGGATCGTTTCAGGCCGATGCAGCACTGCGCTTCGCGCCATCGATGCGGTGGAGAATCAATCTGACGTCGCTTTATGACAAGGCCCGCGCGCAGCTAAAAGCATCAAATACGATGGCGTATCACCGGCCGCGTGGCCGGACATGTGTCCGTGGACGAACTACTGAACGAGGAGCGTACCGTCCTGGAGGACCGGATGAAAACGAGTGCATCGGTCCCTCGAACTTTGGCCCCATGATGTTCTGGCGCGCCTCACCTCTTGTGTCGGGCCTACCAATGCTCATTTCATAGGTCATGAAAAGACGTGACCGAAGCTCGCCATTCGCTCTCCCTCTCATGATGGCCCGGCTGACGGCCGCGTCGTGGGAGACGATCTTCCATCGCAGCCTGATGATGGCCCAGGGCACCTGCTCGGCGGTGGAGTACCAACGTATGGCAATGGAAAAGGCCGAAGCGGCGCAACGGGCGACGATGGCGCTGATGACCGGAGGAAGTCCGGCAGCCGTGATGGCACCCTATGTCACCCGCGCGCGGGCCAACGCGAAGCGATTACGTCGGAAAGGGTGATGCCGCCGGCGAAACGATTGATTGGTGGCATAGCCGTGCCATGATGGTCGCAAGATCGACACGTCAACCTTTATACCCAACCCGTTTTATCCCCTGCGCTGCTCCCCGCTGGCGAATGCCACGCACACCACGGCCGCAACGGTCAGCAATGCGATCATGGCCCATGCCTCATTGATCGCCTGGGTCAGCGCGGCGCGTTCGATCATCGGCCGGAGCATCGCTTGCACCGCCTCGCTCGGCGGCCCGGCGGGGCGCGCGGCGAACGCTTTCAGCGAGAGGCCGATGAATTTGGCTGCCTCGACGTCGCCGGCGCGCAGCCGGTCGGCGATCTCCTGCCCATGCATCGCCGAGCGGCCGTAAATCACCGAGTCGATCAACGCCAGACCGATCGCTCCGCCGAGATTGCGCATCAGGTTGAACAATCCGCTCGTATCCGCCACGCGATGCGGCTCCAGATGGCCCAGAGCGAGCCGCGTCGGCGGCAGCAGGCAGAACATGATCGCCGCGCCGCGAATGACCTGTGGCCAGAACATCTCGTCGTAGTCCGTGCGCGGAGTTTGCAGCGCGCTCAATCCCAACCCGCAGGCGAACAGCGCGAACCCCGCAGCGGTCAGCCAGCGTGCGTCCAGACGCTGCTCCAGCACTACCGCGACCGGCGCGGTCACCAGCTGGGCCACGCCGGTCACCAGCATGATCATCCCGATCTCCAGCGCATCGTGGTAGCGCACAAACGCCAGATAAACCGGCATCAGGTAGACCGAGCCGAACAACCCGGTCCCCAGCGCGAAACTCAGGATGCAGCCGATCGTGAAGTCGCGATCCGCGAAACTGCGCAGGTCGACGAGCATCGGACTGGCTCGCAGCGTGCGTCCGACGAACCCGCCGCCGCTCGCAGCACACAGGCCGAGAAGTCCCAGCACCAGACCGGAGGTCCAGCCTCGTTGAGGCGCCTCCTTGAGGCCGATCTCCAGCGCCGCCAGGGCGATCGCCAGCATGAGCAGCGACAGGACGTCGAGCGAGCGCACCTCGCGCGGACGCATGGCGGCTCGCGGCAGCAAGGCGGCGGCGAGGCTGGCCGAAAGGATGCCGGGAATGATGTTGATCAGGAACAGCCAGTGCCAGGTGTAGGTATCGGTGATCCATCCGCCAACGACCGGACCGATGGTTGGCGCCAGCACCGCCAGCACACCCGCCAGCATGGTGGCGATGCCCTGGCGGCGTGCCGGAAACAGCAGAAACACCGCCGAGAAAACCGCCGGGATCAGCGTCCCGCCGGAAAATCCCTGCAACACCCGCCAGGCCACCAGCGAGCCGAACTGCCCGCTCATCGCGCAGCCGAACGACGCCGCGGTGAA